>Ga0307459_10001_pt1 | contig 29456 bp, 52 predicted proteins | sample GoafecXyGen6Rep1_FD_203832 | JGI IMG/M metagenome (GOLD analysis project Ga0307459, IMG submission 203832) | Metatranscriptome of enriched fungal communities from goat fecal pellet, Isla Vista, California, United States - Xylan, Gen6, Rep 1... ...
CATTATAATATATATTTTATGTTTACCACTACTTTTTATTTTATTAGTTTATATCAGAATAAATGAGTTATTGAAAGGAAGAAGTTAAATTGAATAAAAAAGAACGTTTAAAATGTGAAAAGTTTTTACTTGATGACATTAATACATTTGAAGGGCCATTTAATGAAAAACAATTAGAAAATATTAAGGATGAAATTAAAAAACTTTCAGATTGTGAGCTTGCTGTAAAGTGTGAGTTTACAGATTATTTGTGGGGACAAGTAGGTGATTAAATGGCAGTAGAACCAGTAGAAGTAGCACAGGCTATATGGACCACAGCAAAAAGACTAGAAGTAGGAGCAGATTATATAGTTTCTAAAGCTAAAGAATACGCTAAAGCAGAAAAAGAATATAGAATAGCACTTAGCAAAGAAATAGTTAGATTAAAAACTGATGGCATGAGCGTGACTTTAATAGGTGATGTAGCACGTGGGAATGTGGCAGATTTAAAATTTAATAGAGATTTAGCAGAACAGACATATAAAGCTAGTAGAGATATGTTACAAGCATTATCAAATGAGCTATCAGCTATGCAAAGTATTCTTAAGGTGCAAACCAAGATTGAATAAAAATTAGGAGGTTTATTAATATGAATGAAAATATTGAACTTAATTATGAAACTATAGGAGTAAAAGAGCAAAGAAATTTATTAGAACTAGCAAATACATTAAACAGGGCACTAACTAAAGAAGAATATACAAACTTAGTAGGCTTTTATTATGGGGTTATCCAAAGACTTGATAATGAAGCTAAAAAACAAGAAATAGAAATTTAAAAATAAATAAAAAAATATTTCAAACAAGCCCGAAAACCCTCAACTTAGGGAATGAGTAGGGCTTAAAATTAAAATATAAAGAATAAAGGAAGGTAATTAAGTATGAAATATTTAACAATTATATTACTTATTTTAATATTAGTTTTTGAAATTAAAAATTATTTTAAGGAGGAATAAATAATGTCTAAGATAAGTATAAAAGAGTTTATAGACAACCCTAGTAAATACTTATTTGAAGCAAACTATAGTATAACAAGCCCATGTAGATATAAACAGAACGGAAGATGGCAAAGGGCAAAGATAGATATGCAACATGGAATTGTATTTGATATGAGCGGAAATGTTCTTAGGAGGTGTATTCATGGATAGTGGAATTAAAAAAGCTAAACTTAAAAAAGCCACAAAATCATGGCAGGGGTATCTTAAAGATAAAATTTTAATAGTTGGTGAGTTATTTAATGGATATAACCTAATTGGAATTTTAGGTGAAAAAGATTTTTCTGGTTTATGCAAATATGCTTATGAAAATGATAAAGCTGTATTTGATGAACTAGGGTATGAAACTTTAAATGCGTGGATAGAAGAATGTGAGTTAGGAAATGATGGTTTCGGATTTAGCAAAGATGGAATTGAGATATTGGAGGAATGGAAATGAATAAAGTAATAATGACAAATGCATATATAGGCAAGAACGGAATAGAATTAAAATTTACACCGGGCGATGGTAAGGCAGTGGCTAACTTTAGCATAGCAGTAAAGAAAGACTTTAAAGAGAAAGAATATAATTACTTTAATTGTGTACTGTGGGGTAAACAAGCAGAATGGTTAAGTAATAATCAAGATAGAATTAGTAAGATAGGGCTAGAAGGAAGATTAGAAACAAGATCATATGAAAAAGATGGAGCAAAGAAGTATATAACTGAAATAGTATGCAATCATGTTGAAGTCGAAGCATGGAAAGATGATGGGCAAAACAATAATGATGAAAGCTATAAGAATGTTATAACACCAGTAGACGACGGAAATATTCCATTTTAATACCTTTTTCGTGGCGCCACGAAAATGATAAAAATTGAAAAACAAGATTTTAAACCCATCGAATTCGACCAGTTTGAGAATAGATATAAAACTGTATTATCAAATAATAATCAAATAATAAAGGAGAAAATGAAATGGCTGAAACTTCAAGTAGAATTTTTGAAATAAAATGTATTGGCGATTCTAACCAAGTAGCAGATATGTTAGAAGATATTTCAAAAGATATTAGAAAAGGGTTTATACATGATAACAATGAATTTTATAGTTTTGAAAGCCACGGATATGTAAAAAAAGAAAACAGGGTAAAAACGAGGTGATTAAATGGAATATATAGAACCTAAATTATTTTTAGAACAACCTAAAGAAGTACAAAAGGTATTTTTAGATTGGTGGTTACCAGAAATAAGAGATTTATTCTTTAGAGATTTTAGAAGAGAAAATGATGGAGAACAGTTTTTAAGAGGAATATATATAGGCTGCATATTAGATAATGGAACATTAATAAATGCTAAACGTAGTAAAGAATCAAGTTTAGAATATGCACCATTCTCACCAGTATTTACAGAAGGGCAGCTAAGAAAATTTATAGAAGATAAAACATATTGTAGAATAGACACAACGTATTTTAAAGATGAATATTGTGTAGACATATATGATGGAAACGAGTGGGAAATACCAACGCATTCATTTAATACTGGAACCCTTGACTTACTCCAAGCATATTGGCAAGTAGCGTGTAAAATAGCAAAGGAGGGCTTAAATGATAACTGATGAACAATTTAAGAAAACAGAAGGTATGCTATATAGATATTATAGGCAGCAAAGAGAAACAGAACGCTTAAAGGCTAGAATAAGAAGAAACGAACAACGCAGGGATGAAATATACAAGGACATAAAAGAGACTAACATAACGCTTGAGACAGAAGTTAATATGGCAGTAAGTTACGACGAGAAAGTACAAACTTCGAACTTAGGCACAAGCTTTGCAGAAAAAGAGACAGTAAGACAAATAGAAAAGCTAGAGAAAGAATGGAAAGATACCAGAAGAAAAATCCTTAATGATAAATATAAAATAAGAGAAATAAACTCACAAAATGCAGATATAGAATATACACTTAATCAGCTATTGGAAGAAGACAAGCAATTAGTTGAACTAAAATACGGCTCACGTAGACCAATGTCTGACTTACAAATATCAATGCAAATAAATATTTCTGAATCTACAGTAAGAAGGAAAAGGAAAGAAACATTAGAGTATGTATATAAATATATGAATACTTGATTTGAACAAAGTATGTGCGAAGCACAAGGAGAGAATTTTAAATGGAAGATATAAAAGTGGTTGCAAATGGAATAACTATGGTTGTTAGCACAGATGAAGACATTATTACAATGAAACCAATAACAGACATTGAAAATTGGCAATTGTATTCTTTTAAAATACTTAAACATAAATTCACTGCCAGCTATCTTATACAAAAGATTGATGAAATATCTAAAAATTTTGCGAGCATGTCCAATAATGATTAATGCGCAATATAACTATATGGCGGAAAGTTGAAGGAAAGTTGACGGATGCAAGGTACCTAAAGGGTTTATAATAATAATATAGACAGTAGAGAAAACCGACATATGACAGAGACCTGTTGAAACAGATGGGCATAATCATATTGCCACAGCTTAGCTTTTCAGCTAAGCGGATTTTATTAAAGAAAAAATTATAAACTAAAGTCAAAAGTATGAGGATAGAACAGGTATCTATCACCTTTATTGGGAATGTAGGGTTACCAACCTACCATACTTTGAAGAGCTTATGAAAGAAAAATTCCACGTTTGCCTGAGTTGTAGTTGAACGCAAACATTTGAAAACTGTTGTTACCACAATGACAACAAATCCGTTGGAAGTTTAAGTGGTTTAAACCGACGGCTTTTATCTATGGGAAGATATGCAAATTGGAGAAGCAAGCAGACTGTAAATCTGTGACGTAAGATACATTATAGGTTCAAACCCTATTCTTCCCACCATACGGTCATACTGTAAAACTTTAGAATAAAAAATAAATAAACTAAAGGTAAAAGTTATCCCCCAATCACCTCAAAAATGCAGTTGCTTAAATGTAGCTGCATTTTTTATTTATAAGGAGTTTAAGAATGAAAGAAAAAGTTGAACTTGATAATTGCAAAAGCTGTAAAAATAAAGGCAAATTAATATGTTCATGTTGGTGCAAAGAAAATATATGCAGATATGGAGTTGAGAACAATGGAAGAAAAGAAGCGCGCAAAGCCTAAGCCTACGTGCAAAAATAAAAACAAAGAACATATATACTTTAAAAAGCTAATGGAACAGAACAAAGAAGTAGATGCAAATAAAATAAAAGGAAGGTATTGAGAGGTGAACACATGAAAGTAATAGAGAAAGATTTACCACAGTATAAAGACTTGGAGTTGTATATATTATCAGATCTTCATATAGGAGACAGGCTTGTAAGCATGAAGCAATTTAGCAAGTGGAAAGACGAAGTATTAAACCAAAAGAATAGGTATGTAATACTTAATGGAGATTTGGTTAATAACGCTACAAGGCATGGAGTAAGTGACATATACGCAGAAACTAAGAACCCTAACGAAGCTATTAACTATTTAGTGAGCCTATTAAAACCTTTGAAAGACAGAATTATAGTAACTACAGAAGGAAATCATGAAGGAAGAAGTAATAAAGATGATGGAATTTTAATAATGGATAGGGTTACTAGAGAGTTAGGGATAGCCAATACATACAGCCAAGGAGCATATTTATTATTTTTAAGTTTTGGTATTAACCAGAATAGAAATAATAGAAAGACTTGTTACTCTATATATGGTAAACATGGAGCAGGCGGCGGACGTAAAATGGGTGCAAAGGCTATAAGGTTAGTAGAAATGCAAGATACAATAGATGCAGATATTTATATACATAGCCATACTCATGTACCTATGACGACAAAAACTGCATTTTACCGTAGTGACTACAGAAATAAAAAAGTTACTAGAGTAGAACACACATTTATAAACACAAATGCATGGCTTACATTTGGCGGATATGGCGAAGAAAAAGGCTTTTCACCTAGTAGCACGGCATACCCCAAACTATTTCTAAGCGGGGTAGAAAGAGAAGTGAAAGTATTACTATAAAGGAGATATTAAAACATGAATAACATAAATTGGAATCTTGTACGTATGACAGTCGGAGAAAAAATAGATGATTTAAAAGCAGAAATAATGTATTGTGGTTGTACTGAACATAATAATTATAAAGTACCAAAATTAAAGCGGTTATTAGCCTTATATGAAGAAGAATATAAAAAGCTTATGATATTACAGCAAGAGCCAAATAAATGTATATGCCAAGAATTAAAAGAGAAAAAAGAAGTTTATTTAAGCGACAAAGGAATAGAACCAGAAGTTAAAATATATTTTGACAAAGGTAAATATTATCTTGAAGCATGTGATTATAACAGCACATTTATACAAATAGATTATTGTCCTATATGTGGACATAAGTTAGGAGAAGATTAGTATGTATATAATAGCATGGATAGGATTAATATTTTCAAGTTTAAGTACAATAGTATGCACACACAATATGGTGACAGAAAATAGTACAGAGGATAGATTAAGTAATTTAATTTCTGACGTTATATATTTAACATTATTATATTTCTTTATTCATTATTTATTTTAAAAACGAGGTGAGAATATGGATAAAGTTTATGGGAATGACATAATAAAAGCTTTAGAAGAAAACTTAACAAATGGAACCCAAGAAATAGATATACAACCAGAAACAAAAATATTATTAGGCAAGCAAACTGATATTATATCTAAGTATATAACACTGCAAAATTTGGCTATAAAGCATTTTAAAACGTTAATGGGGTGGCATTAATGAATATACAAAGTAAGATAAACAAACTAATTACAGCATTAAAGGTAAAAGGATATACCTATTTGTTAAGTAGAGACCAGTACTATAGCAATAAACTAGAAAAGGTATGTACTATACATAAAATAAATAGATTAATGCCAATAGAAGAATATAACAGACTATATCCAGATAACAAAAAGGATCCAAGCAAATATAAATTCGTTAAAGTAGAAGTATTTAGTTCACACTCTAATATAGAGATATTAAAAAAGCTAGTAGAGTTATATAAAGATATATAAGGAAGTGAGTGAGATGAATGGGCAAAAAACTATCAGAAAAACAAAAGGCATTTGCTGATTATTATATAGAATCTGGGAACGCGTCAGAAGCCTATTCAAAGGCAGGGTATAAGAATTATAAGTCGGCAGGTGTAGAAGCAAGCAAAACCCTTAAAAACCCTAATGTAAAGGCTTATTTAGACAAACGACTTAAGCAAATAGAAGATGAAAGAATAGCCAAACCTACGGAAGTGCTGCAATACTTAACTAAAGTTATGCGTGGAGAAGAGAAAGACCAATTCGATTTAGATGCACCTCTAAATGAAAGAACTAAAGCAGCAGAACTATTAGGCAAAAGATACAGATTATTTACAGAAAGACAAGAGATTGAACATAGCGGAGAAGTAACACAAAATGTAAATGCAAAGATAGATTTAACCAAATTAGATGATAAAGACTTAGAAAAATTAGAAGAGATAGCCTCAAAGTTAGAAGAATAGCCACTTTAGAAACTTATTTCGTCAAATCCTGTTTTTGCGAAATTAAAGTTAAAATACGAACAATAAATTAAATATAAAACAATATAATTCGTATAAATATTAAAATATGCGGGCAAGTATAAGACAAGAATATAAAAATATACGTAATATAACGAACAATAGGAGACAAAATGGATATAATATCAAATCTATATAAAAAGTTTATTGATGATGGCGCAAACAAAAAAATGTTTTAGCGGAGAATACGGAGCATTTTGCCCAAAGGGTATAGAACATAGTTAAGACATTTAAAATGTCAAAACCTAAAATAATGGAGGGATTACAATGGCAAATACAAATTCGTTAATAAAAAGTTTACTTGATAATAAATGGGAGAGCACAGACAATGATTTACTTATGGAGTTAATAGGAAAAATTTGCATATATGAGATAGAATCGGTTGAATCAAAAGAAATTAATACAAAGGATATATCCAGATATAGACTCAATCCCAAAAGCCAAGTAAAAGAAAATGCTACAAACTTTTTTGCAGAGAAACTACTTGACACCGAATGGGAAGAAATGAACTACGAACTATTCAATAAGATAGTAGATAAAGTTAATGAACAAATAGACAAAATATGCGTAGCAGCACATCTAAAAGAATCCCAAATAAGGTGATAACATGATAATACCAAGGCTGATAGATATAAAGATAGAAAAGGCACGTAGACACTTCTGGAATTATTGTAATTTTACAGCACCAGACTTTTATAAAGAAACTGGTAGAGAATATTTAAAAACGGTGTGTAATGATCTACAGAACTTTTATGAATCTGATGAAGAAGTATTAGTGCTAAACCTTCCACCAAGGCACGGCAAAAGCAGAACAGCAGGCAAGTTTGTTGAATGGGTACTAGGGAAAGACAATCAAGCTAAAGTCATGACGGGCAGTTATAACGAAACTCTATCAACTACGTTTTCAAAGTCGGTTCGAAATGCAATCCAAGAAATAAAAGCAGATAAAAGCAAAATAGTATTCAGCGATATATTCCCTAACACACATATCAAACATGGTGATGGGGCCATGAACTTATGGAGTTTAGAAGGTGGATATAACAACTACCTTGCTACTTCACCGACAGGCACAGCGACAGGCTTTGGTTGCTCTCTTATGATAATAGATGATGTTATTAAGAACGCGCAAGAAGCTTACAACCAAAATGTATTAGGCAACCAGTGGGATTGGTTTACTAATACTATGTTGTCACGCCTCGAAGAAAGTGGCAAGATCATAATAATAATGACAAGATGGGCAACCGAAGATTTAGCAGGCAAAGCATTAAGACATTTCCAAGCGGAAGGTAAAAAGATAAGACATATCAACATGAAAGCTTTACAAGATGATGGCACAATGTTGTGTGATGAAATACTTTCAAGAAAAAGTTATGAATCTAAAAAGCGAGCAATGGGTGCAGACATAGCTAGTGCAAACTATCAGCAAGAGCCTATCGACATTAAGGGAAGATTGTACACAAACTTTCAAACATACAAAGACATTCCCAAGGATGATAAAGGCAATACAGTGTTTGAAACCATTAAGAACTATACAGATACAGCAGACGAGGGCAGCGATTATTTATGTAGCGTATGTTATGGAGTATATAACAAAGAAGCTTATATACTAGATGTTTACTTTACTAAACAAGGCATGGAAGTAACAGAACCGGCTACAGCTAAAATGCTATTTGAAAATAATGTTAAGATAGCAGATGTAGAAAGCAATAATGGTGGACGTGGCTTTGCTAGAAATGTAGAAAGAATATTAAGAGAAAAATTTAATTCAAATAAAACTTCTATTAGATGGTTTCACCAAAGCCAAAATAAAGTCGCTAGGATATTAAGCAACTCAACTTTCGTTATGGAACATATATATTTTCCTGTTAACTGGATGGACAAGTGGCCGGAGTTTTATGAATCAATGATTAAGTATCAACGAGAAGGTAAGAACACACATGATGATGCTCAAGACGCAATTACAGGAGTTGCAGAAAAACTTGTAAGTGGGAACATAAGAGTTAGATTTTTATAATATAATGCATATTTATAATACTCTATTATTGCATAAATAATGCATATAGCCACCAATAGCGAATATATATACACAAAAGTGCTAAAATTGCCGTAGATATATGATAAAACTTGTATATTGCGTGCATAAAATTTACGTTTGACGAAGTCAGAAAAATATTTTATTAGAGTGTAAAAACCCTCAACTTATAATCCAAAGCAGATTTACAATAGTTATAAAGGGGTTGATAATATGAAAGCAAAGTTTATTAATTTAAATACAATTTGTATTGAAGCAGAAACAAACGAAGAAAGATTATTACTGCAAAACTTCAACAAGGGCAGAGAACTTGTTATTGAGGGAGCAACTATTAACGCTAATTCTACAGGCATACAAAGTATAAGTATTAGTAAGAAAGGCGAATAATAATGAACTTTATAAAAGAACATATATTAAAGAACATCTTAAAAGTTATAAATAAGATTTTAGGATTTATTGTTAGGAGGATATAAGATGCAATTTGCTATTACAATTCAGAAAGGTAATTGTTTTGAAGTTAAAAAAATAAAATCAGCAGAAAATAAAATAAGCGGTTTTTACCAAAGATATATTGAAGAAAACAAAAACGATTTTATCGAGTTCGATAATTTTATTGTTAATAAAAAAGATATTGTTTTAGTTGAGCCAATAGAAGAAAACAGAAAGACACCACCACCATTACCAGAGTTACATAAGCCACGTAAAATAAGAGAATATTAGGAGGATATAAATGTTTTTTAAAAAGCATAAATCAGAATTACCACCTATAGCAAGATTTAAATTCCCAAGTCCACAAGGTGAACCACCAGAAGACCCGCCAAACCAATATGGAAATAAATCAAGTAAAGATGTTCCACCAGCTAAAACTCAAAGAATAGCTCCACCATGTCCACAACCACCACCAACTAGAATAGTAAAAGATGGAGGTACTAGAATATTTCATTGTGAACCACCAAAAGGTAGCAAGCCTAAGCCACCACGTAGACAATATGGGGATATTGGCAGTATAGACAATAGCGAGTTAGATATATTGACTAAAGACAATTCTATAACTAATACAGCAATTAAATTAGGGCAGACATTAAAAGCTATACAAAGTGAGAGCAATTCAGAGGAATTAACGGCAACTTTGGAGTTTCTAAATACACTTGAAAAAGAAAAAGAATGGATGAAAGAAACAGAAAAAGCAATGGCGGCAGAAACATTACACGGAGTTAAAAGAAAAGAATATAATATAATCACAAAAGATGAATACATATTAAGCTTTAATAAAAGGTTTGGTGGCGACAAAGGGAGAGCAACAGAAAGTTTCAACAATATAGCACAAGGATATAACTTCATATTCGAATTAGAGCCTCACCATTTTTACAGTGTAGATTATATAAACAAATTGTTAGAAAGGTAGTGAAATAATGTTATTAAGCAATACAATTTTAGATATGCTACAAAACCAATTAGCACATGAATATACTAATCAAAGTAAATATAGAAATGTACAGGCGTATTTCTCTGCTCTTAACTTAGAAGGATTCTATAAATATTTTGAGGAACAAGCCAAAGGAGAATATGGGCACTATGAGCATATAATTAGTTATTTAGATCAGAAGAACGCACCATATAAAATTAACGTTGAAGCCTTAGAACCTATCGAATTTAATAATGTTAATGATATAGTAGACTTCTATTACAACACCGAGATAGGGACAACACAACTATTATATGCTATAGCAAAGCAAGCGAAGGCAGAAGGCGACGAGGGCACAGTAAGCTGGCTATATAATGTGCCTATAGGAGATACAAACTTATCTTTAATAAATGAGCAAAACGAGGAAGAGGACGCTGCTTTAATCTTAAAACAAAAGGTTCTTGATGGGCTTGGAGACAATGAACAACTTAACGGGCAATGGATAAGGCAAGTAGATAAAATGCTATTAGAACAGTTGGAGGGATAATATGAAATTTAAACTTTATGTAGTCAACCCATATAATGGTTATGAAGAAGAAATAAAGCCTTATAGAGATATTTGCAACAAGCATAAATTTATAGAAGTAAAAGAACACGATTGGAATGAGGATTACCCATATACTTATGCTGGGGCAATTGAAATAAATACAATAGAAGAATTATTAAGTTTTAGAAAAGATTTGATAATTAATTCTAATGGAAGAACACAGAAAATCTCTATTCCTTTAATAATAGAGGAAGATAATAAAATAATACTTTGCACTAACCGCATAGAATGAAAATAATTAACTTCGTAAAATGCTATTGGAGGGATAATATGGTTAAAGAAATAATTGCGAACATTATGGTATGCTTAATATTTATTTATATTGTTTACAGTATTATAAATATGGGACTAAAAAATAAAAAATTAGAAAACGAAAATGAAGCGTTAAAAGAATGTGTTAAACAACAGCTTGAAATTTTTAAAGATATAACTGAATATGACAGAAAAATACATGATGAAATTCTGGATACTGAAAAGGAATTAATACAACTTACTAAAAAGTTAGGGGGGCAATATGCAGTTCATAGATAAAAACAAATTAATAGGAATATTAGAATTAATAAATAGAGAAACACTGGATATTAATGATTTGAATGGGATATTAGAAATGTATGGTGATACATATTATATTGAAAACGGAGAATGGGCATTATGCGAAAAAGGCAAAAAACTAGAAGCCAATCCGAAAATAGTTTTGCATGATAAAGAAATGGTGATATCAATTAGTGGCGGTGCATTTTTGCAAATAGGTAGTGAAGAAATAAAAATAATACCTAATAAAACAGGGCTCCCTCAATGGGCACAAGAGTTAACAACAGGGGATGTAAGCGAAATGAGAAAAATAAAGTAAAAGCTATTAAAAAGATTGATTAAATATGAATTTTTTGTTAACAAATATATAAAATTACCAATTAATTTCCAAAATTAAAATACATGATTAACCTTAAGCCTAGATATACCAACGCTTTGCAAAGTTTACTTCGTAAAATCACGATTTCACGAAATGAGGGAGAACATATGGAATTAATTATTTTTGTAAATAAGTGGGATTATAAAGAAGAAGGATTTAGAAAATTGGCTTTAGAATTAGGCTATGATATAAGCAAGGAACTTGAAAAAGATGATAGCCTAAAGTTTAGAACTGATGGAAAGCTAATTAATTATATAAAACAAAATGGTACTAAATATGTGCATTGCTATGACGAAGAAGATTTGAAAGAGCTAAAAAATATATACAAAAATAACAATGATGGAATAACATATGAATTAGGCAATTTTAAAGTTATAAATGTTAACACAAATAAACAATGGGCAATACGATATGATGATGAATACGGAGTTGAAAGCATAACATATATGCAACCAGTAATTAAAGAATTGAATTACTATGGCATTATATAAAACCCATGACGGAAAGTTGAAGGAAGATTGACGGATACAAGCATAAATATAAGGTATAATTAATATAGTGATAAGTGAGCCGGCAAGGCTCTTTTTTATTTGGAGGTAATATTATGGAAGTTAATATTAAATTAAATGATGGTTCTACAGTATTAGGCGCAAATGATGACGAAAATTTAAGAGACATTGAATATAGATTAAACCACGGAACATTTATAAATATAGGGGAATCTATATACAGAGTAGAAGACATAGTAAGTATTCATATACAAAAATAATTTGGAGGGATAATATATGCCAACTGAACAAAACGGCACATTATATATGGCTACTATTGAAGACAAAGTATATAAATGCAAAGAAACATTTCAAATAGATAATGTTTGTGGGGAAATTGAATATAAGCCTCAAACAGTTGAAGCTACTGTTAACTTTAAATCTTTAGACTCTATAGTTATACAAATAATAAAAGACAAGTTTAAAGCAGCACAACTCTTGAAAATTTCAAACAGAACTAAAAAATTTAGGATTAGAAAGAAATTATTAGCTAGGATTACACGGCTTTTAGCTTAGGAGGGCATATGGAAACATTAAGATGTAAGAAATGCAATAATGTACTTTTAGAAGCAGAAGGGAAAGAAGCACATATAATAAAACGTTGCAGATGGTGCAAGACATGGAACGAATTTTACATAAAAGAAAATGAAAAAATAGAAAGCAAAATAATTAAGAAATAAACCCTTCAAAAATGAAGAGTTAAAACAAAATAATTTAGCGTACCGGGCGTACCATTATAAGATTAAATTCTTGTAGTGGTACGCTTTATTTTTTTGTCTTTAAGGGAGGGAAAATATGAAAAAGATTTTTGAAAATATAAAAACATTTATTAAAGATATTAAGAAAAAGTATTTTGAAAGCCCTCCACATCAATACGAATTAAAAAATATTGTTATGTGCGTATTAACAGTTGCAGAAGAAAACTTTTTAGTACAAGGTATGATATGGAAACTTGAAAAGGGCGGCTATCTTATAAAAGATATAGGTAATACACTGAATAACAACCCAAACAAATTATGGTTTGTTAAAGAAGATGATGTGATTGAACTTTCAAAATAAACTTAAAGATAGGAGGGAGGTGAGAAGTTGAATAAAAATATATCAAGACCAATACAAGGCATTGCACAAAAACAATACAATGGATATTATTCACAACAAGTTTTAATACCTCCTAGCCTTAGCACAGGCGACTTCCTCCGATCATATGGGGAAATAGGCTGGTTATTTGCTTGCGTTAGTAAAATAGCCCAAAATGTAGCAGATACGGAATGGTCAGCGTACAAAACTGGAAGCGATAAAGAACTTACAGAGCAGCAAAGCCAAGCTTTAGCTGTATTGAACCATCCTAACCCTTTTATGAGCAGATATGAACTTATGGAAATAACCCAAATGTATTTAGACTTAACTGGTAAATGCTTTTGGAATATAGCAAAAGACAAAGCAGGAAGAGCAAGAGAAATATGGCCTATTAGTCCTTTAGATATGTGGGTGTTACCAGATACAAATAATTATATTAAAGGGTATATGTACAGAACAGGCGTACAAACAATACCTTTTGACCCAGACGAAATAATATTCTTCTGTATGCCTAATCCTATTAACCCTTATGATGGCATAGGCCCTGCACAAGGGGCAAGAAATTCTTTAGAAATGGATAAGTATTCAGCACAACATAATAGGAACTTTTTCTATAATGGGGCGACGCTAAGCGGCATGATAAATGTGGAAACAAATGTTGATGATGATACCTTTGAAAGACTTAAGGAAGAATTTAGAGACAACCATACTGGTGTTGATAATGCACATAAATTAGGGTTTATTGAAGGAAGTAAAGCTAATTTTTTAAACTTATCTTTGTCACAGAAAGACATGGATTTTTACAACTTAAGGCAAATGACACGTGATGAAATACTTGGAGCGTTTGGAGTACATAAAAGTATTTTAGGGCTAACTGATGATGTAAGCAGGGCAAATGCAGAAACAGCGGAATATACATTTCAGAAGCACGTTGTTAAACCAAGACTTACGAGAATACAGGACAAACTTAATAATGAATTTGTACAGATATTTAAAGAAGATATAGAACTGCAATTCACTGACCCTACACCAGAGAACAAGGAATTTTTGGTTGATACAGTAAAAGAACTTACAGACGTAGCAATAACTAAAAACGAAGCAAGAAAAATACTAAATAAATTGCTTGATGATGTTGACCTTAAACCTTTGGAAAATGGTGATACTATTTGGCAAAATGCAATGTTAGCGCCTTTGGATAGTGGAGAAGAAAACGAGGGGGATAATTTACCACCTAATAATATGCAAGATGAAGAAACCCAAGAAGAACAGCCAAGTAAAAGTATTAAAAAAAAAATCATTACAAAGGCAGTTAGAAAGAAAATACAAAAAAGAATAGAAAAAAATAACCAAACTAGAAACGAAGAATTCCAAAAGATGGCTGAACCGCTAACAAAAGAATTTAAAAGTGTAATGCAAAACTATCTTAAGTCTATGCAAAAGGATATAGTAAGTAAGGTTTTAGAGGGCAACAAAGACCCTGTAGACTTAAACAAATGGAATACTGAATTAATAGATAAGATTACACCGCTTTATGTAAAAGTATTTAAAGTTGGTGGCGGAGCAGTAGAAAACGAATTTAAAAATATTGGTGCTTATATACACAAGGATTTAAATGTTACTTTCGATTTAAGAAATCCTAAAGTGCAAAAGAAAATACAAGATAAAGTTAGCAAGATCACAGGAGTTAACGAAACAACTAAGCAACATGTTAAAGATAAAATAGAAGAAATGTACAATAATGATGATTTTACAATAAGAGACATAGCGGATGAATTAAGCAGTGATGATTTTCCAGAGTTTGATAAATCAAGGGCTACAATAATAGCACAAACAGAAGTATTAAGCAGCTTAAACCAAGCCACTATTGAAGGATATAAACAAAATAGTGAGTTAATAGATGGCAAAGCATGGCTACCAACTTATTTCCATACTAGAGATACGCACCTACAAGCGGGTGAAGACTATAGCATGGACAATCCAATTAAAGTTGATGATAATTTTGTAGTTGGAGGATATGAGTGTGAATGCCCGGGTGATAGTGGATTGCCACCAGCGGAAGTATGCAATTGTGCCTGCTGTATGGCACCAGTAGTTAATGTTTAATTTCGTTAAATAAGATTTTTGCGAAATAGTAAATTGATTATGACAAGAAATACGATTTTAAAATTACTTAATATGTGTAATTAATAGCACAAATTTAAAATAAAATTATAAATTTCAACATAGAGCGTTTTTAAAATGCTCTTTTATTTTGCCTTGAAGGAGGTGTTTATATGGTTGGATATAATAGCGACTTAGTCGACTATGTTGGCGCTTTAACAACAATAGATGCTAAAAGAAAATACATACATTTAGGCAAAGCTTTTTATGCTGATTTTTACGACACTATTTCGGCAAATGGTGTATACACATTTTTAGGTGCTAACACTGGAACAAAAGATATTTCAATAGAGGAAATTTATTTTAACCCCGGCAATTTCTTAATTGAATTTGTTGATAGCGGAACTTATACAAATGGTGGCAACCCTTATACAATGCAAAATACAGTTGAAACAGCAAGCTTTAATTTTAACAAGAAATCAAGTAATATATCAACGTTTAAACTTTACCCACAAACACCGGGGCTTGCAAGAGCAACAGGCACAGTTTTTGCAAGAGAATATAACCAGTCACCAGCTTATAGCGATAGACAATGGGTTATCGGATCGGGGCAAAGCTTTACGTGCCAATTTAAAAACCTTGCTGCTAGTCCGACACCGTACTTTCTAAGAATGGTATGGTATGAGATTAACCAGTAAAGGAGGTGATAAGAATTGAAAAATAAAAATTTAAATTGGCAAGTTAAAGTATTAGATGAAGCAAACAGAATTATACAAATGACAGGCTCTACAGAAGATTTTGACCGTGTAGGCGATAGGATGCTAATGTCTGGTGTTATGCTAGACAATTATTTAAAGAACCCTGTTATACTTGCTAACCACAATTACGGTGACAGTGAGAAACCAACTTGTATAGCTCGATCATTAGATACAAGAGTACAAGGGAAACAATTAGCTTTTAAAATCCAGTTTGCAGAGACAGACAATGCTAAAGACTGGTTTTATTTATATGCAAATAAATATATGAATGCTAGTTCAATAGGTTTTAACCCAATCAAATACGAGCCAAACGACCAAGGCGGATATGATTATACTATGTGGGAACTATTAGAACTATCTTTAGTTGCTGTACCTTGCAATCCTAATGCAATTCAAAATGCATATAGAGGTGGGCATATAAGCAAAAGCATGTATGAATTTATAACCCAAAAAGGTACAATCCCATTTAAACATTTTCCACTAGCTGATGAAGATACAACGTGGGATGGACCAGCACAAATAAAAAATGCTGACACGAACACTTTGAAACTTATCTGCACTTGGTATGATTCAGACAATGCAGATGTTAAAGGAAGTTATAAGTTACCACATCACTTAGCTGATGGAAACCATAATACAGTTTGGAAAGGCGTTGCTGCTGCCATGGCTGCTTTACTTGGAGCACAAGGCGGTGCAAATATACCAGATGCAGACAAAGAAGCAGTTTATAATCATCTATCAAAACATTATAAAGAGTTTGGGAAAGAACCACCAGACTTTCATAAATCGCAAAAACCAAAGGAGGTTGAAAATATGACAGACGAAGAAGTTAAAAGCTTAATCCAAGATCAATTTAAAGATGTAAACAAGGAAATTGAAGGACTTAAAGGTCTAAAAACAGAGAATGAAAAGACAATAGAAGACTTAAAAAATGAAATTAAATCTTTAAGAGAGACTAAGGGTGGTGCTGCAATAAGTGCTAGTAACCATGAAAAGCTAAAAGGTATTCATGAGAACATGAAATCTTGCCAAAAATCTATGTCTGATTGTGTAAAAGCAATGAAAGATTTTATTGAAGGTGTAAAACCTTCGGATAAACCAGATGATGGTAATCCAGACGACCCAGAAGATAAAGGTTTAGAACCAACAGAAGCTGAACAAACAATGATTCAAGAGTTAGCAGCTAAAAAAGTAAAGGAATTATTAGGAGGTATTGACAATGAATAAAGAACAAATTGAAAAAATGGCAAATGAGTTAGCTGAAAAAGCTATAAAAGAAAAAGGATTAGATCAAGTAATAAGAAAATTAAAATTTCATGATAAACCAAACGATAAACTTTCGAAGGAAGAAAAAACACTTAAATTCTTCCAAGCACAAATGCTAAATGATAGTACTATGTTAAAAGACTTAAGCGGTGGCGTATCTGATGGCGGATTAACTTTATTACCTATCGAGTTTCACCAAGATATAATTGATCGTGTTAAAACAGATAAATATGCATTAAGAAATATGTGTACAACAATCCCAGTTACATATCGTAATGGTAATTGGCCAGTAGGAGCAACAGGAGTTGTAATGTCATGGGATACTGAAAACAGTCCTATAACAAATACAAACCCAACCTTTGGGCAAATCCAATATTCTGTTAATAGGCTTGATGGCTACACAGCTATTTCAAGAGACTTACTTGCTGATACACCAGTAAGACTTTATGAATATTTAACAGCTATCTATAGTAAAGCACTTATAAAAGCTGAAAACTTAGCAATTATAAGTGGCAGTGGCAGCGGACAACCAATGGGAATAAGAACAAATACAGACATAGCTACAGTTGCAGCAAAAGACACTACAAACTTAATCTTACAACCAGACGATATAATTAATCTCCCTTACAGCATAGATATTTACTACAGAGACCCAGATTGTTGTTTCTTAGTTGATACTTCTGTTATGAAGCAAATAAGAACAATGAAAGATGCAATAGGAAACTATATCTTCAAAAAAGGTGACATGACACAAGGCGAGCCAGACACTATTTGCGGATATAAAGCATTTGAGTTTACTTCTGCTATCCCTTCAAACCTTGGTTCTGGTACAAACCAATCAGAAATAATTTTCGGCAATATGGCACAATATTATTTCTTTGATAAGGGTGAAATGGGCTCAGAGATAAACACTCAGTCAGATCAAGCATTTAAAAACCACCAAGTTCTTATGAAGATGTGGGAGAGAATAGACGGGCAAATTGCTATTCCAGCAGCATTTATAAGATTGACAGGGTTCAAGGCAGCAGTTTAATAGCATTATTTAGTTTAAAGCTAGATAGTGCTATTTTTATGCACAAAATTAGGGGCTTTTGCCCCTTTTATGAGGTGTTTATATGAAAATTAAAATATTAAAAGATATTCCGACAGGGCTATTCGGTATGATGGTCACTTTAAGAAAAGGCGAAGTAACAGCAGTTGAAGAAGAAATTGCACATAAGCTAGTTGAAAAAGGCTATGCAGACTATTTTATTGATTAAGGAGGTTTTATTATGGCAGAAGCAGGACATAACACAAACAATTATACAGAACAAGGCGGAAATAGAACTGTAATTAGCGGAGAATTAAATCTTAGTGGTGTAGTTACACAAAATGATGGAACACAAGCCAATGCTATTACAGTACCTACAGATTTAGCAAGTTGTATAACCGCAGTAACAGCAATAATAAGTGTACTTAAAAAGACAGGCTTAACAAAATAGAGGTGAATATATATGGTACTTAAATTTATAAAAAACTGTTCTCCTTATGTTTTGGGCGATATAGCAGGGCTAAATGATAAACTTGCCAAAAAACTAATTGATGGCAAATATGCTATTGAATATCAAGAAAAAACAGAAGAAGCTAAACAAACTAAAATTAATATTTCAGAAGATGTAAAAGAAAACACAGAAGATGCAAAAGCCAAAACTAAAAATTCTAAAAAGTAGGTGATAACATGGCACTTACCACAGTTGAAAAATGTAAAGCATACTTAGGACCTGCTTATACAGATGCTACAGACGATTTTCTTACTATGCTTATAGATGATGCACAAGCAACAGTGGAAAACTATTGCAATAGAAAATTTGATAAGAAATCTTATACAGCAGAGCAACACACAAGCATGCATAAAATCTTTGTGAATAATTATCCAATAAAAAGTGTTGAAGCTATAAGAAGAGTTGCACCAGACGTTTTCAATATTGCATACACAGCAGAAGACGCAATGAATACTTATAGAATACATCCTTCATTTATTGAAATGATTGATTTTAAGTATGTAACTATGAGCAATAAAATAATGTGGCTCAATAAAGAAGAAAGCTATGTTGAAGTTGACTATACAGCAGGATATGAATCAGATGAAATCCCAAACGATTTATCTTTTGCTGCTACTAAGCTTGTAGCATGGGAATATAAAGAAAGCAGAGAGAATCGTCTAGGAATAGAAAGTGAAAGCGTAGGAGCCGTAAAATATACTTATAGTAAAAAGGATATGGCTATTCCAGCACAAATCAGTTGTGTATTAGACAGATATGCAAAAGTAAGGGTGTGATAGTATGATGATGCCACATTCAATAGGAGTATTAATACCAACGCAATCAAAAGATAATCAAGGCAGAGTTATACCAAATTATCACCCAGATACACCAAACAGAACTATAAAAGGCTTCTTCCAACCTTTGAGATACAATGCAGCTTATAAGCCTTATGGCATCACGGATAAAACAAGTGATGTTGTATATTGCCAAGATTTTAACATAACCGCAGATATGCACTTACTTTTTAATGCAGTTCAATATCGAATAGATTCTATAATGCCATATGGAACTCACCACAACGAGATTTATTTAGAGAAGGTGATATGATGGCAGATATTGATAACACATTAGAAGATTGGAAAAGGCGAGTAGATGAAAAGACAAAAAAAGTAGAAGATGGGTTAGACCAAGGACTTTTACAAGCTTCTTATTTTGCTTTACAAAAAGCTCTTGCTAACGCACAAGAGCGTATATATAGTCAACCTATTCCTAAATATAAAAATGGAAATGATATGTATAAAAGAACAGGTTTGTATAAAGGTAATATGTCTAATGGCATGAGCCCAGATAAAAAACATTCATCAATGATATATAATACAGTTCCTTATGCGAAAAGCCTTGAATACGGTAATAGCCGTGGCATGAGGGGCAAAAATATAATGGGTGACGCAGTATTTAAAAATGGAGAAGACATATTAAAAATAATAAAAGAGCAAATAGCAAATTCAACTAAGTAGGTGATAAAATGGTTAATTTAAATATAGAAACATATCAAATCTTGAATAATATAGCACCTACATATTATCAATATCCACAAATATTAGTTGATAGTACGCAAAACCAAACACCAGTACCACAAGACTACTTTCCTATGATATCTTATTATGATAGTGACCATGCACCAGAAGGTTATGCTGATGGCATAAATTTAATTGATATTCCAGAAATGACAGTTGATGTATGGGAAAGAGCAGATATAAATACAGGAGAGTTGACAAGTATATATCAGCAAGTTGACACAGCAATGCGGCAAAATGGATATTTAAGGACAGGATTTGTAAATCAGTATGAAGAAGACACAAAGATTTATCATTACACATATAAATTTAAGAAAATAGCAGAAGAAGCACCTTTATAGGGGCTTTTTTATTTTATAAAGGAGTGATTTTAATTGAGTAACTTTATAAGTGTTGAAAACTTATATTATGCTTTAGAAACAGCAGATTCTACATACGGAACACCAAAACCAGTAGGAAAATCTGTTAAAATTTCAGTTGAACCAGATATTGCAGATGCAAGCTTTTACGGTGATAGTTCACTACAAGAATATGCTACACAATTTGTTAGCGCTAAGGTTAGTTTAGAAACAGAAGTATTGCCACTAAGTGTAATAGCTGATATTTTAGGGCATCAATTAGACGAAGCTGGTGGCATGATCTATAGCAAAAATGATTATGCACCTTATATCGCTTTAATGTACCGCAGGAAAAAAGCAAATGGACATTATCGTTACATTAAATTATTCAAATGCAAGTTCAAAGATGGCAAAGAAGATGGCGAGACAGTTTCAAACAGCTTAAAAATACAGGACGATACTTTGGATGGTGTATGCTTTGCAAGAAATAGTGATGGACAATGGAGAGTTACAAAAGATCAAGACGAGTCTGACTATACAGATGTTTCAACAACTTGGTTCCAATCTGTTAGCGGTACAACCACACCTATAACATGTACAGTTGCGCCATTAGACGAAGCTACAAGTGTAGCAACTTCTACAGCACCAGTATTAACATTTAGTACAAATTTAAATGCTAGTACCGTAACAACAGATAATATTTTTATGATTAAAGCTAGTGATGGCACAAAAGTTAATGCACCAGCAACTTACAACGACAATGCAAAAACTGTTACATTAACACCAGCGGCAGCACTTAGCACATCATCCGGTTATATAATTACAGTTACTAAGAATGTAAAAGATACAGCAGGCAATACGTTGGCAAATGTATTTACATGCAATTTCACAACAGCAGCAAGCTAAACATGGGGCTATATGCCCCTTTAAATTAGAAAGGAATGAGTTAATATGAAAATAACTTTAAAAATAGATAATAAAGATAGAGAGTTTGCAACACCTTTTATTAGTGGCAGAAAATTAAGAAATACTTTTGCAATGTCTAAAAAGGTTAATACTACTAAACAAGATGAAACAATGTTAGACGAAATGGTAAACTACATAGTAGATATATTTGGAAATCAATTTACTTTAGACCAATTTTATGATGGAATAGAAGCAAATAAAATAATACCTACATTTACAAACTTAGTAGAAGAAATAATAGGAACTATGAATAATAAAACTGAACAGTTGGCTATTGCATCAAAAAACGCTTAAGTGGGGGCAAAAAACTAACCCCCGAGGAATTTATACTAGAAATGTACGATTCTTTATTATGGATAAGAAAAAAAGATGGTGAGAATGTATATAAAGAACCATACATGAAATTAAATGAAATAGATCAGATGGATATCTTTTTTTGGTTAGATATACAAATATACGAAGCTAAAAAACAAGATGAAGAAGCAACAAGTAATTATGATAAAATGGGATTGTAATTATCTAGCATAATGATATAATTATGTTAGAGGTGAGCGGATATGAAAAGTAAGAAGAATAATAAAGAAAATGCTTACAAAGCTATAGGCTATGGCTCAATAGCACAACTAAGCAGAAATAAGAAAATTAATAATGCTGGTAAGGTTGCAATGGGAGCAGGATGCACTTATTTAATAGGACATGGCGTATGGTGTCTTATAAAACTTTTATTTATGCCAATTTATATTTTTTACTTATTTTTCATATGGGTACCAATTAAATACATAGCAAAATTATTTAAATAAAATAGAAATTAACAGAATCACAAAATGTGGTTCTTTTTTTATACCCTTTTTAAGAGAAAGGAGGGAGACAATGGCAGATGATTTAGCTTTAAATATACCCATAAATGCGGACGTTAACCCACTTGAACAGGCTATGCAGAGAGTTAAGTCTAGTGTTAGCAATGCAACAGCAGGGATAAAGGATGTTATGGGGGCGGCAGGAATAGCAGCAGGAGCATTTTTAAAAAGTTCAATTGATATTGCAGCAGCAGGGCAACAAAACTTTGCAAATTTAGAGCAAACAATTAAGTCTACAGGTGGCGCAGCAGGATACACAGCACAACAGATACAATCTATGTCTAAAGAATTAGCTAATACAACAACATTTAGCGCGGGCGAAATTCTTAAAGGGCAAAATATGCTACTGACCTTTACTAATATTCAAGGAAAAGTTTTTAAAGATGCTAGTTCTGCAATGTTAGATTTGAGCCAAAAGATGGGAACAGCACCACAACAAACCGCTATTCAATTAGGTAAGGCATTAAATGACCCAGTAAAAGGCATTACTGCTTTGACTCGTGTTGGTGTGACATTTACAGCGCAGCAAAAAGAGCAGATTAAAGCAATGGAAGACGCAGGTAATGCAGCAGGAGCACAAGAAGTAATTATAAAAGAATTGAATAAAGAGTTCGGCGGTCAAGCTAGTGCACAGCTTAATACATATGCGGGGCAAATGAAGCTATTACAAAACCAAATGACTAGTATTAAAGGTACTATAGGGAGTGTTTTAATACCTTATTTAACACAATTTGCAAAAGTATTAAATAGTGGGGTTCAATCTATAGCAAACTTTACTAGCGCACATAAAACTTTAGTTGCAGCAGTTCTTTCTATAACGGCAGTATTCGGCACTTTAGTTGGTGGCTTAGGGCTATTCGAAAAAGTTTCTACTATATTAGGGCCGGCAGTGAGTGGAATAACAGGGTTAATAAGTAGTTTATCAGCACCGATTTTAATTGTTGTTGCAGCTATAGCAGCATTAACATTAGCTTATACTAAAAATTTTGGAGGAATAAAAACCGTAGTTGATGGATTTGTAAATAAAATTAAAAACGCCTTTAGCGCGGCACAAAATGCTTTTAATACATCCAAAAGTGTTATGACAGCATTTAGCACATTTGTTGTTAACTTGTTTGGCACACAGATAGGAACAAAGATTACACAAGTTGTGCAAAATATAGTTGGCAAAATAAAAACTCTGTCTGATGGATTTAAAACTTTTTTTAGTGAATTAAACAGCGGTAAAAGTGCACCACAGGCTGTAATTGATGGACTTAGCAAAATAATGTCAGTTAGTCCACAGGCACAACAAACTATTAAGAATTTAGGCAAAATCTTTAATGATGTAGCAAATGGTATACAAAATGCTTGGCCAACAGTTCAAGATGTTATAAGTACAGTGTTTAATGCTATAGCACAAATTTGGAACGGAGTTTTATACCCTATCTTAAAAATTATTCTTAAAACTTTTGGCGATATTGTATCTTGGATAGTTTCAAATTGGCCAACAATAAGCAACGTAATAAATACAGTGTTTAGCGCAATACAGGCAGTTTGGGAAAGCGTATTAAAGCCAGTTCTTAATTTTGTTATACAAACAGCAAGCCAAGTTGTTAGTTGGTTCGTAGCTAATTGGCCACTTATCGAACAAACTGTAGGAACTGTAATAAATGTTGTAAAGTCTATAATACAGACTGGTATGGAGGCTATAAAACCTATTTGGCAAACAGCTTGGAATATAATTTCTAATGTATTGCCCCCAATATGGGAAACAATTAAAGCAGTTGTAACAACAGCTATAAACGCTGTAGAAGATGTAATAAAGCTAGTTATGGACGTTATAAATGGCAATTGGGGTGCTGCATGGCACGACTTGGTTAATTTAGTAAGCGATATTTTCAGCGGAGCAGTAAACATAATAAGTGGAATTTTAGACACAATCGGTGGACTTTTTAAAGGTATAGGCCAAACCGCACTTGATTGGGGCAAAGATATGATGGATAATTTCATATCTGGAATAAAGGAAGAATTTGGGCCATTAGGTGATGCCGTAGGGTGGGTAGCTAATGAAATAAGTTCTATGTTACACCATTCAAAGCCAGATAAAGGGCCACTTGCTGATGATGACACATGGATGCCGGACTTTATGCAAAGCTTAGCGGATGGTATAAACGGGAATATGAATGTAATGGATAATGCAATTTTAGCAGTTTCTAATAAGCTAGTAGAAGCCGTTACACCAGAGCGAAACGCAAGAGCCCAATTATGGAAAGACATGGCAAGTGGTTCGGTAACTGTAGAAGCAGCACTACAAAAGTTAGCACATGAGAATGATATGTTGGGCGAAAGCACAGGGGATGCAACAGAAGATCTAAGAAACATGTTAGGAGAAATGACTAATATATCTACAGAAAGTGTTGTTGCTTGGAATGCTTATAAAAAATTATCTTCACAGCTAGGTGAAAATGATGACAAAACACAGCAAATGTTAGCAAAATACAATGAATATCAAAAGCAATACGCTGATATGGCAGAAAAAGTTGTTGAAGCACAACAAAAAATGAATGATGCACAGCAGAAAACTACAGACACATTTATAAGCAATGTAAATAACTTGGCAGATAAGTTAAAGGATGCTCTAAAGAAAAACTATGATTATGAGAAGTCTTTAGATGAAAAGAGTGTTACAGACTATAGAGACGCACAATTAAAAAAAATAGACGCTCAAATGGATGCACTTGATAAGCAACAGCAAGCACATGACGAGGCCGAAGAAGATGCCGACAATGCACAAAAAGAAAATGATATAAGAAGACAACTTAATATGAGTGTTGGAAGAGCTAAAAGAGCAGAACTGCAAAGCCAGCTTAATGATTTATTAAAAGAAGATGACGATAGACATTACAAGGAAAGCATAGACGCTCAAAAAGAAGCCTTACAGCAGCAAGCAGACCAGGTCAAAAGTTCAGCAGATACAAAATTGCAAAACATAGATAATTTTTACTCCCAACAGACTACGGACGCACAGTTAGCAGCACAAGCACAAAAAATGATTATTGATAATAACCAGAAAGACATTATCTCACTGCTGCAAAAATATGGTGATGATTACGAAATTACAGGGCAGAGCATCGGCGAAAGATTTGCAAATGCATTTTCAAGCAGTATAGATACTATAAACAATAATTTCTTTACACCTTTATATGCTAAATTAAGCAATTTACAAAGCATTATGTCCAACGTAACTTCTGGGAACATAAATGTTGACCAACGGCTTATTGCAAAAACTAGTTTCTCACAAAGTGCTATAGATACTATACAAAAGTCTTTAACAACTAAGCAACCTAGTATAAATGTGTCACCTATCATGATGATGGATGGCAAGGCAGTTGCGAGAGGTGTAACAAATCCTTTAGACATAACACAGGGGAATAATTTAGCAATAAGAAGTAGAAGGGTGGGGGTTATATGAATTATGGTTTCACTTTTAATGGTAAACATTCTATTAATGACTTTGGGCTAATAATGGAATATAAACATATACTTCCACCTGTTAAAAATAAAATAAAGGTATCGTTGCCTTATATGAACGGTGTTTATGACTTTAGTACGGTTGCTACAAACGGAGTTGATACCTTTACGCAAAGACAAATTGATTTAAAATTAGATTTAATATCTAGTGGCAAAACAAAAGAAGAGCTACAGATACTTTATTCAGATGTGTTAGAGTGGCTAATGGATAGCAACAGGCAACAAATTATTTTTGACGATGATTTAGGATACTATTGGTATGGAGAATTTGACAATTCACAAACCGCAAGCTGGGAAGACACTTGGTATTGGGGCTATTTAACTCTTTCTTTTATAGTAGACCCATTTAAAAAAGGTTTAACCTTAGAGGGTTTAGACAATCTTTATTGGAACAATATAAACTTTTTAACAGACTATTTTCAACCTACAAGCTTTACAGTTGCAAATACTTTAACAACTACAATACAGAATGTAGGCAGGCCAGTATTGCCAGTTATAACAGCTAGTACAGCAATGTCAGTGAAAATAAACGGGGCTGATTATAATGTGGTTTCTGGTGATAACACTATATACGGATTAACTCTAAAGAGTGGGACAAATAACATAGTAATAACAGGCACAGGGACTATATCTTTTAATTTCCGGAAGGAGAGATTGTAAATGTATAAAGCAATAATAGTAAATAATAACACTCAAACAGTAATACACTTTCCAGATGGGAACAATAACACACCTAAATGTGGAGAATTAAAGCTAAATTTTAAGAGAAGCCAGACACCTCAACTAACCTTTTCTTTTTATCCAAATAACCCAGCATATAACTTGCTAACTCGATTAGTGACATTAATTAAAGTTTATGACACTAGAGATAATACTGTAAAATTTGATGGCCGAGTATTCCAAATTACGGAGCAAATGGATAGCACAGGGGTGTTTTATAAAGAAGTAATTTGCTATGGGGTTATGGATTATCTAAATGATAGTTTAACAGAAGAATATGTTTATGAGGGAGTTACACCTCTTGCAGCTATAACAGACCTTTTGCAAAAGCATAATGCACGTATAGACACATGGAAACAAATTCAACCGGGGAATATCACGATAAATGATAATTTATGGTTTAATACAGAATATGAAACGACTTTAGCAGCTATACAAAAATATATTTTAGATACAAGTAAAGGTGATATAAGCATAAGGAATGTTAATGGAGTTAATTATTTAGACTATACAGTTACAACAGGGAACACAGTAAATATAACACTAGGTCAGAACATGGCTGAAATGGTAGTGCAAGACGACCCAAACGGGATAGCAACAAGAATAATACCAATAGGGCAAGATTATTTAACAATAGCCAGTGCCAACGGTGGAGTTAATTATTTAGAAAATACGCCAATGAAAAACAAGTATGGAATTATATATAAAAGCGTTGAGTACAAAGATATAGATATAGACACTGATCTTTTAGATGCCGCAACAGCAGACTTGGCTACATATACAACGCCACAGCAAATATTAACTTCTACCGCGTCAGATTTAAGTGTGTTAGCAAACACTTCTGAAAATGCATTTGATATAACTACTACAGTAAACATCAATAACCCAATAATGGGAATAAACAATGTAAATTATGCTGTGGTAGAAGTAGATGTTGATTTAACAAAACCTTGGGATCCTACATTACAAATTTCTAATCAGCCAGTGCGTGTAACAGATAGCGAAATAGAATATCAAGGTACAAGCAAAGTGGTAAATAAAATAACCACATCTAATGACAATGTTAATACGAAATGGTTAGAAGGAATAATAAATACATTACAAAATGGTCTTAAGGCTAGTGGCGCGTATCAGCACGCAACACCTGTAGAAGACAAAGGGTTTCTTCTTGAAAATATAGATGCAAGTTCCCCAGATTATGGAGCTTTATATTTAGGACCGGGCTTTATGGCTATTGCCAACACAAAAAATGCTGATGGAACATGGAATTGGAGAAGTTTTGGAACTGGCGCAGGGTTCACAGCAGATGAAATAAAAGGTGGAACAATTCAAGGCGCTCTTTTAAAAACTGCAAGTGATACAAACTATATGTATTTGCATGAGCAATATATTGACATTTACAGCAATGGGATAAAAGAAATGTCTATTGGTTTTTTTACAATAGATGGTACTACGCAAATTGTACCAGCGATAGAATTCCCTAATGGGAATATCCATTCTTTGAAAAATTATGGACTAAATGTATATTCAAATGATAGGCTATCAATGCACGCTGACAATTCGATGTATCTTGATTGTGTTAATAATTTAGATCTTTCCGCTGCAACGGTAACAATAAACAATGATATTGTAGCAACTCAATCTTGGGCAAACCAAAATTTAAACACAGCAATAAGCAATTTACAAGCTTGGGTTACACAAAATTTTCAACCTAAAACAACATAAGGGGGAATATTAAATGTTAAATATAGATGAAAACACAGGGCTTAATGGGAACATAACAGTAGCAGATGGAGACAAAACTATAACAGTTCTTTTAGTATCTTGCAACCTAAATAGTTCCGCAACAAATTTGCTTTTTAGCGTAAATGTAGTAAATAAAGACTTGCTTACGTCTAATTTACAAACTATACAACAACAATTAGCAGATTTTAAAACGCAAGTTCAAAACAAAATGAAAGATTTAGGATATCAAATAACTTTTTAAGACCTTCGGGTCTTTTTTTTATTATAAAAATTTAAGGAGTGGTACATATGGCAGTAGATATAAGTCAAGAAACACAAGCGATTAGAACAGCGGTATTTGCTAAAGACGTAAGGGATAGTATAGCTGGTGGGTTAGACACTATGGCAAGCGAAGTAAATACATATGAAAGCAATTTAAGCGCTGACAATGACCAATTTAAAACGGATATTACAGCACAAGAAGCACAACACGCACAAGCTGAAAGCACTAGAGTTACCGCAGAACAGGGAAGAGTTAGCGCTGAAACTACTAGGCAGTCTAACGAACAGACAAGACAAACTAATGAAACTAATAGAGTTAGTGAATTTAATACAATCAAAACTGCTTATGAAAGTGCCACACATGAGAATACAAGTGTAGAACTTACAGCAGCAAGAACAAGCGGAGTAACAGGACAATCTTATAATAATATTGGACTGAGAATGGACAATACAGATTCGCAATTGGCAAATATTATGAATTATAATGCTTATAAATATATTGCAACCGATAATTTACAAGATTATACAGATGAAATAAATCAAGCATGTACAAAAGCAAAGAATAATAATTGCAAGTATTTGTATTTTTTAAAACCATTAAATTATATAGTTAATAATGAACTTATTAATTCTAACAATTTAATTTTTATAGGAAATGGAG
>Ga0307459_10003_pt1 | contig 22213 bp, 22 predicted proteins | sample GoafecXyGen6Rep1_FD_203832 | JGI IMG/M metagenome (GOLD analysis project Ga0307459, IMG submission 203832) | Metatranscriptome of enriched fungal communities from goat fecal pellet, Isla Vista, California, United States - Xylan, Gen6, Rep 1... ...
CTCTTTTTTAGCCGGAAAACGCCGCCTGCTCATTGAGTTCCTTGCGTATGCGGCGCCAGCCGGGACAATATTTATCCATCCGCGCTTTGAACGCCGGGCCATGGTTGGGCACCCAAAGGTGCGTGAGTTCATGGAGCATGACGTATTCGAGAGCTTCGGGATTGTATTTGGCCAGCTGCAGATTGAGCCAGACGCGGGCCTTTACGACGTTGCAGGTGCCCCAGCGTGTTTTCATATTGCGGATGCGGCATTCGGCAGCTTTTTTGCCGACGATGGCTTCGCAGCGCGGCATGAGCTTCGGGATGACCTGTTCGAGCTGGCGGCGATACCAGCCGTTAATGATTTCACACCGCTGCTCTGCCGTCGCATAGGCAGGCACCGTCAGCAGTATGCGCTCCCCTTGACGATAGACTGAGGCCTCGCGCCCTTTGGCCGTGCGCACGACGAGCTTGCAGGGCTTGCCCCAGACCAGCAGGGTTTGACCGGTCAAATACTCACGAGCCAACGCCTGACGCGCCGCCCGCTCCCGCAAGGCCTGCTGTTTCCTTTGCACCCAGGCGGTATTTTGCCGCAGGAACGCCTCGATTTGCGCCCGCTTCATAGCCAGCGGCGCCGATATCTCAATATGGCCGTCCGGCTTCTGGACGCGCAAGTACATATTCTTGATGCGCTTACGCCGCAGGCGCACCACCTGGCCCGCATACGGAAAGATTTCTTCGGTCATATCACTTACGGCGCTTTTCTGACTCGTCAAAGATGGCCTGCAGTTCCTCGCCCGTGAACTCGTATTTCTCGTTGCAGAAATGGCAGCAGACCTCAGCATGGCCGTCATCAACCAGCGTCTGCAAATCATTTTTGCCGAGGCTCAAGAGCACTTCGCTGATGCGTTCCTTCGAGCACTGGCATTTGAACGCGAGATCCGTCGTCGTCATGTAGTTGACGTCAAACCCCTGCAGGAGCTCGGCAATGATGCCCTTAGCATCGAGGCCGCGCTCGACCATATGCGAAACGGAATTTACCGTACGCAGATTGGCCTCGAGCTTATCGATGCATTCGTCGGTGGCATTGGGCAGCGGCTGGATGATAAAGCCGCCTGCGCCGATGCACTTGAAGTCGGGATTCACGAGTACGCCCAGACCGACACTCGACGGCGTCTGCTCGGAGACGTAGAGATACTTCGTGAGGTCGTCGGCAATCTCGCCATCGGTGATTTCCGTACTGCCTGTGATCGGATTCTTGAGTCCCGTGAAGCGCGTAACCGACACCATTCCCTTGCCGACACCGCCGCCGACATCGATTTTACCGAGGCTGTTGAGCGGCAGATTGACATGCGGTTCATCGATATAGCCGCGCACAAAACCCTCAGGCGTCGCATCTGCCGTGACTTTGCCGAGCGGGCCGTCGCCATCGAATTTTATCGTCAATGCTTCTTTGTTCTTGAGGTTGGCTGCCATCAGGAGCGCCGCCGTCATCGTGCGTCCAAGCGCTGCAGCCGCCACCGGATAGCAGTCATGGCGGCGGATGGCCTCATTGACAAGATCTGTCGTGACTGCCGCATAGATGCGCACGCCCTCAGCCGTTGCTTTTACTAAATGGTCTTTCATTGTTATTCCCTTTCCTAAAACTTACGTAGAAAAAGCCTTCCCCTCTGGGGAAGGTGGCAGACAAAGTCTGCCAGATGAGGTTCTTTCGCCTGACCTCATCCGCCCCTAACGGGGCACCTTCCCCAAGAGGGAAGGCTGAACATTACATTGTATACTGCATCAATACTTCATCGGTATCGATATCGAAAATCCGAATCGTGCGATCTTCGAGCACCGCATAGGTGTTGCGGCCATCCTCGCGCTTCGAGAGTGCCGCTGACCCAGGATTTAAAAATACCGTATTCCCGCGCTTTTCCAGCACGGTCGTATGGATATGGCCGCTGATGAAGAGGTCGGCCTTCAGATGAGCTGCCATCTTGTCCTTTTCTTCATCGGTCATGACGCTGTCGCCATGCGTCACGATAATGCGCAAGCCCTCATAGACCACATACGCGTAAGGAGCCTGCACCGGAAGCTCCAGGCAGCTCGCATCGACGGACGAATCGCAATTGCCCTTCGCGATGATGACGGGAACCGGGCAATTGTTGATTTTTCCCACAAGCCCCGCCGGATTGTAATCGGCCTTCATGGGGTTGCGCGGGCCATGATAGAGCACATCGCCCGCATGCAGGATCATATCCGCATCATGGAACGCCTTGTCAAACGCCGTCTGCCAAGCACCCTCATGACCATGGGTGTCACTGATAATACCAATTTTCATCGTAAACAGCTTCTTTCCTAAACGCGATTAACCGATTTTCTTGAGCAGGTTTGCCATTTCCATAGCTGCCATAGCGCTGTCGACGCCCTTGTTGCCAGCCTTCGTGCCAGCGCGCTCGACAGCCTGCTCGATATTCTCCGTCGTCACGACGCCGAAGATCGTCGGCACGCCCGTCTGCATGCCAACCTGCGCCGTGCCCTTGGAAACCTCATTGCAGACATAGTCGTAATGCGTCGTCGACCCACGGATAACCGCACCGAGGCAGATAACCGCATCGTATTTGCCGCTTTCAGCCATCTTCTTGGCAACGACAGGAATCTCAAACGCGCCCGGAACCCAAGCAACGTCAATATCGTCATCGTTTGCCTCATGACGATGCAGCGTATCGAGCGCACCGCTTAACAGCTTGCTCGTGATGAACTCATTGAAACGGGCTACGACGATGCCGAATTTGAGCCCTTTGCCCGTAATAAAACCTTCGATTACATTTGCCATGATCTATTACCTCCTGTATTCCTCTTACTTCAACGTCTCTTCGTTCAAGAGATGCCCCATCTTCACTTTTTTGACCGTCAGATAGTTCTTGTCGAATTTATTAGCATGAATCATCAGCGGCACGCGCTCGGTAATCTTGAGGCCATAGCCTTCAAGGCCGGCACGCTTAGCCGGGTTGTTCGTCATCAGCCGGATGCTGGTAAGGCCCAGGTCCGCCAAAATCTGCGCACCAATGCCGTAATCGCGAAGATCCGGCGCAAAGCCGAGCTCGACATTGGCTTCGACCGTATCGCGGCCCTTATCCTGCAGCGCATAAGCCCGCATCTTGTTCGCTAGGCCAATGCCGCGGCCTTCCTGGCGCATATAGAGCACGACGCCCTCGCCAGCCTTTTCGATTTTCTCCAGCGCCGCATGGAGCTGATCGCCGCAATCACAGCGCAGCGAGCCCAAGGCATCGCCGGTCAGGCACTCGGAGTGAACGCGCACGAGCACGTCTTTCTTGCCCTTAACGTCACCCTTGACGATGGCCAGATGACATTTGCCATCGAGCTTGCTCTCGTAGGACTTGATGCGGAAATGACCAAACTTGCTCGGGAAATCAACATCAGCGACCTGCTCGACAAAGGACTCCGTGCGTTTGCGGTACTCGATGAGCGCCTGCACCGTAATCATATGCAAGCCATGCTCCTTGGCAAACTCGATGAGTTTCGGCGTGCGCATCATGTGCCCATCGTCGTCCATGATTTCGCAGCAAAGGCCTGCGGGATAAAAACCAGCCAGCCGCGCCAGATCTGTCGTCGTCTCCGTATGGCCGGCGCGGCGCAGGACGCCGCCCTCGACCGCCCGCAGCGGGAATACATGGCCCGGGCGGCGGAAATCCGACGGACGCGCCTTCGGATCGAGGAGCTTGCGAATCGTCAGGCAGCGCTCATAGGCCGAGATGCCTGTATCCGTCTCATGGGCGTCAATCGAAACCGTAAACGCCGTCTCATGGTTGTCGGTGTTGTTGACGACCATCTGGCCGATATTGAGCTCATCGAGACGCTTGCCGTCAATCGGCGTGCAGATGAGGCCCTTGGCGTATTTGGCCATGAAATTGACATCTTCGGGCGTAACCGTCGCTGCCGCGACGATAAGATCACCCTCGTTCTCGCGGTCTTCATCATCGACGACCACTACCATTTTGCCATTCTTGATATCTTCAATGGCTTGCTCTACTGTTGCAAAATCTGCCATAATCTTTCTCCTTCACTTAAAAACCGTTCTCGAGCAGGAACGCGCGCGAAAGCCCGCCAGCCTTTGGCTGATTCTCACTGCCACCCAGCATCTTTTCGACGTATTTGCCGAGCACATCGGTTTCAATATTAATTGTACTGCCCGCCTTCTTACTGCCAAGGTTCGTGACCTCGCGGGTATGTGGGATAAGGCTGACCGTAAAATCCTTATTCGTCACGGCCGCCACCGTCAAGCTGATGCCATCGAGCGCCACCGACCCCTTTTCGACGATATAACGCAGAAGCTCCGGCCCCGCCGCAATCTTCATCAGGATTGCATTGCCTTCCTCTTTAAAGGAAAGGATCTCGCCCGTGCCATCGATATGGCCGCTGACGATATGACCGCCGAGACGGCTCGAAAGCGTCAGTGCCCGCTCCAGATTCACAGGACTGCCCTTTTTAAGTTCCGCCAGCGACGTACGCCGCACAGTCTCGGGCATGACATCCGCCGTGAAATGGTTCTTGTCAAACGAAGTCACGGTAAGGCAGACGCCATTTACGGCAATGCTGTCGCCCAAAGCAACATCCTCGACTACCTTCTGGCAGTCGATAGCGAGCTGCCCGCCGCCAATGCGCCGGATATGCCCGACCTCTTCAATGATTCCAGTAAACAACGTCTCACCTCCGTACCACATAACCCGTGAGCAGGATATCGCCCGCCAGCGGCTCCGTCGTCACGCGCGTAAGCTCTACCGCATCGGCAAGCCTTGCAAAGCCCGCCCCCTCGACCGGCGTCAGCGCCTCGCGCCCGCCAATCAGCTTGGGCGCGATAAAGGCATGGACTTTATCGACAAGGCCAGCTTCAAGCAGCGAGAAATTTACGCGCCCGCCGCCCTCGACAAATACCGAGCAGATTTCCCGCTCGCCGAGTTTTTGCATAAGCAGCCTTAAGTCCACATGCGCACCGCTGCCTGCCGTAAGGATTTCCACGCCGGAAGCGGCAAGTGCCGCGACGCGTTCCTTCGGTGCCTGCTCCGTCACCGCCACAATCGTCGGCGCCGCACCATCGGTCACGACCTTAGCCGTAAGCGGCGTGCGCGCCTTACTGTCGACGATGATGCGGATGGCATTTTTGCCCGTCCGCCCCGGAATCCGCGTCGTAAGGCTCGGGTCGTCTTTAAGCACCGTGCCGATTCCCGCGAGAATACCATCATAGATATCGCGCAGCTCATGGACGCGCCGCCGAGAAATCTCATTGGTAATCCACTGCGACTCGCCAGCAGATGTCGCGATCTTGCCGTCAAGCGTCATCGCGGTCTTGAGCACGACAAAGGGCATCTTCGTCGTAATCCACTTGAGGAACACCTCGTTTAGCGCCACAGCCTCTTCTTCGAGCACGCCGCAGACCACCTCGACACCAGCATCTTCCAAAATCCTGATACCCTTGCCAGCCACCAGTGGATTCGGGTCGCGCATCGCGATGACCACTTTGGCAACGCCAGCTTCCGCTACCGCCTTGGCGCAAGGCCCCGTGCGCCCATAGTGGGCACAGGGCTCCAGCGTCACATAGAGTGTCGCGCCGCGGGCCAGGTCGCCGGCCATGCGCAACGCGTGAACCTCGGCGTGGGGCGTGCCGGCCTTGCGATGCCAGCCAGCCGCCACGATGCGGCCATCGCGGACAATCACGGCACCGACCAGCGGATTCGGCGAAGTACGCCCCTCCGCATTGCGGGCCATCTGCAACGCCACACGCATAAAATCTTCATCCTGCAATCGTATCACCTCAGATTCTTTCATCTTAGGTTTGTGATTGAGACCCAGAAAAAAAACCAGCGGAAGATTTCTCTTCCCGCTGGCTTAAATTGCATGCAAAACAACATGCCTTTTCTCGTCCCGACTATACGGTCGGCTCCGGAATCTCACCGGATCATGCTCCCAAGGGCTCGCGGGCTATACCGCCGGTGGGGAAATCCTCCCCGCCTCAAAGACAAATCTCAAGTCCTATTATAGCACGCTTTTATCCATCCTATCAATATATCTTGTGATCAGAACTTGAATTTTGCCGTCGCATCCTGCAACTCCGTCGCCATGTTGGCCAAAGACTGGGACGCCGAAGCGATTTCCTCCGTCGATGCCGACTGCTCCTCGGTTGCGGCCGAAATCGTCTGCGTATGCGCAGCTGTCTTACGGCTGACGTCGTCGATTTCTTCCATGGTTCCGACAATCGAGCTGGCACCGCTCGAAACCTTATGCACCCGCGTGTTCATTTTCTCTACTTCTTCCTTGATGTCATGAACCTTCGCGATGATACGGCCGAACTGATCGCCGACCTCGCGTATAGCATCGGTACCGAGCTTGATCTGCTCCGTACTCGACTCCATGGAACCCACCGCCTGATTCGTATCGCTCTGGATCGATGTAATATGGCGCTTGATATCTTCCGCTGCTTCCTGCGATTCTGCGGCCAGCTTGCGGACTTCCTCAGCCACGACCGTAAAGCCACGGCCCTGCTCGCCGGCACGGGCTGCCTCGATGGCTGCATTGAGCGCCAGAAGATTCGTCTGCTCTGCGATAGCTGAAATCGTCTCGACGATCTTGCCGATCTGCTCGCTGTTCTTGCCCAGCTGGGAAACAATGGCGGCCGATTCCTGCGAAGCTTTTTCAATCAAAGCCATCTTATCCATGGCATCCTGCATGAGCTGGCTGCCCGCCGCAGCTGTCTCATTGGTCTCATTGGTGCGCGCATTGACATGTTCCATGCCCTTGGCGACATCATCGATATGATTGACCACTTCTTCCACGACATTCTTGGCATTGTCAACACTGCCCGCCTGGTCGCTTACGCCCTGCGCCACATCGCCGACCGATACCGCTACACTGTTGGCTGCCTCAGCCGACTGCTGAGCGCTGGCCGTAAGCTCCTCAGACGATGCTGCTACCTGCTCCGCAGCTGCGCTCATCTTCTGGATCAGCTGGCGGATGTTCTTGTTCATCGTATTGAAAGCCTGCGTAAGCCGGCCGATCTCGTCAGCACTTTCAACAGGCAGTTCCGACATGCGCAGATTGCCATCAGCCAGCTGGACAGCATGTTCGGTAAGGCCCAGAATCGGGCGCGTGATTTTCTGCGCAAAATACAGGCAGACAAACATCATGAGCGCAAAACCAACGAACGTCAAGAGACCAAAGACCCAGCGCATATGCTTGAGCGATGCGAACACAAAATCCTCCGGTACCGCGATACCGATAAGCCACTCTGTCGAAGGCACTTTCGCATAGGCAAACACGACCTCCTTGCCATCGCTATTCGTCGTGAAATACCCCGATTCCTTGCCCTGCATCTCCTTGAAATGCTCGCCAAAGCCATCTACTTCCGCAAAATTCTGCATCGGTTTGCCAAGGCCGGCAGTCGCGAGGATATTGCCGTTCTTCTCCATGATGATACCCTGGCCTTCGCCATGATACTCGATATTCTTTGCCTGCTCCTCAAGCGCATCGAGCGAAATATCGTTGCAGACTGCCCCGGCAAACTGTCCGTTGGCCTTTACGGGCGCAATAGCCGAGATGATGAGCTTATTCGTGATCGAATCGACATAAGCCTCGGTGAATTCCACCTTATCATCTTTCTTGGCCTGCTGATACCACGGACGCTGCGTCGGGTCTTTCTGACCGGTCAGATTGCCACCCGTAGACGAGGCGAAATACTTATCCTCCATGCCGAGCGTGACGCCCATGACATCAGCCTCGGTCGCTGCCGACTGCAGCGCTGCATTGGTCTGCATGCTGGCCTTATCCCCATTGTAAGCGGTCATGACATTGGCCGTATGTGCCACCGACAACTGCTTGGCCACCAGCCAGCCATCCATATCGGACACTTCTTTAGCCACCACCGTGCGCAGCTCATTATCAACGCTTTGCTGCAGATCCGAGCTGGCCATGAAGTAGCCCACCAGGGACACTACTGCCATCAATACACCCATAATCCCCGATAACACTAGAAACTTCTACTTTACTCCCATTCTCACTTCTCCTTTTGCCTATGGTAGTTGATCTATAAAACAGCTTGAAGACTGTCTTTACCTATAGAAACGATCCCAGCAATTAGTTGCTTGATAAAAGTAAACTATTTCCCATTTACAAAAGAATCCGAGCTGCCATTCGCAACCCGGATTCTTCTTTGCTTTTTCTGCGTTCCCCAAGCAGCATACCGATGATACACTGTCACAAAAATAATTCCTGCTTTATTAAGCATAGATTATAGCACAAGAACAATCTGTATGCAAGCAATCCACTCTATGTATACATTATCGATCAATATATGTATGCATCGCACATATATGCATATTTATTAATTTTCGTCCGTCAAGAATACACGCGCTTCATATGGCTGCAGGCAGCCATTTTTATGCACCGCATAATTCGAAATAAGCTCTTTGCCCGTCAGCTGCGCCAGCAAAGCACAGGGAACCTCCCGCTCAGTCCAGTTTGCCACCATCGTCAGCACCTGACCGTCAAGTTCGCGCGCATACGCATAGATTTCTTCACTATCCTCGAGCAATGGCCGGAAACGTCCATAAACGATGATGGGATACGTATGACGCAGCTTGATAAGCTGCTGATAATAATAGAATACCGACTCCTTATCCGCAAGCGCCGCCTTGACATTGATGGCCTTGTAATTCGGATTGACCGCAAGCCACGGCGTGCCCGCCGTGAAGCCGGCATGTTCCGTATCGTCCCACTGCATCGGCGTGCGCGCATTGTCGCGGGCCACCGTATCAAAGCAGGCGAGCAGCGTCTTTCCATCCACGAGCTTTTTTTCCACCACGAGCTCCTGCCAGGCATTTTTCTCCTCGATATCTGCGCAATCCGCTACCGAATGGAAATGCATATTCGTCATGCCAATTTCCTCGCCCTGATAGATATACGGCGTCCCCTTCTGCATATGCAGCACGGTCGCAAGCATCTTGGCTGACTTTTCGCGCCACTTTGGCGCATCATTGCCAAAGCGCGAGACCGCCCGCGGCTGATCGTGATTATCCCAATAGAGACTGCCCCAGGCCTTGCCCTCAAGTTCCGTCTGCCACTTATTGAGGATCTTGCGCACATACGGCATCTTCGGCGGCGTCTTTGTCCACTTGCCAATGACCGCCTCCGAGTTGGCCGCCCCATCCGTATGCTCGAAATGAAAGACCATGCCAAGCTCCGTCCCCGCACTATTGGCGTATTTCTTGGCCTCCTCGACCGTGACACCAGCTGCCTCACCGACCGTCAGTAAATCATACCGCGAGAGCACCCGGCGATTCATTTCCTGCAGATACTCATGCACATGGGGCCCGTTGCAGACATAGGCAAACATATCGCTATAGCCGTCTTCATGGACAGGCCCATCGGGGAAATCCGGATGCTTGCTGATCATCGAAATGACGTCCATGCGGAACCCGTCGATGCCCTTCTGACACCACCAGTCCATCAGGTCAAATACCTCATCGCGCACCTTGGGATTCTCCCAGTTGAGATCCGGCTGCTTGCGGCTGAAACAATGCAGGTAATACTGGCCGGTTTGCTCATCATACTGCCAGGCCGGGCCACTGAAACACGAAGCCCACTTATTCGGGGCCCCACCATCCCGCGGATCTTTCCAGATATAGTAATCGCGATAAGGATTGTCCTTGGACTTACGGCTTTCGATAAACCACGGATGTTCATCCGAGGTATGGTTGACCACCAGATCCATGACGATGCGGATATGGCGCGCATGTGCCTCCGTAAGCAACCGGTCAAAATCAGCCATCGTGCCAAAGTCCGCCATGATGGCGCGATAATCCGAAATATCGTAGCCATTATCATCATTCGGCGACTGATAGACTGGCGACAGCCAGATAACATCAATGCCAAGCTCGGATAGATAATCGAGATGCTCCGTGATGCCATTCAAATCCCCAATCCCATCGCCATTGCTATCGGCAAAGGACCGCGGATAAATCTGATAAATCACTGCTTCCTTCCACCAAGCTCTTTTCTCCTGTTCCATATCATATACCTCCACGCATTATCACTTTGTATCTCACTTCTATCTTCCACTTTCATTCGTAAGAAACCTGCTGAATAAGAAACAAAAAATGGATACCGGTACAATCTCTGTACCGATATCCATACATTCAGTCCATATGCTTTTCAAGCGCTGCCACGGCATACCGCACGCAGTCATCACAGGAGCAGAGCATCTGCTTTGTCTTGATGCCCTTGAGATCGCCGCAGATGGTTGCCCCGGCAGCCACCTTGAACTCCTGCAGCATTTCCCTGGCAATCATTTTGGCCGGCGTATCTGACTGATTCAGCAGTCCCATAGCAATCGTCGCTCCGCAAAGTGCACCGCAGGTTGCCTCCATGCCCCCCATTCCGCTGCCAAATCCCGAACCAAGCGCCTGCAGCTCTTCCTCAGATTTTCCGAGCTCCGCGCAAAAAGCCATCAGCACGGCCTGGGCACAGTTGCATTTCGTGTGCTTGAATTCCACAGCCTTTTCGGCCCGTACACTACCTGTTGCCATCATGATTCCTCCTAAAATATATACTGTCTTTATCTTACACGATTGACGCCGGAAGTGCAAAAAAAGAATCCTGCCGTAAAACAGGATTCTCTTGCGTTAGGCCTGAATGTCAACCAGAGCGCCAAGATTCGGATCGAGGCTGGCTTCCATTTGCTCAAGCAGTTCTTCGGGGCCTGCCTCGGCCGTCTCCATCGCCATCTTGAGGACAGCGACGCCCATATCCTGACCGGCCTGTGCCTGATGCATGCCTACCGACATAGCGGCAATGCTCATATCCATATCGTGCACCTCCTATCACACATCCTTGTGCCATCTATATTATCGGATAAAACAGCCAAAACCTTAAATACCAAAATGCCTACCCGAGACACTCCCAGGCAGGCATCTTTTCATTCACAAAAATACTTCATCGAAGTCTTCTTCCACTCTTTCTTGGAATACAGCTTGGTATGCTCCTCGATGCCGCATTCCTTGCCGAGTTCCTCGACAATCTGCTCGCACTCTTCACGGCTATGTCCATGCACCATCGTATACAGGTTATAGGGCCAGTCCGGTGCCGTGTTGCGGTCATAGCAGTGCGAAACCGACGGGCTCGCAGCCATTTTCTGGGCCACTTCATCCAGCCGTGCCTCAGGCACGACCCAGGCGACAAGGACATTCGCACTGAAGCCGACCTCACGGTGACGCAGCACTGCCCCCATCTTGCGGATGACCTTCTGCTCCTCAAGCACCTTGACGCGAGCCAGGAACTCCTCTTTCGAGACCCCCGCCTGATCAGCAAGCACCTGATATGGCTCGGCGACCAAGGGGAAGTCTCCTTGCAGAGCACGGACGATCTTCTTATCAAGTTCTGTCATTGCTGTTTCTTGTGCCATCATTTCTCCCCCGGTCTTCCCTATCAATGCAGCTTGAACTGGACATTGATCTTATATTTCTTGTTCGCCTTGAGGTTCAGCAAATCCTCAACGCCTGGCAATGCCTCGACTTCGTCGAGAATCTTCTTCTCCGTCTCGATGCACGGCGTCAACAGCGTGAACCAAAGGTTATAGCGGCCCTCACGCTCATAGTTGTGCGTAGCCCCGGGATAACGGTTGATGGCCTCGGCCACCGTCTCAATCTTGTCCGGCTCGACACGCAAGGCGACCAGCGTGCCCTTATAGCCCAGCTTGTTCGAATTGAAGAACGTGCCGATGCGGCGCAGGTATCCCTCCTGCTTCAGCAGCTGCAAACGCGTCAGCACCGTCTGCTCATCGGTGCCCAGCTCTTCAGCCAGCGCGGCAAATGGATGGCTGCATACCGGCAGATTGCTTTGCAGCAAATTGAGTAAAGACTTGTCAAACGACGTAAGCTCTTTCATGGTATATCCCTCTCCCTAATAAATACACCGTCCCGATTCTTATCCCTACTGCTCATTTCCCCCAGATGTGAATCGGGTTCATTTTTCTTTACTCTTATTCTACCAAACTATCCCCGATGACGTCAAGTAAATCTGAACGCCCTTCATTTTTTAGTGACGAATACGGCAGCACCGACAGCTCCGCGACGCCGAGCTTGCGCTTGATGGCCGCAATGCTTCTCTGCCGCACCGTCTTGCCAATCTTGTCGCACTTCGTGGCCACGATTAGCACCGGAATATTGTTCTTTACGAGCCACTCAAACATCTCGACATCCGAAGCCATCGGTTCATGACGGATATCGATGAGCTGGCAGACAAACTGCAGCCGCTGGGAAGTCAGCAGATATTCCTCGATGAATTTTGACCAGATCTTGCGCTTCTCCTTGCCCGTCTTGGCATAGCCATAGCCTGGCAGGTCGACAAGATAGAACGCCTTGCGGCCCTCGACCTCGGCAATCTTTAGACCGACCTCAAAGAAATTGATGGTCTGCGTCTTGCCTGGCTGCGAGGAAACGCGCGCCAGATTGTTGACGCGCGTCAGCGAATTTATAAGCGATGACTTGCCAACGTTCGAACGGCCAATGAAGACAATCTCGGGCAAATCATTTTCCGGATATTGCTCTTTCTTGACTGCCGAGGCCACATACTGGCCCTGCGTGATGATAACTCTGTCCTTCTTCGCGCTCATGCTTTCATCTCCTTCATGAAGAAACCTTCCCCAAAGGGAAGGCTCTTCTTACATCAATGCGGTTTTCAATACCTGATCCATTGATTCCACTGGCACAAACTCCAGCTTCTCGCGGACCGACTCAGGTATATCTTCGATATCGCGTTCGTTATCCTTGGGCAGGATAATCGTCTTTACGCCCTCACGGTAGGCTGCCAGCACTTTCTCCTTGAGCCCGCCGATTGGCAGCACCGTGCCACGCAGCGTAATCTCGCCCGTCATAGCTACATCGCTGCGCACCTTGCGGCCCGTCAGCGCCGAAATCATGGCAGTCGCCATCGTGATACCGGCCGACGGCCCATCCTTCGGGATGGCCCCTTCAGGCAAATGGATATGGATATCTTCCTTCTCGTAGAAGTCCTCCGGCAGATTCAGCTTGTCGGAGCGGCTGCGGATATAGGTAAGCCCTGCCTGTGCCGACTCCTGCATGACATCACCGAGTTGGCCGGTAAGGATCAGCTTGCCCTTGCCCTTGAGCACCGAAACCTCCGTCGGCAGCAGCGTGCCGCCGACCTCTGTCCAGGCCATGCCCGATACGACACCGACCTGAGGCTTCTTCCTGCTCTTCGGATCGAGATACTTGATCTTGCCGAGGAAATCGGTCAGGTTCTTTTTCGTCACCTTGATGGGTGCTTCTTCGCCTTCAACGAGATGACGCGCCGCCTTGCGGCAGACCTGCCCGATGACGCGCTCGAGCTCACGGACACCAGCTTCACGCGTATAGTTCTCGATGATTTTATCAATCACCCCGGCACCGAAGTGGATATCCTTGGCCTTGAGGCCATTCTGCTCACGCTGGCGCGCCACGAGATAGCGCTTGGCTATCTCCCGTTTCTCGATTTCCGTATAGCTTGAAAGCTGGATAATCTCCATGCGGTCACGCAAAGCCCGTGGGATATTGCCCAGATTATTCGCCGTGACAATCCACATGACTTTTGACAAGTCAAATGGCAGCTCGATGAAATGATCGCTGAACGTCGCATTCTGCGCAGGGTCCAAAACCTCGAGCAAAGCCGCAGATGGGTCGCCGCGGTAATCCATGCTGAGCTTGTCGACCTCGTCGAGCAGGAATACCGGATTGCAGGTCCCTACCTGGCGGAGCCCCTCGATGATACGCCCCGGCATAGCCCCGATATAGGTACGGCGATGGCCGCGGATTTCGGCCTCATCGCGCACGCCGCCCAGTGATGCACGGACGAACTCGCGGCCGGTAGCACGTGCCACCGACGACGCCAGCGAGGTTTTGCCAACGCCCGGCGGGCCGACCAGGCACAGGATTGGTGCCCGCTTGTCCTTCGCCAGCTGATGCACCGCCAGATAGTCAAGGATGCGTTCCTTGACCTTCTTGAGTCCGTAGTGATCATGATCGAGAACCTTCTGGGCCGCAGCGATATCCACCGTATCATCCGACTGCTTGCGCCAGGGAAGATCGAGCAGCCAATCGATATAATTGCGGATTACATTGTTTTCCGCATTCATGCTGCTCATGCCATCGAGGCGATTGATCTCCTTCTCCACAGCCTTCTGGACCTGCTCAGGATAATCGCCCTCGGCCAGCTTGCGGCGCGCCTCCTCAATATCGGCAGTCTTGCCATCCTTATCGCCAAGCTCTTCACGGATGGCCTTGATTTGTTCACGCAGATAGTAATCCTTCTGGATCTTATCCATCTGCTTGCGGACCTTGCGGCCGATTTTCTGCTCCAGCTGCAGGATTTCAAGCTCGCGTGCCAGCACCTCGTAAAGCTTCTCCAAGCGTGCCTTGATGTCGATAGCAGCCAATAGTTCCTGGCGCGTCTCAAGCTTCAGGTTCAGATGGCTGGCGATGAGGTCGGCCAGCCGGCCAGCATCGTCGATAATGGCGACAGACACCAGCGTCTCTGCCGGGATTTTCTTCGAAAGCTTGACCCACTCCTCGAATTCATGCACTACCGCACGGGTCAGCGCTTCCATGCCCATCGATGTATCGATTCTGTCCTTGAACTCCTCGACATCGACTTCGGCATAGTTCTCAGTCTCACGATACGCCTTGATGACTGCACGATGCTGACCTTCTACCAGCACGCGTACACTCTCGCCCGGCATCTTGACAATCTGGCGGATCTCAGCCACCGTACCGACCGTATAGAGATTTTCCATCTTGGGTTCATCGATTTCTGCGTCCAGCTGCGCCGTCAGCATGATTTCCCGATCATCGACCATTGCCTGCTCCAGCGCAGCCATCGAACGGGTACGTCCCACATCGAGATGAATCATCATATACGGGAAAACCATCATACCGCGCAGCGGCAATAGTGGCAAAGTACGTATCTCGGCCATACTATCCCCTCCTTTTCTTTTTAGATAAGAACAAGGCGCTGCCACGGCAGCGCCTCATTTTATTCCGGCTGCCGTCAGGCAGTCTCTTCTTCACTGTCCTTTGCCTTCTTATCGATGGTCAGGACAGGATCTTTTTTGGTATTGACGGTGTCCTTGGTCACCCGGCAGGCCGTTACGCCCGGAATCGACGGCACATCATACATGACATTGCGCATGATCGCCTCGATGATGGAGCGCAGGCCGCGCGCGCCAGTTTTGCGCTTAAGCGCTTCCTTGGCAATCTGACGCAGGGCATCATCATCAAATTCCAATTTGACGCCATCCATATCCAAAAGCTTCTGGTACTGTTTGACCAGTGCATTCTTTGGCTTGGTCAGGATGCTGATCATCGCCTCTTCATCGAGCGAATCCAGCGTCACTACGACCGGCAAGCGGCCGATGAACTCGGGAATCAAGCCATGCTTCAAGAGATCCTCCGGCAGCAGCTTGCGCAGGGTATCGCCCACGGAACGCTTGCGTTTGGACTTGATATCGGCACCGAATCCCATCTGTTTCTGTCCCAAGCGGCCCTCGATGACCTTCTCGATGCCATCAAAAGCACCACCGCAGATGAACAGGATATTCGTCGTATCGATCTGGATAAGTTCCTGATGCGGATGCTTGCGGCCGCCCTGCGGCGGTACCGAAGCAGTCGTGCCTTCGAGGATTTTCAGCAGTGCCTGCTGGACGCCCTCGCCCGACACATCACGGGTGATTGACGGATTTTCCGACTTGCGGGCGATTTTGTCAATCTCATCAATGTAGATGATGCCACGCTCAGCTTTTTCCACATCATAATCCGCAGCCTGAATGAGCTTCAAGAGGATATTCTCGACATCCTCACCGACATAGCCGGCCTCCGTCAGCGACGTGGCGTCAGCGATGGCAAACGGCACATTCAGAATACGGGCCAGCGTCTGGGCCAGCAGCGTCTTGCCGCTGCCCGTCGGCCCCAGCATGAGGATGTTCGACTTCTGCAGCTCCACATCCTCGCCTTTTACGGTCCCCATGTTGACGCGTTTGTAATGGTTATAGACGGCAACAGCCAAGCTCTTCTTGGCTTCGTCCTGCCCGATTACATACTGATCCAGGGTAGCACGGATGTCCTTCGGTTTTGGGACGTCCTTGAGTTCTACCTCTACATCTTCGCTGAACTCTTCCTCGATAATCTCATTGCAGAGCTCGATGCATTCATCGCAGATATAGACACCAGGACCAGCAACCAGCTTGCGCACCTGCTCCTGCGTCTTGCCGCAGAACGAGCACTTGAGCTGTCCTTTTTCATCCCCAAACTTCAACATTCCATCACCCCTTAGTCCTTAGATTCCGTTTTCTTGCTTTTTTTCGGACGGGTAATCACTTCATCGACGAGACCATAGGCCTTAGCCTCCTCGGCCGTCATAAAGTTATCGCGCTCCGTATCGTTGTTGACCTCTTCCAGCGTCTTGCCCGTGGCATTGACGATGATATCGTTGATGACATCACGGATGCGCTGGATTTCACGGGCCTGGATCTGGATGTCCGTAGACTGGCCCTGTGCACCGCCCAGCGGCTGGTGGATCATGATGCGCGAATTCGGCAGGGCAAAACGCTTGCCCTTGGCACCTGCCGTCAGCAGCAGCGAGCCCATGCTGGCTGCTTGACCGATGCAGATGGTCGATACGTCCGGCTTGATATACTGCATGGTATCGTAGATAGCCAGGCCGGCGGTAACAACACCGCCCGGACTATTGATGTAGAGGTAGATATCCTTGTCCGGATCCTCAGACTCGAGGAACAGGAGCTGTGCTACGACTACATTAGCTACATTGTCGTCAATCGGGCCGCCCAGGAAAATGATGCGGTCTTTGAGCAGGCGCGAATAAATATCATACGCGCGCTCGCCCCGATTAGACTGCTCTACTACCATTGGTACATAACTCATAGATATACCCCCATTATCAGGGTCTGCTTACTCAGCAATGCTATCGATGATGAACTGTGCCGTCTTCTTGCGGAGTACGGATGCAGCCAGATCGCCGATACGACCCTGCTCCTTGATGATTTTCTGAACCTGCTGCGGCGTAGCGCCATAAGCAGCTGCCATAGCAGCAACTTCTGCATCCAGATCCTTAGCTTCAACCTTGATATCCTCAGCTTTGGCAACTTCTTCCAGCATGAGATCCGTCTTGACGTTCTTCTCAGCCGTCTCACGGTAATCCTCACGGATCTTGGCGATGTCCGTGCCAGCATACTGCAGGTACTGCTCAAGCTTCATCCCCTGCTGCTCAAGGCGCATAGCCATTTCCTGGATCATGGACGTTACGCGGTTGTCAATCATGACAGCCGGGATGTCAACCGTCGTGTTGTTCGTAGCCTGCTCGATAGCAGCGCTCTTCTGGTCATTCTCAGCTTTGCGCTCAGCGTTCTCCTGCAGGTTCTTGCGGATGTCAGCCTTGAGCTCGTCGAGCGTCTCAAACGTGCTGACTTTCTTAGCGAGTTCGTCATCGATAGCCGGCAGCTCTTTCTGCTTGATGCTGCGAACCGTGCATTTGAACGTAGCGTCCTTGCCAGCGAGCTCTTTTGCATGGTACTCTTCCGGGAACTTGACGTTTACTTCCTTCTCCTCGCCGATCTTAGCACCGATCAGCTGCTCCTCGAAGCCCGGGATGAAGCTGCCGGAACCGATCTGCAGCGGGTAGTCCGTGCCCTTGCCGCCCTCGAAAGCCTCGCCATCGACAAAGCCCTCGAAATCGAGCGTCGTGAAGTCGCCATCAGCAACAGCAGCACCTTCCGGAGCATCAACCATCTTGCCCTGACGATCCTGGAAGTTCTTGAGCTGTTTCTCAACGTCTTCGTCTTTGATCTCAACAGCAGCCTTCTCTACTTTGAGGCCTTTGTATTCGCCGAGCTTGACTTCCGGACGCGGCGTAACCGTAGCCTTGAATACGAGATCCTTGCCGTCCTCAAGCGTAACGATATCGATGTTCGGGCGCGTTACCGGCTCGATCTTCTGCTCAGTCAGAGCCTCATCGAAAGCTTTCGGAGCTACGAGATCGAAAGCTTCCTGCATCAGAGCATCCATGCCAACGTGACGCTCGACAATCTTGCGCGGAGCTTTGCCCTTACGGAAGCCCGAGATATTTACACGGTTAGCCAGGCGCTTAGCTGCACGCTCAACCGCCTTGGAAACCTCTGCTGCTTCAACTTCAATCGTCAGAGTAACCTGCTGGTTTTCACCATTCTCAACCGTAACCTTCATTGTCTGAAATGACCTCCTGTAATATCTGTTTCTAAGTGACGACACAATAAAACTATTTTACCATCTACTATGTCATACTCTTGTCATAATAACATAAAGTGCGCAGAAACACAAGAATTTCTGCGCACAGCAATAAATATTTGTCAAAAGGTCAAAAATCACTTCACCAAGCTGCTCATACGCTCAATCGGCATCGTGAGATCCACATGACCGCCGAGCGTCTCCACCTTATTCCCCTCAATCAGGATCTGTACCTTTTTGATTTCCGGGAATTCCGTCAGCGTATTGACGACTGAGCCAACCAGCATCTCTTCCCCGGTCGAACCGCCCGTGAAATGTTTGACAAGGTCCTGGCTGAAATCAACATAGGCCGTATCGCCTTTGACCTTCACGCTCTTGAGCTTTGCCTGCTTCGGGATGATTGTCGTCTGTCCCTTCTGCTTTGTCCCGGTCAGCAGGGATTTTATCGCCGCTGCATACTTGCCCGCAGCATCGGTTTTGATAGTGCGTTTGACCGCAATGAGTTTTAGCCCTTGATCGTCCGGATAATAAACTTTGATATTAAGTTCCTTAGCCGTTTCTTTCTTATCCGCCGAGGAGACAGCCGCACTGCCAGCCGGCACGGCCCCATTGCCAGACACAGACGCCGACGAGCCATTCACTGCCCCCTTCTCGTTATTCGGATCACAGCCAGCTGTCACCAGCAAAACCAGCGTCATCATCACCAGCAGGATATATTTCATTTTTTTCATCATCTATCACCTCGTCATATATCAAGCATTGCGGAAATACCGGGATATCGCCCGCGCAATAGCCATGGCCATTTTCTGCTGCTGGCTGTCCGAATCCAATAACCGTTCTTCCCGATAATTGGAAATAAAGGCCAGCTCGATAAGCGAGGACGGCATATTCGTATGCTTGATGACATAGAAGTTCGCCGTCTTCACGCCGCGGTTGAAGAGCCCCAATTCCTTATCGAGCTCCTCATTGAGCAAGGTTGCCAGCCGCTTTCCCTGCCGCGACCCCGCATAATAATAGGTTTCCATCCCATTAGCCGCGGGATTCGAAAACGAATTGCAATGGATGGACACAAAGATATTTGCCGACGGATCGAAATTGGCTACGTTGCAGCGCGCCTGCAATTCCTGCGCAGCCGTGCTATTTGGCCCATAGACATCGACATCCGTCTTGCGGGTCATGACCACGCGGGCACCAGAGTTCTGCAAGATAGCCTGCACCTTTTTCGCCACAGCCAGCGTGACCGTTTTCTCCGCCACACCATTAGGGCCTACAGCACCGCTATCGCTGCCGCCATGCCCTGCATCGAGGACTACCGTATGCCCCTTCACGCCGCCGACACTGCCAGCAGCTGTATCCCCCGCAGGCTCCAGGATATCGATGACCAGCCGGTACGGCTTCTTGGCCTTGCGGTCGCGATCCAGCGTATAAACCTTATAATTTTCCGCCTGTACATCACTTGTGAAATCGATGCGTACCTGCGTATGATTGCGCTGCAATTCCGCAATGCGGACACGGCTGGCCAGACCGTTTTTCAGTTTGATTGTCTTGCGCAGCTCACCCGGCATCGTATTTTCCATATCGATGACCAGCTGCTTTGTCAGATATGGTCTTGTCGAGACCTTATACTCGAGCTTGTCACGATCCATGCCAATCTCAATGCGCAGGGCCTTGCGGCCATCAACTGTCGTCTCCGAAGTCTGGAAATAGTTTAGCTCGTGATCCTGCACCGGACGTGCAGCTTCCGCCGCCCCCGGCAGCAGCATCATGACAGCCAGCAGGACGATTCCCGCCCAACTTGCCCAGCGGAATAGCGTATTCATCAAGGTTCCTCCTTAGTTTCCCCAGCCTCTTACTCTTTGAGCAGATCCAATGCTTCCTGTTCAGCCTGTTCTGTCGCTTCCTTATCATAGGAAAGCTCCAGTTTCAGATAATCGCCTTCGCCTGTATTCTCCGGCAAATAACTCACTGGAAAATTCACTTTCCTCATATCCTCACCGAGCAGCAGAACAGCCAAATCGCCCTCTATACGATCGATATATGCACTTATCATTGTGCCGCCCCCTGTTCTGCCGCTACTTCATAGGTATTGCCATCGGTTGTTATGGTTATCGTGCCATTCTTATCCGTCTCGTAGACTTTTGCCTTAAAGACTTCTCCCTTGTCATTCTTGACAAGTTTCGTCTTCTTCGTCTTGCCATCCCGGCGATCGGTAAATTTCGGCTCAGCCAGATAGCGGGCCAGGATGTCCGGATGCGGATGACCGTAATCGTTGCCCTGACCACAGGAAATCAGCACAGTCTCGGGCCAGACGGCCTTGAGGAAATGAACCGATGAGGCCGTAGCACTGCCGTGATGACCAGATTTCAAGACGGTGCTGCGCAAATCTGCCGAATGCGCCGCCAGCAGCTTCTCCTCGGCATCTTTTTCCGCATCCCCCGTCAGCAGCATCGAAAATGCGCCGCAGGTCAGTTTACCGACTACCGATTCATTGTTCGGATCGTGTTTATACCCCGGCGTTGCACCTTCTTTCGCCAATTCAGCCGAAGGATACAGCGCCTTAAACGACACCCCGTTGCCAAGATCCAGCACATCGCCATCCTTGAGTGCATGGCGCTTGATGCCCTTGGCTTTGAGTTCTTTCATATAACCTATATAGATTTTGGAAGCCGACGGCATGCCATTGTCGTAGACCTCACCGACTTCATATTCCTTGAGCAATAACGCCATGCCACCGATATGGTCAGCATGCGGATGTGTCAGGATGACCTTGTCGATCCTCTTGACGCCAGCCTTGTCAAGCTCGCGCTTGAGCTTATCGCGTTCATCGATATCACTCGTATCGACAAGCACCGTCTGCTCGCCCGTCTGTACCAGGATCGCATCTCCCTGTCCGACATTGAGCATCTTTACGGTCATCCTGGCAGCCTGGGAACTCTCCACGGCAGCAGCTGAGCTGCTGGCTTTCGGGCTGCCAGCCGGCGCAGATCCGCAGCCAGCCAATACCGCAACAGTCAACAGGACAAGCCCCAGTATTATCCCTATTTTCTTTCGCATATTTGTCACCTCAAATCACCTGCAAGATATAACGGTAAATTCCCTCGGCCACACCATCTTCATCTACAGATGGCAGGACAAAGTCCGCCTTGGCCTTGAGCTCATTGCCAGCGTTTCCCATGACCAGGCTGGTGCCAACCGTATCCATCATCTCGAGATCGTTGAGCCCATCCCCAAAGGCAAAACTCTCAGCCACCGGAATCTGCAAATACTCCAGCGCCCGTTCAATACCTGTCGCCTTCGAGACATCCGCTGAGTATATCTCCATATATTTAAGCAGCGTGGGATCGATAAGGCCCGTAAGCCCCGGCCAGGCCAGCAGCTCATGGAACAATCCGCCTGCATGCGGCGTCTCCGACAGGAACTCGATCTTGCCAATCTGCATTCCCGCCAGGGATGGGTCATACGCACGCACGAAATTGTCCAGCCGGATATCGATAGACGTATAGACTTTCTCCAGTGCCTTGTACTCCTCTTTCAGATAAACCGACGGATGGCTTTCCAGGATATATTCTACATGATTTTTCTCTGCCAAGGCAATCATCTTCTGCACCGTGGCGAGTGGCAAGTCCTGCCGGAAAATCACCTGCCCGCCAACGAGCACGACCGCACCATTCATCAGCACATGTCCATCAAACAAGTCCGGATCGCGCATCTCTTCACTGAGGTAGGCAAACGGCCGCCCCGAAGCGATGAACGTATGATGGCCAGCCTTGCGCAGCGCCCGGATTGCATCCTTGACCGGCGCGCTGATACGCGTCTGCTGGCGATGAATGTTGATGAGCGTGCCATCAATATCAAAGAAAATCGCTTTTTGCTTATTCGTCATGAAAAAAAAGACTCCAATCTCTAGTAAAC
>Ga0307459_10004_pt1 | contig 19732 bp, 20 predicted proteins | sample GoafecXyGen6Rep1_FD_203832 | JGI IMG/M metagenome (GOLD analysis project Ga0307459, IMG submission 203832) | Metatranscriptome of enriched fungal communities from goat fecal pellet, Isla Vista, California, United States - Xylan, Gen6, Rep 1... ...
GGTACGAGTAAGTTTTATGGTTGCGGGCGATCCAGGTCTGAGGCTTTGCCTTTGTATTCAGGCGGTCGTTTTTCCAAGAAAGCCTTGATGCCTTCCTGGTAGTCTTCGCCCTCGAATACCCGGGTGCGGTAGGCATTGATGCGTTCGAAGTTCTCGGCACTGATGACTGTGGAGGCACGAGAGAGAATGCGGAATTGGCGCTTGATGGCGCTGATAGAAACCACGCTGTTGCGGCGCAGTGGTGCAAGGAATTTAGTTTCCAGCATATGGTCTAGCTCGGAGGCTTCTGCAACATGATTGATAAGGCCTACATTTAAGGCATCGCCGGCGGTTATGGGGGTGCCCAGGAAGAACATCTCGCGTGCCTTGTTCATGCCCAACTGGTTGATGAAGTGCAGGATGCCAGAGGCATTGTAGGGAATGCCAATCTTGGCTGGGGTGATGGCAAAGGTGGCGGTATGAGCACTGATGATCATATCGCAGGAAAGGCAGAGGTCGCAGGCACCACCCCAGACGGTACCACTGACACAAGCGATGACAGGAATGGGGACATCCTGTACTGCCCGCATGAGCTTTTCCATGGGCACGTCAAAGCCTAGGGGGTCAGACCCGTCCAGCGGCAGTTCGCGGATGTCGTGGCCGGCACTCCAGACACCTTTTTTGACTTGCGCTTTTAAGACAACGCCGACGCATTCACTGGTATAGGCTTCGTCCAGCGCGGCAATGAGTTCTGTGCACATTTGTTCACTCAGACAGTTGAAGTGGTCGGCGTTCTGCATTTCCACATAGGCAATGCGGTCTTTGATTTCTGTATTTACCAACATAAGCGCTCCTCCTATACGGATAGATCCGGCAGGCAAGGCCTGGGCCATTTGTACTACATAATTCGCCAGTCTGCAGCTATTTCCCTGCTGGCAAAGGATTGACTCTGTGATTTTGCCGGGAAGGAAACCGCGCGGATAAAAAAGTGGCTGTTGCCCCGGCGTTATGTCGCAGGCAACAGCCACAGAGTGTATGAGATTGGAAACGGAAATCAATCCTCGATAGCGGTTTCGAGGGCAATCTTAATCATATCGTTGAAAGTAGTCTGGCGCTCTTCGGCTGTGCAAGCTTCGCCTGTCAGCAGATGGTCGCTGACCGTGAACAGAGCCAATGCCTGTACATGCGCTTCAGCTGCGAGCGTATAGAGAGCTGCGGCTTCCATCTCGACAGCGAGAATGCCATATCTGCGGAGTTTGTCATTATCGATATCGTCATCGTAGAAGCGGTCAACGGAGATGATGTTGCCGACTTTTGCATGCAGATTGAGCTTGCGCGTGTTGGTTACCGCTTTTTCCAACAACTCGAAATCAGCCAGTGGTGCGTAGTTAATCGAACCGCCAAAGATATTCTTGATGATGGACGAATCCGTGCTGGCACCTTGTGCAATCAGTACATCACGCAACTTGACGTCCGGATGCATGCCACCGCAGGTGCCGACACGGATCAGTTTCTTACAGCCGAACGAATGGATGAGCTCATGAACATAGATGGAGATGGACGGGATGCCCATGCCCGTGCCCTGTACGGAAACAGGAACACCTTTGTACGTACCCGTATAGCCTAAGATATTGCGAACGGACGTGTACTGTTTCGGATTGTCGAGGAAATTCTCAGCGATGAATTTAGCACGCAGCGGATCGCCCGGCAGCAGGATGCGTTCAGCGACGTCGCCTTTTTCGGCGCCAATATGTGGTGTGGCCATGATGTACTCCTTCTTTCCCAAAAGCGGATTTTTGAAAATTTAAAACCTATAAATCAATTATAAAAAAAAATAGAAAATAAGAAAAGGGCAAATGTCCAAAAAAAATTACAAAAGCGTTAAAAACTATATAAAATACGGGGAAATACTGGTTTAGTACCTGATTTGACAAGGACGTGCTAATTGTGCTATAATCACGTACGTGGATATAAGTTGTCAAGACAATCGCGGCTGGCGCATGACGTCAGATGAGGAAAGTCCGGGCTCCACAGGGCAGTGTGCTGGATAACGTCCAGCGAGGGTGACCTTAGGGAAAGTGCCATAGAGATTTAGACCGCCAGGTTTTACCTGGTAAGGGTGGAAAGGTGCGGTAAGAGCGCACCAGCAGTCAGGTGACTGGCTGGCTTTGGTAAACCCCACACGGAGCAAGACCAAATAGGGAAGGGATGATGCGGCCCGCGGAACCTTCCGGGTTGAGTCGCTTGAGCCGGCAGGCAACTGCCGTGCCTAGATAAATGATTGTCGCCGCGCACGCGGAACAAAACTCGGCTTATTGATTACTTATAGCAACGTGAAATGAATATTGTGGCTGTCAGTAATGGCAGCCAATTTTCATGTCTGGATGTTTTCTGAAAAGAAGATGAAAAAATAATCCACATTAAGACCAAATAAGAGATTGTTTAAAAATTAGCAGGAATACGACGACTTTTGTCGTATTATATACATTGGGTTCTATAAAGGATGGAACAAGCCGAATCCAACCCAGGAGCGGGGGAACCAATTTCTTGGGGCGAACGTCAGGCTCACGGCAAGCGTGAAATTGACGCGGGTGGTCTTCTCTACCCGAGCCCGGCAGCTAACCTCGTAGGCGAATAGAGAGAGGAGTGGCTTTTTGAGTAAAGCAATGCGCGTGTTTGCGCTATCCATGATCCTTATGTGCTGGTTTTCCGTATGCGGAGCTTCGGCATTCCGCGTAGGTGATCAGGGCACCGAAGTAGCAGAGATCCAGGGACAGTTGGTTCGTCTCGGCTACGATGTTTCGGCTGATGGTGACTTTGGTCCGGCCACGGCTGAGGCAGTGAAGGCATTCCAGTCTTCGCACGGTATGAATGCAGATGGGCAGGTTGGTTCTTCGACCTACGTGGCGCTGCTCGGCAAAGCAATGCCGACCGTTAAACATGCTGCCAACTACATCAACCGTACGATCCTTTCCGAGTCCATGCAGTACCTCGGGGTACCGTATGTATTCGGTGGCACGACACCGAACGGTTTCGACTGCTCCGGTTATGTGCAGTATGTCTTTGCGCATGCTGGCGTTTCCCTGCCGCGCACGGCAGATGTCCAGTATGAATGTGGCACGCCGGTTTCGTCCGGCGAGCTCATGCCAGGTGACTTGGTATTTTTCTCGACGTATGATGCAGGTGCATCTCATGTCGGCATCTATCTTGGTGACCGTCAGTTCATCAATGCATCGTCGAGCCGCGGGGTCAGTGTAGCGTCGCTGGATAGCTCCTATTGGGGTTCCTGCTACATTGGTGCTCGCCGGGTGATGTAAAATGACCAGTATGGTTGGGAGAGGCTGAGAGCCTCTCCAATTTTTTTTAGGAATGAGGAGGTTAGGATGGGAGACTTTTTTTTGGCGTTGCTGATATTTATGATGGCTGCCTACACGTTTTGGGATGAGTTGTTTACAAATTAATCTGAAATATTCGCAAACGCAAGCAGGAATTTTGTCATGAGCCACGAAATACAAACATAAGAACCTGAAGATGGGACTAAGATGTAAATGATGGATTCAGTTTGTGAGGAGTGACCATAATGGCAAAAGTAAGAATTCTCAACATGATGTTCTATGGCTTCCATGGCGTTTATGAATATGAGCGTGAGCAGGGCCAGAAATTCTATCTCGATATTGAGATTGAGACGAAGGATGACCGTATGGCTGAAACGGATGATGTCAAAGACGGTGTCGATCCCGCTGCAATCTACGATATTGTCAAGGATGTTACGGAGAATAAGCGTTTCCAGATGCTCGGTGCTTTGTCGGCTCATATTGGCGACAAACTGCTTGCTAAGTATCCCCATTTCCATTCTGTAACTGCACGTATCCGCAAACCATCGGTGCCTATTTCCGGGCCGATTGATTATGTCGAAGTAGAGACGACTCGTGTGCAGGACTGAGAGAAGCACGTTTGAGGTCATCAGCCAGTTTTGGCTGGTGGCCTTTTGTCATGTCCGTAGGCATAAGACTGGTAAAAATTTCTGAAATTGCAATGGAAAGTGTTGCATTCGATTTAAATATTCGCTAAGATGAATAAATGTATAGATCTAAGGATGGCGATAGCATGGAATCCGAAGATAAATATTATCTGGCGGCACTGGCACGTTCGCCGGGATCGGGCAGCCGTTTGCTCAAACAACTGATGGAGCATTTCTCTTCGGCACGGGCAGTTTGGCAGGCAGATGCTGAAAGTCTTGTCCTGCAGGGGAAGTTGTCATCGAGCCAGGCCCAGCGGCTGGCAATGTTTTGCCGTAAGCAGCTGCACCTTCCGGAAAGGCTGGCAGCGGATTGCCAGCGGGCAGGGGTGAAGCTGTGCGCAATCAGTCAGCAGGAATACCCTTATATATTGAAGGAAATCTCCGATCCGCCGCAGGTCCTTTTCTATCGTGGGGAGCTGCAGCCGCAGACTGCGCGTATCGCGATGGTGGGGGCAAGACGATTTACCCCGTATGGCGAGGGCATTGCTTTAGCGTTTGGCGAACAGCTGGCTGCTGCGGGAGTTACTGTGGTTAGCGGTGCTGCCCGTGGCATTGATACAGCGGCACATAGGGGAGCGCTCAAGAGCGGGCGCACGGTGGCTGTGCTTGGCTGTGGTGTGGATGTGGCCTATCCGGCAGAAAACCGGCGGCTTTTGGCACAGATCGTGGAATCTGGCGGCGTTGTTGTTTCGGAGTATGGGCCGGGAACCCAGCCATTGCCGGCTTTTTTTCCTGCACGCAATCGCATTATCAGTGGCCTGGCGTGCGGGACAGTGGTCGTGGAGGCAGCCAGCCGTTCGGGTTCGCTGATCACGGCACATCTGGCCTTGGATGCGGGGCGCGATGTGTTTGCGGTTCCCGGCAGTATCTACTCAGAGATGAGTCAGGGCTGCAACCGGCTGATCCAGCAGGGCGCAAAACTTGTGCAGTGTCCAGCAGATATCCTGGAGGAATACGGGCTGGTGGCACCGCCTAAGCCGAAGAAAACACGGCAGCTCACGCCAGCAGAACGTCAGGTGTGGCAGGTGTTATCCTTTGAGCATCCACTATCTTTAGACGAAATCATCCAAAGCCTGCCGGATGGTGAAATATCAAATTTGGCCTTTCTTCTTTTGCAAATGGAGCTTAAAGGCCTTGTTATAGAGAATGAGCTGCACGCTTACCGGCGTGCTGAGAGGGAGTGAAGGTTTGGCTGCTGCAGCAACAAAAACCAAAACGAAAGCAAAGGCGAAAACAAAGATCAAGAAAACCTTGGTTATTGTGGAGTCGCCAGCCAAAGCGAAGACTATTGAGAAATATTTGGGACGCAAATACATGGTCCGTGCGTCGATGGGGCATCTGCGTGATTTGCCGAAGAGCCAGTTTGGCATTGATGTAGATAACGAGTTCGAACCGAAATACATCAATATCCGTGGCAAGGGCGATCTTATCAAGGCACTAAAGAAAGACGCCAAGAATGCGGATAAAGTCTATCTCGCAAGTGACCCGGATCGCGAGGGCGAGGCAATTGCCTGGCATCTGTCGTATATTCTGGGACTCAATCCGGAGGATGATTGCCGGATCGTGTTCAATGAGATTACTAAGCCGGCTATCCAGGATGCTGTCAAGCATCCGCGGGCTATCAATATCGATCAAGTCGATGCCCAGCAGGCGCGCCGGATGCTCGACCGCATCGTTGGTTATAAGCTGTCGCCGCTTCTCTGGCGCAAGGTGCGCAAGGGACTTTCGGCTGGACGTGTGCAGTCGGTCACCGTCAAGCTGATCTGTGACCGTGAAAAGGAAATCCAGGCATTTGATTCGGTGGAGTACTGGACGGTAGGGCTCAAGCTGCGCAAGGAAAAGTCAGCCATGTTCGACGCAGAGCTTACCCATGTTGATGGCGAGAAGCTGGAACTGCATAATGAGCAGGAAACCAATGCATTGCTGGCTGATTTTAGCAAGCAGGAACTTACGGTGGCAGCCGTTAAGAAAAGCGAGCGCCGCCGTAAGCCGGCAGCGCCTTTTACGACGAGTTCCCTGCAGCAGGATGCAGCCCGCAAGCTTGGGTTCACTTCGCGCAAGACGATGATGCTGGCCCAGCAGCTCTATGAGGGCATTGAGCTGGGACGCCATGGTGCAACAGGCCTTATCACGTATATGCGTACGGATTCCACGCGTCTTTCCGATTTGGCTCAAAATGAGGCCCGTACATATATCAGTGAGCAGTTTGGCGAGGAATATATCCCTGTTAAGCCAAACGTATATGCAGCCGGTAAAAAGGCACAGGATGCACATGAGGCTATCCGGCCGACGGATGTCAACCTGACGCCGGATGCGCTCGAAAAATTCTTGAGCAAGGACCAGTGGAAACTTTATACGCTAATCTGGCAGCGTTTTACAGCCAGCCAGATGACGCCTGCTGTCTACGATACGATGAGCATTTCCATCAAGGCGGGCGAACGTTACATGGTCCGGGCGGCAGGATCGAAGCTCAAGTTTGCTGGTTTTACGGCTGTCTATGCTGGCGCTGACGCAACGAAGAAGGAGAAAGATGTCGTCCTGCCTGAGCTGGCAGCGGGCGATGTGCTCACGACAGCCAAGACGCTGCCGCAGCAGCATTTCACGGAGCCGCCGCCGCGATATAACGATGCTTCACTGGTCAAGACCTTGGAGGAAAAGGAAATCGGCCGTCCGAGCACGTATGCGCCAATCATTGAGACCATACAGGCGCGTGGCTATGTGCAGCGTATCGATAAGCATTTCCAGCCAACAGAACTCGGCTTTGTCGTGGTCGATATGCTCGAGGAGTATTTCAAGAATATCGTTGATGTCAAATTCACGGCTAATCTCGAAAATGAGCTGGATGAGATTGCTGAGGGCAAGGTCAAGAAGAACAATCTGCTGCGTGAATTCTATGATCCGTTTGAAGAAACACTCGAAAAAGCCGATGAGGCCATCGGACATGTTGAGCTGCCTGTCGAGGTATCGGATGTGCCGTGTGAACTCTGCGGCCGTATGATGGTGGTCAAGCAGGGGCGGTTTGGCAAGTTCCTGGCTTGTCCCGGTTTCCCTGAGTGCCGCAATACGAAACCGTTGCTTGTGGATACGGGAGTCAAATGTCCGAAGTGTGGTGGTTCCATCGTTGAGCGTAAGACGCGTCGTGGCCGTAATTTCTATGGCTGCAAGAATTATCCAGCATGCGATTATACGACTTGGGATCAGCCGCAGCAGGAGAAATGTCCGGAATGTGGAGCTTTTATGCTCAAGCATCATTATAAGAATGGCCGGGCACTGCTCTATTGCAGCAACGATGCCTGCAAGACGCGCATTGACCATCCCATCAACAAGGAATTAGAAAAGATGCGCCAGCGCGCAGAAGCTAAGAAAGCCCGTGAGGCGGAAAAGGCTGCGCAGGAGGCGAAAGAGGAAAAATAAACGTGAAAAAAGTAATTATCGTTGGCGCTGGCCTGGCTGGCTCGGAGGCTGCCTGGCAGGCGGCAAAGCTTGGGGCTGAGGTCACGCTGTATGAGATGCGTCCGGAGAAATCGACTCCGGCGCATAAGACTGCTGGCTTTGCTGAACTTGTCTGCAGCAATTCGCTGCGTGGAGCAGGGCTGGAGAATGCCGTTGGCGTACTCAAAGAGGAGATGCGCCGTCTAGGCTCGATTATCATGGAAGCTGCTGATGCAACAAAGGTTCCGGCAGGCGGAGCGTTGGCTGTTGACCGTCACGGCTTCAGTGACTATGTGACAAAAAAGGTCACGGAGCATCCGCAGATTACGGTTGTTCACGAGGAACTTGAGGCAATTCCGCTTGCAGACGATGCAATCACTGTGGTGGCCAGTGGCCCATTGACGGCCGGGAAACTCGCGGAGGATATCGCTGCCCGCACGGGCAATGACTCGCTGTATTTCTATGATGCAGCAGCGCCGATTGTCAGCATCGATTCTGTCGATATGAGCAAAGCTTACCGTGCTTCGCGTTACGGTAAAGGCGAAGCAGCCTATATCAATTGTCCGATGACCAAGGAGGAATACGAAGCCTTCTGGACGGAGCTTGTCAATGCCGAAAAAGCGCCGACGAAGGATTTCGAGAAAGAGAAATTCTTTGAAGGCTGCATGCCGGTAGAGGTTATGGCCAGCCGGGGCAAGGATACGCTTTTATATGGGCCGTTGAAACCAGTAGGATTGGAGCATCCGGAGACAGGTGTGCGTCCTTATGCTGTTGTCCAGCTGCGGCAGGACAATGCCAGCGCGACACTTTACAATATCGTCGGCTTCCAGACCCATCTCAAATGGCCGGAACAACGGCGGGTGTTTGGCATGATTCCAGGCCTGGAGAAGGCAGAGTTCCTGCGCTATGGAGTGATGCACCGCAATACGTTCCTGAATTCGCCGCAGCATATGCAGGCAACGCTGCAGCTGCGCGGAGAGGAGAAACTGCTGTTTGCCGGGCAGATGACAGGTGTTGAAGGCTATATCGAGTCAGCTTCATCGGGTCTCATTGCCGGTGTCAATGCTGCGCGGCTCGCTATGGGAAAAGAACCGTTGATATTCCCGGCGGAAAGCTGTCATGGTGCGCTCTGTCACTACATAACGACGAGCGAAGCCAAGCACTTCCAGCCGATGAATGTAAATTTCGGCATCCTGCCGGAAATCGATATGCGCAATGAGAACGGCAAATATATCAAGGACAAGAAACTCAAGAAACAGCGGCTGGCCGAGCGGGCGCTGGCTGCGATTGAATCCTTCAAAGCGAAGATTGGAGAATGACGTGATGGAAACACAATTTCATGCAACGACAATCTGTGCCGTGCGTAAGAACGGCAAAACAGCTATTGCTGGTGATGGTCAGGTAACCTTCGGGGAACATACGATAATGAAGGCTAACGCACGCAAGGTACGGCGCCTCTATCATAATAAGATACTCGCAGGTTTTGCAGGGTCTGTGGCCGATGCATTCACCTTGTTCGAGAAGTTCGAGGCCAAGCTGGAATCTTATAATGGCAATCTGCAGCGGGCGGCGGTAGAACTAGCAAAGGAGTGGCGTACGGATAAGGTCCTGCGCAAGCTTGAAGCTTTGCTGCTGGTAGCGGATCATGATACGATGCTTATGCTTTCGGGCAATGGCGAGGTCATTGAGCCGGATGGCGATGTGGCGGCAATCGGTTCCGGCGGTTTCTATGCACTTTCGGCTGGCCGTGCGATGGTCAAGCATACGGAGATGAGTGCAGGCGATATTGCTAGGGAAGCGTTATCGATTGCCGCAGATATCTGTGTCTATACGAATCACAATATCAAAGTGGAGGAGCTGGATTAATGAAAGAAATCGGCGTAAACGAACAAACTCCGCGTCAGATTGTCGAGGAGCTCAACAAATACATTGTCGGCCAGGATGAAGCCAAGCGTTCGGTGGCAATCGCTCTGCGCAACCGTTGGCGCAGCCGCCAGCTCGCTGGTGATATGCAGGATGAGGTTATTCCCAAGAATATCTTGATGATAGGTTCCACGGGTGTCGGCAAGACGGAGATTGCCCGTCGTCTGGCTAAACTGGTCAATGCGCCGTTTATCAAGGTGGAGGCGACGAAATTCACGGAAGTCGGCTATGTCGGCCGTGATGTTGAATCCATTGTCCGTGACCTGGCTGAGACTTCGGTCCGTATGGTGCGCCAGCAGCGGCTGGATTCGGTGCAGGATAAGGCGGCTGAATTAGCTGAGGAGCGTATCCTCGATGTTTTTGTCCCTGAGCCGCGCAAGGCACAGAGCCCGCTCGGCCGCCTTTTTGGTGCTGACAGCGAAGATAAAGAGGAGCAGCAGCCAGAACCGAAATATCAGGCTGGCCGTGATTGGGTACGTAAACGCTTGAAAAATGGTGAACTGGAGCAGGAGACTATTGAAATCGATGTTGAAGAATCGGGCAAGCCGATGGTGGGCATGTTTGCCGGTTCAAGCCTCGAGGGCATGGGCGATAATCTGCAGGATATGATTGGCAATCTGATGCCCAAGCGCCATAAGAAGCGCAAGGTGACAGTTGAGCAGGCCCGCAAGATCTTTACCCAGGAAGAAGCAGGGAAGCTCATCGATATGGATGCGGTGGCAGATGAAGCCATCAAGGTAGCAGAGCATAGCGGCATTGTATTCCTTGACGAAATTGACAAAGTGGCCGTGAAGGGGAATTCGTCCGGTGCAGATGTATCCCGTGAGGGCGTGCAGCGTGATATCCTGCCGATAGTCGAGGGTTCTACGGTTATGACCAAGTATGGCCCGCTCAAGACCGACCATGTACTGTTCATTGCTGCAGGTGCCTTCCATATGGCTAAGCCATCGGATCTTATTCCTGAGCTGCAGGGACGTTTTCCTATCCGTGTGGAACTCAAGTCCCTGCGTAAAGAGGATTTTGAAAAAATCCTTACGGAACCACGCAATGCCTTGCTGAAACAGTATGAGGCATTGCTGGCGACAGAGGGCGTGAAAATCACTTTTGCGGCAGATGCCATTGCCCGTCTGGCCCAACTGGCTTGCGATGTTAATGAGCAGGCTGAAGATATCGGTGCACGCCGCTTGCATACCCTGCTGGAGAAGCTGCTGGAGGAAATCAGTTTCACGGCGCCTGAACTGGAGAAGAAAGAAATCTGCATCGATGCTGCTTATGTGGACAAGCAGCTTTCAGATATTGTTGTGAACCGCGATTTGTCGCAGTTTATCCTCTGATTTGGGGGCTCCTGTCAAATATTTCGAAAATTTAATTAAAAATATTGTTCAACATCTATGATTATTTTGAAAAATGTGATAAGATATTTATAGTTATAATCCGGCTGGTTTATGGGCTGGAAGAGAATATCGGAATATTTGAAAAAGGAGTAAGCTTAAATGGCATCATTACTTGAAAAAACCAGAAAAATCAATCGTCTGCTGCAGCGTTCGGAAAACGTCGAATACGATGGGATTTCCCGCGTGCTCAGCAATGTCCTGGGAGCTAATGTCTACATCACGAATCGCAAGGGCAAGATTTTCGGGTATGCTTTCATTGATGATTTCGAGTGTGACCTTATGGTCGATAAGGTCATCAATCAGGGCGAATTCCCGAAACACTATGTGAACTGGCTGATGCGTATGGATGAGACGAATGCCAACCTGCGTTCCAAATCTGGCATGTGCGCTTATGAGGAGAACACGAAATGCATGTTCAATGGCAAGAACACGACAATTGTTCCTATTTATGGTGTCGGCGAGCGCATTGGCACGCTGATCGTCGCTAAATACGACGAAGAGTTCACGGATGATGATTTGCTGCTCTGTGAGTATGGCGCTACGGTTGTCGGCATGGAAATGCTGCGCGATCATGCGGAGAAAATCGAGATCGAGGCGCGTAAGAAGGCAACGGTGCAGATTGCTCTCAATACGCTGTCGTTCTCGGAGCGCAAGGCAGCTATTGCTATCTTATCGGCATTGCAGGATACGGAAGGTCTGCTCGTTGCTTCGAAAATTGCTGACGAAGTCAAGATTACGCGCTCGGTTATTGTCAATGCATTGCGTAAGTTTGAATCGGCAGGAGTCATCGAGTCGAAATCGCTGGGCATGAAGGGGACATATATCAAAGTCTTGAATGAATATCTGCTTGACGAAGTTCAGAAAATGAAGGATTAAATTTTCTGCTTATTATAGCTGGCACCGTTTTGTGCCAGCTTTTTTCATTTCTGCAAAAAAAAAAAATATACGGGGCATCTTCTAAAAAAAAGAAAAAAATGATAAACTTGAAAGGAATTGCGGGTATTATGTAGAAAATAAATAAAAGATAACTATAGCCGCAGGGCAAACGTGCAAGAAAGGATGTGATTCCGGAGATGCTGGAACAAATCATGAACTCGTCGAATTTTGACTATTTGGGCCGAGGTTTGGCAGCCGCGACGATGCGCCATGAGGTCATCAGCAACAACATTGCCAATGTAAACACGCCGAACTTCAAGCGCAGTGCGGTAAACTTTGAGGATCTGCTGGCAAAGGAACTGCATCTGGATAATGATGGCCGCAGATTGGGCATGGTAAGGACGCATGACCGTCATCTGCCAATGGCGCTGCCGGGTAAGGCACATGCCGTTATCGAGGAAGATGGAACGACGACGATGCGTGTCGATAACAACAATGTGGATATCGATATCGAGATGGCAGGTTTGGCGAAGAACCAGCTCTATTATAATGCGATGACTACAGAGCTGGGTGGCTTCATCAACAGGATGAAGGGTGTCATCACGAGTGGCCAGAGCTGATGAAGGATTGGGATACAGAGGAGATAAATCATGAGCATGTTTCTAGGAATTGATGCGGCAGCGTCGGGGCTTACGGCTGAACGGCTGCGCATGGACGTCATTTCCAACAATATTGCCAATGCAAATACAACGCGAACACAGGAAGGCGGTGCATATCACCGCCGTTATGTAGTCTTTGAGCCTAGAGTAAAGGGTGGCAATAGCTTTTCAAGCTTTTTGCAGAAATCGGTCAATAAACTGGAGGCTGGCGATGGCGTGCGTGCCATTGGTATTGAGGCAGATGATACGCAGGGACCGCTGGTCTATGATCCAGGCCATCCAGATGCCAATGCAGAGGGATATGTCGAACGGCCGAATGTCAATATCGTTGCCGAGATGGTAGATATGATCACGGCATCGCGCGCTTATGAGGCAAATACGACTACCATCAATGCTGCTAAGTCTATGGTGACCAAGGCATTAGATATGGGTAAATAACATAGCCGTGAAAATGAGAATTCAGATGATTGAAAGGGTAAAGATATGGAGATAGCAGCATTACAGATGACTCCGGTGCCCATGCATGCGGAGAGCCATTTAGGTGAAACCCAGCCTCATAAAGAAGTGAAAGGCTTTGGCGAATATCTGACAGATGCCTTGAAGAAGACAAATGAACTTCAGCTGGAGTCTGACCGTGAAAATGCGCTGCTGGCGGCTGGCCAGATTGATGATGTTGCACAGGTAGTCATTGCCAGCCAGAAGGCTGACCTCGCCTTGCAGCTTACCCTTCAGCTGCGCAACCGTGCGGTTTCTGCCTACCAGGAAATCATGCGTATGCAGGTATGATCATGCAGTATATTTGTAACATAAACTTGACTTGAAGGGATTGAGATCATGGGAGATTGGAAAGAGCGGTACGAGAACCTGTGGAACAGGTTCAGTAAACGCCAGCGGTATATCATGCTGGGGTCCGCTTTGGCTATTCTCGTTGCTATTATCGGGGTCAGTGCCTGGTACGGCAATAAGCCGGATATGGTTCCGCTGTTTACCAATATGGAGACGAAGGATGCCGGCGAAGTAGCGGCAAAACTGAAAGAAGCAAAGATTGAATATGAGGTACAGGAAAACAAGCAGGGAACAACGATTCTGGTTCCTTCTAAGAATGTGCACGGCGTTCGCTTGGAACTTTCCTCACAGGGATTGCCGCGGGGCAATAAGGGCTTCGAGATTTTCGATGATAGCAAGCTGGGCGTTACGGAGTTCCAGAACAAGGTGAATTATCTGCAGGCATTGCAGGGGGAACTCACGCGCACGATTGAACAAATTGAAGCAGTTGAGAAGGCTCGCGTGCATATCGTATTGCCAGAGGATAGCCTTTATAAAAAGAACGAAAAGCCGGCGACGGCATCAATCATGCTGCACTTGAAGCCGCATGTGGAATTGAGCAAGAAAGAAATCAAGGGTATCGTGAACCTGGCTGCTAACAGCGTCCAGGGACTCAAGCCGGAAAATATCACAATTATTGATGATACGGGCAAGATCCTCAACGATCCGGATGAAAATGAGGAAAATAGCGTCGGAGCGAAGACGATGACGCAGCTCGACATGACCAAGAAAGTTCAGGACAATATCCAGAAGAATATCCAGTCCTTGCTGGATCAGTCGCTGGGCGAAGGCCGTGCTTTTGCCCGCGTAAGCGTTGAGCTTGATTTCGATGACCGCACGACGGATAAGCAGACGTTCACGCCGGTTGTCGATGATGCTGGTATCATCCGCAGCCAGCAGGATCTCAGTGAGACGTATAGTGGCACGTCGACGCAGCCGGGCGGTGCGGCCGGAGTACAGTCAAACGTACCGGGGTATGTCGCACAGAACGGCAATGCGAATGCTGACTATGAGAAAAAAGAGTCGACGAAGAATTATGAAATCAATGAAGAGAAATCGAAGGTCGTAGCTGCACCAGGATCTATCCGCCGGCTGAATGTTGCAGTCCTTGTCAATGATGATGTCAATGCGACGCAGCAGGACAGTATCATGCGTACGGTCAGCAGTGCTGCGGGCATCAATCAGGATCGTGGCGATACGATTTCGGTTGAGCCTTTGCCGTTCAGCACGGAACTCAGAGACCGTCGGGCTGCAGAAGAGCAGGCTGCCAAAGACAGAGAGAACCGCATCTTCTACATGCAGATTGCGGCCGTACTGCTGGTACTAGCATTGATTGCCGCATATATCATGATGCGCCGCAAGAAGAAACAGCAGGAACTGGCAGCTATTGCCGAGCAGAAACGCCTCGAAGAGGAAGAGAAGCAGCGTCTGGCTGCCGAGCGAGCAGCCCTTGTGGAGGCAGGCGAAGTGGGCGAAGAAGAGCTTACCGAAGAAGAACAGCGTCAGCTCACCGAAAAGCAGACGCTGCAGCAGCTCATCGATCAGAAACCAGCCGAGGTGGCTATGCTTATCAAGACTTGGCTTTCGGAGGATGAATAAATGGCATTTGATATGTATGGAGACAGCGAGTCGGAGCTCTCCAATCAGCAAAAAGTTGCGATATTGTTTATAGCGCTGGGGCCGGAATACTCGGCTAAATTGTTCCAGCACCTGGATGATGAGGAAATCGAGAAGATTACGCTCGAAATCGCTAATCACAAGCAGGTGAGCGCGGAACAGAAAGCGGCCGTCATCAGTGAGTTCTATCAAATGGCAATGGCCAGGGATTACATTTCCAGTGGTGGCCTTGAGTATGCACAGAATGTACTCGAAAAGGCATTGGGTTCCGAGAAGGCGATGGAGATCCTCAACCGCCTGACGACGAGCTTGCAGGTTCGTCCGTTCGATTTCCTGCGCAAGACCGATCCTTCGCAGCTCATGAACTTTATTCAGAACGAGCATCCGCAGACAATTGCCTTGATCATGGCGTATCTCGATCCCGATCAGGCAGCTACTGTCCTCGGCTCGTTGTCGCCGGAAGCACAGGCCGATGTTGCCAAGCGCATTGCACAGATGGACCGCACTTCGCCGGATATCATCCGCGAGGTCGAGCGCGTCCTTGAGCGCAAGCTGTCGGCACTCGTTACGCAGGATTTCACTACGGCTGGTGGTGTCAAGGCCATCGTCGAGGTGCTCAACCGCGTCGACCGTACGACCGAGAAATCCATCATCGAAACCCTCGAGGTGGACAATCCGGAATTGGCCGAGGAAATCAAACGCCTCATGTTCGTATTCGAGGACATCGTCCAGCTCGACGATCGCTCGCTGCAGATGGTTCTGCGCGAGGTGGATACGAAAGATCTGTCGCTTGCCCTCAAGGCTACGCCACAGGAGGTCGCCGACAAGGTATACAGGAATATGTCCAAACGTGCTGCCGATATGCTGCGTGAAGAGATCGAGTTCATGGGGCCGGTCAAGATCCGCGATGTCGAAGAGGCACAGCAGAAGGTCGTCAATGTCATCCGTACGCTGGAGGACAAGGGCGAGATCGTTGTTTCGCGTGGACAGGGAGACGAGATGATTGTCTAGGGTTATCAAAGCCGCTGTATGGAAAGACAATCCTCATTATATCGATACGCCGGAGCCGCCTAAAACAGAGGCTGCGGCAGATGTAGCGATGGATGATGAGGCGCTTGCCCATATGATGGCAGAAATTGCTGCCAAGGAGCAGCGGGCATCGGAGATGCTCAAGGATGCCAAAGTAAATGCAGAGATAATCAAGCAAGAAGCGCAGGCGGAGCAGGAACGGCTCATAGCTGAGGCGCAGCAGGAAATCGCTGAGCTAAAGGAAAAGGCGCAGCAGGAAGGCCGGCGTGAGGGCTATGATGCCGGTCATGCTGATGGCGAGCAGAAGGTTCGCGAAGAGCTGGCGGATATTATCCGGCAGGCAAATGCAAAAGCGGAAAAGACGCTGGCTGATGCTAAAGCAGCTTCACAGGATTATGTCCAGCAAGCTGAGCATGATGTTGTGACGATTGCCATGAGCGTGGTTGAAAAAATACTGCCGCAGCATTTCATTGATGTGCCACAGATGGTATTGCCACTGGTCAAGGATGCGATTCTCAAGGTTAAGAATCAAAAGGAGCTTATCGTGCATGTACCACCAGACAGTTACGATTTGGTGCTTATGGCGCGGGATGAGTTCCGTACGATATTGACGTATGGTGATGCTATACTTACGGTTAAATCGGATGAAAGCCTCAAGGCAGGTGATTGCTTGATTGAGACGCCAAACGGCAGTGTCGATGCGCGCCTCGCGACGCGTATGGAATTGCTGAAACAGGCGGTACGGGATGTAATGTTATGACTGATGTGAGGGATAGCAAGGGATTCCAACTGAATATTGGAAAATTTACAGACGCTGTTGCGGCCTGTCCTTCAATGAAGTTGACGGGTAAAGTCACGCAGGTCATCGGGTTGGTCATTGAGGCACAGGGACCGACAGTCAGTGTGGGCGAGCTTTGCTATGTTCATTCGCGATTCCCGAACGTCCCGCCGGTACCGGCTGAAGTCGTGGGCTTCCGCGAAGGTTATGTCATGCTGATGCCGGTCGGTGAGATGCAAGGGATAGGTCCTGGCTGTGAAGTCGTGGCGGCACAGAAGATGCTGCAGGTAAAAGTCGGCCCTGAGTTATTGGGGCGTGTGCTTGATGGTCTGGGGAATCCTATGGATGACAAAGGGCCACTCCTATGCAAGGAAGAATATCCTTTGCAGGCAGAGCCGCCGGCACCGCTTACGCGTCCGCGTATCCACGAAAGCCTCTATGTTGGTGTCCGTGCGATTGATGGCCTCATCACGATGGGCGAAGGGCAGCGTATCGGTATCATGGCTGGCTCGGGTGTCGGCAAATCGACGTTATTGTCTATGATTGCCCGCAATACCGAGGCAGATATCAGCGTCATCGCGCTGGTGGGAGAGCGTGGCCGTGAGGTACGAGACTTCATTGAACGCGATCTTGGCGAAGAAGGTATGAAACGGTCTGTGGTTGTCGTAGCGACATCTGATCAGCCGGCTTTGGTCCGCATCAAAGGGGCGATGACAGCTACAGCTATTGCTGAATATTTCCGTGATCAAGGGCGCAAGGTCATCTTGATGATGGATTCAGTTACCCGTTTTGCCATGGCGCAGCGTGAGGTGGGGTTGACGATTGGCGAGCCGCCGGCAACACGCGGCTATACGCCATCGGTCTTTGCCATGCTGCCAAGATTGCTCGAGCGGGCTGGAACAAGTGCAACTGGCTCTATCACGGGAATCTATACGGTGCTTGTCGATGGCGACGATATGAATGAGCCAATCGCCGATGCTGTCCGCAGTATCCTGGATGGACATATTGTCCTGAGCCGCAAGATTGCCGCGCAGAATCATTTCCCAGCCATTGATGTCATGCCGAGTGTCAGCCGTGTCATGAATGAGGTGGTATCGCCAGAACATCTGAAGGCAGCACAGCAGATGCGCCAGCTTATGGCAGTTTATCGCGATGCGGAAGACCTTATCCATATCGGCGCATATGTCAAGGGATCGAGCGCCAAAATCGATGAATCCATTGCCAAGATTGATGCAATCAATGAGTTCCTTTGTCAGGGAATTTTTGAGGTAGATACTTACGAAGATACTGAGAACAAGCTGATCGGCATATCCGGGTGATAGGCATGAAGAAGTTCAAATTTCAGCTGGAAACACTGCTAAAGGTCACGCGCATGAAAAAAGAGGATGCGGAGGTTGCCTTTGCTGAGTCAGCACGCAGGTTGGAAGAGGGCCGGGCGGCCTTGACAAATCTCATGACAGAGATGCAGCAGGGCCAGCAGGACTACGAGGCGTTATCCAAGGAGGGCACAAAAGTAACGATTGGCCGCTTGATGACGTTCAACAGTTTCTTTGCCTGGAAGCGTGAGCAGATAGAGATGCAGCAGGGAATTATCCTGCAGCTTCGGGCAGAAAAACAGAAGAAGCTGCAGGCACTCATGGAAGTCATGAGTTATTTGAAAAGCATTGAGCAGTTGAAAGAAAAGCGGCTGCAGGAATACAAGGAAGAGGCTATGCAGGAGGAGCAGAAGATGCTTGATGAGATTGGCCTGCAATTGACGATGAGAAGGAAAGCGGGGGAAGCTTCATGATAAACCTGATGGGCGTAAGGGCTGTGCAGGCAAGAATTGCGCAGCTGCAACAGCAGTTTGGGCTGCCAGGCCCGGTTCCAGGCATGGATTTCCAGAAGAAGCTGGACAAGGAAATGCAGCGTAGCAGTACGCAAGGTGCTGCTGCGTCGGGAAAAGCTGCTGTGCCAGAGACCAGGGAAGCGATTGTGCATAGTGCTGGCAGCAAAGGGGGAAGCAATCCTTTTGCTACCTACTCGGTCAATAGCAGTTTGCCGGTAGCTGATCAGAACCTTTCTGCGCTTATCGACGCAGCGGCTCGCAAGTATAATGTTGATCCCAAGCTCGTTTCGGCAGTGGCTGAAGTCGAGTCGGGGGGCAATCAAGATGCTGCTTCGCCGGCAGGCGCAGTCGGTGTCATGCAGCTGATGCCTGATACGGCAGCAGCTCTAGGGGTCAATCCTTATGATAAGAAGTCCAATATCGAAGGCGGTGCAAAGTATTTGCGGCAGATGCTTGATGCTTTTGATGGCGATGTCCGCCAAGCAGTGGCAGCCTATAATGCTGGCCCACAGGCTGTGAAGGACTATGGCGGGGTTCCCCCCTATCAGGAAACGCAGAATTATGTCAACAAGGTACTGGATATCTATCGTTAAGGCGGATTCCAGTAATAGGCACTATAGATCAAGATGAAGGCAGGTAATACGATGGCAGGGGAAAAGCCAAAGAAAAAAGGAAAGAAAATAGTGAAGCTGCTGCTAATGCTCTTCCTGTTGCTGGTACTTATCATTGGCGGATTTGCCCTGGGCATTTATCTGCGGTTGTTTGATACGCAGGAAGCAAATGAGAAACTGGGGCTGCACAATCTGCCGGTTGTAGGGCAGTATTTCGTGAAACCGGCACCGACGCAGGCTGAGATGGAGAATACACCGTTAGAAGACGTCAAGCCGGACAAGGATGAGAAAAAACAGCAATCCAAGAAAATGACCATTTCGAAAAAAGAAATCGAGAAGCAGATGAAGGAACGTGAGGCTGGTGAACGTAAGCGCGTATCGAAGCTGGCACGTTTGTACAACTCGATGAAGCCAAAAGACGCTGCTAAGGCCATGGATGAGCTCGATGATGATCTCTGCATTGCCATCCTGCAGCGAATGGACGAAAGCAATGCGGCCAAGGTTTTGTCCGAGTTTGAGGCTGGGAAGACTGCCCGGTTGACGCAGATTATGTATGAAGGCACACAAAAGCAATTGAACACCGAAGAGGATGTACGCAAGATGCTTGAAGCGGAGCAGGCCAAGCAAAATGGTGAAAATGCGGATACTGCGGCAAATGAAGTGTCAAATCCATAAGAGCAAGTCCTTCCTGGTTGGCAGGAAGGACTTTTTTCGGGCCAGAAAAAATTAAGAGAAAAAAAAAAGTTAAACTAAAACAACC
>Ga0307459_10006_pt1 | contig 18539 bp, 13 predicted proteins | sample GoafecXyGen6Rep1_FD_203832 | JGI IMG/M metagenome (GOLD analysis project Ga0307459, IMG submission 203832) | Metatranscriptome of enriched fungal communities from goat fecal pellet, Isla Vista, California, United States - Xylan, Gen6, Rep 1... ...
AATGTGGGGAAAAGTGGTTCAAAAGGCTGGAAAGGTGGTGACGCAGGATGTTCATGGGGGAATATGTCCATTCCATTGACGCTAAGGGGCGTATCATCCTGCCCGCTGATTTCCGGCAGGAACTCGGTGTGACCTTCATCATCACGCGTGGACTCGATAATTGTTTGTTCCTCTATGGGCAGCAAGCCTGGGAAGAGTGGGCGGCTAAGCTGCGTGCCCTGCCACTGGCAAAGCCGGCAGCACGTGCGTTGACACGGTTTTTCTTTTCGGGAGCCCGTACGCTTGAGTGTGACAAGCAGGGACGCTTTCTGGTACCAGCCAATTTGCGTACACATGCTGGCATAGCGCTTAAACAGGATGTCGTGCTGACTGGTGTGGATAACCGTATCGAGGTCTGGAGCAAAGAGCAGTGGAGTAAATATAATGAAGAAGTGGAGCCAGATGTCACGGCTATCGCGGATTCGCTTTCGGAGCTGGGGATTTGATCCATTTTTTATTCAAGCAGGAAATACAAGGGAAGTCAGGTGCAGGAAACATGGAGTTTCATCATATCAGCGTTATGCTGGAAGAGACAGTAAAGGGTCTCGTGACAAATACAAAGGGAACTTATGTCGATTGTACCTTGGGTGGTGCTGGTCATTCCCGGCGCATAGCAGAGCTTCTGGAGCCTGAGGGACGTCTGATTGGCATCGATCAGGATGAAGCGGCAATTGCTGCGGCTACTGAGCGCTTGCGTGATGCTGCCTGCCAGGTCAATATCGTGCATAGCAACTTTCGCAATCTGGAAGCGATTCTCGCGGAAGAGAACGCTCCACTTGTCGATGGGGTTGTATTTGACCTTGGCGTATCGTCACATCAGATTGATACCGCAGAACGTGGGTTTTCCTATATGCAGGATGCGCCGCTGGATATGCGTATGGATCCTGAGGCAGGTTTTTCGGCTTATGACGTCGTCAATACATATAGTGAGCAGGAATTGGACCGCATTTTCCATGATTATGGAGAAGAGCGCTGGGGGCGCCGTATTGCGCAATTCATCGTCAAGGAACGGGTAGCAAAGCCAATCGAGACGACAGGAGAGCTTGTGGACATCATCTGCAAAGCGGTACCGAAAGCAGTACGTCAGGCGGCCAGTGGACATCCTGCTAAGCGTATCTTTCAGGCTATCCGCATCGAGGTCAATGATGAGCTGGGAATTCTGGAAAATGCGTTTCGTACCGCGGTGCATCATTTAAAGCCAGGTGGCCGGATTGCCATCATTACCTTCCACTCGCTGGAGGACAGGATTGCCAAGCAGACACTCAAGGAAATGGCACGGGGGTGTATTTGCCCGCCGGAGCTTCCAGTCTGCATGTGCAAGCATAAACCGGAAATTCGCATGCTAGGAAAGCCTATACAGGCAACGGCAGAGGAACTGGCGAATAATTCGCGTTCCAAGAGTGCCAAATTGCGCATTGCTGAGAAATTACCCCAGAGTGAGGAAGGAGGAGGCTGCTGATGCTCGCAAGACAGGAAGAAGAACAATATGCAGAACTGCCGTTGACGGCAGAAGAAGAACGGCGCCAGTTACGTCAGGCACCTAAAGAACCTTTGTTCAAGACGGTTCTCGATACGAGCATGCGGTCGCATTGCCAGATCTTGTTCTTGACGATTGCCGTGCTGGCAATGCTGGTGACCATTGGCAGTGGTGTCAGTGCGAGCCGTGGGTATGCATTAGTCGAAGTGCAGCGCCAGGCAGATGCGCTCGAACAGGAGAATGAGCGTCTGAAGATCGATATCGCTAAGCTCAAGTCGCCGGAACGCATCAAGAACATCGCTACAGATCAGCTAGGAATGGAAGTGCCGAAGCATACGTATTTCAGTCAGGAAAAGTGAATAAACAGCTGCGATTGAGGCAGCTGGAGCAGAAAGAGGCTGTCATGGTAAGATGCACAGCTTCTTTCGTATTTATAAGCCTCAAAAAAAACTACTAATTTTTTCTTATACGGTTTATAATAGTGTACGGTCCGCTGATTTGAAGGGCGGAAACTGAGGAGGAAGACAGATGAAAACAATCAGTCAGCTCGCAGAGCTTGTCGAAGGTTCTGTGGTTATTGGCAATAAAGAAACGGGAATCACGGGGATTGAGCATGACTCGCGCAAGGTAGGAAAAGGTACCTTGTTTGTTTGTATTCCGGGACTGCATGTAGATGGGCATAAGTTTATCCCACAGGCAGTTGCGGCTGGGGCGGCGGCTATCCTTACAACACGCGAAGCGGTGGATGTACCGGATGGTGTTGCCGTACTGCGTGTGACTGATTTGCAGGCTGCACTCGATACTATCGTTCCGTTCTTCCACGATTATCCGGCGCGCAGTATGCGGGTAATCGGTATTACGGGCACGAATGGCAAGACGACGACGAGCTATATCACGCGGGCTATCCTGCGGGCAGCAGGCTATAAAGTCGGTCTCATTGGTACAATCCAGATCATGATGGAAGATGAGGTCTATCCGATTCATAATACGACGCCGGATGTTGTCGAATTGCAGCATACGCTGGCTATTATGCGGGATAAGGGCATGGACTATGTGGTCATGGAGGTGTCGTCGCATGCTCTGGATCAGAATCGTGTCGCAGGTATTGAGTTTGATACGGCGGTATTCACGAATCTTACCCAGGATCATCTTGACTATCATAAGACGTTGGAAAACTATATGCTGGCCAAAGCCAAGCTGTTTGAGCTCGTTTCTAAAGAAGGTGTGAAGGAAGGTAAGACAGCTGTGGTCAATATCGACGATGCAGCCGGTAAGACGATGCTTGCGCATGCAGCTTGCCAGCAGCTTACGTATGCTATCGGTCAGCCAGCAGATTTGCGGGCTACGGATGTCGATGTGTTGGCAAGCGGAGCAAACTTCACGCTGAATCATGCAGATTTAGGAAAGATGGCTCTCAAGCTGCATATTACGGGAATCTTCAATGTCTATAATGTCATGTCCGCTGTGGGAGCGGCATTGGCTGAACATATCAAGCCGCAAATCATCGAAAAAGTGTTGGGCGGCTTTACAAGCGTGCCGGGCCGTTTTGAGCTCGTAAAGGCAGGACAGGATTTCTCGATTATCGTTGATTATGCACATACGCCGGATGGCGTTGAGAATGTGCTGCGTACGGCGCGTGAGATTGCCAAGAAGAAAATCATTGCAGTGTTTGGCTGCGGTGGCGATCGTGACCGTACGAAACGCCCAATCATGGGGCGCATTGCCGCTGAGCTGGCCGATGTTGTAATCGCGACGTCTGATAATCCGCGTTCAGAGGATCCGGAGTTTATTTTGCGTGAGGTAGAGGCTGGTGTCCGTGAGAAGATCGGCACGAAGCATCATGAGAAGATAACAGACCGCCGTGAAGCGATTTTCCGGGCGGTGGAACTGGCGGAAAAGGACGATATTGTCATTATTCTGGGCAAGGGCCATGAAGATTATCAGATTTTAAAAGATGAGACCATTCACTTTGATGATAAGGAAGTGGCTCGTGAGGCAGTTGCTGCCCGTAAGGAGGAGAAATAATGCCAGCATTTACGCTCCAGGAAGTTATTGGAATCACGCAGGCACAAGTGGTTTCTAAGGATAAAGAGGCGTTCAGCGATTTGGTCAGTGATACGCGCAAAATCACCGAGGGGGTCTTGTTCCTGGCGTTCAAGGGCGAGAAATTCAACGGTGAGGATTTTGCTGCAGAAGCATTGAAAAAAGGCGCGGCTGGTGTAATGGTAAGCCATGGCTGCGCGCAGGAAAAAATCCGTGAGTGCCAAGGGACGGTCTTGCAGGTTGAAGATACGCTGGTGGCTTATCAGCAGCTGGCGCAAGCTTGGCGTGAACGGTTCCCGCAGTTGCCGGTAATCGCAATTACGGGCTCGAATGGCAAGACGACAACGAAGGATCTTACAGCGGCAGCGATTTCAGCTCGCGGTCCGGTCCTTAAGACGCAGGCTAATTACAACAATGAAATCGGCTTGCCGCTGACGCTTTTGGGCATCCGCAAGGAGCACACGGCTGCAGTGGTCGAAATCGGCATGCGCGGTTTCCATCAGATTGAACCGCTGGCGAAAATTGCCCAGCCGCAGATTGGCATTGTGACCAATGTTGGTGAGACGCATATGGAGCTTTTAGGGTCACTGGAAAATATCGCTAAGGCCAAATCAGAACTGGTTGAGGCAATACCGGCAGGTGGAACGGTTATTCTCAATGCAGATAATGAATATGTCGCTGGCATGCGCAGCCAGGCAGCTGAAGGCGTTCGTGTGCTGACCTTCGGCATTGAGCAGCAGGCTGATGTACGGGGCGAAGCCATCCGCACGGAAGAGCGGATGACGAAATTCATGGTGGAATATCAAAGCGAACGTCATGAGTATGAAATTGCCATGGTGGGCCGTCATAATGTCTACAATGCCTTGGCTGCCATTGCTGCCGGTTTTGCTTTAGGATTTACGGCTGCAGAAATCCATGACGGCCTCAAGAACCTCGAAGCGACGAAGATGCGCTTTGAATGTAAGAACGTCAAGGAATGGCAGGTAATCAACGATGCTTATAATGCCAGCCCGATGTCGATGACGGCGGCCATCAATACGTTGTCCGAGCTTACCAAAGGACGCAAGATTGCGGTCATGGGCGATATGCTGGAGCTTGGCAGTGTTTCGGTGGAAGCTCACCGCAAGGTCGGACAGGAGCTGGCAGCGAAAGGTTTTGCAGCGGTCATCACGCGCGGCGAGATGGGAAGCTATATTGCTGAAGGAGCAGAAAAGGGCGGCGTAGCTGTCGTTTGCCGGTGTGCTTCTCATGAAGCAGCGGCTGATAAACTGCATGAGATCTTGCAGCCGGGTGATACAATCCTGTTCAAGGGATCGCGTGGCATGCAGATGGAAAAGATCATTGACCTGTTGTAAAAACAGGAACAGAAGGCAATAGAAAGAGGAATCAGATAGTGGAAACGAGTTTACTCATGGCAGCTGTCATAGCTGCTGGTTTTATACTGATAACGGGGCCGTTTTTCATCCCCGAACTGCATAAACTGAAATTTGGCCAGAGCATCCGTGAAGAGGGGCCGAAAAGCCATCAGGCCAAAAGTGGTACTCCGACTATGGGGGGAATCATGATTATCCTGGGCATCACGTTGGGGACGGCTATTGCGGCACCGCTATCGACGGAAATCATGCTGGCGCTTTTCATCATGCTGGGGCATTTCGTACTCGGATTCCTCGACGATTACATCAAGGTGGTCAAGAAGCGTAACCTTGGACTTAAGGCAAAGCAGAAGATGCTGGGGCAGATCATCATTGCGGTAGTTACTATGGTCATTGGCACGCGTATGCTCGGTATCGATACGAGCGTATGGCTGCCGATTGCCAATACATCCGTAAATATCGGCATCGGCTATTATTTCCTGGTGCTTTTTGTCATGGTCGGGGCGTCGAACGCGGTGAATCTGACTGATGGACTGGATGGCCTGGCTTCGGGGACGATGGCGATTGCTGCCAGTGCTTATGCAGTGGTATGCCTGTTACTGGGCCATAATGATCTGGCAATCTTTTGTGTGGCTATCGTTGGCGCTTGTCTGGCTTTCCTGCGCTTCAACGCGCATCCGGCAAAGGTATTCATGGGCGATACAGGGTCGCTGGCGCTGGGGGGCGCGTTTGCAGCTGTAGGCATTCTTACGCATACAGAAGTATTGCTGGCAGTTATTGGCTTGATTTTTGTTTGCGAGGCACTTTCAGTCATTATCCAGGTCATTTCCTTCAAGACTACGGGCAAGCGTGTTTTCCGCATGAGCCCGATACATCATCATTTTGAGCTTGGCGGCTGGTCCGAGTGGAAGGTCGTCTTCGTATTCTGGGCGGTTGGCTTGCTGGCTAGTGTGGCTGGTCTGTCCTTGCTTTGACAGTAAACGCGTTCATACGACTTCATTGAGGGGGAGTTCTTCGTGACTATGGATCTTTCAGGAAAAAAAGTATTGGTGATCGGTGCTGGCATCAGTGGCTTTGCGGCTGCCAAGCTGGCCAAGCGTTTTGGTGCTGAGGTAGTGCTGAGCGATGCCAAGAGCGAACAGGATATCAAGTATGATTTTGCGGAGCTGCGGGCAGCGGATATAGAGCTCGTTTTTGGGCCGCAACAGGAATCGCTGCTGGAGAACGTGGATCTTGTCATTGTATCGCCGGCAGTTCCTGTCCGTATCCCTATCATACAGACAGCTTACGCACGTGGTATCCGTGTGATGTCTGAAGTAGAGATGGCTTACGAGTTGGCGGAATCACCAATCTGTGCGGTTACGGGTACGAATGGCAAGACGACGACGGTTACGCTGCTGGGGCTGCTGCTGGCTACGCGTTTTGAACGTGTTGGTGTTGGCGGCAATATCGGTGTGCCACTGTCGGAAGAAGTGCTGCGTGTGGGAAAAGGCGGATGCATCGCGGCTGAAATCTCCAGCTATCAGATGGAAGCAACCAAGAATTTTCATCCGCATGTAGCTGCTGAACTTAATGTGACACCAGACCACATTGTCCGTCATGGTTCTATGGAAGTATATCAGCAGATGAAGGAGCGGCTGTTTGCCCAGCAGACGGCTGAAGATTTCCTTGTGCTCAATTATGATGATGAGCATACGAGGGCAATGAAGGAGCGGACCGCAGCGCATGTTTGCTACTTCAGCCGCAGGGAAGAGCTGGCAGAAGGGGCCTTTGTCCGTGACGGTCAGCTGGTCATCCGCTGGGCGGAGCAGGAGTATCCGCTTTGTGGGGTAGATGAACTGGGCATCAAGGGCGGCCATAATGTAGAAAATGCGCTGGCGGCGGCAGCGTCGGCTTTCCTGGCTGGTTGTGAGCCGCAGGCTATGGTCAAGGTACTCAAGGAATTCCGCGGGGTGGAACATCGCATTGAATATGTCCGTGAGCTTGATGGTGTGGCATATTATAACGATTCCAAGGCGACGAATACGGACTCAGCGATCAAAGCCTTGGAGACATTTGCGGATGGCATCGTGCTTTTGGCTGGCGGTGATGATAAGCTGACAGACTTGACGGAGTTCATGCAGCTGGTCAAAAAGCGTGTGACGGATCTTGTCCTTGTCGGTGCAGCTGCCGAGCGTTTCGAGCAGGAGGCACGCAAGAATGGGTATCCGCAAGAACATATCCATCGGGCAGGATTCTCGATGGAAAAAGCTGTAGCGCTGGCCCATGGACTCGCAAAGGCACCGCAGGTTGTACTGTTGTCACCAGCTTGTGCCAGCTTTGACATGTATGATGGCATGGCGCAGCGCGGCCGCGACTTCAAGCGGTTGGTCAATAATTTATGAGTTAAGAGGGGTCTTACGTTGAATATCATCGTATCTGGTGGCGGAACAGGTGGTCATATCTATCCGGCCATCACGATTATCCGTACTATACAGGAAAAATATCCGGATGCCAAGTTCCTTTATGTGGGAACAAAACATGGGTTAGAGGCGGACATCATCCCCAAGGAAGGCCTGCCGCTGGCTACGGTGGACATCCAGGGCTTTGAACGTCATCTTACGCCTGCGAATCTCCTGCGTGCAGGCAAGGCGATGGCAGGTGTGGCAAAGGCTGCCAAGATTGTCAGGGATTTTCATCCCGATGTTGTTATCGGTACTGGTGGTTATGTTTGCGGCCCAATTCTGCTGGCCGCAAGTCTGCTGCATGTGCCGACTTTGATACAGGAACAGAATGTTGTACCAGGTATCACAAACAAGATTTTGGCAAAATTCGTGACCCGGATTGCGGCCGGTACAGAAGAAGCCAAAAAGCACTTTCCTGCCGGGAAGGTAGTCTTTACAGGCAATCCTATCCGCCGCGAGGTCATGTCAGCACGCCGGGCGGAAAGTGCTGCTGCATTTGGTTTTGATCCGGCGCGTAAAACGGTGCTGATATCTGGGGGCAGCCGCGGCGCACGCGCCATCAATCGGGCTATGATCGATGTATTAGTACAGGCGGCTGGCCAGTCAGAAATACAGTATCTGCATGTGACAGGCAAGCAAGAGTATGAAGATGTCATGACAAGGCTCAAGGCTGCGGGGCTGGATTTGACGCAGGCAAAACATATCAAGGTGTGCCCGTATCTTTATGATATGCCACAGGCCATGGCTATGGCGGATCTGGCCGTATTCCGTGCGGGGGCAACAGGCCTGGCGGAACTGACGGCCAGAGGTATTCCGGCTATTTTGGTGCCGTATCCTTATGCGGCTGAGAATCATCAGGAGCATAATGCCCGGGCTTTGGAAGCGGCTGGTGCTGCCCGTATGATTTTGAATAAGGATTTGACGAGTGAGCGGCTGGATGCTGTGCTCACCGAGTTATTGAATGACGATGACAAGCTGACGGCAATGGCTAAGGCAAGCCGTAGTATGGGCAGGCCGGAAGCCGCAGAGGACATTGCCGGGATGGCGCTGGAACTGGCCAGTCATCGCTAAGGGGGATTATAGTAGATGAAACAGCTGAAAGAGCTTAACGATATCAAGAAGATTCATTTTGTCGGTATAGGCGGCGCTGGTATGAGCCCATTGGCTAAGATCCTTGTCGAGCTTGGCTATGAGGTTTCTGGTTCGGATCGTGAGGATTCGGCAGTTATCGAGAATTTGCGCAAGATGGGGGCAAAAATCATGCTGGGCGGACAGAAAGGCGAAAATGTCCGCGGCGTAGATGCTATTGTCGTGTCGACGGCCATCCCGTATGATAATCCTGAGGTCTTGGCCGCTCGTGACCTTGGTATTACCAAGCTGCACCGCTCGGACATTAATGCCGCTTTGGTCAATGAGTATAAAGGCATTGCCGTGGCAGGGGCACATGGCAAGACAACGACGACATCGATGTTGGGCGTGGCATTGACGCATGCGGGCGTATCACCGACTGTCGTTGTTGGTGGGGAAGTGCCAGATTTGGGGACGAATGCCAAACTTGGTGAAAGCGAGTATCTGGCTTCTGAGGCAGATGAGAGTGATGGTTCGTTCCTTAAGCTGCATCCGCATGTGGCTGTAGTCACGAATGTCGAAGATGACCATATGGATCATTATGGCACGATGGAAAATATCATCAAGGCCTTTACCCAATTCATCCAGAATGTAGACAAGGAAACAGGGTATGCCGTGCTTTGTTTTGATAATGAGAATCTGCGCAATATCGCGAAAAATATCGATCGCAAATATTATACGTATGCTATCGATCATGAGGCAGATTATCGGGCGAAAAACATCACAACGGGCGGCAAAGGCATCGCGTTTGATGTTGTTCATGGCGAAAAGGAACTGGGGCATATCTCGCTCAATATCCCGGGGCGCCATAACGTTCTTGATGCGATGGCCTGCATTGTCACGGGGCTTACGATGGGCGTGCCGTTTGAGAAAATCGCAAATGGCCTGGCAGCTTTCCATGGTGCCAAGCGCCGTTTCCAGACGAAAGGCCGCATGAATGGCATCTGGGTGGTGGATGATTATGCACACCATCCGACAGAAATAGCAGCCACGCTCAAGGCGGCTAAGGAGACGAAACCAGGCCGTCTGATTTGTGCCTTCCAGCCTCATCGGTATTCGCGTACACAGCTATTACGGGAAGAGTTTGGTAAGGCGTTTGTTTCAGCCGATTTGCTGATTCTTACGGATATCTATGCTGCGGGAGAAGCGCCAATCGAGGGAATCACTGGTGAGACGATTCTTGGTGAAGTACGCCGGCAGTCGGGACAGGATGTCATCTATTTGCCGAAGCGTGAAAAAATCGCAACTTATCTGCAGCAGGAGGCACGGGATGGTGACCTGGTCATCACAATGGGCGCTGGAGATATCTATAAGTCCGGCGAGGAGCTTGTCGAGCTGCTGCAGGGATAATTGAAGCTAGAGGATAAAGGAGTTTTCGTTCAAATGAATCAAGGTAAAATCGTTGTCGTCATGGGTGGTACTTCTACGGAGGCGGAGATTTCCCGCCGCACAGGTACGGCTATCCTGACTGCGCTGCAGTCTAAGGGGTATCCGGCGGAAGGGATGGAACTTAATCCAGCTACTTTTGCAGAGGATATCCGCAAAAGCAATTGTGCAATTGTGTTCAATGCTTTGCATGGCAAGTTCGGTGAAGATGGAATCCTGCAGGGGACTTTGGAAATGCTCGGCATTCCTTATACCGGCTCAGGAGTTTTGGCTGCAGCGATAACGATGGATAAAGTGGCTTCAAAGCGTGTGTTCATGGCTGAAGGTATCTCGACACCGCGTTCGCATACCTATCATGCGTTTGAGATGAAGCGCGATCTTGTGCAGGAGATTGCGACGGCATTCCATATGCCAGTTGTGGTCAAGGCAGCTGCGCAGGGGTCAAGCATTGGCGTATACATAGTCGAGAATGCTGAGGAACTTTCCGCAGCACTCAAGGAAGCTTTTTCCTATAATGATGAAGTCCTCGTCGAGGAGTTCATCAAAGGCCGTGAAATGACGGTCGCTGTCTGGGGGGATGCGGAAAACAAAGAAGCGTTTCCAATCATTGAGATTACAACGACTTCGGGGCGTTATGACTATCAGAGCAAGTACACGAAAGGTGCTTCGGCCCATATTATCCCGATGCCTGTTTCAGCTGAGAAAACGAAGGAGATCCAGGAGCTGGCTATCAAGACGTATACGGCTTGTGGTTGCCGTGGCGTTGCCCGTGTCGATATGATGTATAGCGAAGATGAGAAACCATATGTCATTGAAGTCAATTCAGTGCCGGGGATGACAGAGACTTCATTAGTGCCAGATGCTGGCCGGGCAATGGGGATTGAGTTCCCGGAGCTTTGTGAACGTATCCTGGAAATGGCTGGTTATCAGAAATAAGAAAGATTTAGGGTAAAGGAGAAAGCAGCATGGCGGCAGAGGAAGAGGAAAAGCTGACTGGCGCTGAACCGGCAAGAGAGAAGAAAATGCGCCGCAGCCCCAGGCGGCTCATCAAGGGAATTCTATTCTTGATGATATGTGGCGGAATCATGGCTATTGTGGTATATTCGCCATTATTTACCTTGCAGCGGGTTGTGCTGACTGGCAACAATTATTTGAATCAGCAAGATATTATGACTGCAGGGCATATCTATCAGGGGACGCCGCTGTTCCAGCTGCAAACCGATGTGATCACGCAGAACCTCATGCAGGATTTACGCATAGAGTCGGCTGTAGTCCGCCGCCGGCTGCCGGATACGATTGAAGTAGACATTGTCGAGCGCATGCCAGTAGCTACAGTTGCTTGTGATTATGGCTATGTTGATTTTGACCGTCAGGGAAAGGTGATAAACAGTTATCGCAGTCTGAAGAAAATGCCGTTTCCTCTGATTACCGGGGTAGTGATGCACGATCTTTACATTGGTGATGACAATCCAAATGAAATGGTAGCTTGGATTCTGCAGTTCCTGCAGCAGCTGGATGTTAATGCGTTGAATCAGATTTCGGAGATAAATATCAGCAATCCACAGATGATTGTTGCTTATACGACGAATTCTGTGCAGATCCGCTTGGGCGATAAGGAGCGCATGGAGGAAAAAATCAAGCTGACGCAGGATTTCTTGCTGAACTTGCCTAATAATCGTCATCAAATCGATTATGTCGATTTCAGTTATACCGCACCATTTATCCGTTTGAAGTATATGCCGGAGGAAAAAGAATCCATGATGAATGAAAATGCGCAGTGAAAAAGCATGCTTATAAGTTTTTTCATGAAGGCTATGGAATTCATAGGGAAATGATGGTAAAATAAAACAGTATAATTGTGCAGATTGACAAGAAATGGCAAAGTACTGCCATGGATAAAATATAATCGTCATGGGGGTTAATGCAGTGTTTGAATTGGATGATAGTGGCCTGGATCAGTTGGCCACAATAAAGGTTATAGGTGTTGGTGGCGGTGGCAGCAATGCTGTCAATCGCATGATAAATCTCGGCCTTCAGGGGGTAGAGTTCATTGCCGTTAATACGGATGCGCAGGCATTGCTGAAATCCTTGGCACCGAAGCGCATGCAGATCGGCGAGAAACTGACGCGAGGATTAGGTGCTGGTGCACAGCCTGAGATTGGTCAGAAGGCGGCCGAGGAAAGCCGTGATGATATCCTTGAGGCACTGCGTGGCGCGGATATGGTTTTTGTTACAGCAGGCATGGGGGGCGGTACTGGTACTGGTGCAGCTCCAGTAGTTGCCGAGTGCGCGCGTGAAATCGGAGCGCTGACAGTCGGTGTTGTGACGCGTCCTTTCTCGTTTGAGGGCATGAAGCGTCGCCGCAATGCGGAATCTGGTATTGCAAACCTCAAGAAACATGTCGATACGATTATTACGATTCCTAATGACCGCTTGATGCAGGTTGTGGATAAGAAGACGCCAATCACACAGGCATTCAGCATCGCTGATGATGTCCTGCGCCAGGGCGTAAAAGGTATTGCGGATTTGATTGCGCTGCCAGGTCTTATCAATTTGGACTTTGCTGATGTCAAGAATATCATGAGCAATGCAGGTTCTGCTCTTATGGGTATTGGTGAGGCTTCAGGTGAAAATGCAGCGGTAGAGGCTGCAAAAGCTGCAATAGCATCGCCGCTTTTGGAGACAAGCATTGATGGTGCGCGTGGCGTCCTGCTCAATGTTACTGGTGCCGAAGAGAACCTCAGTATGTTTGAGGTTACAGAGGCTTCCAATGCGATTGAGGCGGCTGCTGACAGCCAGGCAAATATCATTTGGGGTGCAGCAGTAGATAATACGATGGGGGACACTGTACGCGTTACCGTTATCGCTACGGGCTTTGATGCGCCGGAAGAAATCGGCGTACAGACGCCGTCACAGGCTACTCCTGCTGCAACGCAGCCAACAGCAGGTTCGACAACTGTGCAGGAGGCTCCAGCAGCACCTGCGCAGCCGGCTCCAGACTTCATTGACATTCCTGTCTGGATGCGCAGTAAATAAATTCAAAAAAACAGTTGACAAGTATGTTAAGAGCAGATATAATATATCTTGTTCTTAACACTTGTTAATTGCATATGGGTAGGTGCCCGAGTGGTTAAAGGGAACAGACTGTAAATCTGTCATCTTCGGATTACGATGGTTCGAATCCATCCCTGCCCACCACCTGAAATGACAGCGTCGCATATGCGGCGCTTTTTTGTTACTTAGATATATGAAAAATTGCAGTTTGACGGGTTAGTTCTAGCCTTCCCCTTACCGAGGGGAAGGTGGGCGCGAAGCGCTCGGATGAGGTGTATGCGTCCGTATGGAATTCCGATACTACGAAGCGCGGGGTTCACGGGGTAGTGCTTTTTCTGTTTCCGCAAGTTTGTACGAACCGTCGCTCCCGTTACAAGTACATCGATGTAATTCGTTCCCTATAGCCGAAGCAGAGCAGGCTTATCCAAACCTAGCAGAGGGCGGGGGCGTGTACACTTTCTTCGCAGCGGGAGCGGCTGCCCGAACGCAGTGAGGGATGGCCCACAGCTACTACTAACTAGAACGACACGATGTATTGGCGTGCCGACGGCCTGCCCGGCACATGTTGCTAGATACGTACGAAAGCCTCCATGCGGGTCATTTAGCGAGAGCGGAGAAAAAGTGCACCCGCCCCCGCCCAAGCTGAGCTCTATCAAGTTTATTTTAAGCACGCACCAACAAATAAACTGCAATTTATCTTATTCATTCTTCTCCTCCAGCAACGGCTTGAGGAATTTTCCTGTATAAGATTCTTTGACCTTGACGATATCTTCGGGACGGCCCTCGGCAACAATCGTTCCTCCTTTGTTGCCGCCTTCGGGGCCAAGGTCGATGATGTGGTCGGCCGTCTTGATGACATCGAGGTTATGCTCGATGATGACAACCGTATCGCCGCCATCGACAAGCCGCTGCAGGATATCCAGCAGCTTATGGATATCGGCCGTATGCAGGCCCGTTGTCGGCTCATCGAGGATGTAGAGCGTGCGGCCCGTGCTGCGGCGCGAGAGCTCTGTCGCGAGCTTGACGCGCTGGGCCTCGCCTCCCGACAAGGTCGTTGCTGGCTGTCCAAGCTTGATATAGCCCAGGCCAACATCCTGGATAACCTGCAATTTACGGGCAATGCGCGGTACATTCTGGAAGAATTCCACGGCCTCGTCAATCGTCATTTCCAGAACATCAGCGATAGTCTTGCCTTTATAGCGCACTTCAAGGGTTTCGCGGTTATAGCGCGCTCCCTTGCAGACCTCGCAGGGCACATAGACATCGGGCAGGAAATGCATCTCGATTTTCAAGATACCATCGCCCTTGCAGGCTTCGCAGCGGCCGCCTTTGACATTGAAGCTGAACCGTCCCGCCTTATAGCCGCGTATCTTTGCCTCTGCCGTCTGGCTGAACAGTTCGCGGATAGCATCGAATACGCCCGTATACGTCGCCGGATTAGAGCGCGGCGTACGGCCAATGGGCTGCTGGTCGATATCGATGATCTTGTCGATATGCTCCAGCCCCTTGATTTTCTTATGCTTGCCTGGTTTGCCTTTGGAATGATAGAGCCGCGAGGCAATGCCCTTATACAGGATTTCATTGACCAGCGTACTCTTGCCCGAACCAGATACACCTGTCACCAAAGTCATGGTTCCGAGCGGGAACTTAACGTCGATGTTCTTGAGGTTGTTCTCCTGAGCACCGACTACCTCGATGAACTTGCCATTGCCAGGACGTCGTTTGCCTGGCACCGGGATAAATTTCCGGCGCGATAAATATTGGCCGGTCACCGATTCTTTTACCTGCATGATTTCCTCAGCCGTACCCTGGGCAACAATCTTTCCGCCATGAGCGCCAGCCCCAGGGCCGATATCGATGATATGGTCGGCTGCATACATCGTATCCTCATCATGCTCCACCACAATCAGCGTGTTGCCGAGATCCCGCAGGTTCTTGAGCGTCGCGAGCAGGCGGTTGTTGTCACGCTGATGAAGACCGATGCTTGGCTCATCGAGCACGTAGAGCACACCCTGCAGCCCCGAGCCAATCTGGGTAGCCAGCCGGATGCGCTGGGCTTCGCCGCCGGACAAAGTACCCGCTGCCCGCGAAAGCGTTAGATAGTCAAGGCCCACGTTGAGCAGGAAGCTCAAGCGCGCATGGATTTCCTTTAGAATCTGCACAGCGATTTTCTGCTCACGTGGTGTAAATTCCACGCCTGCCAGGAAGACATCCGCCTCACGGATGGTCATAGCCGTAAGCTCGGCAATGCTCTTATCCCCCACCGTAATCGACAGGGTCTCAGGCTTTAAGCGCGCCCCATGACAAGCCGGACAAGCAATCTCCGTCATATAATTCTCATACGACTCGCGCATCTCATCCGAATCCGTTTCCTGATAACGGCGGTTGAGCATCGGCAATACGCCCTCGAACTCCACATTGTACTCCTTGCGCTCGCCAAACATATTCGTATAATGGAACCGGAATTTCTCATCGCCGGCACCATGAAGCAGCACATGGCGCGTCTTCTTGTCCATATCCTTCCACGGCGTGTCCACCGTATAGCCGTAATCCTTGAGCACGGCCGTAATCACGCACATGCCATAGGAATGCGGATTCTTCGATAGCGGCACAAAGACGCCCTGTGCCACCGACAGGGACGCATCGGGCACCACGAGTTCCTCATCAAACTCCATATGGCTGCCAAGCCCCATGCATACGGGGCAGGCACCATAGGGACTGTTGAACGAGAACATGCGCGGCGTGATTTCCGGCAGGCTGATGCCGCAGTCGACACAGGCGAAGTTCTCACTGAACATCAAAAGCTCGCCATCGACAATCTGCACATAGACAACACCCTCGCCAAGTTTCAACGCCGTTTCCAACGAATCCGCCAGCCGCTGTTCCATGCCCTCGCGCACGATCAAGCGGTCAATGACCACTTCAATCGTATGCTTTTTCGTTTTCTCGAGCTGGATTGCATCGTTGACATCATAGACCTCGCCATCGATGCGCACGCGCACGTAGCCCTCGCGGCGGATATGCTCAAGGACCTTCTTGTGCTCGCCCTTCTTGCCGCGGATTACCTGCGCCATGACCAGAAGTTTCGTGCGCTCCGGCAGTTCCTTGATCTGGTCGATCATCTGGTCGACCGTCTGCTGGGTAATCGGCTTGCCGCACTTCGGGCAGTGCGGACGGCCAGCCCGCGCATAGAGAAGACGCAAATAATCATAGATTTCCGTTACCGTACCGACCGTCGAACGCGGATTGTGGCTCGTCGTCTTCTGGTCGATGGAAATCGCCGGCGACAGTCCCTCGATATTATCCACATCGGGTTTATCCATCTGCCCGAGAAACTGGCGGGCATAGGAGGACAGCGATTCGACATAGCGCCGCTGTCCCTCGGCATAGATGGTATCGAAAGCCAGCGATGACTTGCCCGATCCCGAAAGTCCCGTGATGACTACGAGCTTGTCCCGCGGGATTTCCACATTGATATTCTTGAGATTATGCGCCCTTGCGCCCTTTATCTTGATGCTGTTTTCCATTGCCTTTCCCTCTTATTTCTTCGCTGGCAAACTGCCATCGAGTTCCAATATCATATCTCTAAGCTCAGCTGCCCGCTCGAATTCCAGTGCGCGGGACGCCTGCTGCATCTCACGCGTAAGCGTCTTGATAAGATTCTCCTTGTCCTTCTTGGTAAGCTTTTTCTTCTTGCGCTTGCCATCGGCCGCATAATCTGCTGACGATTCGGCCACCAACGTCGTTTCAATAAGCGGCTTGATGGGCTTCTTGATGGTCTTGGGCACGATACCGTGCTCATGGTTATACGCCTGCTGGATTTCACGACGGCGCTCTGTTTCGTCCATGGCCCGTTTCATCGAATCGGTGATGCGGTCAGCATACATGATGACATGTCCATTGGCATTGCGCGCCGCGCGGCCGATAATCTGGATCAGCGACGTATCCGAACGCAAAAAGCCCTCTTTGTCGGCATCGAGGATAGCGATAAGCGATACCTCCGGCATATCAAGACCCTCGCGCAGTAAGTTTATGCCAACGAGCACATCAAACTCCCCGGCACGCAAATCATGGATGATTTCGGCACGCTCAATCGTCGCGATATCCGAATGCAGATAACGCACCTTTATTCCCGTTTCCTTCAGATAATCGGTAAGGTTTTCGGCCATCTTCTTGGTCAGCGTCGTGACCAGCACACGTTCATCCTTCTCGATCCGCAGCTTTATCTCCGCCAGCAGATCATCGATCTGCCCGTCAAGCGGCCGCACCTCAATCTCGGGGTCTAGCAGGCCTGTCGGCCGGATAATCTGCTGGGCGACCTGCTGGGCTTTGCCGAGTTCGTATTTTCCCGGCGTTGCCGAAACGTAAATGATCTGATTGATGCGCGCAGCAAACTCTTCAAAGGTCAGCGGCCGGTTGTCAAAGGCCGATGGCAGGCGGAAACCGTTTTCGACCAGCGAAACCTTGCGGCTGCGGTCGCCCGCGTACATCGCATGAACCTGCGGCAGGGTAACATGGGACTCGTCCATGACAATGAGGAAATCCTCCGGGAAATAATCGAGCAAGGTATACGGTGCGTCGCCAGCCTTGCGGTGCGTCAGATGGCGCGAGTAATTTTCGATGCCCGAGCAGTACCCCATCTCCTGCATCATCTCGAGGTCATACTTCGTTCGCTGCTCGATGCGCTGGGCCTCCAACAGTTTTCCCTGCTCCTGGAACATTGCCACCTGCTGCTCCATCTCGGTACGGATATCGGCCATGGCAATCTTGAGGTCCTCATCTTCGGTAACATAATGCGAAGCCGGAAAGACCATCACATGTGTGCGCTCACCATAGACTTCGCCAGTCACCACATCAAATTCGACCATGCGGTCAATCTCATCGCCAAAGAGCTCGATACGCACTGCGCGGTTGTTATAACCAGCGGGGAATACTTCCACCACATCGCCGCGCACGCGGAACCGGCCACGCTCAAAGGCAATATCGTTGCGCTCGTAGCGGATCTGTACCAGCTTGCGCAGGATTGCCTCCCGTTCGACCTCCTGCCCTTTATGCAGCGACAGCACCATCTCATGATAGCTCTCCGGCGAACCTAAGCCATAGATGCACGAAACCGACGCCACGATTATGACGTCACGACGCTCAAATAGCGAGCAGGTCGCCGAGTGACGCAGCTCATCGATTTCATCATTGATAGAAGAATCCTTTTCGATATAAGTATCCGTCGAAGCGATATAGGCCTCTGGCTGATAGTAATCGTAGTAACTGACAAAATAACCGACATAATTGTCCGGAAAGAATGTCTTAAACTCACTGGCCAGCTGGGCCGCGAGCGTCTTATTATGGGCGATGACCAGTGTCGGTTTCTGCACCTTCTCGATGACCTTGGCAATCGTATAAGTCTTGCCTGTCCCCGTCGCGCCAAGCAATACCTGAGCCTCCTGGCCATTCGTGATTCCCGCCGCCAAATCGTCAATGGCCTGTGGCTGGTCTCCCATCGGCGCAAATGGTGCCACCACCTTGAACGGAATATTCTTATCGAATTGTGTTGTATTGAGCTTCGGCACCATCACCATACCAAGACCTCCCTCAGCT
>Ga0307459_10007_pt1 | contig 18479 bp, 19 predicted proteins | sample GoafecXyGen6Rep1_FD_203832 | JGI IMG/M metagenome (GOLD analysis project Ga0307459, IMG submission 203832) | Metatranscriptome of enriched fungal communities from goat fecal pellet, Isla Vista, California, United States - Xylan, Gen6, Rep 1... ...
CCCGAACAAAATATATTATACGTTATTTTTTTTTATTTGTAAAGGGCTATCATTCAAACTCAATCGTTGCCGGCGGTTTGCCCGTGCAATCATAGAGAACACGGTTGACGCCCTTGACTTCGTTGACGATACGCGTCGTAGTCTTCTGCAGGACTTCCCAAGGCAGTTGTGCACTCTCTGCCGTCATGAAATCACTCGTCATAACCGCACGCAGAGCAATCGCATAATCATAGGTACGCCCATCACCCATAACGCCGACGCTGCGCATGTTCGTAAGAGCGGCAAAATACTGGCCAAGGTTCTTGTCAGCGCCTGCCTTTGCCACCTCTTCACGATAGATGGCATCAGCCTCCTGAACGATCTTGACTTTCTCTTCTGTCACCTCGCCGATGATGCGGATACCAAGACCCGGACCTGGGAACGGCTGGCGATTGACAAGATATTCCGGGATGCCAAGCTCGCGGCCAGCGGCACGGACTTCATCCTTGAACAGCAAACGCAGCGGCTCAACGATTTCCTTGAAATCGACAAAATCCGGCAGACCACCGACGTTGTGATGTGATTTGATGACCGCCGATTTCCCAAGGCCGCTCTCGATGACATCGGGATAAATGGTTCCTTGTACGAGGTAGTCGACAGCACCGATTTTCTTGGCCTCTTCCTCGAATACGCGGATGAACTCCTCGCCGATGATCTTGCGCTTCTGCTCCGGCTCCGTGACACCAGCCAGTTTCGCATAGAAACGGTCTTTGGCATTGACACGGATGAAATTGACATCATAAGAGCCGTTCGGGCCAAATACCGCTTCGACCTGATCGCCTTCATCCTTGCGCAGCAGGCCATGATCGACGAATACGCAGGTCAGCTGCTTACCGATGGCCTTCGAGAGGAGAACAGCTGCCACCGAGGAATCAACACCGCCCGACAGAGCACAAAGCGCACGGCCCTTGCCGATTTTAGCCTTGAGCTCTTCTACGGTTCTCTTGACAAACGAATCCATCTTCCATTCGCCGGCACAGCCGCAGACTTCATAGACAAAGTTCTTGAGCATCGTCTTGCCTTGTACCGTATGCATGACTTCGGGGTGGAACTGGGTTGCATAGAGCTTCTTAGCTGCATTTTCCATAGCTGCCACCGGGCATACCGGCGTCGAAGCCGTTACCACGAAATCTGCCGGGGCCTCCGCAATGTAATCGGTATGGCTCATCCAGCAAATGGTCTTCTTGTCTACATTCTGGAAGAGTTTTGAGTTCTGCTCAGCAAGCGTGACTTCCGTCTTGCCATACTCGCTCGTCGGTGCTGTAGCGACCTTGCCACCTAAAAGATGCGACATGAGCTGCGAACCATAGCAGATGCCCATAACCGGAATACCTAGTTCGAAAAGCTCTGGGCTGCAGCTGGCCGAATCTTCTTTATAGACACTGTTCGGACCACCAGTCAGGATAATGCCCTTCGGTGCCATTTCACGAATCTTGTCCAGGCTCAGCGTATGCGGATGTACCTCACAATAGACATGGTTCTCACGGACGCGGCGTGCAATCAACTGATTGTACTGGCCACCAAAATCCAGAACCAGGATCATTTCATTGGCAGGCTTGCTCAAAATTTGTTCCTCCTCTAAGTACATTGACGTGTAAAGCTTTTTAACGATTATATCATAAGAAATGGTAATTTAAAAGCCTTGCGCATCATTGCGCAAGGCTCTTACCTGACTATTCATCTTCTCCTGCCTGCTGGAATTCTGCCACCGCAGCCCGTATCGCCGACGAATCAAAGCCTTTGCTATAGAGATTCGCCATCATCTTCTGCCGGTCAGCCGCTGGCTTGAACTTAAGTGCCAGTACGCGCAAGGCCGCCGCTTTTTCACGTTCAAACGTATCGCTGGGAATGCAGTCCTTTACCAGCGATGATTCAAATCCGCGCTGCATGAGTTTGACACAGATCTGCCGCACAGAACTGCGGCTCTCATTGTAGAGGAACTCAAACTGGCGGGCACAGGCATCGGCATCGTTGAGGTAATGCATCTCCTCCAAACGGTTGACAGCCTGCTGTACCTCTTCTTCCGCGTAACCTTTGCGCAGCAGTTTTTCCCGCAGCTTCTTTTCGCTGTGTTCCTGTCTGGCCAGCAGGTCAACAGCCGTCATCAAAGCCGTCTTTTTCGGCTTGCGCGGACGGCGCGGTGATTCTGCTGCCCTATCTTCCTCTGACCGCTGATACTTCCACATTAGTGCTTATGCCTCTGTTTCCGGCTCCGCTGCGGCTGGCACCTCTCCCTCAGCGATTTCTTCACTTGCCAGCAGCTTGGCACGGATCTTGGCCTCAATCTCAGCGCAGAGCTCCGGCTGCTCCTTGAGTGCTTGTTTGGCATTCTCCTTGCCCTGTCCCAGACGGGTACCCTCATAGGAGAACCAGGCACCGCTCTTGTCCACGATATCCATCTCAACGCCCATATCGATGATACTTGACATCTTCGATACACCCTCGCCATACATGATATCGAACTCAGCCATCTTGAACGGCGGTGCCACTTTGTTTTTCACGACTTTGATGCGTGTCCGGCTGCCGATGACATCCTGCCCCTGCGTAATCTTGTCAATCTTGCGCACATCCAGGCGAACCGAGGAATAGAACTTCAAGGCACGGCCACCTGTTGTCGTCTCTGGGTTGCCGAACATGACACCGACCTTCTCACGGATCTGGTTGATGAAGATAGCAACGGTCTGGCTCTTGCTGATGATACCCGTGAGCTTGCGCATCGCCTGGCTCATAAGACGCGCATGCAGGCCAACATGGCTGTCGCCCATCTCCCCCTCGATCTCAGCCTTCGGCACCAATGCAGCAACCGAGTCGACAACGATGATATCAATCGCCCCACTGCGCACGAGCGCATCGACAATGTCGAGCGCCTGCTCGCCCGTATCCGGCTGCGAAATCAGCAGGTCATCGATGTTGACGCCAAGCTTCTGCGCATAGACAGGATCGAGCGCATGCTCGGCATCGATGAAAGCCGCAATGCCGCCAGCCTTCTGGGCCTCTGCGATCATATGCAGCGTGACCGTCGTCTTACCCGATGATTCCGGGCCATAGACCTCGATGATACGGCCGCGAGGCACACCGCCTACTCCCAGTGCAATATCAAGTGGCAGGATGCCCGTCGAAATGACTTCCACGTTCATATTCGCTTTGGCATCGCCCAGGCGCATGATCGAACCCTTGCCGAAATCCTTCTCAATCTGTTTCAGCGCACTGGCCAAAGCCTCTTTTTTATCCGTTGCCATTCTTACTAACAGCTCCTTTCGAACTCACGATTTTATCTGTAGATATTATATAAAACAATTGTTCTTTTTGCAAGGTTTATTTTCAAACCACCACATGCAAAAACTTCCCTTCTCCAACGAGAAGGGAAGTCTTATTCCGGAATCACATGTAATCCGAAGATGTTCTCTTTTTCTGTTGTTTGAGCAAGCCAAACTTGGCAGCCACCCACTCCATCGCGACAAAGAACACAGGAATCAGGAAGATTCCCAATGCCGTAGCGAAGAGCATACCACCAACTACAGCCACGCCCATGCCGTTACGCGCAGCAGCACCGGCACCGCTGGCGACAGCCAGCGGCAGACAGCCGATAATGAACGCAAATGAAGTCATGAGAATCGGGCGCAGGCGCAGGCCTGCCGCCTCGATTGCCGCTTTGACCGGATCCATGCCGCGATCGACACGTACCTTCGCAAACTCAACAATCAGGATGGCGTTTTTCGCCGCCAGACCGATAATCATTATGATACCGATCTGCATGTAAACGCTGTTCTGGAAACCAGCGTTTACATGACCGGACATTGTCCCCAGCATGTAAAGCGCATACTCAGAGACAAGCGCCCCCATGATGCCAGTCGGTACAGTCAGCAGAACCGCAAATGGTACGTTCCAGCTTTCATAGAGCGCCGCCAGGCAAAGGAATACGAAAGCCAAGGCCAAGCCGAGGACCTGCAGCGTCGAGCTCGATGCTTTCGACTCCTCGCGGCTCTGGCCGGACCACTCGATGTTGAAGCCATTGTCCGTGTTCTCATGAACAACTTCCTGAATGGCCTGCATGGCCTGACCAGACGAATATCCCTGTGCTGCATTGCCCTGGATAGCAATGGAACGCGTACCATTGAAGCGGGAAATCGATGTCGGTGCCGAGCTGAGTTTCGGCTTCAGCAGCGTATCCAGCGGAACCATCGTCCCCGTGCTGCTCTTGACAAAGATGAACTTCGTCGACTCAGCCTCACTGCGATAACGCGTATCTGCCTGCAGCATGACCTTGTACGAACGGCCAAACTGGTTAAAATCATTGACCTGCGAGCCACCATAGTTGACCTGCATAGCCGTGAATACATCCGAGAGCTTTACACCAAGCTGTTTGACGCGCTCACGATCAATCTCGAATTCATAGGTCGGCGACGTCATCTTGAACGTTGAACGCACACCCTGCAGCTCAGGACGCTGGTTAGCAGCCGCGACGATCTTGTTCGTAACCTCAGCCAGCTCCTGGTCCGTATGACCAGACATATCCTGCAACTGCAGCGACCAGCCGCCCACAGCCCCCAAGCCCGGCAGCGCCGGCGGATTCATCGCAATAACTGTAGCTTCCGGCGTGACTTTGGCCCCCAGGCCAAACATCATGCCAACAGCTGAATCGACAGACATCGCACGATCTGTACGCTGCGTCCAGTCCTTCATGCCGAGGACAACCATGCCAGCGCTCGGTTTCGCACCGCTTGACAGAATATCAAAACCTGTGATGGCCATGACATTCTCAACCCCCGGAACATTTTCCATCGCTGCCTTCGCAAGCTTATCGATAGATTTCTGCGTCTGATTCATCGAGGTACCCTCAGGCAACTGGACAGCAGCAAAGAGATACCCCTGATCCTCATTCGGTACGAAAGTCGATGGCAGTACCTTAAAGACTGCTCCCGCAATGATGCAGACGATAATCATGAACAGGAAGGCCAGACGCGTACGGCGGATGAACTGCGCCACGATACCCATATAACCACGCTTCGTACGCTCGAACCAACGGTTGAATGCCAGGAAGAACTGGCCCAGCTTGCCTTCATCATCCTTGGCCTCATGTTTCTTGAGGATCATAGCACAGAGCGCCGGCGTAAGCGTAAGTGCAACAAACGCCGACAAAGCCATGGACACGGCAATCGTCAAGGCAAACTGGCGATAAAGGATACCCGTCATACCGCCGAGGAACGCAACCGGCACAAATACAGCTGCCAGTACGAAGGCAATAGCAACAACCGGTCCCTGTACCTCATCCATTGCCCGCTCCGTTGCATCGATTGGCTCTAAGCCTTCTTCCATGTGCTTCTCGACATTCTCAATGACGACGATAGCATCATCGACGACAAGACCGATAGCCAGCACCATGGCAAACAATGTCAAGGTGTTGATAGAAAAGCCCAACACGACGAAAGCTGCCAACGTACCGATAAGGGATACCGGCACAGCCAGCAAAGGAATTAGCGTTGCCCGCCAATTCTGCAAGAACAGGAAAATGACCAATACAACCAGAACCAATGCCTCAAAGAACGTTTCAAGCACTTCCTTGATGGAAGCATTGATATAATTCGTCGAGTCGAAAATCTGGGCCATCTTGAGATTTGGCGGCAGATTCGGCTTCGCCTTGTCAAGGATTGCACGAACGCCGGCAACCGTCTGCATGGCATTGGCATCACTCGTCAGATTGATACCGAAACCAACGGACGGATACCCATTGAACTTCGAGATAATCGAACTGGATTTCTCTCCCGTCTCAATACGGGCAACATCCTTCAAATGGACAAACTGTCCATCCGAAGAACGCAGGATGACATTGCCGAACTCCTCCGGTGTTACCAGACGGCCGGAAATCTTACCTGTGTACTGCTTTTCCTGGCCATTGGCCACAGGCATAGCACCAACAGTACCAGCCGGGGCCTGTACATTCTGCTCCTTGATAGCCTCCGTCACGTCTGCTACCGTAAGGCCCAGCTCCGCAAGCTTATCCGGATTGAGCCAGACACGCATCGCATAATCTGCACCGAAAATCTGGACATTACCGACACCTGGGACTCGCTGAAGCTGATCCAGCAAATAGATGTCTGCATAGTTCTTCATGAACGCACGGTCATAAGTGCCATCCGGCGAATAAAGCGACAGCATGTAGGCCATATCGTTCGAGGATTTTCGCGTCGTAAGGCCGACCGTCTGTACATCAGTTGGCAGGCTCGCAGTTGCCGTTGCCGCATTGTTCTGTACCTTGACGGAATCCATATCGCCATCCGTGCCATTCTCAAATACAACGGAAAGACTGTAACGACCTGTATCATCGGAGTTTGAGGACATATAGTCCATGCCCTGCGTACCGTTGATCTGCTGCTCGACAACCTGTGCGACCGTCTCATTGACGACCGCAGCATTCGCGCCAGTATAGGTCGTGCTGACCGAAACCGTCGGCGGAGAAATCTGCGGATACTGCGCAATAGGCAGCTGCACTGCCGCGAGCACACCAACAATCACGATGATAATCGAGATGACGATAGCGAATATCGGCCGGTGTATAAAGAATTTTGACAAGATGCTGCCTCCTTACTTCTTCGAATCAGCAGCTGCAATCGTATTCGAATCAAACAGCGTCGGATCGGACGTCAGCGAGAAGCCCATATCATCAGCAGTCACCATCGTAACCGTCAGATCAACACCTTCCTGCAGATTCGAAAGGCCTTCAACAACCACCACATCAGCCGCTGACAGGCCATCTTTGATGATGTAATAGCTGCCGACCTTGTCACCAAGTGTTACCGCCTGCGCCTTGGACTTGCCATCCTCACCTACTACCATGACGAAAGATTTGCCCAAAAGCTGCTGTACAGCACGCTGGGGAACGAGGATTGCATTCGGGACGATCTCACCCGAAAGGCGCACACGCGCAAACATGCCCGGCAGCAGCAGCCCATCCGGGTTGTCAAACAGAGCTTTGACGGTCAGCGTACCCGTATTGTTCGAAAGTGCACGGTCCGACTGGACAATCTGACCGTCAATCGGATAAACCGTGCCATCCGACAAGGTAATCGACACGGTTGGCGACATCCCATTGTCCCCCTGAAGCGCAGCATTGTTCATGAATTTCAGATAATCTGACTCCGAAATGCTAAACTGCGCAAATACCGGATTTGATGAACCAATCGTGACCAGATTGGTATTGCCCGCAGCAGCAAATGTACCTACTGCCACATCATCAACCGACAACTGGCCGCTCATCGGCGCATAAATAACCGTATCAGCCAAATCCTGCTGCGCCTTGCGGAGCAGTGCTGCATTCGCCGAAGCCTGCGCACTGTAGGAATTTACCTGTGCTTGCTGCGTTGCAACCGTCTGCTCGGCAATCGCCTGCGACGATAGCAGCTGGCGATAGCGGTTGAGGTCGGTTTCCGCATTGCTCAGCGTCGCTTCCGACTGCGCAAGATTTGCCTGGGCCTGCAGAACTGCCGATTCATACTGGCGCGAATCGATTTTGTAAAGCGGCTGGCCCGCCTGTACAAACTGACCACCCGTCACATACTTTTCGACGACATTGCCGGATACTTTGGACTGAACTTTTACCTCGTCCTTACCCACAATCTGGCCGGCAAACTCACTGGTCAACGGCGTGTCCTGCTGGATGACCTGCATGGCCTTGACCTGGGCGCCTTGGTGCTGTGCCTGCTGTCCGTTAGAACCGCAGCCAGCAACGGCAAAGCTTGCGGAGATAGCCAGCGAAATGCCGATCACCAGCGCCTTTGTCTTTTTGTTTTTCGTCAAAAACAATCGTTAAACCTCCTTATAACATTCCATTCCCATTTCTATCAGCTTCATGCTGCGCTGAAATAGTAAATAAATGTTTACTATTGATGAAATATATAGTATATTATATTCAAATAAAAGTCAAGATAATGCCGCTTATGCAGGATTAAATGCTTGATATTTAATCACACTCTAATAAAAGGAGTAATCTGTATCTATGAACAATCTGTCAACGCCAAATGTCTCACAAAAATTCATCGAAACGTTGATTCTGATTCACAATAATTTTTACCGTCAGACAAACCTGCCCATTCCCTTGAATCAATTCGGTACTTTGATGGTCTTATTCACAGAAGAGTCCGTATCCATTACAGATATCAGTCACATACTGAATATTTCCAAACAACAGATGACCACTGTCATCGACAAGCTTGTCTGCAACGGTATGGTACAAAAAAACCCGGACCCCAAGGACCGCCGCCGCAGCGTCATCACGCTCACCCCGGCCGGCCAGAAAATCATTGACGATCAGAATGAGCGTGTCCGGCAGCTTTTCAACCAGCATATGCAGCAGCTCAATCAAGAAGAAACGACTCAGCTGAGCCATTCCATCCTTACGTTCAACCAACTGCTCGAGAAAATGTTCCTTAAATAGAAGGGGAGTGTTCGCACTGAACACTCCCTTTCTTGTCTTCAGTCCAGTTCGATAACATCCAAATCATCCGGCACAAAGACATTGCCATGATAATACGTTCTGGCCTCAGCTGCATATTCCTGCTTGCGCGTCGCCAAATGCTTGTCCTCGGTATGATAGAGGACAAGATTCTTGGCTCCTAAGAGTTCTGCCAGCTCACTTGCCTCTTTGACCGTACTATGATTCTTCTCATACGGTTTGAATATCTCGCGATCTTTATACTGGCAGAAGGCTTCCGCGAGCAGCCAGTCCGCCTGCGCTGCATAGTCACGGTCATGCTCATTGTACGGTTCATCGCCCAGGCAGGTAAACTTCATCCCATCTTCAAACTGCAGGCAATAGCCAAACTGCTTGGCCTTCGTCGACAGAATGTCAAACGCCGTGAGCTTGAACTGCGGCAGCTCTACAGATTCGCCATCCGTAACCTCATGGATCAGAATATCACTACCCACACGGGCAAAGTCCTTCTTTTTAAGTGTCATCCTGGTCATCGCCAGCAGCATGTCCCGAACTACATCATGACAATAGATGTGGAATTTCCCTTGGTATTTTCCCTTATTCATGAGGTCTGCCACCTTGCGGATCACCCAGATGACCCCCAGTACATGGTCCGTATGACCATGCGTCACAAACATATGCTGGCATTTCTGATAATCAAAACCAGTTACCTCCAACTGGCGCAGGATACCATTGCCACCACCGGCATCCGTCAGAAAAAGGCTTCCATCCTCCATTTCGAGATAGAAGCACGTGTTGAAACACTTCGTTGCCATTGCAAAACCTGTCCCCAAAATTACCAACTTGCGCATAGCACTCTCCCCTTTCGTTTGTCTACATTATAAAACAAGGCGCTGGCATTTGCCAGCGCCTTTGCTTATTTCTGCTTGAGCTTTGCAAGCGCCTCACGTGCTGCATGCTGCTCAGCTTCCTTTTTGCTATGCCCCGTCCCTTGCCCCATCACCTTGCCGGTGATGCGGACCTGGAACGTGAACCGCTTATCATGGTCAGGACCTTCTTCGGCCACCAGCTCATAGGCAACACTCTGCCCCTCATGCTGATAGACCTCCTCCTGCAGGATTGTCTTGTAATCCTTGAGGATTGCCCCGCTTCTGACTCGCTCGAACTCCGGTGTGAGCTGGCGGATGACATAATCTTTTGCCGCTTCCCAGCCCTGATCAAGGTAAATCGCACCAATGACCGACTCGAACACATCTTCAAGATTCGTCTGCCGCGTCCGGCCACCGCCCATTTCCTCACCACGGCCAAGCAGCAGATAATCACCAAGATGCAGCCTGGCCGCCAGCTTGGCAAGCGTCGCCGAACAAACGATGCTCGCTCTTGTTTTTGTCAGCTGCCCTTCCGGCATCTGGGGAAAGTGCTGATAAAGATAAGTGCTGGAGGCAAGCTCCAGCACAGCATCTCCTAAAAATTCGAGACGTTCATTATGGACGATGTTCCCTTTGGATTCATTCGCATAAGAAGTATGCGTCAGCGCTTGCTGCAGGAAGTTCAAATTGGCAAACTTCACACCGAGAGCCGCTGCAAGTTCGCAAAGCTCATGCTCGCGTTTCTCCGACAGGATGTTTTCCATCGCCAGCCTCCATTACTCTGCGTACTTTTTGAGCAACAGGCAGGCATTGTGACCGCCAAAACCGAAGTTATTGGACATAGCCGCACGAACCGTCTTAGCCTTGGCCTTGTTCGGAACATAGTCGAGATCCAGGCCCTCATCCGGCGTTTCGTAATTCATCGTCGGCGGCAGCATGTCATTTTCGACAGCCAGTGCCGTAGCGATGCACTCAACACCACCAGCAGCACCGAGCAGATGGCCAGTCATCGACTTGATGGAGGAAACCGAAACGTCTTTAGCCGACTCGCCCCAAACAGCCTTGATTGCCAGCGTCTCACCCTCGTCATTCAGATGCGTGGACGTACCATGGGCATTGACATAGTCGACCTCTTCAGCTTTCATGCCAGCATCATCGAGTGCTGCCTGCATGCATTTTGCCTGGAACTCACCGCCAGGAGCCGGGCTCGTCATATGATACGCATCAGAGTTTGCACCATAGCCAACAACCTCAGCATAGATATGCGCACCACGAGCCTTCGCATGCTCAAGGCTTTCGAGAACGACAAGGCCTGCGCCCTCGCCCATGACAAAACCACTGCGGTTCTTGTCGAACGGACGCGAAGCATGTGCCGGATCATCGTTGTGATCCATGCAAAGAGCCTTCATAGCGGCAAAGCCGGCAACAGCTGCTTCCGAGATAGCAGCCTCCGTACCACCGGCAACCATGACATCAGCATCACCGCGCTGGATGACACGGAATGCATCACCAATGCAGTTGGAACCCGTAGCGCAAGCCGTCACAATGCAGCTGGACGGACCATGCAGCTTGTACGTGATGGAAACCTGGCCAGCTGCCATATTAGCGATCATCATCGGGATGAAGAACGGGCTGATGCGGCCTGGCCCCTTGGCGAACAGTTTCTCATACTGTGCATGCATCGTCTCGATACCACCGATACCAGCGCCAACGAACGTGCCGATGCGGTCGAGGTTCTCTTTCTCAAGATCCAGCTTTGCATCTTCGATGGCCATACCAGCAGCAGCTACAGCGAACTGCGTGTAACGATCCATGCGCTTGGACTCTTTCTTATCGATGTATGCCGTCGGATCGAAATCCTTGACCTCACCAGCAATCTGTGCACCATACTCAGACGCATCAAAGCGGCTGATCTTGTCGATTCCATTACGGCCTTCCATCAGGCCTTTCCAGAATTCATCTTTACCCGTACCAATCGGGGTAATGGCACCCAGACCAGTGATTACTACACGATTACTCAAAACGAATGACTCCTCTCAATTATCTTAGTCGTCTTCTAGAACGTCTGCTCAATCCGCAGCTTCGGCCTCAGCCTTGAGCTGCGCAAAGATATCATGTACCGACAGAATCTTATCGATCTTCGGCATATACTCACCTGTGAAAACCAACCCGGTCTCCACATCGCCCTGCTGCGCCCGCGTGAGTGCACGGATGATGCAGAAATTGTGCTTGCATGCCTTGAGGCAGGCGTCGCACTGTTTCGGCGGTACAGGCCCCTCCATGACCTTGGCCGAGAACGGCGTGCGTACCGCACGGCCTGGAAGCCCTACAGGACTATGGATTACCACGATATCCTCTGGTTTCGATTTCAGATAGTATTCCTTGAGGGACGGTGCTGCATTGGATTCTTCACAAGCAGCAAAACGCGACCCCATCTGGACGCCAGCAGCGCCCATCTTTATCAAATCAACGATGTCCTGGCCGTGCAATACGCCCCCGGCTGCAATCACCGGTATATTCACAGCTGCGCTGACATCGGCTATAAGGTCACGTACTGACGTGTCCGTGCCGAGATGTCCGCCTGCCTCTTTGCCCTCAAGGACAATAGCAGCCGCACCAAGACGCTCTGAAATTTTAGCTAATTTAACGGAAGAAACAATCGGAACGATTGGCGTTCCGGATTCCTTGCCGAGCGCAAACATATCACGGGAAAAACCTGCACCAGCAACAACAAGGTCGATGCCTTCATCAATCGCTGTCTTGACAACCTCAGCAAAATCTGCGGCTGCTACCATGATATTGATGCCGATGATACCAGATGTAAGCGAACGTGCGAGCCGGATTTCATAACGCAGTTCGTCATGGCTCATACCAGATGCGGCAATGAGGCCGATACCGCCCTCGTTAGCTACAGCTGCCGCCAGACGGGCCGTTGACAAACGAATCGCCATACCACCTTGCTGGATTGGAACTTTTGCGATCTTATTGCCAATTTTCAGCTCTGGAAGTTTCAATGTTACTCCTCCAATCAATCTTACCTTGAGAAAATCCCGCGAAACAAGTTTCACGGGATTTTCAAACAGGTAAGACGCTCAAACTTATTTGTTCTGGTCTATGTAGGTAACTACATCCTGAACGCTCTTGATCTTCTCAGCAGCCTCGTCCGGGATTTCAATATTGAATTCCTCCTCGAAAGCCATGATCAGCTCAACGATATCCAGGGAGTCAGCACCTAAATCATCGATGAAGGTAGACTCGAGTGCAACCTCGTCAGCCTCAACACCTAACTGCTCAACAACGATATCTCTTACTTTTTCAAAAGTCGACATGAAGTTTCACCTCCTTAAACAAAGTTCCTATATAGTTATATCACATAACCATGCCGCCGTCTACATTGACGATCTGACCCGTGATATAGGATGCATAATCCGATGCGAGGAAAAGCACCGCGTTGGCCACGTCTTCCGGCTGGCCCATGCGCTTGAGCGGAATGCCTGCCAGCGTAGCCTCTTTAGCTTTATCGGTCATCGCCGCCGTCATATCGGTAGCGATGAAGCCCGGTGCAACCGCATTGACATTGATTCCGCGTGCCGCCAGCTCTTTGGCTGCCGACTTCGAAAAGCCAATGACGCCAGCCTTAGCAGCTGCATAGTTTGCCTGACCAGCATTTCCCATGAGGCCGACTACCGATGCCATATTGATGATGCGGCCGCTGCGCTTTTTCATCATGAGCTTGGAAACCGCTTTCGTGCAGTAGAACACGCCCTTGAGATTCGTGTTGATCACTGCATCGAAATCTTCCTCCTTCATGCGCATGAGCAGACCATCACGCGTGATGCCTGCATTATTGACCAGGATATCGATTTGCCCGAAAGCCTCAACAACTTTCCCGACCATTGCGTCAACAGCCTCGGTGCTCGAGATATCCGCCTGAACCAGAATGGCCTCACCGCCATTCTTCTCGATCTCCGCCTTGACCTCTTCTGCCTTAGCCGTGTTGCCGGCGTAATTGATAGCAACCTTGGCTCCCTCGCTGGCCAGGCGGATAGCAATGGCGCGGCCAATGCCTCGCGATGCGCCAGTTACCAGCGCAACCTTTCCGTCTAAAAGCATATTAGCGAACCTCCTTGAAATAGTCAAGCGTTTTTTGCAAACTTTCAAGATTTTCTACGTTCATGCTCGTGAGAGCCTTGTCGATACGGCGGTTAAAGCCGCAAAGCGTCTTGCCCGGGCCAGCCTCGACAAACGTATCCGCACCAAATTCTTTCATCGTATTGACGCAGTCAATCCATTTGACGGGATGATCCGCCTGCGCAACAAGGTTTGCTTTGATTTCCTCAGCCTTGGTCTCAAGCTTGCCTGTGAAGTTCGAAACCACCGGAATCTTAGCATCGCGAATCGTAACTTTATCGAGCTCAGCGGCAAGTTTCTCAGCTGCCGGCTTCATCAGCGTGGAATGGAACGGTGCCGATACTGGCAGGATTACAGCCTTTTTCGCACCAGCTTCCTTGAGCAGTTCAACAGCAGCCTCAACCCCTGCTGTCGTACCAGCGATAACCGTCTGGCCTGGGCAGTTGAAGTTGACTGCCTGGACTTCCCCTGCATTCTTCGTAGCTTTTTCGCAAGCATCCACAATAACCTCATCCGCAAGGCCGATGATAGCAGCCATGCCACCCTGACCAACAGGAACAGCCTCCTGCATGAACTGGCCGCGTTTGTGCACGAGCAGTACAGCATCCTGGAAGTCCAGTACATCAGCTGCAACAAGTGCCGAATACTCACCAAGGCTATGACCGCCCGTCACATCCGGCTGGATGCCATGCTCCTTGAGGATTTCGTTAGCGATGACGCTCATCGTAAGGATTGCCGGCTGCGTATTAGCCGTCAGCTTCAGATCCTCAGCCGGACCTTCAAAGCACATCTCCTTGATGGAATAGCCCAGCGCCTCATCTGCCTGCTGGAAGAGCTTTTTCGCCACATCATACTGCTCGCAAAAATCCTTGCCCATACCAACAGTCTGAGCACCCTGACCGGGAAATACAAATGCAAGTTTATTCACTATGAACTACCTCCAATTATTTGCAATCCTGCTGGATCGTGTCAATAACACCTGGCAGACCAGCGACGATGTCTTCAATAATCTGTTTTACCGGTTTGATATCGTTAAGCATGCCAGAGATTTCGCCGATCATGACAGAACCATTCTGGACATCGCCCTCGTGAGTAGCACGATGCAGCGAACCAACGCCGAGCTGCTCAATTTCTTCGTTAGATGCACCAGCTGCCTCCAGCTCCTCGAATTTACGCGTGAGCTTGTTGGCAAGTACACGCGCCGGATGACCGAGTTTACGGCCCGTAACCACCGTCGAGCGATCCTTGGCATGCAATACCATCTTCTTATAGTCTGGATGCGCAATGCATTCCTCACTCATAACAAAGCGCGATCCCATCTGTACCGCCTTTGCGCCCAGTGCAAAGGCAGCCGTCATACCGCGGGAATCACCGATACCGCCAGCACCAATAACCGGAACATCAACCGCATCTACAACCTGCGGCAGCAACGCCATTGTCGTGATTTCACCGATATGACCACCGGATTCCGTGCCCTCAGCAATAACCGCATCAGCACCGCTACGGACCAGCCGTTTTGCCAATGCTACCGAAGCAACAACCGGAATGACCTTCGTGCCAATTTCCTTGAGGGCCGGAACATATTCACCCGGATTGCCCGCACCAGTCGTAACGACCGGAACGCGCTCGTCGATAACCACCTGCATGACCTCTTTGACAAACGGGCTCATAAGCATGATGTTGACGCCAAACGGCTTATCCGTCCAGCCCTTACATTTCTGAATCTCCGCGCGCAGGATATCCGGCGGCATATGGCCAGCACCAATGATGCCAAGGCCACCGGCATTCGATACAGCCGAAGCCAGCTCTGCCGTACCAATCCAGGCCATACCACCTTGCAGGATCGGGTACCTTATGTTCAGCAACTTACAGATTTCATTATTCTCAAACATTAAAATTAGTCCTCCTTAGCCCATTTCGCGATGCAGGATACGACCTCACTTCTTCTCGCTGTCGTTTGTCAAGACCTCTTCCTGACTCAAAGCCTCCTGGATATGCTCCATGACATTGCCGTTGACATAGTCATTGGCCACGCCGATTGCACTGCAGATCGACTTTGCATTTGACGAACCATGACTGATGATGCAGACACCATTGACCCCCAATAGCGGCGCACCGCCATACTCCGATGCATCCAGCCGTTTGCCGAGTTTCTTGAGTGTCGGCATCAGCAGCAACGCACCGAGCTTCGCCAATATACCGCCATCTTTGATAGCCTCTTTTATCAGTTTCATGATGGTCTTGGCCAGGCCCTCTGCAAATTTTAGCACAACATTGCCAACAAATCCATCACAAATTACCACATCGAAATTGCCCTTGGGGACATCACGGCCCTCCGCATTGCCACCAAAATTGATGGTATGCATCTCTTTAAGCAAGGCATAAGTCTCCTTTGCCTGCTCATTGCCCTTCGTCTCCTCCTCACCGATATTGAGGAGTCCTACCCTAGGATTCTTGATGCCAAATACATACTCTGCATAGATAGAGCCCATCAGGCCGCTCTGCACCAGATGGACCGGCTTGGAATCCACATTGGCGCCAGAATCCAGAAGCAAAGTGACGCCTTTCGACGTCGGCATCGGCGTAGCGATTGTCGGCCGTCCGATTCCTCGGATGCGCTTGAGGATATTCTGAGCAGCTACCACTGCTGCACCAGTACTCCCCGCTGAAAGTACTGCATCACATTCACCATCTTTAACAAGGCGCGTAGCTACCACCACTGAGGCATCCTTTTTATTCTTAACCGCACGAGCTGGATGCTCGTCCATACCGATGACCTCTGTCGTATGATGAATCGTTATACCGAGTTTTTCCCAGCCTGTCTCGCGGCTGAGTACTTCCCGGATACGCGGCTCATCACCGACCAGCACAATCTCACATTTATATTTCTTTGCCGCACGGACGGCACCGAACACAATCTGTTCCGGTGCATAATCACCGCCCATTGCGTCAACTGCAATCTTCACGAAGTTTTACCCCCTAACTTATCTCCCCACGAAACTACGATGAACTTCGCGCGGAAAACTTCCTGGGTTTCATTATGGGTCTTCACCCATACAAAGAATTTATTGCCTCTGACCTTCACCACTTCAGCTTTGGCGATAAGCTTTTCGCCCACATGCACCGGCACTTTATACTTGACATTGGCCACACCGGTAACAGCCATTGGCGCATCAATAATGGCGATGGCCAGCGAATCTGCCTGCGAGAACATATAATGTCCCTTGGCAATCTGTGTCTTGGCAAAAACCATATCTTCCGTTATACGGAGCAGAGAAATGCCCGAACGCCCCAGCTCCAGATCGATAAGCTCACCGACGACCTCACCGCTCTGAATGGATTTGACCTTATTTTGCGCCTTTTCCGCCATATTGCGGATGCGTCCGCGGAGCTCAGGAATGCCTAGCTCCAAACGGTCAAGGCGAATCGTCTGGACGCTGACCTCCAGGTTCTTAGCCAACTCCTCATCGGTCAGGAACGGCTTCTCCCGTACCTGTGCCAGCAGCATCTCCTGACGTTCCTTCTTCTTCACCCTTGCCATTCGAACACCTCCCTTCGCTTCAATCTTTAGTACCTGCTACTACAATCTCATATAATGGTCTATTATAAATGGTATGTACTAAAAATGCAAGGGCCAGTTGTCTGAAAACAATAAAATAAGCAGGACAAAACGAGTCCTGCTTATACAGCTTCTATTACTCTGCTGCCTTGACAACCTCTTTGCCATCATAGTAGCCGCATTCCGAGCATACATGATGAGGCATCTTCGGCTCGTGGCACTGCGGGCAAGAAACGAAACCCGGAGCCTCTAATTTCCAGTTAGCACGGCGCTGATCGCGACGAGCCTTGGAAGTTTTACGCTTTGGTACTGCCATGTCGGATACACCTCCTTAAGCCTTTGTGTTCCTGCGGGGAACTCAGTCCTTTTTCAATAATTGCTGTAATGCTGCCATGCGCGGATCTGGAACGAAACGATCACAACCGCAATCGCCGTCATTCAGATTCTGCCCGCACACCGGACAAAGCCCTTTGCAGTCGGGCTTGCAGATATTACTGAGCGGCTGGGCCGCAAGCAGGGTATCCCGGATCATATCCTGGATATCCAGCATATCTCCCTCAAACACATTGACTAAGTCTTCTGTTTCCGCTGCCTCCCGGCTGAAATCCTCCGAAAAATCATGGACCTGATTCTCGCGGCACTCAGCCAGGCACCGACCACAGACAAAGGTCTTCACATCCTCAATCTTTCCAGCCACACGCCAGCATGAGCCCGTATAGACCACCGTTCCTGTGACCTTGATTGGCCCTTCGAACTGGTAATCCTCACTTACAGCATCAAGTTCTTCGGCAGTCGTCGTAAAGGAAAAGGGAAGCTCCCTGCCTAAATCGGTCTTCAATTCAGCAATATTAATATTCATCATTCAGCATCAACCTCAATCCATTATAGCGACCGTCATTTCGTTTGTCAAGAAAATCTCCTTTACCGGCCAGCACGGCGCTTACTTTACCGGCACACAATGTTTGGCATTGATTTCCTTGACCTTCTGGACACGGCGCACATACTTCTCCGCCGTCAACGGATCCGTATGCATCCAAGTCTTGACCGTTTCCATCGCAATGGCACCGCCGATGATCTTGCCGCCCAGGCACAGGACATTGCTGTCGTTATGCTGACGGGCCAGCTGTGCACAGAACGGATCCTGGCAGACTACGGCATAAATGCCGTTTAACTTGTTGGCAATCATCGCACTTCCGTAACCAACGCCATCGACGAATATGCCACGTTCACACTCTCCTTTGGCTACAGCCATTGCCGCCGGATAGACAAAATCCGGCAAGTCGCAGGATTCAGCATCATATGTACCAAAATCCTTGACCTCATGGCCTTCACTTTCCAGATAAGCTTTGATTTCATTTTTCAGGCTCGTACCTGCATGATCGTTTGCCATTGCTATTTTCATGAAAAAACCTCCCGTTTCCATCATTAAATAATACTTTGATTTTAACGAGAG
>Ga0307459_10009_pt1 | contig 17229 bp, 15 predicted proteins | sample GoafecXyGen6Rep1_FD_203832 | JGI IMG/M metagenome (GOLD analysis project Ga0307459, IMG submission 203832) | Metatranscriptome of enriched fungal communities from goat fecal pellet, Isla Vista, California, United States - Xylan, Gen6, Rep 1... ...
AGCGGTCATAATGGGTAACATTGAATTTCGGCTCCGCCTTATCTTCTTTCTCGGCGTCCGTCTTCTCCTCCGCTACCTCTTCTCTATCTTCTTTCTCTTCTTCGGCAGCAGCTTCCTCTTGTTTCGCATCCGCATCAATAGGTATCGGATTCAGCAAAGACCAGTCATCCTTTTTCGAATCATCCGTAGAATCATCGTCTGCTGTCTTTTCCTCCTCATCAGCCAGCTTGCCGTTCGTCAGCAGCTCTTCAAGCTGTTTAGCTGTCAGCGTCTCGCGTTCCATAAGCGCTTGGGCAATGAGCTCGAGCTTATCGCGATTCTCCGTGATGAGCTTACGGCAAGCCTCATAGGCCTCTTCCAGATACTTGCGGACTTCTTTATCAATCTCACCAGCAACTTCTTCCGAGTAATTGCGTTCATGATTGAAGTCACGGCCCAGGAATACCTGATGGTTCTGGGATTCGCCATAAGCCACCGGACCGAGTACATCGCTCATGCCATACTGCATGACCATGCCACGGACCATACGCGTTGCCTGCTGAATGTCCTGTGAAGCTCCCGTGCTGATTTCCTTGAGCACGATTTCCTCGGCTACACGACCGCCCATAGCAACCTTGAGACGATCCAGGAGTTCTGACTTCGTCGCATAGTTGCGGTCTTCCTTCGGCAGCATCAGCGTATAGCCGCCGGCGCGGCCGCGCGGGATAATCGTGACCTTATGGACCGGATCGGCATGTTTGAGAAGCATACCCACAAGGGTATGGCCGCCCTCATGATAAGCCGTCAGACGTTTTTCCTCATCATTCATGATATGAGACTTACGCTCCGGGCCAGCCATGACACGCTCGATAGCTTCTTCGAGCTCGCCCATGAAAATCTTTGTTTTGTCGCGGCGTGCCGCCAAGAGTGCTGCTTCGTTGACAAGATTGCTGAGATCCGCACCCGTGAAGCCCGGCGTACGGCGTGCAAGGATATCCAGATCGACAGCATCATCAAGCGGCTTGCCCTTCGTATGTACCTTGAGGATAGCCAGGCGGCCACGGACATCCGGACGGTCAACGACGACCTGACGGTCGAAGCGGCCCGGACGCTGCAAAGCGGGGTCAAGAATATCCGGACGGTTGGTCGCAGCAATGATGATGATGCCTTCATTAGCAGCAAAACCATCCATCTCGACCAGCAACTGATTGAGCGTCTGTTCACGTTCGTCATGTCCACCGCCAACACCAGCACCACGCTGGCGGCCTACTGCATCGATCTCATCGATGAATACGATGCAGGGCGCATTTTTCTTGGCCTGATCGAACAGGTCACGGACACGCGAAGCACCGACACCGACAAACATCTCCACGAAATCCGAACCGGAAATCGAGAAGAACGGCACACCAGCTTCGCCAGCTACCGCGCGGGCCAGCAAAGTCTTACCAGTTCCCGGAGGGCCTGAAAGCAACACACCTTTTGGGATGCGGGCACCAAGATCGTTGTATTTCTTCGGATGCTTGAGGAACTCGACAACTTCCTCAAGCTCCTGCTTGGCTTCATCAGCACCAGCTACATCCTTGAAATTGACCTTGATTTTATCCGCACCGCTCATGCGCGCACGGCTCTTGCCGAACGACATGACACGGCCACCGCCGCCCTGCGTCTGCTGCATGATAAAGAACCATACACCGACGAGCAGCAGGATTGGCAGTACCGACGAGAACATCGTCGACCACCAGGGGGGCTCGGGCGGATTTTCCGCCGCGATATCCACATTCTTGCTGCTCAGTTTCTGGTAGAGCTGCGGGTCATTATTTGGAGCATCCGGTGTAATGGTCGTGAACTCGGTACCATCAGTCAGCTTACCGCGAATCGTATTCTGAATGATTACGACTCTGGCCACTTCACCTTTGTCCACCTGCTGCAGGAACTTGGTGTATTCCACCTCCTGCTTTGTCGTGTTCTTTGTTGAAAAATAATCGATGATCGATATAGCGACCAGGATAATCAACAGGTAGAACCCTACATTGCGTAGAAACTTATTCAATCCATTGCCCTCCCTTTCGGGGGCCCTTCAAAGGCTCCTCCGGTCTTTTTCTTTTATTGGCTCAGGCGTAAATCTCCGGCTTCAATACACCGATATACGGCAGGTTACGATATACCTCGGCATAATCGAGGCCATAGCCGACCAGGAACTCATCCGGTACTATAAAGCCGCAGTAGTCAATATTGACATCCACCGTGCGGCGGGACGGCTTGGAGAGCAGCGAGCAAAGCTTGACACTTTTAGGCTTGCGCTCACGGAAGTACTTCATGAGATAGTTCATAGTCGTACCCGAGTCTATTATATCTTCAATAACGATGAGGTGTTTTCCTTCAATATCGTAATCAAGATCCTTCAAAATTTTTACCGATCCCGTCGTTGACGTGCCATTGCCATAGCTCGAAGCAATCATGAAATCGAAATGAACCGGCAGATTGATCTGGCGGACCAAATCCGTATAGAACGTCACTGCACCTTTCAAAATACCGACACAGTAAATTTCTTCTTTGACATCCTTATAATCTTCCGTAATCTGGCGGCCCAGCTCAGCCACTTTTGCCTGAAGCTGTTCCTCCGAATATACTACCTTCTCGATATCATCGTTCATCATGATAAATTTCCTCTCTTCTTTCCAGTTTGAGATGTAAAACTCTTCTCTTCAATGGTCTATCAAAAGCCACCGCACAGCACGTGCTGCGCCGGTGACCTGCCACCCATAATACTTCATGGCCAGCTGCCAGGATAGGCAGCTGGTCGCGTTCCTGCTGGGGAATCTTGTCATCAATCAGCAGTTTTTTTAGCTTTTTGCGGCCACCAGGCAACTGTATCCTATCCCCCGTCTCACGCTGACGGATGACCAGCGGTTCCGCAAAATCTTCGGGATAAAGATACAGCTCCCACGGTGTAACCACTGGCGCAAATTCATCACGCCACGCAGCCGTGCACAAGTATCTGCCCCACTGCGTACGCCCCGGTATCTGCAAGACTGCCGGTACAGGCGCCGCTACGCTTTGAGCCCGCAAAGCACAAGTCAGCCAGCCATACGCCAGCTGAGCTACAAATCCATGCGGCAGCTCCAGCTGGCTGCTCGTCTTTCCTGTCTGCAACAGCAGACGAAGTTTCTCCGACTGTCCAAATCCCAAGTCCTGCCGGCTGCCAGTCGCAGCTTGCCAAAAACGACGCACCAACCCGCGCTGCAACGCCAGCGGAAGCTGGCTGAATCCCTGCTGGCTCAAAGCCAGTGGCTGCTTGCGTACACGCTTTGCATCCTGCCATAACATTTCAACCTGAGACACAATATATTGAGTCTCAGCAGCAGCTACCTCCGCCAGTTGGCATAGCGCCCGCGTCAGCTCAGGATTATAAGCCTGCTTGAGTGCAGGCAGCGTCATCAGCCGCAGACGGTTGCGCGTGCATTCTGCCTGCTCATTGGTAGCATCCTCGCATGGCTGCAAGCCCTGCGCTGTACAAAACGCGCGTATCGCGGCCTTGGTTACCCCCAGCAGCGGACGAATAATTGTGCCGCCCTTGCCGCTGCGCGGCCGCATCGCCGCTAAGCCCTGTGTTCCTGTGCCGCGCAGGATACGCATAAGCACTGTCTCCGCCTGATCATCCGCATGGTGCGCCACCGCAATGGCATCAAATCCTGCACTCTGCCGCACCCGTTCCAAAAACCGGTAACGGAGCTCTCGAGCCGCTGTCTCCAGCGAAAGGCCCTGTGCCGCAGCAGCCTTTGGGACATCAGCGGTCGCCAGCTGTAAGGGTATCCCCTGCTGCTGGCAAAAATCCTGAACGAAATCAGCATCGGCCTTTGATTCTGCCCCACGGATGCCATGCTCAAAATGCGCCGCCAGGATATGCAGGTCATATTTGCGGCGCAGACGCCACAAGATTACCAGCAAAGCCAGCGAATCAGAGCCACCTGAACACGCTACGACAATACGGTCACCACGACGCAGCAGCTGATGTTCCGCACAGAACTGCTCAACCTGTTCCAGCACAACCGTCACCTGACTTTCCTCGAATCTGTGGGCAAACGAACAAAAGCACCCTTATGCAGAGTGCTTTGAAACTACGAACTACGATCGTCCCATCAGTCCGAACGGCGGGAACCACGGCCTCCGCGTTTCGAGTCCGTCTTGCGGCGCAAGTCCGTCAGACGCTCATCGCTATCCTTGAGGAAGCGCGACAGCTTATCCTCAAACGAAGCCGAAGTATTGTTGAAACGATTATTCGGTTTCCGGAAATCGCGCGGCCCACGTGCAGGACGCGGCGTCCGGAAGGAAGAATTATTCGTGGCGGCATGCTGCTGGGTAGTGGCATGTTCCTCTGGTTTCTTCTCCTGAGTTTGCTTGATAGAAAGACCGATCTTGCCCTTCTCATCAATTGTCAGGACCTTGACTTTTACCTTATCTTTTTCTGTGAGGAAGTCATGAACATCTTTTACATAAACATCTGCGACTTCCGAAATGTGGACGAGACCAGTTTTACCCTCTGGCAATTCGATGAATGCACCAAAGTTCGTGATGCCGCTTACGACACCCTCAACCACACTGCCAACTTCAATGGACAAATTAATTCTTCCCCCTTAAGTATTAAAGAATACACGCTTTATTATACCCTTGCACGCTAAACAGTGTCAAGGAACATAATCATTTGCTGCACCCTGTCGTATAGGGCAGTTCTCCTGCCCGGGTCATCCCGAGTTCTTCCCGGGCAATCTTCTCGATATACCCGAGTTCATTGAGTTTTTCTTTCTCCTGCCGCAGAGCTTCATTCTCTTTCTGGGCGGCAGCCAGCCGGGCCTCTGCTGCGGCCTGATCCTGGCCAACCTGGCGCAGATAAAGCTGCTGCGAGATGAGAATCGAGGAAAAATAGACTACACTGCCAACCATCAGGATAAAAAACCAGCTGAACCGGCGTTTTTTCTGTTGTCTTTGGCGCTGCATCACTATCCCCCCTTCAAAAACATCAATCTCCTTAATGATACCGATATTTGTGGGCGGATGCAAGTAAAACTGCAATTATTTTTCCGACCACTGGAAATAATCGGTTGATGCTATCCGGCGAAACTTTGACAAACAATGCGGACAATCAAAATGGTCCTTGACATTTTCCATATCAGCACGGCCATCCACGATGCGGACAGCCTGTCCCTCAATGAAATTCATCTTCTGTCCGCAACGCGGACAGATACATTGATTATTGACATCTTTCTTGAGAATCATCGGCTCAAGGTCGCCCGTACGTCGGACATTTACTGCCTTGTGCATAGCCTTTTGGGGCAGGTCATGCTCATCAAAAAAGCCAGACCCCAATAGTTCCTGAAAATAAATACCGCAGTGATGACACTCATATTTTGGCAATATAGCAGACATATCGGCCCGTCCATCGACAATCTGTACGGCCGTGCCATCAACAAACCGAAGATTCCCTTGGCATTTGGGACAAAGATATTGCCCCTTATCATTTTTTGCTAACTGGTAAACGGCCATTTCCATCACCATATCTTTCCCAACCGGTATTTCCGGATACTCAGCAGATTATCTATATATATTCCCCATATCGCAGAAAAAAACCTGCCTGATGATGAATTATTTTTGCTGATAACCTTTCTTCTTGATGAACGTCACAATCGCGCGCACAATCTCCTGCGCGGCTTCTGGCCGCGCACAGGAAAGCGCTCGCGCAGCCATCGCTTCGAGACAGCCCTCAGCAAACAGCTCCTGTACCGCCGGCGCCAGCTTCTCCCCCGGATGAAGCCAGACTGCTGCACCATGACGCGTCGCATAAACGGCGTTTTCAGTCTCGGGCCCTGGGATAGGGTCATGCAATAGCATCGGTAATCCTAGCACAAAGGCTTCACTGATGGTCAGTGCCCCCGGCTTGGTTATAAGCAGATCGGCCGCCCGCATGAGCTCATGTGCCTTGTCGGTATACCCCCAAAGCTTTACCAGATGACGCGAAGTACGGGCAAACACCCGCACTTCATTGAGCAACCGTGCATTGCGGCCGGCAATTACCAGAAGCGTCAATCGCTGCGGCATCTTCTCCAAGGCCTGCAAGGTAGCTTTGATACCCCCAAGTCCCAGACCGCCGCCCATCAGCAATACGGTTGGCTGCCCGCTCGGCAGGGAAAATTGCTGGCGGATATCCTTCTTTTGCGGCAGGCTGCGCAGATTACCATCCACAGGAATCCCTGTTGCCTGCAGCGTGTCCGCGTCAAATCCGCAGGCAGCCATTTCAGCCTGCATCGCCGTCGTTGCCATGAAATACTGATTGACCTGCGGGTATAGCCAAATCTGATGCAGCGAGTAATCCGTCATGACAACAGCCAGCGGCAGCTGGCTATGCTGGCGTCGTTTCCATAACGATACCGCCCCTTCAGGAAATGGATGCGTACAGATAATGGCCGTCGGTTCATATTTGCGGATAAGCCGCTTCACCACCGGCTGCATGACGATAGCAAAGGCGCTTTGCACCAGTGAACCGCTCGCTGCCCCGCCAGACACCTTATAAAAGACATCATACAGATTCGGGACAAAAGCCAGCATGACAAGATAAATTTTCTTCATCAGCCAATGCAGCCAGGACGTCTTCCGCGCCATGAAATCCACCGTGATCAGCGTGGCCTCCGGCAGCTGCCGCTGCATTTCCTTGGTCACAGCCTCGGCCGCCTTGATATGACCTGAGCCAATCGACGCCGTCAGTACGAGTATCCTGTCTGCCTTCATCGTGTTCCTTCTCTCCGTTAAAATCATACCCGCCTATTGTACCATATTTCAGGCAGTCAAGCCACCATCAACCCCCCAGATTGCACCAGTCACGAATGCCGCAGCCGGCGAAGCCAGAAAAGCGATGAGCGCAGCCGCCTCTTCCGGTGTACCGATGCGTCCCAGCGGATAAACCGACGCCATCTCACGCAGTGCCTGCTCCCGATCTGGCGTTGCTGCCAGCTGCTTTTCCGTCAATGGTGTCAGGATATCGCCTGGGGCAATCGCATTGACGCGTACACCAAAACCAGCCAGCTCCAGGGCCAGTGCCCGCGTAAGCATGACGACTGCTCCTTTGCTGGCGCAATAGGCCGTACAGTAATAATTGCCATGCACACCAGCATCCGAAGCCACGTTGACGATATTGCCATGCACCTTTTTCAGCGCCGGCACTGCCAGCTGGCATAGATAATACGTCCCCTTGACGTTGATATCCAGTACCTCATCAAGCTGTTCTTCCCGTACTTCCTCAATGGCGCCTTCACAGTAGACCCCCGCTGAATTGACGAGCACATCGAGCTGCCCCCAGCGCTTCAGCACCGCCTCCACTGCCAGCTGGCAATCCTCACGCCGGCTTACATCGCAGGGCTGAAAGGACGACCTCTCCCCTGCAGCCAGCAAATCCAATGCCTCCTGCCCACGCTTCACGGACCGCCCGAGCAGCATCACCTTGGCACCGGCCTGCAGGAAGTCGCGCGCAGCAGCGAGCCCGATACCGGAAGTACCGCCAGATATCATGATCACTTTATCCGTCATCCGCATATCCATTTCCATCCATCTCCCTTTTGAAAAAGGCCGGGCTCCCGAAGGAACCCGGCCCTGTTTTATGCTTTTGCTATCCTCAGCCATTTACGGAATCTTTGAGTGCCTTGCCGGCCTTGAATACTGGATTCTTCGATGCCGGAATCTCGATATCCTGCCCCGTACGCGGATTGCGGCCTTTGCGGGCAGCGCGCTCTTTTACCTCAAACGTGCCAAAGCCGATCATCTGGACTTTATCCCCAGCCGTCAGCGCTTCCTGAACACTGTCAAACAGAGCATTTACAGCTTTTTCTGCATCTTTCTTCGTCAGACCGGTCTTCTCAGCGACACTAGCTACCAATTCAGTTTTGTTCACAACCGTAGCCTCCTTAAAGATAAATGATTTGTCTACGGCAGTAGAATTCGCGCTCCTCCGCGTAATTCCTGCCACTATAAGAGAATGTAACAGAAATGCATGGAAAAAGCAAGGGTTTTCACGAAAAAACACGAAACAGTCCGCCAGTTTTGACAATTATTATCTACTACTCGCTTTGAGCACGGATAAACAAGCTCGTGAGATGATCGACATCCTTCTGCCGGTCAAGCTCATAGAGCGGGATCTGCCGGATGGATTCATCGGGCAATGCCAGATTGTGGATATAGGTCACTTCGTATTCATCGGGAAAGAGTTCCATCAGCATGAGCTTCGTATCCGAAGCGATTGGCTGGCTGTATACCTGCGTGATGACCAGCGACTGGGCGGGACGCTCTTTGAGCGTCGCCACATCTTCGGCATCAAGGATTGTCAAGCCATCGATAGGATCGATACCGAGCCGCGTATACATGACTTCCACAAAGCTCATGCCTGGCAGGATATTGACCGTCACATCCGTTGCGCGTGCAAATTCGCGCAGCAGCACGACCGTGCGCTCGGCCACCAGCGGGCTGCCTGGCACAGCGTAAACAATATCCCCCTCTGCCGCCGCCCGCTGCAAAAGGTCGCGGGCAATCGCGGCATAAAGTGACTCGAAATCTGCTGCCTGTTCGTAAAATCCATCATAAGTCGAAAACGTCATACCAGCCGCCTCGATAGCCGCGACAGTTGGATGGATGCGCGTGCGCAGCACAAGGTGCTCGGCCTTTGCCATGAGCTCCCAACTCTCACGCGTGATAAGGCCGGCCCGTCCCGGACCAAGGCCTGTAACTGTAATGGTTGCCATATTCTTTCTCCTATTCCTCATCTTTATTGCCCGCCGGGACGCTTAACGTTCATCGCCGTCTCATCGCCAGCCGCTGCCAACAGCAGCCGGGTAGCAAAATTGGTGATATCCTGCTTATGTTTGTCCGCAAGTGCAAAGCGGTAGCCATGCTTGCCCGGCAGCGCCTTCATCGTACGGCCGAATATCTTGTCCAGCACCAGCAATCCCTTGACTGGCAATTTGCAGTCCGGCAGCAGGTAAATATCCAGCGCCTTGGGAAGCTCCGTAAGCGAACGGATGCCCAGCTCGCGTGCGTAATTCTTAATGCGCGCCACGGCCAGCAAATTCATGACCGGCTTGGTCGGCTCACCAAAGCGGTCAATCAGCTCATCGAGCAGATTGCGCAGCTCCTCATTGGTACGGATAGCCGCAATACGCTGGTAAAGCTCAATCTTATGCATAGCATCATCAATATATCCGCCATCGATATAAGCCTCAACCTGCAAATCAATGGTCGGGTCCGGCCTTGGCGCCGCAATCTCTTTCTTGCCCTGCCGCAGCTTATCGACAGCTTCTTCAAGCAGCTTGCAGTACATTTCAAAACCAACGCTGGCAATGTGACCATGCTGCTGTGCGCCCAGCAGGTTGCCAGCGCCTCGTATCTCTAGGTCACGCATGGCAATCTTGAAGCCCGCCCCAAGCTCAGCAAACTCCTTCATAGCCTGCAAACGCTTCTCGGCCGTCTCTGTAAGGATCTTGTCGGCCTGATAGACAAAGTAAGCAAAGGCCATATGGTGCGACCGGCCGACACGGCCGCGCATCTGATAAAGCTGTGACAGCCCGAAGTGGTCAGCATTGTAAACGATAATCGTATTGGCGTTGGCGACATCGAGGCCATTTTCAACGATACTCGTCGCCAGCAGGATGTCATAATCACCCTCATAGAAATCCATCATGACACGCTCGAGCATCTCCTCGGGCATCTGGCCATGCGCAGTCTGGATGCGGGCATCTGGCACAAGCTGCTGGATATGGTCGCGCATGCGGTCAATCGTATCGACGCGGTTGTAGACGAAGTAAACCTGGCCACCACGCTTCAGCTCACGCTTGATGGCATTGGCGATTATTGCGTCGTTATTCTCCACGACATACGTCTGCACGGGGAACCGCTCAGCCGGCGGTGTCTCGATGATGCTCATGTCCCGCGCACCGACCAGTGACATATGCAGCGTGCGCGGAATTGGCGTCGCCGACAAAGTCAGTACATCTATGCCTGCCGACAGGCTGCGGATCTTATCTTTCTGCTTGACACCGAAGCGCTGTTCCTCATCGACAATGAGCAGTCCCAGATTCTTGAACTGCACTTTTTTCTGATTCAGGATAGCATGTGTGCCAATGAGGATATCTACCTTGCCTTCTTTTACCCGCTCCAGTGTTGCTTTCTGTTCTTTCGCCGTGCGGAAACGGCAAATGACATCAACATTCGGCGCAAAATCCATAAAACGCGAACTGAACGTCTGAAAATGCTGCTGAGCAAGCACTGTCGTCGGTACGAGCACGGCTACCTGCTTGCCATCCATCGCCGCCTTGTAGGCTGCCCGGATAGCGACCTCGGTCTTGCCGAAACCGACATCGCCACAAAGAAGACGCTCCATCGGCTTCTCCTTTTCCATATCCGCCTTGATTTCCGCAATGGCCTTGAGCTGGTCGTCTGTTTCCTGATAAGGAAACGCATCCTCAAAATCACGCTGCGTGGCATCATCAGGCGAAAAAGCAAAACCTGTGGCCTGCCGCCGCTTGGCATAAATCTCGATGAGCTTCTTGGCGATGTCCTCCACGGATTTCTTCGCACGTGCCTTAGCCTTGACCCATTCCGTACCGCCCATACGGTGCAAACGCGGTACATCACCTTCTGAGCCAATATACTTCTGCAGCAGCCCGACCTGATCGGTCGGCACGAACAACTTGTCATCGCCACCGTATTTGATGTGCAGATAGTCTTTATGGATACCGCCGACCTCCAGCGTTTCAACGCCAAGGTATTTACCAATGCCATGATTCACATGGACGACATAATCCCCTGGACGGATTTCCCGGAAATGTGAGATTTTCTCACCCGGATTGGCACTGCGTACGGCACGGCGTTTCTGCCGGCCAAAGATATCTTTTTCAGCCACGACAACCAGCCGGGCCGCAGCCATCTCAAAACCAGCCCGGATTGTCCCCTGCTGGATATTTACCAAATCGGTACGCAAAGCCTCCCCTGCTGGCACAACGACAGAGGGCACACGATGACGCGCGAGAAGTTCGCGCATCGAATCCGCTTTAGCGCGGTCTCCAAGCAGGATGAGCACCCGCTGTTTCTGCCCGAGCCAGCGCCCTATCTCATTTTCCAGCAGATCCATTTGCCGCTGGAACGGCGTCATGTTCGTCGCCGTAAAGCTGATTGTGGCATCAGGCTCCGCCCCATGAACCTGCTGAAGCATCAACGCAGAGTAAAATACATGATTGCCCTGCGCAGCCGCAAGCATATCTTCCCAGCTGAATACCTTGCTCTTGATGTCAGGATTCTCCTTGACCATCGTCTTGATCTGCTCACGGATACGGATGGGTTCATCGAACAGCACAGCGCCTTTCTTCTCCAGATACGTCAAGAAAAGCTCGGGCCGTCCCGCCTCATCGGTCTGCGCCAGCGGCAGGATAGCGGTGCTGCTGATATTGCGGATGGAGCGCTTTGTCACTAAATCAAACTCGCGCAGCGAATCAATCTCATCATCAAAGAATTCCATGCGCACCGGTGCGGGGCTGTTAATGGCATAGACATCTATGATACCACCACGCGAGCTGAACTGACCGACGCGCTCCACCTCTTCCGCATGCTCATAGCCCAACTGGACAAGATGAGCTATGAGTTCCTCGCGTGGCAGCTGCTGCCCAATCCGGACACCAAGACTCAGCCGCTCAAACTCATTACGGCTCATGCCCTTTTGGACTGCCGCCGCTGAGGTTGCCAGCACGATGACAGGCTCCTGCCGCATCAGCCGGCCAAGCACATCCATGCGGCGAGCCGAGCGCTCGATGCTCTTGGCCGCAGCCTGCACATTGACGATATCCAGTTCTGGCAGCTCCACAACCGTCGTCTCCGGCAAAAGCGCAGCCAAATCTTCACGCCAGGCACTGACCATTTCGCTATTATGCACCAGCACCACCCATGGCTGCGGGCTCTTGCTGTAACAAGCCGCAAAGACCACATGCTTCTGGGAGCCAGAAAGACCATAGGCCAGCGTTTCTCCCGTCTTGCCTGCAAACCGCTGCTGCAGCTTCTGTACGGCGGCATCCTGTCCTATAGCCGCCAATAATGAATCCATCTTCACACCTCTGTCTAGCTATCAATTACGCCAAAATGGGACTGCCGGCCGCACAAGACAGCCGATAGTCCCTTCTAAAGCCTTCATTTCAATGTATTTTATGATAATCCTATTTCTAGCGCACGTCAAGGAACGAACGCTGTTTCCAAACAAATTCCATAGCCATCCCAGGCCGCAGCCCCTGCAAGTCCTTGGCCGTGCGCGCTGGCAGGACGCAATAACTGCCACAGGACTCACACTCGAGCACGATTTCCTCGCCGCGTATCCCTGCTCCGATGTCCTTGCTACCGCAGGGACAGACGAGTTCGCCGTTATCTGCCAGGTCATGCACGCGATTCAATGCCTCCAAAAGCGTCTGCTGACGCTCCAGGTATTCATCGCCATCATTCGGATGCAGCGAATCGTATTCGGCAGCATTGAAATCCAAAAATTCTGCGATGTCCTGCCACTGGCCGATGTATCCCAATTCAAAATGATCGTGGTTACAATACAGTTTTTCAAAACGCAGATGGCGCAGCTGTCGCCAGGAGAACTGCTGCTGATTCTTTCCCCCGCAAACACCGCAGGTAGTCGTAAGTATCAGTCCCTGACGTGGTTTCAGCGAGATTTCTCCCATAGTATGCCCGCAGCTGCCACATTCCAGCCTGAAATGCTTCTGCCCACTGAAAAGCGGCACATCATGGAGCTCAATCCGGCCGCAGCGTTGGCAGTAAAACGCCAAAGAACAGGCCGTATCGATAAGCATCGTTTTTCCTCCTCTCTTTTGTCTTCTATCCATTTCCCATTCGCCAACCTTTGTTTCCTAAGTCAATAGTTCGCCAATCAGCCAGTAAAATCCTCCCGCCTGAAAATTTTTCTTGACAAAAAAATCCCGCCATCTTTAGTAGATGACGGGACCTCTATATCCTTATTTGCCCTGTGCGTTAGCCAGTGCTGCTTTGACAAAGTCACGGAACAGCGGATGCGGATTGTTCGGACGGGACTTGAGCTCCGGATGAGCCTGGGTAGCCACGAACCATGGATGATCTTTGACCTCAATCATCTCGACCAGGCTGTCATCCGGCAGCGTGCCAGCGATGACCAGACCCTTTTCCGTGAGTTCCTGACGATATTTATTGTTGAACTCATAGCGATGACGATGACGTTCTTCAACATCAGCCTTACCATAAGCGGCCAGCGAATGCGTCCCCTCACGCAGCTTGCATGGATACGAACCAAGGCGCATCGTACCGCCCTTGTTCTCGACTCCCTGCTGGGACTCCATGAGATCGATGACCGGATGCTTCGTCTCTTCATCAAACTCAGAGCTATGCGCATCCGTCATGCCACAGACGTGACGGGCAAACTCGATGACCGCACACTGCATGCCCAGGCAGAGGCCCAGGAATGGCAGCTTATGCTCACGCGCATACTGGATGGCCTTGATCTTGCCCTCAACACCGCGATCGCCGAAACCGCCCGGCACGAGAATGCCCTTGCAGCCAACAAACACCTCATCGAGATCCGTGTCCGGATTCTCGATTTCCTCGGCATTGACCCAATGGATCTTAACGGCAGCATCGTTGTCGATACCACCATGATGCAAGGCCTCCGTAACAGAGATATAGGCATCCGGCAGCTCAACATACTTGCCGACAACAGCGACTTTTACTTTCTTGGACGGATGATTGATCTTGTAGACCATCTTCTCCCAGTCCGACATATCCGCCGGGAAATAATCCATGTTGAGTTTCTGCAGAGCAATCTTGTCAAGACCTTCGCGCTGCATCATCAGCGGGACCTCATAGATGGTCGAAGCCGTGCGGTTCTCGATGACAGCCTCCGGCTGCACGTCACAGAACATCGCAATCTTCTCTTTCATCTCCTTGGAGATGGTCTTTTCCGTACGGCAGACGAGAATATCCGGCTGGATACCAATTGCACGCAGTTCCTTGACGCTATGCTGCGTCGGTTTTGTCTTGAGCTCGCCAGCAGCCGAGATATACGGCAGCAGCGTTACGTGAATATAGAGCGTATCGTTCTTGCCGACTTCTTTCTTGACCTGACGGATGGCCTCGAGGAATGGCTGGCTCTCGATATCACCGACCGTGCCGCCGATTTCCGTGATGACGACATCGGCGCCATCAGCCTTGGCTACATCGTAAACCTTCTGCTTGATCTCATTCGTGATATGCGGGATGACCTGAACCGTCGACCCCAGATATTCCCCGCGGCGCTCTTTATTCAAGACAGACCAGTATACCTTACCCGTGGTAATATTCGAGTTCTTCGACAGGTTGATGTCGATGAACCGCTCATAATGACCAAGGTCAAGATCCGTCTCAGCACCATCGTCCGTGACGAAAACCTCACCATGCTGATACGGGCTCATCGTGCCCGGGTCGATGTTGATATACGGGTCAAACTTCTGGATCGTGACCTTGAGCCCCCGGCTTTTGAGCAGACGGCCGAGCGATGCAGCCGTGATGCCCTTGCCCAGGGAAGATACAACACCACCGGTAACGAAAATATACTTTGCCATGGAACTGCCTCCTGTTGCTTTTCAAAAATCACATGTTGACTATTCTAGCCTTTTTACCAAGTACTGTCAATACACTGCCAGGAAATTATTCCTGGATGCTCTCAAGCTTCTTCTGGCGGTTGTTGATTGCCTTGTTAGCAGCTTTGGATTTGCCAGCCCCCGTGCGGCTGTTATGGCGCTTCACCTCAGGCGGGTTCCACTCCGTAAGTCCCCACTGGCCGTCGCCCTCATAGTGGAAACGGCTGTCCATATTGATAAGCGTATAGACTTCCGAGATAGCTGCCGACAGGGACTGCACTGGCTTGTGTTTCTTTTCGATGACCTCAAGGACCAGATCCTTATAATAAATCGTCTGGCCTTTCTGAGTCAGGATATAATAGGCAATGTCTACTTCCGAGCTGTTGACGAAATCCATAGATAGTGGTCTCCTTCCAAATTTTTGCTTGCAGATATTTCTTACATATGGTCCGGGGCTGAAACGCCGAGGATACCCAGCGAATGACGGATGACATGAGCCGTCACCGTCACGAGTGCCAGACGGGCTTCCGCGAGCTGCGGGTCTACGCCCATGATACGGCACTTATTGTAGAAGCTGTGGAACAGGGATGCCAGATCGTAGCTATAGCGGGCAATGCGCTGCGGCGCATAATCGGCAGCTGCCTTCTCCACTTCTTCAGGATACTCTTCGATTTTCTTGATGAGATCGATTTCTGACGGATCGGTCAAAAGCGAAAGCTGCGGTTTATCGGAAAGCGTCAGCTTCGTCTCCTCCGCCTGGCGGAAGATGCTGCAGATACGCGCATGCGCATACTGGATATAATAAACCGGATTGTCATTCGACTTCTTCTTCGCCAGATTGAGATCGAAATCCAGCTGGCTGTCAAGTGAGCGCATCAAGAAGAAATAGCGGGCAGCATCCGTGCCGACTTCCTCCATGAGCTCGTTAAGCGTGACGCTCTGCCCCGTGCGCTTGCTCATCTTGACAAGCTCACCGCCGCGGAACAAGGCCACCATCTGCAGCAGCAGTACCGTGAGCTTTGCCGGATCATGCCCCAGCGCTGCCATCGCCGCCTTGACACGGCAGACATAGCCGTGATGATCAGCCCCCCAGATATTGATGAGACGGTCAAAGCCGCGTTCGTACTTGTTGTGATGATAGGCAATATCGGCAGCCAGATATGTCGGCACACCATTGTCGCGGATAACCACACGGTCCTTGTCATCACCATAAGCTGTGGACTTGAGCCAAAGGGCCCCATCCTGCTCATAGATATTGCCATTATCCTGCAAAATCTTGACCGCCGCTTTTACGGCCTCCGGATGCAGCGTACGTTCACTGAACCACTTGTCAAACGTGACATGGAATGCTGCGAGATCTTCCTTGAGCGCCGCGAGTTTTTCCAGATAAGCCAAATCCTGAAAGATTGCCAGGCGCTCTTCTTCTTCCATATGAAGATATTTGTCGCCCTCTTTATCGATGATGCGCTGCGCCGTATCAATGATATCCTGGCCATGATAGCCGTCCTCAGGAAAATCGACAGACTGGCCTAAAAGCTCCAGATAACGTGCATTGACCGAGCGGGCCAGATTGTTCATCTGATTGCCAGCATCGTTGATGTAATACTCACTCTCCACAGGATAGCCCGCCGCACGCAGCAGATTGACCAGTGCTGAGCCTGCCGCCGCGCCACGGCCATGACCGACATGCAGCGGTCCCGTCGGGTTGGCGCTGACATACTCCACCTGGATTTTCGGTGCATCCTTAGCTGGCAGCTGGCCAAACGATTCCCCTGCCGCAAAAATCTTCTGGAACGAATCATAAAGCACATTGCCCTTGAGGTAAAAATTCAGGAATCCCGGTCCGGCAATCTGCGTATGATCCAGCCAATCGCCCTCGATGCGCTTGGCCAGCTCCTCAGCGATCTGACGTGGATTCTTATGAAAAACGCGCGCCGACTGCATGGCAAAATTCGTGGCAAAATCGCCGAACTCCTTCTGCGGCGGCACCTCCAGAACGATTTTCGGCAGTTCCCCTTCAGGGAACACACCCGCTGCAATAGCGTCCTTTGCGGCCTGCTCAATGGCAGCCGAAAGCGTATCTTTGATATCCATGTTATCCCTCTTTTTTCTTCTTGTCATTGGCAATTTCAATCCGCAGCGTATTCGTGCTCTGATGCTGGTCATTGATAGCGATATCGTATTCCGCCTCAATGACCCCATCCTGCAAACCATAGCTGACATCCAGACGATGCGTGCGTATTGTCATCGCCAGGTCACCATACGGTGTCCGATAGCAGCTAGCGGTCTCAGCCCCTGGCCGGAAACGCATCTCCTGCTTCATCGCGCCTTTGCGCAACAAAGTCATTTCTTCCCCGCTGAATTTGAGCACCGTGGAAACCCGCTGCTGTTCGTGCAGCATGGCATCCTCATAAAGCACGTAATGCTTGCCGTTTTTCACCGAGTGACGGCCCAGGGCCATGGACTCGATGGTATTGGTCTCTCCTGCCTCATCCCGCTGGGTTCCACGTATCCGGATAATTACCGGATGCATCCCGTTCATGACGTCACCTCTTCAAAAAACATACTGTACACTATTATAAAC
>Ga0307459_10010_pt1 | contig 15871 bp, 31 predicted proteins | sample GoafecXyGen6Rep1_FD_203832 | JGI IMG/M metagenome (GOLD analysis project Ga0307459, IMG submission 203832) | Metatranscriptome of enriched fungal communities from goat fecal pellet, Isla Vista, California, United States - Xylan, Gen6, Rep 1... ...
CAGCGGGTGCTTCTGCAGCAGCGGGAGCTGCTGTTTCAACCGGCATCAGTTCAATAATCGCCATCTCTGCAGCATCGCCGCGGCGGGGCCCGATCTTTGTAATGCGGGTGTAGCCGCCATTGCGCTCTTTGTACTGCGGAGCAGTTTCTGTAAACAGTTTATTTGTAACAGCTTCTTTTGTAACGAAGCCCATTACAAGGCGTCTGTTGTGCAGCGTGTCCTCTTTGGCGATCGTGATCATCTTCTCGGCCATGGAGCGAACCTCCTTGGCACGGGTGACGGTCGTTTCGATCTTACCGTTCTCTAAGAGAAAGGTTACCATTGCACGCAGCATAGCGGTACGGCTGTCGGTCGCTCTGCCGAGCTTTCTGGTTCCTGGCATCGAATGTCACTCCTTTAACCTATGGGATAGGGAATTATTCATCTTCCTTGCGCAGATTATATCCAAGTGAAGCCATCTTCCAGATGACCTCCTCCAGCGATTTACGTCCAAGGTTGCGTACCTTCATCATGTCTTCTTCAGACTTGTTGACAAGGTCACCCACCGTGTTAATACCAGCGCGCTTCAGGCAGTTAAAGGAACGAACAGACAAGTCAAGCTCTTCAATGGTCATTTCGAGTACTTTTTCTTTGTCCTGATCGTCCTTCTCCACCATGATCTCTGCGTTGCTGCCTTTATCAGACAGATTCACAAAGAGGTTGAGATGCTCGGTGAGGAATTTTGCCGCAAGGGAAACAGCTTCCTGTGCGGTAATGACGCCGTTGGTCCAAACCTCAAGGGTCAGCTTGTCGTAATCGATGCGCTGCCCAACACGGGCGTTCTCCACGTTGAAGTTAACCCGGTACACCGGGGTGTAGATAGAATCTACGGGAATATCGCCAATGACATTGGCGGTCATGTTCTGCTTGTTGCGGTCGGAGGGGACGTATCCGCGTCCTTTATCCAGTGTGATTTCCATATACAGCTTTGCGCCTTCGCCCAAAGTCGCAATGTGCAGGTCAGGATTTAAAATCTCGACCTCACTGTCACACTTGATAGAATCCGCCGTGACCTCACAGGGACCCTCTGCACAGATTTCAACGGTTTTAGGGCCGTCGCAGTGCAGCTTTGCCGTAAGGTTCTTGATGTTCAGAACGATCTCGGTAACGTCCTCTTTCACACCCGGAACAGTGGAAAACTCGTGCACCACACCATCAATCTTGATGGAAGTCGGCGCAACGCCCGGCAGGGAGGAAAGCAGCACACGCCGCAGGCTGTTGCCCAGGGTTGTGCCAAAGCCGCGTTCCAGCGGAGCCACAACAAACTTGCCGTAGTTGCCGTCATCAGATACGTCTGCAGTTTCAATTTTGGGCTTTTCTATCTCGATCATTAAGCAACCTCCTTAGACATATAGCGGAAAGAAACTCTGCCATGATGTGTCATGTGCCTGTAGGGCATTACTTGGAGTACAACTCAACGATAAGCGTTTCGTTGATATCAAAATCAATATCGCTTCTTTCGGGCATAGCAACAACTTTGCCCGCAACTGCATCGTGGTTGATTTCCAGCCACTTGGGCACAACAGTTGCTGCGTTCTTTTCCAGAATGTCTTTGACATGCTGGGAAGAACGGCTCTTTTCAGCGATGGAAATTACATCGCCCTCACTAATCAGGTAAGAGCAGATATCCACCTTTTTGCCGTTTACAGTGATGTGACCGTGAGTAACCATCTGGCGTGCTTCACGGCGTGTGTTTGCAAAACCGAGGCGGTAAACGCAGTTGTCCAAACGGCGCTCCAGCAGACGCAGCAGGTTTTCACCGGTCACGCCGACTGTTTTAGTAGCCATCTGATAGTAATGACGGAACTGCTTCTCCTGCACACCGTAAATGAATTTTGCCTTCTGCTTCTCATTGAGCTGCATGGCATATTCACTCTGTTTGCGGCGGCCCTGCTTCGGGTTGCGGATTGAATTTTTATTAACGCCCATCGCAGCGGGGCTGATGCCCAGGGTTTTGCACCGCTTCAGGATAGGCTGCATATTTCTTGCCATTCGTCGTATTCCTCCTTTTCGAATTCCTGTCTGCTATACACGTCTTCTTTTGGGAGGACGGCATCCATTGTGGGGAACCGGGGTCACGTCTTTAATCATGGTGACCTCCAGGCCGGCGTTCTGCAGTGCGCGGATGGCAGCTTCACGGCCTGCACCCGGACCCTTAACAAAAACGTCAACCGTCTTCATGCCGTGCTCGATGGCCACTTTTGCAGCGGTCTCAGCAGCGGTCTGTGCGGCAAAGGGGGTGGACTTTCTGCTGCCGCGGAAACCGAGTTCACCGGAGCTTGCCCAGGAAACGGCATTGCCCTGCACATCGGTAATCGTTACGATTGTATTGTTGAAAGTAGACTGGATATGCGCTGCGCCGCGGTCAATGTTTTTGCGCTCACGGCGGCGGCGGGTTGCAACAGCCTTTTTGGCTGTGCCTTTAGTTGCTGGCATGTGTTAGACCCTCCTTTACTTCTTCTTGTTGGCCATGGTCTTACGGGGGCCTTTACGAGTCCTCGCGTTAGTCTTGGAACGCTGGCCGCGTACCGGCAGACCTTTGCGGTGGCGAATGCCACGGTAGCAGCCGATTTCGGTGAGTCGTTTGATGTCAAATGCCACATCGCGGCGAAGGTCGCCTTCCACGCGGCAGTTGTGTTCAATATATTCTCTGAGCTTTGCGGCGTCGTCCTCGGTAAGGTCGCGCACGCGCAAGTCAGGGTTTACGCCGGTTGCGGAGCAAATATCGGTAGCGGTTTTGCGGCCGATACCAAAGATATAAGTCAAGGCGATCTCGACGCGTTTGTCTCTTGGCAAGTCAATACCTGCTATACGAGCCATACTGGTTGCACCTCCAAAATGATAATCGCGTCACTTAGCCCTGACGCTGTTTGTGCTTCGGGTTTTCGCAAATCACCATGACTTTGCCCTTGCGTTTGATGATTTTGCACTTCTCGCACATTTTTTTAACAGAAGGTCTTACTTTCATTGGTGTACCCTCCTTGTAGGAATGTTCACGTTTTACTTACTTGGTACGCCACGTGATGCGGCCCTGAGTCAGGTCGTAGGGAGACATCTCTACGGTCACCTTGTCTCCGGGCAGGATGCGGATGAAATTCATACGCAGTTTGCCGGAGATATGGGCCATAATCGTGTGGTGATTCTGCAGCTCCACCTTAAACATTGCGTTTGGCAGAGCTTCAACTACGGTACCTTCGGTTTCAATTACGTCCTGCTTTGACATTACAAATCAGCCTCCTCTGGCGTGGAACTGCCCTTGCCGCAAAACGGCCGAAGAGCCGCCCGAAGCGTTCGGTTGCTGTGCAGGGCTTCCTCCGGTAGAATCGTGCGGGTAGGAAAAAGGTGGATAAGCTTTTTCTTCTTTGGCTTTTCCAGTGTGCGGCGTTTGCCGTCACACACCAGAGCGTACTGCCCCAAAAGGGAAAGCACTGTGCAAAAGCTGCCTTTATCGTGGCCGGCTGCACTGCAGGCCACCGTGCCGCGCTTTATCTCCATGCGGCGGCCTCCTCAGTCGCCCTCTGTCAGGATGACCGGGCCTGCTTCTGTAATAGCAACCGTATGCTCATAATGAGCAGCCAGCTTGCCATCCTTTGTCAAAGTCGTCCAGCCATCAGACAGAGTTTTTACCTCGTAGGTGCCCTGGCAGATCATTGGCTCAATCGCAATGACCATGCCGGGCAACAGGCGCACGCCGCGACCGGGCGTGCCGTAATTTGGAACACTGGGGTCTTCGTGCATATTCGCGCCTACTCCGTGGCCGGTGTAATTCCGTACCACCGAGTAACCGCGAGCTTCAGCATACCGCTGAACCGCGCTGCCAACGTCACCAATGCGGTTGCCGGGCTTTGCGGCTTCTATGCCTTTAAACAGGCTCTCGCGGGTTGTATCCATAAGACGCTGGGCTTCATCGCTGACTTTGCCTACGGCATAAGTCCAGGTGTTGTCACCAACAAAGCCTTCATAAGTGGCGCACAAGTCAATACTGACAATGTCGCCCTCTTTAAGAATTTTCGTCTTACTCGGTATGCCATGGACGACCACATCGTTGACAGAAATACAGCAGGTCGCCGGAAAACCGCCGTAGCCAAGGCAGGAGGGAACAGCGCCCTCTCCCACTATATAGTCATGGGCTGCCTTATCAAGTTCCCATGTGGAAACTCCCGGCTTGACCAAAGAACCTGCCAGCTTCAGTGCATTTTGTGCAATCCGGCCGGCATGCTTCATACAGGTCAGCTCACGGCTGGTTTTTAAAATGATCATGAATTTACGCCTCGATTGCTGCAAGAGTCAGGCGGGAAGTATCTGCTACCTCTTCCTGACCCTCCACGACGACCAGCTTGCCCTGCTTCTCATAGTAAGCCTTGAGCGGCTCAGTCTTCGTGTGATATTCCTTCAAACGTGCATTGACCGTATCCGGGTGGTCATCCGTACGCTGAACCAGGGTGCCGCCGCAGACGCTGCACTTGCCCTCCACCTTCGGCTTCTTATACAAAAGGTGATAGCTTGCGCCGCAGTCTTCGCAGACACGGCGTCCGGACATGCGGGCTACGATTTTCTCATCGGGAACATGAATCTCGATGACTTTATCGATTTTAACGCCCATCTTATCCAGAGCCTCGGCCTGAGGGATGGTTCTCGGGAAGCCATCCAGCACAAAACCGTTCTTGCAGTCATCCTGCTGTAAACGGTCTTTTACAATGCCGATAACGACTTCATCCGGGACCAAATCGCCGCTTTCCATGTAGGATTTTGCTTTAAGGCCCATCTCTGTACCGCTTTTCAGCGCTTCTCGAATCATGTTGCCGGTCGAAATAGCAGGGATCTTGAGCTTTGCGCAGATTGTCTCCGCCTGTGTGCCTTTTCCGGCACCGGGTGCGCCCAACAGAATCAGGTTCATATTAAAACTCCTTCTTAATCGAGGAAGCCTTTATAATGACGCATCATCATTTGGCTTTCCAACTGTTTCACTGTTTCCAAAGCAACACCCACAAGGATGATGATGGAAGTACCGCCCATGGAGAGATTGCTCATGCCGGTCGCGTTTGCAAACACAATTGGAAGCAATGCGATAACAGCAAGGAACACCGCACCAATCAGCGTGATCTTTGAAAGAACTTTTCCAATGAAATCAGAGGTTGGCTTGCCGGGACGGATACCCGGAATTGTGCCGTTGCTCTGACGCAGGTTGTTTGCCATCTCTACCGGATTATACTGAATCGCAGTGTAGAAATATGCAAAGGCCAGAATCAGAATGACATACAGTACACAGTAAACCCAGCCGGTATTGGAGAATGCGGTGAAAAATGCATTCCAGAAGCTGCCCATATCCTTGTTGCCAATGAAGAAACGAATGGTAGTCGGAATAGACAGGATAGAACTGGCAAAGATAATCGGCATAACGCCGCCAATGCCAACCTTAATCGGGATATGGCTGGATTGACCGCCGTACTGCTTGCGGCCAACAACACGTTTTGCGTACTGCACCGGAATCCGGCGCTCCGCATCGTTCATAAATACAATGACCCAGATCAGGGCCAGGAAAACAATGACCCACAGAGGGACAAGGAAGAAATACTGACCGTTTGCCGAGCCGTCTTTCCATGCCATCTGAATGTAATTGGCCAGATGACCGATGATACTCGGTATACGGGATACGATACCGGCAAACAGCAGAATTGAAATACCATTGCCAACACCATTCTGGTTGATCTGCTCGCCCATCCACATCATCAGAGCCGTACCGGCTGTAAAGACAAGGACGATAACGAAAGCAGTAAAGATGCCCGCACCACCCTGTGTGTACTTCACAATCGGGGTGCTGCCATAACTGCTGTTACGCAGGTAGAAGTAGTACGCCAAGCCCTGAATCAGGCCAAGGATGACTGCAACATAACGGGTAATTGCACTCATCTTTTTGCGACCCTCTTCACCGCCATCCTTCACCATGCGCTCCAGTGGCGGAATTGCCACTGCAAGCAGCTGCATGATGATGGAACTGTTGATGTAAGGCGTAACACTCATTGCGAAAAGCGTTGCATTTGAAAATGCGCCGCCGGAAAGCATATCCAGGTAGCCAAGGGCAGTGCCGCTGACGGCGCTGCTGTCCATAATACCTTTCAGTGCAGTAGAATCCAGAAATGGCACCGGAATAACGGCACCAAAACGGAAAACAACAATGATAATCAGTGTAAAAATGATTTTCTTGCGCAGTTCGGGGATTCCCCAGGCATTCTTTATTGTTTTAAACAACTCAGATCACCTCTGCCTTCCCACCTGCAGATTCAATTTTTTCTTTTGCAGCGGCGGAAAAAGCAGCGGCCTTCACAGTGAATTTCTTTGTGACATTGCCATTGCTGAGGATTTTCACACCATCCAGAGCGGACTTAATGACACCTGCATCCAGCAGAGCCTGTGTGTCCACGGTGGCACCGTCTTCGAACTTCTTATCCAGCGTACCGACATTGACCGTAGCGATGGACTTCGCAAAAATATTGTTGAAGCCACGTTTCGGTATACGGCGCTGCAGAGGCATCTGGCCGCCCTCAAATCCGGGGCGCATGCCGTGGCCTGCACGAGCCTTCTGGCCCTTATGGCCTTTGCCGGCGGTTTTACCCTGACCGGAACCATGGCCGCGGCCAATGCGCTTTGCGTCCTGTGTGGAACCCGGGACTGCAGTTAAGTCGTTCAGTTTCATTACTCGCACCTCCTTGCTGTTTTAAGCGTTTGTTACCTCGATGAGGTGGGTGATTTTATGCACCTTGCCTTTAGTCTGCTCATTGTCGGGCTGCACGGTGGAATCACCGATTTTGCGAAGACCCAAAGACTGAGCAGTAGCAATCTGGTCTTTCTGTGCGCCAATCAGGCTTTTGACCAGCTTAATGTTTACCTGTGCCATAGTTTGCGCCCTCCTTACAGAATTTCACTCACAGAGCGGCCGCGCAGTGCAGCAACCTGTTCGGCTGTGCGCAGCTTGGAAAGGCCGTCGATGGTGGCGCGCACAACGTTGCAAGGATTGTTGGAGCGCAGCGCCTTTGTACGAATGTCATGAATGCCTGCAGCTTCGATGACCGCACGCACCGGGCCGCCGGCAATAACGCCGGTACCGGGGGCAGCGGGCTTCATCAGAACGCGGCCTGCACCGAAAGCACCGATAATCTCATGAGGGATGGTGGATCCGCGGGTGGAAACCTTAATCAGGTTCTTCTTCGCGTCTTCGATGCCTTTGCGGATAGCGTCCGGAACTTCACCGGATTTGCCGATACCAAAGCCTACTGTACCCTTGCCGTCACCGACAACTACCAGCGCAGCGAACTTAAAAATACGGCCGCCTTTAACAGTCTTGGAAACACGGTTGATAGTAACTACGTGTTCCTTGAACTCGTCGTCTTCTTTACGTCTTGCGTCGAATCTAGCCAATCGTTTCTCCTCCTTTATCAGAACTTGAGGCCGCCCTCACGGGCGCCGTCGGCCAGTTCCTTGACACGTCCGTGGAATAAATAACCACCGCGGTCAAACTTGACCTCTTTGATGCCTTTATCCGCGGCACGTTTTGCGATCAGCTCGCCAACCTTACGTGCAGCGTCTTTGTTGCCGCCGTTACCGTCGAACTCTTTGTCCAGAGTGGAAGCCGCGCACAGCGTGACCCCATTGATATCGTCAATGACCTGGGCGTAGACGTTCTTGGTAGAGCGAAACACATTCAGGCGGGGGCACACCGGTGTGCCGGAAATCTTGCCGCGCACACGACGGTGGCGGCGCAGTCTGGCAGCGTTTTTGTCAGCCTTGTTCACCATTTGTATTTTTCACTCCTTCAGTTACTTCTTAGCGCCCTTGCCGGCTTTGCCTTCCTTATGGCGGACAAATTCGCCGACATAGCGGATACCCTTGCCCTTGTACGGCTCAGGCAGACGTTTTTCGCGGACTTCCGCGGCAAACTGACCTACCTGCTGTTTGTCGGGACCAAGGATCGTGATCAGGTTTGCGGACGGGCACTCGATGGTGATGCCATCGATTTCCGGCACAATGACCTGATGGGAATAACCCAGGTTCATCACCAGTTCCTTACCCTTTTTCTGTACACGGTAGCCAACACCGCGAACCTCCAGCTCCTTTTTAAAGCCTTCGGTCACGCCCAGCACCATGTTGTGAATCAGTGTGCGGGTAAGTCCGTGCAGGGACTTGTTCTCTTTTGTATCGTTCGGACGGGTTACGAGGATCTCGTTGCCCTCCACCGCGATTGTCATGTTCCGGTGGAATTCTTTAGTCAGGGTACCCTTTGGACCCTTAACGGTCACAACGCTGCCATTGACTTTTACATCAACGCCCGCGGGAATATTTATGGGTTTTCTTCCAATTCGAGACATTACTGCACCCCCTTATTACCAAATAAATGCGAGGACTTCGCCGCCGATGTTAGCCTTGCGGGCTACACGGTCGGTCATAACGCCATGGCTTGTGCTGATAATAGCCACACCCAGGCCCTTCATTACGCGGGGCAGCTCTTCTGCACTGGAATAAATGCGCAGGCCGGGCTTGCTGACGCGCTTCAGACCAGTAATAACTGAGCTGTGGTCCTCTGTATACTTCAGTTCTACCTTAATGACACCCTGTTTGCCGTCGTTCGCAACAGTGAAGTTCTTAACATAGCCTTCATCCTTCAGGATCTGGCAGATCGCCTTCTTCATGTTAGAAGCGGGAATCTCCACAGTAGCATGTTTTGCGGAACTCGCGTTGCGGATGCGGGTAAGCAGGTCTGCAATTGTATCTGTAATCTGCATTCCGTTTCCTCCTTAGCCGTTTACCAGCTTGCCTTTCTTACGCCCGGGATTTCGCCTTTGTAGGCGAGCTCACGGAAGCAAATGCGGCAAATGCCGAACTTACGAAGGTAGCCATGCGGCCGGCCGCAGATCTTGCAGCGGTTGTACTCACGGGAAGAGTACTTCGCAGGGCGGCGCTGCTTAACTTTCATAGATGTTTTTGCCACAGGAAACCCTCCTTATTTCTCAAACGGGGCGCCCATGAGCGTTAGCAGCTCGCGGGCTTCCTCGTCGTTCTGCGCGGTTGTAACGAAGCAGATGTCCATGCCGCGTACTTTGTCAATTTTATCGAACTCGATTTCCGGGAAAATCAGCTGCTCTTTGATGCCGAGGTTATAATTACCGCGGCCGTCAAAAGAGTTGGGGTTGATTCCGCGGAAGTCGCGCACGCGGGGCAGTGCTACGTTGAAGAAGCGATCCAGAAACTCGTACATGTGGCTGCCGCGCAGGGTAACCTTCACGCCGATGTTCATGCCTTCGCGCAGCTTAAAGTTTGCAACGCTCTTCTTTGCTTTGCAGACTGCCGGCTTCTGGCCGGTAATTGCCATCAGATCAGTGGTAATGGAATCAATGATCTTGGCATTTTCCTTTGCTTCGCCAGCGCCAACATTAATGACAATCTTGTTGAGCTTCGGAATCTGCATTACGCTCTTGTAAGAGAATTTCTTCATGAGGGCGGGCGCGACCTCGCTCTTGTAGTAATCTTTCAGTCTAGCCATGTGTCGTCCTCCTCCCTTACAGCGCTTTGCCGCATTTTTTGCAGATGCGGGTCTTTGTGCCGTCTTCAGCTACCTGATGACCAACACGAGTGGGTTGCTTGCAGTTGGGGCAGACCAGCTGGACTTTAGAAGCATAAACTGCGCTTTCGCCCTTTACAATGCCGCCCTCTTCGCCCATTTTGCGGGGCTTTACGTGCTTAGTGACCATGTTGAGTTTCTCAACAATGACCTTGCCCTCTTTGGGGCTTACAGCCAGGACCTTGCCCTGCTTGCCGGCATCGCGGCCGGAAAGCATGACAACAGTGTCACCGGTTTTTACATGAACTTTGTTGTAAGCTTTGTTTGTCATAACCTGTGACACCTCCTTACAGTACTTCCGGGGCAAGACTCAGAATCTTCATATAGTCGTGGTCACGCAGTTCACGTGCCACCGGCCCGAAGATACGAGTTCCCCTGGGGTTTTTGTCGTCTTTAATCAGGACGGCCGCATTCTCGTCAAAACGGATGTAGCTGCCGTCTTCACGGCGGACGCCGGAAGCTGTGCGGACGATAACCGCCTTCACAACGTCACCCTTTTTAACAGTGCCGCCCGGGGCTGCTTTCTTAACAGAAGCGACCACGACGTCACCGATATTCGCATACCTTCTGCCGGTACCGCCGAGCACGCGGATGCACATAAGCTGCTTCGCGCCGGTGTTATCGGCAACATTGAGGTAAGTCTGCTGTTGAATCACAGTGCGTTCCTCCTTTGCATGGGCAAAGCCTTACTTTGCCTTTTCGATAATCTCCACAAGACGCCACCGTTTGTCTTTACTAAGCGGGCGGGTCTCCATCACACGCACGCGGTCACCGATGTTGCACTCGTTATTCTCGTCATGTGCCTTCAGTTTAACAGTACGCTTAATAACTTTTTTGTACAGCGGATGCTTGACGCTGTCCATAATGGCCACAACAACGGTCTTGTCCATTTTGTTGCTGACCACCGTGCCAACCTCAGTCTTCCGGTTGTTTCTCTGTTCGCTCACGATGTTTCCTCCTTCCGGTTACGCGTTTGCGCTGTCTTTAAGCTCATTGGCGCGCAGAACGGTCTTTACGCGGGCAATATCTTTTTTAACAGCGGAAATACGCATCGGGTTGTCGAGCTGGTTGATCGCAAGCTGGAAACGGAGGTTGAAGAGCTCCTCTTTCAGGTCCTTGAGCTTGCTCTCGAGCTCTGCAGTTGTCATCTCCCGAACTTCAGAAGCTTTCATTACTGGGCAACCTCCTCTTCCTTCGCAACTACCTTTGTCTTGATAGGCAGCTTGCTTGCCGCCAGACGCAGGGCTTCACGTGCGGTGGCCTCAGGCACACCGCCGATTTCAAACATAACACGGCCGGGCTTAACCACGGCCACCCAGTACTCAGGGGAACCTTTACCGGAACCCATGCGGGTTTCAGCCGGCTTCTCAGTAATAGGCTTGTCGGGGAAGATCTTGATCCAGACCTGACCGAAACGTTTGCAGTAACGAGTCATGGCAACACGAGCTGCCTCAATCTGGTTTGCGGTGATCCATGCAGGCTCAAGAGCCTGAATACCGTAATCACCGTAAGTCACCTTATTGCCGCGGTAAGCTTTACCGGTCATGCGGCCGCGGTGAACTCTGCGGTACTTTACGCGCTTGGGCATTAACATTACTTGCGGCCTCCTTCCCGACGGGGCGCACGGCGGTCGCTGCGCTGTTCAGCATTGCTGGAAGCGCGGCGGTTGTCGTGAAGGACTTCGCCCCGGTAAATCCAAACTTTTACGCCGATGCGGCCGTAAGTTGTGGCAGCCTCAGCAAAACCATAATCAATATCTGCGCGCAGTGTCTGCAGCGGAATAGTACCGTCGTGGTACTGCTCGGTGCGGGCAATTTCAGCGCCGCCAACACGGCCGGCAACCTGCGTTTTGATACCCTTTGCGCCAAGCTTCATGGCGCGGCCAATGCACTGCTTCATAGCGCGGCGGAAAGAAGTACGCTTCTCCAGCTGCTGAGCAATGTTTTCGGCTACGAGCTGTGCGTTAAGATCAGGTGTTTTGACCTCAACAATATTGATGGTGACAGGCTTGCCCAACATTTTTTCGCACTGCAGGCGCAGCTTTTCAATTTCAGCGCCGCCCTTGCCGATAACCATACCCGGCTTTGCACAGTGAATGTGGACACGCACTTTAGATGCATCACGTTCAATTTCAATCTTCGGGACGCCCGCGGAATAAAGCTGCTTTTTCAGCGTTCTGCGCAGTTTGTAGTCTTCCACCAGGGTATCGCCAAAGTCTTTTGCATTGACATACCAGCGGGAATCCCAATCTTTGATAACACCGACACGTAAACCGTGCGGATTAACTTTCTGGCCCATTGTGTAACCTCCTCTGCTTTATTCCTTTTCCTTGAGCACCAGCGTCACGTGGGAAGTCCTTTTCAGGACACGGTACGCGCGGCCCTGTGCACGCGGACGGATGCGCTTGAGGATCGGGCCCGGGCACGCATAGCACTCTGATACATACAGCCGGGAAACGTCCATGCTGTGGTTGTTCTCAGCGTTAGCCATAGCCGACTTGAGCAGCTTTACCAGATACTCGGTAGCGGCCTTGGGCGTATTCTTAAGGATAGCCATAGCTTCATCCACCGGCTTGTTGCGGATAAGGTCCAGCACAATGGACACTTTACGAGGGGAAATACGGGCGTATTTCAGGTTAGCCCTTGCTTCCATGTGATACACTCCTTTCAGCCGTTATTTTGTCGGGGCAGTGGTTTTACTGCCGGAATGACCTTTAAAAGTACGGGTCGGTGCGAACTCGCCAAGGCGATGGCCGACCATATCTTCTGTAATATACACCGGAACATGTTTGCGGCCGTCATGAACTGCAATGGTGTGGCCAACAAAATCCGGGAAAATGAAGGATGCGCGGCTCCAGGTCTTAACGATCTTCTTTTCGCCGGCAGCGTTCATCGCTTGGATCCTCTTCAGCAGACCAGGCTCTACAAAAGGACCCTTCTTTAAGCTTCTGCTCATGGTTTAAAAGCTCCTTTCTAATGCCTTATTTGCCGTTTCTGCGCTTCACGATAAACTTATCGGAAGCCTTGTGATGATCACGAGTCTTGTAGCCAAGAGCAGGTTTGCCCCAAGGGGTCATCGGGCCCGGATGTCCAACAGGTGATTTGCCTTCGCCACCGCCGTGCGGATGGTCGTTCGGGTTCATAACAGAACCACGAACGGTCGGGCGCCAGCCCATGTGACGCTTGCGGCCTGCTTTGCCGAGCTTTACGTTCTCGTGGTCAATGTTGCTGACCTGGCCGATTGTAGCCATGCAGGTGTCAGGCACATTGCGCAGCTCACCGGAAGGCAGGCGGAGCAGCGCCATGCCGTTTTCCTTAGCCATCAGCTGTGCCATGATGCCGGCTGCACGAGCCAGCTGAGCGCCCTTGCCGGGGTACAGTTCCACGTTGTGGATGTAGGTACCGGTTGGGATAGCGGACAGCGGCAGTGCGTTGCCTGGCTTAATATCAGCTTCTGCACCAGAAACGATAACGTCGCCGGCCTTCAGGCCATTCGGTGCAATGATATAAGCTTTCTCACCGTCTTCATACTTTACCAGTGCAATAAATGCGGAACGGTTCGGATCATACTCAATGCCCTGTACAGTTGCGGGCACACCGTTCTTCTGGCGCTTGAAGTCGATGATGCGGTACTTGGTACGGTTTCCGCCGCCGCGGTGGCGGACGGTGATGCGGCCGTAGCTGTTGCGGCCGGCGGTCTTTTTATTTGTGTCCAGCAGGCTCTTTTCCGGGCCTTTCTTGGAAAGGCTGGAGTAATCCGTCACAGACATGTTGCGGCGGGACGGCGTGCTGGCGGTATAGTTCTTAATAGCCATTCTCTGGTTTCACACTCCTTAAACTTGGCTTTGCGGGGTGTCCTTTAAAAAGGAGCGGCGTTTTAGCAGCCGGACGCAAAGGCAAAGACCTTTGCGCGCCCCATACGTTGCCCGAAGGCCAATATCGTTTTGGCGGTTTACAGCATACCCTCGAAGAATTCGATTGTTTTGCTGTCTTCTGTCAAAGAAACGACGGCCTTCTTCCAGGCCGGGGTGAGACCCTGGCTGCGTCCCTGGCGGCGCAGATGGCCGCGGACGTGCAGGGTGTTCACTTTGCGCACCTTAACGCCGAAGAGTTCTTCAACGGCCTTTTTAATGTCAACTTTCGTTGCACTCGGCGCGACCTGGAACGTATAAGCTTTATTTGCGATACCCGCCATGGATTTCTCCGTAATGACAGGGCGCAGAATAATCTCATGTGCAGTCATTATGCATATACCTCCTCGATCTGTGCCACGGCATCTTTCACAACGATGAACTTGTCAGCGTTGAGGACGTCGTAAACGTTGAGGGTGTTGGTCAGGGCTGTCTTCACGCCGGGGATGTTGCGGGCAGAAGCAATAACATTTTTGTTGTTTTCCGGCAGGACCAGCAGGACGGTCTTGTCAGCGCCCAGTGCCTTGAGCATATCGGCCACAGTCTTGGTCTTGTAGGAGTCCATGGAGATGCTGTCAAGAACAATCATCTCGTTGTCTTTCACCTTGCTGGAGAAAGCGGACTTCAGGGCCAGGCGGCGAACCTTTTTGTTCAGGGTGTAGCTGTAGTCGCGCGGCTTCGGCGCAAACACGATGCCGCCGTGAGTCCACTGGGGAGCCCGCGTGGAGCCTTGGCGTGCATGGCCTGTGCCCTTCTGGCGCCACGGCTTTTTGCCGCCGCCGGAAACCTCGCTGCGGGTCAGGGCGCTCTGTGTACCCTGACGGCGGTTTGCGAGCTGGTTCTTTACAACGTCATGCATTACATTGACGTTGGGTTCGACGCCGAAAACGGCATCGGAAAGGTCAATCTTGCCGACCTCTTTACCTGTCATATCTTTCACTGCGATTGTAGGCATTGCGGTTCCTCCTTCCCTTACGCTTTCTTCGCTTTGACGCTGTCGCGGATGCAGACAATACCGCCGTTCGGGCCAGGTACGGCACCTTTAATGGCAATCAGATTGTTTTCTGCGTCCACCTTGGCCACTGTCAGGTTCTGAACAGTGGTGGTTACGGCGCCCAGATGGCCGGAGCGGTGCTTGCCCGGGAATACACGGGACGGGTCGGAGCAGCAGCCGGTGGAACCGCCCATACGGCCGACAGGGCCTGTACCATGGGATTCCTTCAGGCGGCCAAAGTTCCAGCGTTTGATAACGCCGGCCCAGCCTTTACCTTTGCTGGTGCCCTGAACATCAACGCGGTCGCCTTCTGCGAAGACGTCTGCTTTGACAATGTCGCCGACATTAACGGAAGAAGTGTCATTCAGACGGAACTCGCGCAGGGTCTTCTTCGGGGCAACGTCGCCCTTGTCGAAGTGGCCTTTCAGCGGTTTGTTCACGCGCTGAGCCTTCAGCTCGCCGAAGCCCAGCTGAACACTTTCGTAGCCGTCGTTCTCAACGGTCTTTTTCTGGGTTACTGCGCAGGGACCGGCTTCAATAACAGTTACCGGAACGACATTGCCCTGTGCATCGAAAATCTGCGTCATGCCGATTTTCTTGCCGATGATTCCTTTTTGCATTTTTGTTCCTCCTATGCAGGTTATTGGTTGGCGTTGCGCCAACATGACCTCGGCCGCACGCAGCCTTGCGGCTGCTCGGTAGGTTGAGGGTTCATTACTTATAAGGCTGTGCCTTACAGTTTAATTTCAATCTCAACGCCGGCGGGGAGCTCGAGACCCATCAGAGCCTCAACAGTTGTGTTGGACGGTCTGAGGATGTCGATCAGACGCTTGTGTGTGCGCATCTCAAACTGTTCACGGCTGTCCTTGTACTTATGAACAGCACGCAGGATGGTGATGATCTGCTTTTCGGTCGGCAGCGGGACAGGGCCGCTTACGCGGGCACCTGTGCGCTTTGCGGTCTGCACGATTTTCTCTGCAGACTGGTCAACCAGCTGATGGTCATACCCCTTGATACGAATCCTCATTTTTTCCTTGACTGCCACTTAAATCGCCTCCTTGTTGTAGTTGGCGGACAGAGCCTTTGCAGGCGACGTTCTTTTCAAACACTGTGCCGGGTGTTTCTTCCCAGCCCATTGAAAAACCGGATCCTCCAAAATGGAAGACCCGGGTGCAATCAAAAACGTCAGAGCGCACAGCTTCACAAAGGAAGCCCTGCTCTCATTTGATTCTCTCTCGCCCGGTTTTAAATCGGACATACTCCACGGAAAAACCGGCCATGTGGCCGCAACCTCCCGCTTCAACGCATATCTGTC
>Ga0307459_10011_pt1 | contig 15589 bp, 17 predicted proteins | sample GoafecXyGen6Rep1_FD_203832 | JGI IMG/M metagenome (GOLD analysis project Ga0307459, IMG submission 203832) | Metatranscriptome of enriched fungal communities from goat fecal pellet, Isla Vista, California, United States - Xylan, Gen6, Rep 1... ...
CATCTGCGTTGTTCGCAGGCCACATTTTTCCACGAAAGCGTATTGTTCTTCCATGACTTAAGTGACCAGGAGTTAAGTCTGTATTCGACCATCGTCAAGACGGGCTATAGTCCTGCCAGCCTGAAGGCTGGTGGAATCAAAGTCTATACCATCAAAAATGTTGGTCTTATCATGATGAATACCATCTTTGCTAAACAAAGATTTAGAGCTTCTAATGGTATTCATTTAAAGTTGGCAACAACAATACTTTAGCAACAAATCAATGCTTCAAGAAGGAAAACGAGAAGTTTATGTCGTATAATATTCATATGTGTTGTGGGTATAGAATACGATGATACCATATATCAATAATTATTTTAGGTGGTAGTGGATTTTGTTTTTATGAGAAGGTGTAAGCATGGCATTAGCAAAATGGTACAAAGTAGATTTTCACACGCATACGCCAGCAAGCAATTGTTTTGTAGATAAAACAGTTACTGCAGAGCAATGGGTAGTGGCAGCTAAAGAAGCGAATCTTGATGCTGTAGTGATAACGGATCACAATTCAGTAGGGTTTATTTCCAAAATAGATGAGTTGGAAGAATCTATCAAAGACGGCATAAAGATATTTTATGGTATTGAAGTTTGTGTATCAGCAAATTTTACACATTTCTTGATTATTTTTGATGATAAATTAAAAACCAAGGAAATAGAAGATGCTGTAATATCTGATTTAGGGTTAAAAAGGGATGTATGGGCAGATACTACGAATTATGTTTCAGAAGACAATCTAAAAAAATTATATAATGAACTCGGAAATCGTATTTTTGTAATTCCAGCACATTTCGCGTCGGAAAAAGGATTAGGGAAGAGTAATATTAATGCAATAAACAAATATCAGGAATTTCTTAAATTCGATGCAATAGAGGTTAGGAGCGAAGAAGATATTAGAGAATATGAAAATAAGATTAGAAACGATGCAATTAATAAAGCGGCATTGATAACAGGCTCTGATAATCCATCTGATAAAAACAATGCACAACATTCGTTAGAGGGGGTTGGAAAATCTTTTACATGGATAAAAACATCATCATTAACCTTTGAAGGATTACGTCAAGTTTTTTTAGATCCTAAAAATAGATGTATAAATATGGTGCAGTTGCAAAATATAGGTGAAGAGTTTAATCCTAACGAGATAACATATGATTATGTTAGTGGTATAAAGTTCTCAAAAATTACTCATATGACTGAACTTGATATGAGGTTTTCTCCTGGACTGAACTGTATCATCGGTGGAAGAGGTACAGGGAAATCTACACTCGTAGAAGCAATTCATTATGGTTTAAAAACTAAAAAAGAATTATCAGACTGTAAATTGCTTGATAAAACATTGATGGACAATGGAGTGATTGAGACATTCTATAATTTTGGAATGAATAAGAGCTACAAAATCACTGCTGTAAGAAAAAGGAGAAAGATTGAATATACATATGAGGATGACAACGGAAATATAAAACAGCCACCAGAATTCAAAATTGACTTTTATGGACAAAAAGAAATATTTAACTTAATAGAATGCAACGAAAACCATGATATGGGGAATGTTAATCCTATTTTAAACATGATAGACTCAAGGATAAATTCAAAAATATTTTCATATAAAGAAGAAGTTAATACGGTGTTATCAGAAATGAAACAGTATGCAATCAGGTATAAAAATAATCAAAAAAATATTGAGGAACTTCCAACCATAAAAGCTGAAATAGAAAAAGCAGAAGCTATATTAAAAAGATTTAAGGCAAGTGGCCTTGAAGATGCAAGGAAAAAGTATGAGACTTTAGGTGATGGGATAAAAAGGACGAAGCAGGAACTGTCATCGTTGTCTCAATTGATAGACTGTTCTGTCGAGAACTTCACTGTTAAACGTGCTGAATGCGAATCAACCTTAAAAGATTTATCTAGAGAGTGTGCGCAAAATAAAGAGAATATTGCTGTTATTGATGAACTGCTAAAAAGTTATAGCCGAATAGCGATTTTTTTATCAAGTGAGAAAGAAAAAATTGATTCACAAATAAATAGCTATGAGTTTGCAAAAGTACATGGGGTATTAAATGACCTAAAGAACTTGTATACTAAGGCGTTAGAAAGTATAAAAGCTGCTGAGTCTGTGAATATACGAGAAGTACAAGATAAATTACAAGAATACAAGAAACGTGAGAAACAATTAAAAGAAGTAGCTGAAAATCAAAAAAATATTCTCGAGAAAATAAAAGTGTGTATAGATAAATTTATAATAAAGCACATTGAGTTGACCCAATTGCGTATGACAGAAATAACTAAGCTGGAATTAGAAGGAATAAAGGTTTCTATTCAATCCATGGCATATTTACCAGGTTGGAAAAGTGCATTACAAAAGGAATTGGGAACAGCAGGCTTTGATGATGATTTTATGTTATTGGGGCGGAAAATTTTCAATCCTGATAGTATGTATGAAAATTATAAAAAGTTTTTGATGTTCATTTTAGTATCAAGCACTGGTGATTTAACAGAGCTTGGTTTGGAAGAATTTGCTACTAGATTTGTTAACATGTGGAAAACAAAGTCTAAGAATGGAACTTTAGAATCTTTGATAAATATAGTACCGGAAGATAATGTTGATATTACAATAACAGAAAACGGATTAGAAACTGACATAAATGAAGGATCTCCAGGACAAAAATGTGCTGCACTTTTAGCATTTATATTAAACAGTGGGAACAATCCCTTGGTTATTGACCAACCTGAGGATGATCTTGATAATAGTTTAATTTATAATTTGATCGTAAAATCCATTCGTGAGATAAAAAAGAAAAGGCAAATAATAATAGTTACTCATAATCCTAATATACCCGTATTGGGAGATGCTGAAGGTATATTTATTTTGGAACGTAATGCACAGGGAAAGGTGGTTTTTAGAAAGAACAAAAAAGCAGGATGTATAGAAGAAAAAGAGATTCGTAATGGAATTTGTGAAATTATGGAAGGCGGAGAGGAGGCATTCAAGAAACGTGAAGCCAAATATATGTATTAATCGCTAAAAAATGAGAATGCTCGTCATGGTTGTTAAGAATGCTAAGAATAATAACGAGGGTAAATGTCCCAACTTCTGGCTGTGTCCTCCTGCATGGCAGAAATGGAGCGCGCATTTAACCGTCAGTGTCAGTCAGAGGGCATTGCTCCAGGCAGCGCGGGGTGAGGCTTGGGGCAATGCCGAAGGAGCGTACAACAGAGTTTTTCTGCCTAAAGTAGAAGTTGCTGAACGGGGGAGGGGATAGGGAAACAAGATGGGATTTGCATCGTTTTTTCTTCGTGTGAGTTGCATGGCTGAAAATGACCCGTTTGTGGTGTGTAAGTTTTATGCAGATAAGCTATGCAAAATGAGAAAACAAGACTGGTCGGAATAAAATATTTACTTTCTTGCTAATTTGGGTTATGATATTAGCAAGAAAGGAGTGATTATGTGAAAGCGTCAGAGAAGCTCGATTTGCTTTTTGCGCAAAATAATGGCATTGTCAAAACCGCTCAAGTTCTGGAAAATGGCATCTCAAAGACATCTTTTTACGCCTATGCCAGACAGCGTGGTATCGAGCAGATAGCTCATGGAATCTATGTTTCCTCTGATGCCTGGGCAGATGCCATGTATATGCTGCATCTGCGTTGTTCGCAGGCCATATTCTCCCACGAAAGTGCATTGCTCTTCCATGACCTGACTGACAGGGAGCCAAGTCCATATTCGGTTACCGTCAAAACTGGCTATAATCCTGCCAGCTTAAAGGTTGATGGAATCAAAGTCTATACCATCAAAAAGGAATTGCATGATGTTGGTCTTATCATGATGGATACCCCTTTTGGCAATGCCGTTCCTGTCTACGATGCAGAGCGCACTATCTGTGACTTGATTCGTAGCCGTAGCAACATTGAAATGCAGACCTTTCAAAATGCGCTCAAGCAGTATGCAAGGAGCAGGGATAAAGATTTGCGCAAGCTGATGCGCAATGCGAAAATGTTCCATGTTGAAAAAATTCTTCGGCAGTACTTGGAGGTTCTTCTATAATCAAGACAGCATGGCAGCTCAAAGACCGGATTCGCAATCTCGCCAGAAGCAAATCTGCAGATGCGCAAGTTTTGATGAGGAACTACATGATGGAGCGTTTTCTAGAACGTATTTCAGTGTCAGAGTATCGTGACAAATTCATCCTCAAGGGAGGAATGCTGGTAGCGGCAATGATTGGCCTTGAATCCTGTGCAACTATGGATATTGACGGTACTGTAAAAGGAGCCAATGTCAGTGCTGAGGATGTAGAAAAAATGATAGCTGATATTGCTTCTGTGCCAATGGATGATGGCGTGGAATTTCAAGTTGAGAGAATCTCGGAAATCATGGATGAAGCAGAATACCCTGGCATACGCGTAAGCATGGAAACGGAATTTGACGGCGTGAGGACACCGCTAAAAATCGATATCTCCACCGGCGATGCAATTACGCCCCGTGAGGTACGGTACAAATTCAAGCTGATGCTGGAGGAGCGTTCAATTGATATTTGGGCGTACAATTTGGAAACTGTTCTGGCAGAGAAATTGGAAACGGTGGTATCCCGTTCGATAACCAACACGAGAATGAGAGATTTCTACGATTTGCATATGTTAAGCCAGCTTTACGGTCAAGCGATTGTTCCAGCTGATCTCAGTGCAGCACTTATTGCAACGGCTCGGAAAAGAAATACGGAGAAATATCTAGCCGATGCGGTTGCTGCTTTTGATGAGATTGAATCTGATATGAATATGGTGAAACTTTGGGCGGCTTATCAAAAGAAGTTCTCCTATGCTTGTGATGTACCATGGAATTCAATTATGACTTCTGTTCGCGGCCTTTACAAGCTGGTGCAGAACGTGAAGCAATGATATTATTGTCAATATGACTGCTGTCCACTGCGGTTTTTACTGCGGTGGACTCATTTTTTTACATCCGGATTATAGCGTTGACTTAATGGCCGTTCTGAGTGATGAATGGTAGTAAAACGTGGGAGGAGTGAATTGGCATGACGGACAAAGATAGGAGAGACATAACTCAGATGAGAGGAGCCGGGGTGGGCTATGGCAGGATTTCCCGCCAGCTGGGTATACCGCTTAGCACGGTTAAGTCTTATTGTAGGAGAAACAATGTACCGAGCAAGGCACGGGGGCAGGTATGCCTGCAGTGTGGACATACGATTGAGCCTGGGCAGGATGGAAGAAAGAAAAGATTTTGCTCCGATGGTTGCCGGATAAGGTGGTGGAACCATCATACGCATCTGATGAAGGCCAATGCCGTATGCGTTCACTGCGGTAAAGAATTTCATGGTAGGTCAGGACGTAAGTATTGTTCGCATCGGTGTTACATTGCAGAAAGGTTTGGTGGTAAAGATGACTCGGAGAATGTTACGGCGTGAAGCTCGCTATCAATTGACAATGGCTGTGCTACGGTCGTTCCTGCAGCAGAGGCTTATAAACAAGCGTGAATACAGAATGGCAGAGACTATGATGGTTAAGAAGTATAGGCCGGCTTCAGGAACGTTATTTTCTGATTTGGTTTTAGAGTGATGTATATTAACGATATCCTAGTCATACACGCGCCTCTTTGAGCAGTGACTAATTCCCATCCTGTGCTCTACAGTCGACGCTGATGTAAAGTAAAAAGCAATTCTACTTGACATATCTAGGTTGTGATAAGTATACTTGAATAAAGAAGTGCTAGGGAGGAGAGCAACTTGAATAGTCAGGCACGGGCAATTGAGGAATTTATCTTTAGGCAACCAGAAAATAAAATATTGACTGCAAAGCAGGTATATAAACAGTTGCCGGAGCATTTTTCAGAACAAGCATTCTATCAAACCCTCACGAGGCTTACGCAAAAGGGGATGTTATGCCACTTGACCAAGGGGCTTTATTATCGACCGCGTTGTTCCAGATTTGGTGTGGTTCCGCTGGGGGAACAAGCTATTGTGGAGCATTACACAGCAGGTGGTCAGGGGATGGTGGTAGGTTATCGGTTGTATTATCAGTTGGGGCTGACAACACAAATATCCAAAAATGTAGATATCCTCTCCAATGTTTTGCAGGAAAACAAAAAGACTGTCAGCAATGTAAAAGTTAGTAGACTGGATTTAAATTTTGATGCTACTATCTGTAATGCCATTGCCACATTGGAAATCCTTCAAAACTATCGTAATATCGAAGATATTAACCACCGACAAATGGCAGAGTATATGAGGAAATTTGCCTTGAACTACTCTGAAGATGCTATACGGACAGTGCTTGGGCACTGCAAATACAAGAAAGCAACCATCGCATTTTTGGCGGCTTTCCTTGGTTATTGGAATACAAAACATACATTGCAGCAGTATTTATCGCGGTTGTCTACCTATGCGGTTCCACAAATGGAGGAATTCTATGCTTCTACATGAACATCCCACTGATTTCAAAGACCTTCAGGAATTGACTGCAGATTATATTGGAATTCCGGCAGTAGCTGTTGAACGAGATTATTATATCGTGATGATGCTGGAAAAGCTTGCTCAAAGTCCTTACGCCGATAGCTGCGTATTCAAAGGCGGCACATCATTGAGCAAGTGTTACCCCGGCTCCATTGAACGCTTTTCGGAAGACATTGACCTTACATTTCTTCCGCAGGAAGAAATGGGAAATAAGCAGTATGACCGTCGCCTAAAGCAGATTGAAAAAGCCATGACCAGCGGCTTCAGGCTCGAAAAAATCACAGGCGAGAGAAATGACCGCAACAAGAGTTCCTATGTCTGGTTCAACGATAAGAATGGGGCTAACGGACGAATCAAGCTGGAAATAGGCTCTAGTATTCGCCCAGACCCTTATCGCCCAATGCCTGTAAAGACCTATGTGCAGGAGTTTCTTGAGGCAAAGGGAATGTTGCAGGAAGTAGAAGAATTTGGCTTGTCACAAGTTATCGTCAATACGTTAGCCATTGAGCGAACCTTTTTAGATAAGGTCATGTCCGTGAAACGACATGCTATATGCGGCAGTCTCACGGAGAAGATTCGTCACGTTTATGATGTGACTATGCTATTTCCGAGGGAAGATATACAAGGATTCCTAAAGGATAAGGTAGAGCTTAAACGTTTGATGGAGATTACCAAGCAAACAGATAGTTTCTATCTTGAAAAACGTAATACATCAACAGAATATACGCCGCTAGGGGCTTATGATTTTCCCATGTGGCGGGAAAAGTTTAATGCAGCGGCTCAAGAACGGTATGAAAAATTGCATGAAACCCTGCTATACACAGATCAGAAGCAGGATTTCAATTTGGCGCTAAGCACGTTTGATAAACTGAATCAGATTTTTGACTCTATCGGAGAGTGATGAGTTTATGTTTGGGCTACCCAGCAGCTTGTTGGGTGGCCTTTTTGTTCGGTAATTGTAGAGAACAGCCCTTCTGTGGTGTATAATGATTATTGTAAAATTCTAAGAACGAACAGGAGTTTTAAGTTGAAGGTACTGAACTTTTACGGCGGTGCTGGCATCGGCAAGAGCACCATCGCCGCAGATATTTTTTCGAAGCTGAAGCGTAAGGGGCATAAGACGGAGCTGGTGGGGGAGTATGCCAAGTGGCTCTGGTATCAGAATGCCACGGACATAGTGCAAGACCAGCTGTATCTCTTTGCCGAGCAGGTACATCGACTGAAGACTCTGGAGCGGTATGGCGTGGAATATGCGGTCTGTGATTCTCCGCTGCCACTGAACATCATTTACAACAACACACCGGATGAGATGTTTGACCAGCTGGTAATGCATGAGCATGCTAAATTCGATAATGTGGAATACCTCCTGCGGCGCAACGATGAATTCATTAGCATCGATGGACGCAAGGAAACAAATCTGGAACGAGCCAAGGTGAAGGATGAAGAAATAAAGGCTGTCCTGGAAGGGGCTGGCATTGGCTATACGGTCATATCTCCGTGGGAGACAGACAAGGTGCTGCTAGACTTGAAGATGAAATGAGGGAAGTAGACATGACCATCATAAGAACGGAACTGGGAGACATCACAGCAAAGCATTATGCCGATGCCATTGTTAACGCAGCCAATGAGAGTTTGCTTGGCGGTGGAGGTGTGGATGGAGCCATACACAGAGCCGCTGGACCAGAACTCTTGGCAGAATGCCGAACGCTGAATGGCTGCAAGACGGGACAGGCTAAAATCACCAAGGCATACAGACTGCCATGTGACCATATCATCCACACAGTAGGGCCGGTCTGGCATGGTGGCAGTCATGGTGAATCAGAACTACTGGCTGGATGCTATCGTCACTCGCTGGAGCTTGCCATGGAAAATGGCATACGTAGTGTGGCGTTTCCGTCCATCTCCACAGGTGTGTATGCCTATCCCGTGCAGCAGGCCGCAGAGATTGCGGTGCGGACAGTCAGAGAAGTTGTAAAGGAGCACCCAGAAACGTTTGATGAAATCTTATGGGTGCTGTTTGATGAGCGAACGAAACTGATGTATGATGGAGTGCTGCAGAAATGAACCGTGTCTGTGACCTTAAACTGACAGTGAGAGAAACGGGACTGGCGGATTTCATCCGGCTATATCAGAATCAGGAAAGATATCTGGCATACTGCCGGGAGTGCGACAACTACGGTGCAAAGTGGTCATGTCCGCCGAAGGGCTTAGATACGGCGGAGTTTCTGAGTCATTACAGCTATGTGACGGTGGCTGCAGTGCAGGTTGTATATAATGAGGATGTGGTAGCATCCACGCCGGAGAATCAAGTCAAGGACGTAACGCTAGATACTCTTATGCCAGTAAAGGCAGCATTCCATGATGCAATGCTGAACGTAGAGCGGGAAGTTCCTGGGAGCATCACACTTTCCTCTGGAGGATGTACGATTTGCCGTCAATGCACACGACCAGACGGAGTGCCATGCCGCCAGCCGTCACGTATGCGATATTCTCTGGACTCGTTTGGATTTGACTTGTCGGCCATTACTGAGGATTTGCTGGGCATCAAGCTTTTGTGGTGTAGGGGAAAGCTCCCAGCATATTACACGCTCATACACGCATTACTGGAGCGGAAGCCGATGGACGGCGTGGTGGAGCAAGTCGTGCTCAGGCAGCTATTTGCGAGTGATGAATGCAGGGAGAACAGCTTGAGAGACCGTAGCAGGTAGATGCACAGATAAGCAGGCATGCAAAGAGTCTGAATATTTACTGGGTGGTGCTTAGAGAAATATGGATTTGACGATACTTTACGAATTGGCCAACATAAGCAAGGAAGTGCATCCGGCAGTGTATACGCTTCTGGGTGTGATACTTGGCGCGACGATTCCGTTGCTGAAGGACCGGTACGATAAAAAGCCCAGGTTGTCTGGAAGTATAGTTCCTTATCAATCGGAATTCTATGTTCCGAGAGAGCGGATGACTAAAACCAGCCCATCTGGTTATGCTTTAGAACTTTATAATTACGGAATGGAGCCATTGATTCTGACATGGCTTAGTGTTAAAGGGGAATGCGGTACATTGATGGCTGACTGCTTGCTCCAAGGTGAATGCACAGTGATAAAGCCGTATGACAAGTATGTCTGCCCGCTTATGTGGCAGGATTATAGTTCGATATTGTTTCACTGTCAAAATAAGAACGGCGCAGCCATGAAAGCTCGAGTGCTCAAGCTATTTCATAGAGACAGAAGTGAATTGTCAAAAGACATGGACGATATAGTGATTGAAAAGCCTTATCTCTTATCACGGACAATTGATGGACAGGAGGTACGTGCATCCCTTGCTATATCCCCAATATGGGGAGAAATATTCGGCATGAATGCGGCTAAAAAGGCGATGATGGAATTGGAACTCCAGAAGAGGGAAAACACCGAGAATTGACCGTTTAATAAATATGCCATATAAATTCGTCAGCTGGGAGTGTGAGTTGTGGAGATGCTGACATCGAGGGAAATTTATGAGAGACTAATAACTGGCTACGGCCAGCCTGACTGGTGGCCGGGTACTCCTTACGCCATCATGGTTACAGCTATACTGGTGCAGAATACTGCATGGAGCAATGTTGAAAAGGCGGTAGCTGAGATGGGAGAGCGGCTGATGCCAGAGTATATCGACAGCTTGACGGAGGAAGAATTGCAGCCCTTTATCCGTTCCTGCGGTTTCTATCGTGCCAAGGCCAGGTATGTAAAAGCCTTGACCGCATGGTTCAAGGGCTATGGCTATGAGGTAGGGCGAGTGCGGGAAAAGTCTCTGCATGATGTGCGGCAGGAGCTGCTGGCCTTGCCGGGCATTGGTGCAGAGACGGCAGATGCCATTCTCACCTATGCATTCCGTATGCCATCTTTTGTGTTGGATGCCTATACACGGCGGTTCTTGGAGCGGCTCGGTTACGGCTTCAAGACGGACGAGGAACGGCGGGCGTTTCTGACAAAGGGGATAGAGCCTAGTGCGGATATGTACGGCTGGTATCACTGGGCATTGCTGGAGCATGGTAAGGCTCGATGTGGGAAGAAGCCTAAGTGCGAAGGGTGCGTGTTTGGGGATGTTTGTCGATTTATGGATTAGATAGGGGTGTTTTATGCTTCCGGAAGAAGATAAAGAAATGATGCGGCAAGGATTTGATACCCAGTTGAGCGAGGAAGAAATTGAACGCCTGTACAGTTTCGCTGAAAAAAACGCAATGGAAGAGCTTGCAGGCGTTGACATAGAAGAATTAAAGCGTAGGGAGAGATTATTTCCTATCTATAAGCCGGATGTGAAACTGAGCCTGCGTGTGCATTTGCTCGCAGTCAGAAGATGATGCGATTTATCCATCCGAAGTATGATGCAAATAAGGAGTTATTCTTCACCAAAGCACAGGAGAGTGACCATTTTCAAAGCCGCTTCATTACTGGTAGCCGCATTGTTACCCGCATGAATGCCATCAAGGCTTTGGGATTGATTGTTGCAGCAAAAACAGACAAGGATTTGGATACTGAGCTGTTCCAAGCATCCGAACGGGCGTGGAAACGGATGAGCAACATCTTCAAGAGTTTCCATGGAGTGAATATGCCGATAGGCATGGCTCTCGAAGCAACTAACGTCTTTGATGCTTCTGAGGATAATGTTTTGCATGATGCAGTAGCGGTGTTCCTGTATTTCTGCGACAAATACAAAATAAACCCGGAAATGGATGACCCAATGTACCGTCACGCAATGGCGGCTGTGGTGGACAAAGATGTGGCTTTTTTGCGTCCGTTTTCAGAAATATTGCATGAGGCCGTGGAGGAGGAAGGCACAGGAAAAGACTTGGATGAACTGATGCACATAACGCTGCAGGTCTGCGGCAATGCACATAGCGTAGCAGAGCTGGGGAAAAACTTGCCAATTGAAGAACCGGAGTTTGGAATGTTCCAGATACTATGGGATTTTGCTCAGTTGGACAATGTGCCGATGAGTGCCTATGAAAATGAGCAGTTCTCGAAAAGGGAAATCCAGGACATCTTTTATGTGATGCGTATGCATATGGCGCGTGGTGACTTTCAGGTGGAGGATATCAACAAATACTTTATCATGGGCTTGATGATTAGGAGCTTCTCGCGGCTCTATCATGAAGCCGTTGGTGTCATTGAGCGATATGCCGGTATCGTAAGGGAATCAGAGCGTTACAGGGAACTGGACAGGAAGATAGCGGCACTGACCTCGAAAGCCAATGAACAGACAAAACTGCTGGAACAGCGGCAGGAGAAACTCAACGAAGCTCAGAAGGAAATTGACCGGGCAAAACGCCATGAGTACGAACAGGCTGAGGAACTTGAAGCTGCCAAGGAACGGGTAGCGGTGCTTGAATCACTGATGGCTGAGGATGATGCTGCTGCCGATGATACGCTGCATGAAAAACTAGCTGTTTACACGACAGCACAAATTGATACAGTGCGTCATGCCAAGGCGGTTGTATTCGGAGGCCCACCCAACTGGCAGGCTGAAGTAAAGAAGGCAGCACCGGGCTTTAACTGCGTGTCGGTTGACAGCAAGGGATTTGATGCCAAGATAATCGATAAGGCTGATGTGATTGTGTTTAGGACCGACTATATGTCTCATGCCCAATGGTACAGAGTGGTCAAACGGGCAAAGAGCCGGGGCAGGAAAATTGTGTATTGCAGGAATAATATAGATATGCTCCTGCGAAAGGTGGCCAGAGCATTAAACTGAACAAGCAAAAATGGTGGAACCAGATTATGACTTCTGGCTCCACCATTTTTTGAAAAAGGATTGCCCCTATTATTTTTAGACAGTGTATCTGGCTTGCGCTTCGCGTACTACTTTGCTGAAGTCGTTCTGTTGTAAGGCGCAAATGTCGCTGATGATAGTACCCAGAGAACCTACATAGTTCTTCATGACTGGATGGTTGGCGGCTCTTTGGTAAATTGGACTGTCACTACTAAGGTAAAATTTGTGATTTTGTGCGCCAAGCAAGGCAATTTTATCATCGCTAAGATCGCTATCATAGGTTATTAAATGCCAGATAGCCTTGATTTTATGGCGTGCCATACTGTTCATATCGGCGGACGACACCTGTTTCCAGCGTTCCCTGAGAGTGCGTTTGCAACTGATACCTATAATCCAGCCATCTTTGCATTTGAACCATTTATCAACCTCCATGTCTGCTTGGAAGTGTTCTGGTTTGGCGCATTCAGGTAGACGGTAATAATCAAAAAGGAAACTGGTTACGTCTTCCAAACTACCGCCAGCACGTCTTTTACGTTTTTGGCCTACACGTCGTTCAAATTCTTGAATGAAAGCAGTCAAGACAATATTTTCGTCAGCAGCGGTATGTTGGAAACGCATCTGCTTTAAATTTGTTCTGAGTTTCGCAAATTCGTTGATGATTTCGTTACGTTCGGCTGTCAGACAACCTCTGGTGCCAAGATTATCCCATTCGAGAATAACGCGGTCAGCTTTTTCAGGCCCCAAGGTGCTTAGAATATAGCCAGCGGTTTCCTTGCAGTATTTCTTGTCATCGTCAGGTATGCGGTCCATTGCTTCGTTGGTAGGAAGTACGATGTACCTTACAGCAATCAAGAAAGCTATGATATCACTGATGGATTGGGTGTTATGCTCCATTGCATCAGCAAAATATTCACCTTTTTCATATGCCTTGGTATCTTTTTTATAGGCGGCAAGGATACCCTCTTTGATGATTTTCCTACATACCAGATATTTTTCTTCTGTGTTCATATGCTTTGTGGACAGAATATTCTCGATATTACCGGCAATTTCACTCAATTGCTTAGACTTTTGGGTACCGAAAGCTCCGAATTGGTCTGTCTGAACTAGCATTCTGGCATACCAGTATACATTATCCCAGGAGCTGGCTTCCATATTTTCGCTTTCTAAATGGCCTGTTTTCACATCTTCTGCCATTGACTAACCCTCCCCAAAATTGTATAGTGTCAATAAGAGGACAGATTGACCTTGCTTTGACACTTGATAATTAAGATTCTTATAGAAAGGACATGATTATTATAACACAAAATGTAGCTTTAGAGCTAAATCGTAGTGCAGAACTTATAAAAGCCAAACGTCTGCGGTTGCGCATGACTCAGAAGGAACTAGCTGATGCAGTTGGGATGCCGAAGTATGGTGACCGTACAATACGGCGTTGGGAATGTGGTGATAGTACACCGTCTGCATTAGAATTGACCAGCATACTTAATTTTCCGGAGACAGTGCCCTTCGCATCTGTGAAAAACGCAGACTATACTATGATTGACCTCTTTGCAGGCATTGGAGGTACCAGACTGGGATTCCATTTAACAGGTCGTGTACGCCCTGTCTTCAGTAGCGAAATTGACAAATTTTCCGTTAAGACTTATGAAGCAAATTTTGGCGATACTCCGGCTGGGGACATCAGGCAGATTGATGCTGAGGAAGTGCCAGAGCATGACATACTGGTAGGGGGCTTTCCTTGTCAGGCATTTAGCCGCGCTGGTCTTCGACTGGGATTTGAAGATACAAGAGGAACGTTGTTCTTCGAAATAGCCAGAATTATGAAAGCTAAAAAGCCAAAGGCGTTTCTGTTAGAAAATGTTAAGAATTTGCTATCCCATGACAAAGGGCATACTATCGAAGTAATTAAGAACACACTGGCTGACTTGGGTTACCATGTTGAAATACTAATGTATTCGGCTAAGGATTTCGGTGTACCTCAGCATAGGGAGCGCGTTTATTTAGTGGGATTTCTCAAGGATAAGGTTCCCAATTACGATGCATTTGAAGCACCGGTACCTCCTTGTACTTCAGTTTCTGTCGGAGATATCTTAGAAAAAGATACTGATGAAAAGTATACCATTTCCGATGCACTTTGGGCTGGGCATCAGAGGCGCAGACGCAAGAATATAGCGAAAGGTAATGGCTTCGGATTTGGATTGGTGGATGCGGAAAGTCCTTATACGAATACAATCCCCGCCAGATATTATAAGGATGGTAAGGAAATTCTGGTTCGCCAAGAGGGGAAAAATCCTAGGAAATTGACACCTAGGGAATGTGCCAGATTGCAGGGATTTCCAGAGAACTATATTATACCTGTGAGTGATACCCAGGCATACAAGCAGTTCGGTAATTCGGTTGCAGTTCCGGTTATTCATGCTATTGCGGATAATATGCTCAAGGTTCTTGATAAATCCTGAGGGATGGTGAATTTGCATGGATGTTCTAAAACCATCACAAAGACGGCATAATATGCAGAGCATCCGTGCGAAGGATACCAAGCCTGAAATAATGTTACGGCTGGCTCTATGGCATAAAGGAATTAGGTATCGTAAAAATTTGAAAACGCTTCCTGGGACACCGGATATAGTACTCACACGCCAAAAAATCTCTATTTTTGTGGATGGGGATTTTTGGCATGCGCATGGTCATGAAACTAACCCCGGAGAGCAGATAGCTTCTAATAAGGACTTTTGGGTAAAGAAATTGACGCGTAATGTAGAACGGGATCGTGAGGTTAATGATGCTTTAACTGAATTAGGATGGGTAGTGCTACGTTTTTGGGAGAGCGACATAAAAAAGGACTTGCAAGGGTGCGTTGACGAAGTGCTTAAATATACATGAGGCAACGACCTGATAAATGCAATAAACAGCCCTGTCAGAACATTTTATGTTAACTGATGGGGCTGTTTCTTCGCCAATAAAAATGGGTATGTCAGATGTATTTTTCTGCTACTTTCCTCATGCGCTTGATTCTATCATAGAATGTTGATTTTGCGATGTGAAGTTCCTCCATGACATCCTTGGCATCATAGCCCTGCAGGAAAAGCAGACACATGTCATAGAGCCTCTTTTCCTTATGTTTGAGTTCTGCAAGGATTTCCTTGGTAGTAAGTCTAGCTATTGCGGTATCAGATGTTCTGTCGCAAGTTGCGAGTTCGATACCTTGCTCGTCGAGACATTCGATGGATGCGTTGTTGCGTGTTTGTATATCGAGCTTGCCGGCATTGGGACATCCGTAGCATGACTTGTGGTCGCAAACAATCGCCTTTCCAGTCTTCTCGCTGGTAACTATGCAACGATTTTCATACAAG
>Ga0307459_10012_pt1 | contig 15551 bp, 15 predicted proteins | sample GoafecXyGen6Rep1_FD_203832 | JGI IMG/M metagenome (GOLD analysis project Ga0307459, IMG submission 203832) | Metatranscriptome of enriched fungal communities from goat fecal pellet, Isla Vista, California, United States - Xylan, Gen6, Rep 1... ...
CGGTCATTTATCTGTCAATTGTCAAATGTCAAAAGTCAACCGTCAAATGTCAACTTTGACTTGTCAGCACATCTTGGCGCCAGCCGGGATATGCGGGTCGAGCTGCAGGAGGTGCAGTTTCTCTTCGCCTTCCTCTTTGTGGACGGCGGAAATCAGCATGCCGCAGGACTCGATGCCCATCATTGCGCGCGGCGGCAGGTTGACGATGGCCATGAGCGTCTTGCCGATAAGCTGCTCCGGCTCATAGAAGGCATGGATGCCCGAAAGGATCGTGCGATCCGTGCCCGTGCCATCATCGAGCGTGAACTGCAGAAGCTTCTTGCTCTTCTTGACGGCCACGCAGTCCTTGACCTTTACGGCACGGAAATCACATTTGCAGAACGTATCGAAGTCAACCATGTCCTCATAGAGCGGTTCGACCTCGACCTTCGAGAAGTCAATCTTCTCCGGCATAGCAGCTGCCGGTGCCTCAGCCAGCGGCGCTGGCGTCCCGAGCGGTTTCATCGTCGGGAACAGCAGGACGTCGCGGATCGAAGCCGCATCCGTCAGCAGCATGACGAGACGATCGATGCCGATGCCGACACCGCCCGTTGGCGGCAGGCCATACTCGAGCGCCGTGACGAAATCCTCGTCCATGCCATGGGCTTCATCGTCGCCAGCTTCACGCTGCTTGAGCTGATCCTCGAAGCGGCCCTTCTGGTCGATAGGATCGTTGAGCTCGGTAAAGCCATTGGCAAGTTCGCGGCCATAAATGAAGAACTCGAAACGGTCCGTGATGCGCGGATCGTCCGCGTTGCGCTTGGCCAGCGGCGAAATCTCTGTCGGATGGCCCGTGATGAACGTCGGCTGCATGAGCGTCTCCTCGACCTTTTCCTCAAACGCAGCATTGAGGATACCGCCGATGCCATGACGCTGCTCATACGGTACACCGATTTCATCAGCCAGCTTGCGGGCTTCTTCGACCGTCTCGCAAGCCATGAAGTCCTTGCCCGTAGCTTCTTTTACGGCCTCGTTCATGCTGATGCGTTTTACTTTCGAGAGATCGATTTCGACCCCCTGGTAGTTGATGACCGTCGTGCCGAGAACTTTTTCTGCGGCATTGGCCACAATACCCTCGGTAAGGTCCATCATGTCCTTGTAGTCAGCGAAAGCCTGATAGAACTCAATCGACGTGAACTCCGGATTATGGCGGACGTCCATGCCCTCGTTGCGGAAGATACGGCCAATCTCATAGACGCGGTCAAGGCCGCCGACAATCAAGCGCTTGAGGTTGAGCTCCGTAGCGATGCGCAGATAGAGGTCGATGCCGAGCGTATTGTGATGGGTGATGAACGGACGCGCCGCTGCACCGCCGGCAATCGTCGACAGGACCGGCGTCTCCACTTCCAGATAGTCACGCGCATCGAGATACTCGCGGACTGCGCGGATAATCTGCGTGCGCTTGCGGAACGTATCGCGGACATCCTGGTTCATGATGAGATCGAGATAGCGCTGGCGGTAGCGGATATCGACGTCCTGCAGACCATGGAATTTCTCCGGCAGCGGACGCAGGGATTTGCTCAGCAGATCGAAATCTTCAACACGTACCGTGACCTCGCCGCGATGCGTCTTGAAGACAACGCCGCGGATACCGACGATATCGCCGATATCGAGCTTGCGGAACTGCTGCTTGTACTTCTCCTCGCCGAGCACGTCGACCTTGAAGTAGACCTGGATGTTGCCCGTGCGGTCGTTGAGCGTGCAGAACGAAGCCTTGCCATGGCCACGGATAGCCATAAGACGGCCAGCAATCGTTACCTCCGGCCCTTCTTCGTCGCCTTCAAGTCCATCGTGCTTTGCCTTGATATCGGCAGCATAGTCCGTGACCTCATAGCGATGGCCGAACGGAGCTACACCGATTTCCTTGAACGCTTCCATCTTCTCGCGGCGGACCTTGAGCATCTCGTTGAGATCCTGCTCCTGGCCCTGCTGATTTTCCTTATTCTCTGCCATAAAAGCGAATTCTCCTATCTATTTCCTGCGATTCTTAGCCTTTGATTTCTTCAATCTTGTACTGGATGATGCCAGCCGGCGCATGCACGTCAACCGTCGTGCCGACCTTCTGACCCAGGAGCGCCTGACCGAGCGGGCTCTCATTGGAAATCTTGCCCTCGTCCGGATCAGCCTCCGTCGAACCGACAATCATGAACGTCTGCGGACCATCCTCGGCGAATTCCACATCGAGGACGACAACCTTCGAGCCCATCTGGACGACATCGCCGCTGCCAGCTTTGATGATGTCCGAGTTGCGGATCTTAGCCTCGAGTTCCTGGATCTCACCCTCGAGGAAGGCCTGCTCGTTTTTCGCATCATCGTACTCGGAGTTCTCCGAAAGGTCACCGAGGGCAATTGCTGCCTTCAGGCGCTCAGCAATCTCAATGCGGCGTACGCTCTTGAGATAGTTTACTTTTTCCACCAGTTTATTATAGCCGTCTTCGGTCAGCATGACCTTTTTATCTGCCATGTAGAAACGCCCCTTTGCAAATTCATATGATTATTCTATGGTAACTAACTCATTATAATTATTTTTTGAACCCTTGTCAATGAGCGCCAGCTTCTGCGCACGTGTGAGCTGTTTGATCTGCCATTCACGGCGCTGCGCCTCGCGTTTGTCCGCAAAGGCCTCGAAATAGACAAGACGCACAGGCAGGCGCGAGCGCGTATACTTCGCGCCCTGCCCGGCATTGTGCGTCTTTACCCGTTTTTCCAGGTCGTTCGTCCAACCGGTATAGAGGCTGCCATCCCCACATACAAGGATATAGGTATAGGCAGCAGCCATTATTCTGCTTCTTTGATGGTGACTTTTTCCATCACGACGTCATAAACCGGGCGATCCTGGAAACCAGTCTGCGTATGGCCGATGTCGCGGACAACATCCATGCCCTTTACGACCTTGCCGAAAATCGTATGATGATTGTTGAGCCACGGCGTCTTGGCCAGCGTGATGAAGAACTGGCTGCCGCCCGTATGCGGCATACCCGTATTGGCCATCGCCAGGATGCCCTCGCCATCAAACGTCAAATCATCGCGGAACTCATCCTCGATCGTGTAGCCCGGGCCGCCCGTACCAAGGCCAGTCGGATCGCCGCCCTGGATCATAAACCCATCGATGACGCGATGGAAAATGATGCCATCATAGAAGCCCTTCTGCGCAAGATCGATGAAATTCTTCGTCGTAATCGGCGTCTTGTCCTCGAAAAGCTCGATCTCAATCGTTCCTTTATTCGTCTGGATTACTGCAATGCGATTCGCCACTTTTTTCGTTCCTCCATTATCTGCACTGCCCGCAGCCAGGCAGCCGCCAGTCAGCAGCATGACCCCTGCGAGCACTATAATCAATATCTTCTTCATTTTACCGTATAACCTCCTGTCATTTCAACTACCAATCCTTCAAACCGTGAAAATCCGCTGCTCCCCTGGACGCAATGGCGACCAGACAGGGAATTTGCGTGCTGCAGGGAAAAAATCCGCAGCTGGCTGCCAGCCGGATTCCGTGAGATCATGCATCGTGATGAGCGCACCGATATCCGTCACGCGGACAAATTCGCGTGCGCCTTTGTCCTGCATCGGCCCCAAACGGCCATCGACAGGGAAGAACGCCAGGGAAGCCTTCATGCCTTCTAGCTTCTTTAGCTGCTTGCGGAAGGCATTTTCTGCGAGCCTGCGATTCTCTGCCGTCTCGCCGGTCCAATCCCACCAGTTGAAGTCACCGGCATGGAAAATGCTCTTGCCAGCCGCCTTGTCTGTAACCCGGAACGCCACCCCAGTATCGGTGGAGTCATAGGATTCTACCTTAATGCAGGCATCTTCCCATTCCTCATACGGGCGCATATAGGTGACCTTATCCTGCGGGAACATCCGGCCGCGCTTCGTCCGCCTTATGTCATAGCCGAATACATAGCGCGCCGCCTCCTGCTGATAGTTTAGGATATGTTGATCGAAATGATCGAAATGCGCATGCGAGGCAAAGATATACACCGCATCATGCCCGCCTGCGCGTATCGCCTGCCCGACAATATCCTGCTGATCCTCAAAATCATCAAAGACGAGCAGTGTGCGGCCGGCGCGTACGAGAAAACCACTGTTCAAAAGATACGTAACCGTAATCTCCATTAAGTATCCTTCCCTTCATAGCGCTTGATGACATTGCCTATGCGTACACCTGGCGAACTGAAACCGCGCCCCATGACCTCATTGGCCGACATGATGATCATAAAGGCATCGCTGTCGATAGCGTTGACGATCATCTTGATTTTCGCGACCTGCGTAAGCGTCACGACGACGAAGACAACATTGCGCTCCCGCCGCGTGAACGCGCCCTGTCCATGCAGGAACGTGACGCCGCGGCCAACTTCCATGATAGCCTCCGCGATATGCTCCGAACGGTTGGAGACGATCAGCACTGCCTTGCGGCTGTTGAAGCCTGCAATGACTTTGTCGGTAACCATCGCATTCATATACATGCAAATCAGCGTGAACATCGCGGGCGCCACGCCAAACAGGAAGCCTGCCACGAGCATGATGACGCAGTTGAAGCCGAAGATGACACCGCCCATATTGAGCGAATAATACTTCTTGACGATTGCGCCAATGATATCAAAGCCACCGGTACTGCCGTTCATGCGGAATACCAGCCCGTAGCCAATGCCATTGAAGACGCCGCCGAAGATTGCCGCCAGCATGATGTCATTGACCGGTGCATAGGCATTGAGAAAGCGCGTGCAATCCAGGCAGAACGAAAAAATCGCCGTGCCAATGACCACATCAACCGTATAGCCACGCCCCAATGTCTTCCAGGCCGCCGCCAGAAGCGGCAGATTATAGGCAAAGGTCTGCAAGCCGATAGGCAGCTGCGCTAAATAGTAAACAATGATTGCAATGCCCGTCGCACCGCCTGTCAGCAAATGCGACGGTACCAGGAACAGATTGATGGAGCAGCTGGCAATCAAGCAGCCCAGCGTGATGCCTGCATAACGCAGCAGGCGGTGCTCCAGCATCCGCAGCTGAATCATTCCGTCAAACCTCCCAGCTTAACCGGCTTCGCTGCTGGCAGATTGGACATATCGATTTCCTTCCCAGCCATATTCAGCGATATGCTCTTATCTTCCGGCTCTTCGAAGAGTTCCGGCCGTGCCTGCATCAGCGCCTCGATTTCCTCATCATTCATCGGCAATCCGGTGATGCGCATGACCACCAGCGAATCATTATCCATATTGACTTGCAGCATCAAATGCTGGAACTTATTCTTGGGATTGTCATAGACATAAAACTTATTCCCCATGATGTTCTGAGCCTTCTGCTTGCCATAGACCTTCTGGATCAAGGCCGGCGTCGCACCATAGCGGACACCGCCTCTTGCCTCATACTGCTTATTCTTGACGATGATGTCGATGACCTCACCTGTCGCGACGGCGTAGCCGATGGTATAGTCGCCTGCATAATCACATTCTTTGACCAGGACATCCTGGATGCGTACGGTGCGATCGTAAACCGGCTTGCCAAACACTGCCTCCACGGCGGCCGCATCAGCGCCCAGCGCTACCTGCCGGCAAGAAAAATCTGCTACCACCGGCTTTGCTGCCTCGGCCTCCGGCGAAATCAGCATGACCACGGCCGCCATCAATACCAGTACCATGCGCATCCCTTGGCGCAATAACTCCTGTTTCATAACAACCTCTTTCCCTTCCTGCCACTCAAAAGGCAAAATTGCCATCTTTAAATACCTGTACCTGCCTGCCGTCCTTTGTCGTGCCGACGATATCCAAATCACGTGTACCAATCATGAAATCCTCGTGCAGCAGCGAATCATTGACACCATGCTGCAAAAGCGTCACGCTGTCCATCGCTTCGCCGCCCTCGATGCAGGTCGGATAGGCTTTGCCCAGCGCCAAATGGCACGACGCATTCTCATCGAACAGCGTATTGTAAAACAAAATGCCGCTCTTAGAAATCGGCGAATCGTACGGTACCAAAGCGACCTCGCCCAAGTAGCGCGCACCTTCATCCGTTTCGAGCAGCCCCTTTAAGATTTCCCCGCCCTTCTCGGCCGAGTAGTCCACGACTTTCCCCTCCTTGAACGTCAGCGTGAAACCTTCAATCAGATTGCCATTGAAATTCAGAGGCTTGGATGCTTTGACAGTGCCATTGACGCCCTCGCGTTTAGGCAGCGTATAGACTTCTTCCGTCGGCATATTGGCCGCAAACTGCACGCCGAGCTCCGAATCCTCCGCGCCGCCAGCCCAGATATGTCCCTCGGGCAGCTCGACGGTAAGGTCAGTACCGCTGTCATTCGTATAGTGCAGCGATACAAAAGCATTATCGTTCATGAACTTGGCCGCCTTTTGCAGGAAAGCGATATGCTCCTGCCAAACAGCCACCGTATCCGTGCCCGCTTCGATGCGTACCGTCTGGAAGATAGCCTGCCAGAGCTTTGCCACAGCCTCGTCGGCGGAAACCTCCGGAAATACCTTCTGGGCCCAGCTCCTGGTCGGCACCGAGACCACGCACCAGGTATTGCGGTTGTTCATGAGCCTTGCCCGGTACTCCAAGAGCGCTGCCCCTGCGGCCTGCTGCGAGAGCTTGAGCTTTTCCGGATCGATATCCTTAAAGATTTCCGGATCGCGGGCCGCAATGGATACGAACGCCGCCCCCTGCTCGGCATAATCCGTATAGAACTTGCGCCGCCACTCCGGGAACTCCGTGAAAAGCTCCTTTTTGCCGCCCGCATAGCGGATATGCGCCAGCAGCTCATCGCCCCAGCTTACAACGACATCATGTGCCCCCGCTGCAAATGCCTCCTCGGCCATGATGCGGGCAAAATCCGCACACTCGATGGGCGAATTGATGACGAGAATCTGATCCTTTTGCAGATTGACGCCGACCTTCACGACAAGCTGGGCATATTTCTGTAATAACTCTTTTTGCATACTCATACTTCCTCCGTATCAAACAGCAGCGTCACGGGTCCATCGTTTATGGACTCGACCTGCATATCTGCCCCAAACTCTCCCTGCGCTACAGTAAAGCCCTTAGCACGCAGCTCCTGCATGAACTGCTCATAGAGCGGTTTGGCTAAATCCGGTTTAGCCGCATGGCTGAACCCTGGCCGCCGTTTCTTGAGGTCAGCGTAAAGCGTGAACTGCGAGATGACCAAAAAGGAGCCGCCCACCTGCCCGATGCTCAGATTCATCTTGCCAGCCTCATCGGAAAACACGCGCACATTGGCAATCTTCTCCGCCAGATGCGCACACGTTTCCGCATCATCATCCGGGCCAATCCCCAGCAGCACGAGAAAACCCTGCCCGATCGCGCCGTTGACCTTGCCATCGATCCGCACCGCTGCCGACTTCACCCTGGTTACCACAGCCTTCATATTGTTCCTCCCTCAATACATATACGGCCGGACAAAATCACTGACCGTCTGGAAATATCGTTTCTGATCCTTCTGTGAAGACGCTGCATGGATAGCACCATCAACCAGCAATAATTTCTTTTCCGGCACTCTCGCCTCTTTGAAAAGTTTTTCCGCCATATCCACGGGCACCAGCGTATCTTTCTTGCCATGGATAAACAGGATGGGCAGCTTCGACCGCCGCACGGCCATTACCGGTTCAGCATCATGCAAGCTGAAGCCTGCGACCTTCTGGCAGCGCCAATCCAAAAGATTCATCGCGGGGAACGCCGGCAAATTAAACGAAACGGTCAGCTGATGGACAAGCAGGTCAAACGCACTCGTATACCCGCAGTCCTCGATGCAGGCCACAGTCTGCGTTGGCAAATCATCACGTGCTGCAGCGAGCATCACCGTCGCAGCCCCCATCGATACGCCATGCAGAATAATCCTGGCCTGCGGATGGCGCCTGGCAATCAGCCTTGCCCAGGCCGCAATATCTCCGCTCTCTTTATAGCCCATCGTCAGGTACTTGCCTTCACTGTTGCCCGAAGCCCGCAAATCCGGCGTCAATACATGGTATCCCATCAGCAGATAATTTTCGGCGATATACCACGAATTCTGCTGGGTGCAGCCATAGCCATGCGCGATAATCACCCAGCGCTCGCTGTCCTGCCTGGGGGAAAAATGCGTAGCCTCAAGCTGCAGGCCGTCCGCTGCCTGCAAGTCCCATACTTCATTCTCATATTCCGGTTTATTGAACTGCCTTGCCTCAGGCGGCATCAAAAGCGCATAAGCGCGCGGCGGTTCCTGCGGATTCTCCTCCGTACCGCGCTCCAGCCCGAAGTGTACCGCATAATTGCCAATAAAATATCCTGCCCCCATGACGAAAACTGTCGTAGCAGCCACCAAAGTGATGACTGCCGTCAGGAGACAGGATAGGATAGTCTTCTTCATGGAATCACCTTTCATGTTTTCAAAAAATGCGATTCCATTATATCATCTTTTGCTGAAGAATACTTTTAATTTTTTATTTCCCCGCTTGCATGCGGTTGATCGCACTGAACAGCGCATGGAACGAAGCCGTGATAATATCGGTATCCATGCCAGCGCCCCAGGTAATATGTCCTTTATCCGATGTAATGCCGATATAAGCCATAGCCCGGGAATTCTGGCCGACCTCCAAGGCATGCTCGCTATACGTCAAGTCCTTGTAGGCAATATTGAGATTCTGCTGCAGGGCATTCGATACCGCATCGAGACGGCCGTTGCCCCTGGCCAGGAATGTGACCTTCCTGCCATCTACTTTGATATCTACCGTGCCCGAGCGCGTGCCGTCCGGCTCCTTCTTGAGCAGGAAGTCATCGAGCTCATACGGCGTCGTGACATTGACATACTCGTTCTGGAAAATCTGAAAAATTTCATCAGGCATGAGTTCCTTATGGTTATGATCCGATACGCTCTTGACGCAGTAGCCAAAGTCCTCACGCATCTTCTTCGGCATCTCGATGCCGTACTTCTGCTCCATGATAAAGCCGACGCCGCCCTTGCCGGACTGGCTGTTGATACGGATGACATCGCCATCGTACTCACGGCCGACATCCTTCGGATCGATATAGAGATACGGCAGCGTCCACTTGTCGGGATTCTTTTCTTCCTTCCACTTCATGCCCTTGGCAATCGCATCCTGATGCGAACCAGAAAATGCCGCAAAAACAAGCTTGCCCGCATACGGCTGGCGATAGCCTACCTGCATGCGCGTGAGGCTTTCATAGGTTTCCACGAGTTCGGACATATGGGAAAAATCGAGCTGCGGATCGACACCGAGTGCGAACATATTCATGCCCACCGTCACGATATCGACATTGCCCGTGCGTTCGCCATTGCCGAACAACGTGCCTTCGACGCGGTCAGCACCAGCCAGCAGGCCCATTTCGGTATCGGCCACACCGCAGCCGCGGTCATTGTGCGGATGCAGCGACAACACGACATTTTCACGGTATTTGAGATGCTTATTCATGTAGGCAACCTGCATCGCATAAACATGCGGCATGCTCATTTCAACCGTCACCGGCAAATTGATGATAGCCTTGCGGTCAGCCGTCGGCTGCCAGACATCGAGCACGGCATTGCAGACTTCGAGTGCATACTCGGGTTCCGTCCCTGTGAAGGACTCCGGCGAATACTCAAAACGGTAATCCGCCCCAGCCTCTTCGGTCAGCTGCTTCAAAAGCTTAGCCCCATCGACGGCCATCTGCTTGATTTCCTCCTTCGACTTGCGGAAAACCTGCTGACGCTGGGCAACCGATGTCGAATTATAGACATGGACGATAGCATTCTTGACCCCCTTGAGGGCCTCAAATGTCTTGCGGATGATATGCTCACGCGCCTGGGTAAGCACCTGGATCGTCACATCCTCAGGAATCAGGTCATCCTCGACCAGCCGGCGCAAAAATTCGTACTCGGTTTCTGAAGCCGCCGGAAAACCGACCTCGATCTCTTTGAATCCGACCTTGATGAGCATCTTATAGAATTCCAGCTTTTCTTCGAGGTTCATCGGCGTGATGAGTGCCTGATTGCCATCACGCATATCCACACTGCACCAGATAGGCGCATGGTCTGGCGCGTCTTTCTTCGCCCATTCGAGGTCGATCTCTGGCGGCATGAAATAACCCTTGCTGTACTTCTGATAATTCATCATCTGCGAATCCCTCCTAAAAATAAAAGCCTTTCATCTCTAAGAGACGAAAGGCTAGCTTACGTGTTACCACTCCAATTCGTGCCTGCCGGCACCTCATACAGACTCCATCAAGTCCTCCTGCGCTAACGGTCAGGCTCCGTCCCGGTTTACTTGCCTTCAGGCGTTCAGCGGGCTGCTTCAAGGTGAGTTCCGCATCCTGCCACTATTGTCTTGCACCAACCGACAACTCGCTGGAAGTTTTCCGATACGTACTATTCCTCTGCTATGCATTTCCCTGTGTTGCATACTACATTATCACATGAAAAAACATTTTGCAAGTTTTTATCTGTAAAACTGTAAACTATTTTTATTTTTTGCGCGGATTTTCTTCCGGCTCTCTCGGTGACTTCTTCGCCGCCAAACGGGCTTTTTCCTTCTCACGCTGGATTCTTTTCCGCTCTTTATGCGCCTCATAGCGCTCGCGGCCCTCTTCAAAAGCCCGCTTGGCCTCCTCCGTATCGAGAATGAGCGGTGGTACCGGTTTAGGACGCGAATTGCGGTCTAAAGCCACCATCGTGAAATAAGCCGTAAGTGCACGCTGCGGCTTGCCCTCCTGGTCGAGATCCTCGACATCGACATTTACCGCTACTTCCATGGAACTATGCCCCACAAACACAATCTCAGCCGTGCAAGTCACAAGATCGCCAATCAGAATGGGCAGATGGAACTCCAGCTCATCGACACGGGCCGTGACCACATTGGAGCGGGCATACCGGCGCGCAGCAGCATAGGCTGTCGAGTCCATCATCTTCATGATTTCGCCGCCATGAACATTGCCATTGGGATTTGTCTGGCTCGGCATCATGACCTGACTGATTACGATTCTATTCTGCGCCATATCAATAACCTCCTGCGGATAACGTATCATACTGTCTCACTATAATTCTAACATTATTTACAGCATAAATACAATTGTTTTCCTGTAAAATCAACAAGCATTAGGATAACGGATTTCCCCAAGATTTACCGTAACATGTGTCACAGAAATCGTGCCAAAACAAAAAGTCTCCTCCATTAATTGAAGAAGACTTTTCTGCATGATCATTCACTGATGCTTTGGCGGATGGCCTGACAGGTTTCCTCATAACACATGCCAACCTCTTTCGCCAGCCGTCCGATCTCTTCGCTGCTCTGCCCAGTCCGTATCGCCTGGACGGCTGCGTCAGCCGCTTCAAATAACCGCATAAGGCTCAAGTTGCCCGACGTTCCCTTGAGCGTATGGACGCTCCTCTCAGCCAGCGCGAGATCCCCTGCTGCCAGTTCCTGTACAAAATCCGCATATGAGCCATCGACAAGGAATTTAAGCAGGAATTTATGATAAAGTGCCACATTGCCCATAAAACGCTCTAAGCCTTTATCGTAATCTACCCCTGCCTGTTCCAGTGTTGCCTTTATCTGCATCTGTTCCATGAGATTCGCCTCCCAGCCCTTTGCACTATTTCATGAATTGATCGATTGCCTTATTGAGCTGCGCAATCGCCTCTTTGTCATTCTCCTTGACCGCATCGACAACGCAATGCTCCAGATGGTCCTTGAGGATAATCTTGCTGACTCCATTTATCGCGCTGCGTACCGCTGAAAGCTGCACGAGCACCTCGCTGCAATCACGCCCCTCCTCCACCATGCGCTTGATGGCTTCGAGATGGCCGATAAGCCGTGACATACGGTTGAGGACAGCCTTTGTCTGCGTATGGCTGTGCTGATGCCCATGACTGCCAGGCATATGCGTGTGCTGGATTGTCGTACCATCCGCTAAAACATGCGTATGGACATGTCCCTGTTCCTGTGCGCTGGCAATGTCGTCTATTTTGTCTTCTGCCACGAATGAGCCTCCTTAGGTACTAGCTTTTCTCTATATCTGTTCTTGATTACCGCATGCTTTTCCTGCCAGCTTTTTCTGCCAGCAGTAAAAAGTTTTCAAGAAGAAGGCCTTCCCTGCCGGGAAGGCCCAAAACAGCAAACAATACTTACTTCACAGCAAGCGTCAGCATTTCGCCATTGATATTCCATTCTTTGGCCTGACCAGCGAGACTATCATAGACCACTGTATCGGCCAGCGTGATTTCCTTGAGATATGCTTCGTTCTTCTTGACGATGCTTGCAAGTTTTTCATTGCCACTGAGGCTGACCGTGATATGGTCGGTGACCTCAAAGCCATTTTCCTTGCGCATGGTCTGGACCTTGCTGATGATCTCACGGACGAACCCTTCCTCAAGCAGCTCTTCGGTAAGCGTCGTATCGAGCGCAATCGTCACACCATTGTAACGCTGGCAGTTGAAGCCTTCTTTCTGTGCCATCGAGACTTCGACATCCTCCGGCGTCAGCGTGACCTCGCCGCTAGCAAGCGACAGTTTGAGCGTCCCCGTGCTGTCAAGCTCGGCCTTAGCCTTGGAACCATTGAGTTTGCCAAGGGCTGCCTTGATTTCACCGATCTGCTTGCCGACTTTCGGCCCCAACACACGGAACTGCGGCTTGAAGCTGTAGGTGAGATATTCTTCCATATCGTCTTTGAAGGTCACAGCCTTGACATTGAGCTCATCTTCGACAATTTTCTGGAAGAACTCCGGCAGCTCACGGCCGGCATGGACAAACATATTGGCAACCGGCTGGCGGTTCTTGATATTCGTTTCATTGCGCGATGCGCGGCCGAGCACGACGATTTCGAGTACGAGTTCCATGTTGGCCTCGAGCTCTTCATCGATCCAGGCCTCGTTGACTGCCGGGAAATCAGCCAGATGTACGGACTCCGGTGCCTGCTTGTCGATGCTGCAAACGAGGTTGCGATAGATGGACTCCGTGATGAACGGAACCATCGGTGCCGCCGTCTTGGCCGTCGTAACCAGCGCCGTCCAGAGCGTCATATAGGCATTGATCTTATCCTGCTCCATGCCCTTCGCCCAGAAACGGCTGCGGCTGCCACGCACATACCAGTTGGAAAGCTCATCGACGAAAGCCTGCAGAGCTTTCGCAGCCTCGGTTACGCGATAGTTCGAAAGGTCATTATCGACTTCTTTGACCATCGTATTGAGACGCGACAGTACCCATTTATCCATGACGCCAAGCTTATCATAGTCCAGCGTGTATTTCGTTGCATCGAACTGATCGATATTTGCGTAGAGCACGAAGAACGCATAGGTATTCCAAAGCGTACCCATGAATTTGCGCTGGCCTTCCTGCACCGCATCATCATGGAAGCGGTTCGGCAGCCACGGGGCACTATTCTCATAGAAGTACCAACGGATGGCATCAGCACCATGCTGGCGCAGTGCGTCCATCGGATCGACGGCATTGCCCTTCGACTTGCTCATCTTGCGGCCATCCTTATCCTGGACATGACCGAGAACGATGACATTCTTGTACGGCGCCTTGTGGAACAGCAGCGTCGAGATGGCCATCAGCGAGTAGAACCAGCCACGCGTCTGATCGACAGCCTCGGAAATGAAGTCCGCCGGGAAGCGCTTCTCGAAGATGTCCTTGTTCTCGAACGGATAATGCCACTGCGCAAACGGCATCGAACCAGAATCGAACCAGCAGTCGATAACCTCAGATACGCGGTGCATTTCCTTGCCGCACTGCGGGCACTTGATGGTTACCTTATCGATGAACGGACGATGCAGCTCGATTTCCTCCGGGCAGTTATCCGACATGGACTTGAGCTCCTCAATGGAGCCGATAGCATGCTGATGCCCGCATTCGCATTCCCATACCGGCAGCGGCGTGCCCCAGTAGCGGTTACGCGAGAGGCCCCAATCCTGCACATGCTCGAGCCAGTCACCAAAACGGCCCTTGCCGATGGATTTTGGAATCCAGTTGACCGTGTTGTTATTGGCTACGAGTTCATCCTTGACATCGGTCATCTTGATGAACCAGGTCGAACGCGCATAGTAGAGCAGCGGCGTATCGCAGCGCCAGCAGTGCGGATAGCTGTGCGTGAATTCCGGTGCCTTGAAGAGCAGGCCTTTATTCTTAAGATCTTCCAGGATCATCGGGTCAGCCTTCTTGACGAATACACCGGCCCAGTCTGTCTCCTCGGTGAGTTCGCCCTTGCCATTGACGAGATTGACAAACGCGATGTTGTACTTCTGGCAGACACGGTTATCGTCTTCACCGAAAGCCGGGGCTAAATGGACGATACCCGTACCATCTTCAGTCGTGACATAACCATCGCAGGTTACGATATGTGCCTTCTTTCCCGGCTGTTTGGCAATGGCCTCACTAGCAAACGGATAGAGCGGCTCATAAGCACGGCCTTCCAGCTCCTGGCCCTTGAATTTTTCAAGGACCTCACGCTCGCCCTCAACGCCTTCGAATACTTTTTCCACCAAAGCTTCGGCCAGGATGTAATCTTTGCCATTGACCCGGAGTTTTACATAATCGACATCCGGATTGACGCAAAGAGCAAGGTTCGACGGCAGCGTCCACGGCGTCGTTGTCCAAGCCAGGAAGTACGTGTTCTCCTCATCCTTGACCTTGAACGTGACCATCGCCGAACGCTCGGTGACATCTTTATAGCCCTGCGCAACCTCATGACTCGAAAGCGGCGTGCCGCAGCGCGGGCAATACGGAACAACCTTGTACCCTTTATACAGGAGGCCCTTGTTCCAGATTTCCTTGAGTGCCCACCACTCAGACTCGATAAAGTTATTCTCATACGTGATGTATGGATTATCCATATCGGCCCAGAAACCAACGACATCGGAGAATTCTTCCCACATGCCTTTGTACTTCCAGACTGACTCACGGCATTTCTTGATGAACGGCTCGATACCGTACTCTTCGATCTGCTCCTTGCCATTGATGCCGACAGCCTTCTCGACCTCGAGCTCAACCGGCAGGCCATGCGTATCCCAGCCCGCTTTGCGCAGAACTTTCTTGCCCTTCATGGACTGGAAACGCGGCAGCATATCCTTGATGACACGCGTGAGCACATGACCGATATGCGGCTTGCCGTTAGCCGTCGGCGGGCCATCATAGAACGTGAACGTATCGCAGCCTTCACGCTGGTCGATAGCTTTCTGGGCGATGTTGTTGTCTTTCCAAAACTTCAGGACTTCCTGCTCGCGTTCCACGAAGTTCAGGTTAGTGTCTACCTTACTGTACAAAGCGGATTCCTCCTCCTAATAGAAAAAGCCTGCATCCCAAAACAGGATGCAGGCTATAATACCTACACTAAAACCACCTATTTTTCACGTACCATCATACGCTATTCCATAACGGGGAATACCGGCCCGGCTTACTCGCATTCTTTCAGCCTGCTGCTCCGAAGTGATTTTCTGCCCCCGCTACTCGCTACCGGCTCACACCTGCCCCGGTTCGCTTGAACTTTCGCTGAAGACATACTCTCTTCATCCACGCATTTACATGTTAACAGCACTTATTGTA
>Ga0307459_10015_pt1 | contig 12614 bp, 6 predicted proteins | sample GoafecXyGen6Rep1_FD_203832 | JGI IMG/M metagenome (GOLD analysis project Ga0307459, IMG submission 203832) | Metatranscriptome of enriched fungal communities from goat fecal pellet, Isla Vista, California, United States - Xylan, Gen6, Rep 1... ...
CCCTGTTACTGGCAATCAGCGTCCATATTTCCGGCAAAGCCCTGCAAGCTCATCTGCATCAGCTGTCAGACGATAATCCGGCTTGAGCCGCCATTTCCAATTGAGCCCGACAGTGCCTGGAATGTTCATCCGGCTGCGTTCATCAAGCTGCAAGATGTCCTGCATCGGAATCATGGCCAGCCGGGCATCAGCCGCATAAGCAAACTCGATAAGTTTGCGTGCAATCCTGTCCGGTCGGTCGGCATCAGCATGCAGCATACCAGCCACTGCTGCCCGCATCGTATCATCGATATCCTGATTATACCAGCCAATCGTCGTATTGTTATCATGCGTGCCCGTATAGACGATGCTGTTTTCTGGCGTCACGCAGCCCAGGCGCCCCTGGGCATTGAAATGCAGCGTGAAATGCAGCACCTTCATGCCAGGGAAGCCACAGGCATCACGCAGCTGTCCGACTTCGTCCGTAATGATGCCCAAATCTTCAGCGACAATAGGCATCTTTCCGCCCAGCTCCTCACGAATCTCATCAAAGAACGGCTTGCCAGGGCCTTTGACCCAATGGCCATTGATGGCCGTATCCGCCTTGCCATCGACCTCCCAGTAGGATTCAAAACCTCGGAAGTGATCGATGCGGACAATATCCACGAGTTCAAACAGCTTGCGGAAGCGCCGCTTCCACCAGCCATACTTCTCCTCCTTCATGGCCGTCCAATCATACTGCGGATTGCCCCAGAGCTGACCTGTCGCACTGAAATAATCTGGCGGTACGCCTGCTACCGTACGGGCCGTTCCATCTGGGTTCAGGTCAAACAGATGCTGGTTAGCCCAGACATCAGCACTGTCCCCCGCCAGGAATATCGGCATATCGCCCATAATCAGGACGCCTTGCTGCTTGGCATATGCATGCAGACGCTGCCACTGCTGCGCAAACAGGAACTGCTCGAATTTGACCATGCCGATGGCATCAGCCAAACGTTTGGACAACTCTTTGAGCGCTTTAGGCTCATGCTTCTTGACAGGTTCCGGCCATTTATTCCAGGCAACGCCCTTATATTCCTTCTTGGCCGCCTGAAACAGGGCAAAATCCTCCAGCCAGTACGCCTCGCGTTCACAGAACGCCAGATACTCGCCATTGCTGTCTGCCTCAGCCTTGAACTTTGTCCATGCCTTCTTGAAACATTTATTCTTGAAACTATAAACCCACTCAAAATCGATAAAGGACGAATTGCTCACATAAGGAACGCGTGCTTCGGCTGCCGTCAGCCACTTATGCGCCAGGAGGTCTTCGATATCGATAAGCAGTGGATTGCCCGCAAAGGCCGACGAAGATTGATATGGCGAATACCCCACATTATCCGTCGGGCCAAGCGGCAGGATTTGCCAGACATGCTGTCCAGACTCCTTGAGGAAATCAACAAAATGATAGGCCTCTTTTCCCAGATCGCCAATGCCATATTTCGACGGCAGGGAAGTCGGATGCAGCAGGATACCTGCCTGCCGCGGATACTTGCGTGGCTGCCGTTTGTGCTCCAGCAATATACCGGTCAATGGTGCCAATTTGACTTCGACCTGGCCACGGACGACTGGATACTCTTTGCCACTGCCCAAAGCATCAACGAAGCAACCATCAGCAAAATCGCTGACATCCATATAGACCATCCGGCTCTCACTGCGGCTGCGATTGAACGCGACCAAAAACGCTCCGTCCTCAGCCTCAGCGCCAAAGACGTCTTCGCCGCCACGGATGACACGCGCATAAGCGATCGTATCGCCATCAGCGCTAAGCGGCAGCAGGCTGCCAGTCTGCAAGACCGTATGCTTGTTGCGCAGAGCGATGATTTTCTTATACCACTCGCGCAGATAGAGATCCCCGCCGTCCCATGGATAAGGACGGCGATTATACGGGTCCTTGAAGCCCTGCATACCAATCTCATCACCATAGTATATACATGGTACACCAGGATACGTCATCTGCCACAAAGCCGCCATCATGAGCCGCGCAGCACCAAGGTTATACTGTTCCTTGTCAAGCCGCGCGCGCGATTGTTCAACAGCCGGCATGCCATCGTAATAAGCCGCATCGCCAAGCAATGTGATAGCGCGCTGGACATCATGGCTGCCGATCAAGTTCATCATCGCATAGAAATTCTCGCGCGGATAATTTTCCCGCAAACTCTCAAAACGGCGCTGCGCCGTCTGGCCATCGACATGTCCCTTGAGGAAATCAAACAGGATGGTGCGGAACGGATAGTTCATCGCCGAATCCATTTCCTGCCCGCAAAGATACTCGCGCGGCACACCATACGCAATCTTATGCGAAGCATCTTCCCAGACCTCGCCGATCATGACAGCCTCGGGATTGCTTTTCTTGAGTTCCGCAAAAAAAGACTGCGAGAAGGGCTCCGGCAGCTCGTCAATGACATCCAGCCGCCAGCCGGCAACACCTTCATTTAGCCAATGATGCAGGACACTATCCGGCGCTGAAATGATGAAATCCATATACGAAGGCGTCGTCTCCGTAACATTCGGCAGCGTATTGAAATTCCACCAGCTGTCATATTCATAGGGGAAATTGCGGAAATTATACCACTCGTAATATGGCGACTCCTTGGACTGGAATGCGCCCACCGTATCATATTGGCCCGCACGATTGAAGTAACGGCTGTTGCTGCCCGTGTGACTGAACACGCCATCAATGATGATACGGATGCCTTGTGCCTTGGCCGCCTCAATGAGTTCGCGGAAATCTTCATTGGTTCCCAATATGGGGTCTATTTTATGATAATCGCCCGTATCATAATGATGATTGCTTTCCGACTCAAAGACCGGATTCAGGTAGATGACCGATATGCCTAATTCCTTCAGATAGCCAAGTTTTTCCTTGATGCCCTGCAAGTTGCCGCCAAAGAAATCATACGCCACGATTTCCTTCGTGTCGGGGTCCTTGTAATAGCAAGGATCGTCTGACCAGTCCGCATGATAGACGGCCCCCTTCTTGGGAATCAGTTTATCGCCTTTACGGTAAAAACGGTCAGGGAATATCTGATACATGACACTGTGTTTGAACCAATCCGGCGTTTTAGCCCCTTGAGTGTAGACCGTGATCTGGAACGATGGCGGCACGTGGTCATAGACATTGCCCAGGCCCCCCCATTGCTCCGGATTGTTGCCATAGTAAGTCGTACCCTGCGCCGTCGTAATGATGAAGTAATACCATAACAGGCAGCCCTTCTCTGGCATTTCCATATCAACACAGTAGAACTTTTCTGCCTTGCTGCTATCATCCTTCGTCGTCAGGTTCACGAGCTTCTCGCCCGATTTGTCATGCCAGAGCCGCAAGAGAACATGGCGGATTTCCTGTTTGGTCTTCAGCCGGATTCCCAGCCGGACTTTTGTGCCGGCCTCCGCCGCACCAATCGGCGAGCGGAAATAGATATTCTGGGAGTTATGCTCGACCTCACTTCTATCCAGCATAAAATCTCCTCCTTCTCTTCTCTTACTCAGTCCCGCTTGCATAAAAGGCGGCAAAATCATTGCCGCCCCCATGTAATTTAATTATTCTGCCAACAGCCTGTTATACAGTGCCTTGTATTCCTTGGCAGAGTTCTTCCAACTATAATCGGTATTCATGGCATTCTCGACGATATGCTGCCATTCTTCAAAATTCTCATAAGCACTGAGTGCACGCTTCAGCGCATACATCATCTCGTGCGCATTGTAATCACAGAATACGAAGCCATTGCCCTCGTTGGTATACTTATCGTACTGCTGGACTGTATCCTTGAGGCCGCCAGTCTCGCGGACTACAGGAATAGCACCATAGCGCATAGCGATCAGCTGGCCAATGCCGCACGGCTCATAGTTCGATGGCATGAGGAAAATGTCCGCTGCCGCATAGATGCGTTGTGCCAGCTCATTCGAGAAACGGATATTGGCTTTGACTTTCGTCGGAAAGCGCCATTCCAGTCCCTTGAACCACTCTTCGTACTCCTTGTCGCCTGTCCCCAAGATGACCAGCTGGATGTTTTCATGCTGCAGGATCTCATCCATCATGCGCACGATAAGATCCAGGCCCTTGGCCTCAACGAGACGGGAAATCAGGGCGACCATAGGCGTACGGCGGCTCATCGGCAAGCCCAGGAAGTTCTGAAGCTCCGTTTTGTTGTCGGCCTTACGGTCACGGCTGTCCACATCGTAAGTCTCAAACAGGTTCTTATCGGTAGCCGGATTGTAGATATTGTAGTCAATGCCATTCACAATGCCATACAGCGAATCACGGCGGCTGCGCAGCAGTCCATCAAGATTCTCGCCGAAGTAATCGTACTGGATTTCCTGCGCATACGTCCTGCTGACTGTTGAAATATAATCTGCATAGATGATGCCGCCCTTCATGAAGTTTACAGCATCGTAAAATTCCAAATCGCCGTTGTTGAAATACTTCCAGTCCAGTCCCAGGACGTCGCTCATGACCTCTTTCGGGAAAACGCCCTGATATTTAAGGTTGTGGATCGTATAGAGCGTACGGATCTTGCGGTAACGCTCATCATCCATATGTTCAAGCTTCAACAGGACATTCACCATGCCTGCATGCCAGTCGTTCGTGTGGATGATATCCGGCCAGAAATCGACAATAGGCAGCAGATTCAGCACCGCACGGCAGAAGAACGAAAAACGCTCCGCATCGTCATCATAACCATAGAATCCCTCACGATCGAAGTATTCCTGATTGTCCACAAAGTAATAGATGATTCCATCTTTTTCATACTTATCCAAACCGACATATTTCTGCCGCCACGCTACGCTCAATTCGCCATCGTAGACGTGCTCCATAGCATTGCGGATCTCGGGAGCGATCTTGCCGTATTTCGGCATGACCACACGTACCTCCACGCCTTCTTCTTTCAATGCCTGCGGCAGCGATCCTGCTACATCAGCCAGGCCTCCGGTTTTTGCAAATGGTACTGCTTCAGATGCAACATAAAGAACTTTCATTCCCATTTCCTCCTTAATCATTGCCAGCAGCTTTTTTCTTTGCCGTGGTCTTCGTGGTTGTGGACTTTGTCGTTTTCTTAGCCGCAGCCGTCTTTGCAGCCGTGGTCTTGCGGGCCGTCGTCTTCTTGGCAGCTGGCTTCTCAGCCGTTACCGTTTTTTTCTCAGTAGATTTCTTCGCTGCTACCGTTTTCGTTGCAGCTTTGGCCGTTGTCTTCTTGACTGTTTTCGGCTCCGCTTTCGTTGCCGTTTTCTTAGCCGTCGTCTTTGTCGCCGGCTTGGCTGCTGTCTTCTTGGCCGTTGCTTTCACTTCGTCCTTTACTGCTGTCTTCTTGGCAGTTGTTTTCCCAGCAGCTTTCGTCGTCTTCTTGGCAGCAGTCTTGGTCGCAGTCTTGGTCGCAGTCTTGGTCGCAGTCTTTTTCACACTGGTCTTCTTTCCAGCCGTTTTCTTGACTTCGGCGGCTTCTGCCTTGCTGGCAGAATCACTTTCCTCATGGCCTCTGGCATCTACTTCCGCCGAAGCCTCAGGAAAAGACGTTCCTGCACCAGACTGCCCCTTGAGACGCAAATATACCGTAGCCAGCGGCGGTACCGTAAGCGTGATGGACTGCTCACGGTTATGCCACGGCACATCCTGACTGATGATTTCCCCATGGTTGAGCACGCCGCTGCCACCAAAGGCCTCATCATCCGAGTTGAATACCTCAACATAATGTCCCTTCGACGGTACACCAATCCGATAATTCTGACGGACTTCCGGCGTGAAATTGCAGACTGCGATGATAAAGTCATTGCTGTCCTCAGCCTTGCGGACAAACGAGACAATGCTGTTCTCATTGTCGTTGCAGTCAATCCACTGGAAACCATTCCAATCGAAATCGACCTGCCAGAAGGCTTTGTTGTCGCAATAGAACTTGTTGAGCGCCTTCGAATACGCCTGCATCTTCGTATGCATATCGTACTGCTCAACCAGATGCCAGTCAAGGCTGTCATCGTAATTCCATTCAATGAACTGTCCGAACTCGCCGCCCATGAACAGAAGTTTTTTGCCTGGATGCGCCATCCAATACCCAAAGAACGTACGCAAGCCGGCAAATTTCTGCCAATAGTCCCCCGGCATCTTGCTGATCAATGAACACTTACCATGTACGACCTCATCATGCGACAGTGGCAGCACGAAATTCTCGGAGAACGCATACATGAACGAAAACGTAACCTTATCGTGATTCCATTTGCGATAGATTGGGTCAAGGCTCATATACTTGAGCATGTCGTTCATCCAGCCCATGTTCCACTTGTAATTGAAGCCCATGCCACCCATATATACCGGCTTGGAAATTAGCGGCCAAGCCGTCGATTCCTCGGCAATCATAAGTGCCTGCGGATGATACTGGAAGATAGCCTCATTGAGCTTGCGCAGGAAATCCATAGCTTCGAGATTGCCCGTATCGCCGTATTTGTTCGGCTGCCACTCGCCATCTTTGCGCCCATAGTTCAAATACAGCATATTGGCGACCGCATCGATACGCAGCCCATCGATATGGAACTCTTCAAACCAGAACATGGCATTGGAAATCAGGAAGCTCTGAACCTCCGTGCGGCCATAATCGAAGTTCGTCGTGCCCCATTCCCAGTTCTCGGCGCGCTGCTCGTTGTCCGACTCATAAAGCGTCTGTCCATCGAAGTGGCGCAGTCCCTGCTCATCTTTGCAAAAATGTCCCGGTACCCAGTCCATGATGACAGCGATGCCATTCTGATGTGCCTTGTCAACGAGATAACGGAAATCATCCGGCTCACCGTAGCGGCTCGTCACCGCAAAATATCCCGTAGCCTGATACCCCCAGGAACCATCGAAAGGATGCTCACAGAGCGGCATGAACTCAATATGCGTATAGTTCATTTCCTTCGCATAGCCGATAAGCTGATCTGCCAGTTCGCGATACGAAAGATATTCGCCCTTCGCATTGCGGCGCCAGGAACCTGCATGGACCTCATAAGTCAGCATCGGACGTCCATACGAAGACTCCTTGCGCTTCCGTTCCAGCCAATCGCCATCCTGCCAGTCATAATGGCTCATATTATAGACACGCGACGCTGTCTCCGGTTTCTTTTCCGCATAGAACCCATACGGGTCAGCCTTCATGATGCGCGGGCCACCCCACTGCGGTTCAATCGCGTACTTGTAGATAGCACCTTCCTGAACGTTTTCGATGAACACCGACCAGATTTCACCATCTTCAAGCCGCGACATCGTATTGACACGATCATCCCAGGCATTGAAGTCACCAACGACACTGATGGATTTTGCATGTGGTGCCCATACAGCAAAACGAACACCTTTTTTGCCGTTTTCTTCCACGAAATGAGCCCCTAGCATCTCATAGGCATGATAGTTCGTTCCCTGATGGAACAGGTATCGGTCAAATTCACTAATATCTGAAGTCTTCAAAAAAAATCCCCCTTAAATAATCGTGGATTTCAGGCGGGCCCCCCTGCCCGCCCAAAACCAGCGGCATACGTGCTTACGACATCATGACAGGCTTGACTTGCCAGATCTCATTGGCGTACTCATCAATCGTGCGGTCAGACGAGAAGCAGCCAGAGTTGGCAATGTTCATCGCCGAAGATTTCAGCCAATTGTATTTGTCCTTATAGCGACGCATGATTTCCTCATGCGCCTCAGCATAGGCATCAAAATCCTTGAGAATGAAGAACTCGTCATTGGCATGCAACAGATAATCATACAACGAATGGAAATCACCATAACTGCCATCCACGAGCTGATTGACCACCTGGCGTACACGCGGATTGGTGTTGTATTCATCCCAAGCCGAATACGTACCCGTTGCATAGTACGTCAATACTTCCTCCGCACGGAGACCGAAGATGACACAGTGTTCATCTCCACCAACGGCCTCGCGGATTTCAACATTAGCACCGTCAAGTGTTCCCAGCGTAATGGCTCCATTCATCATGAATTTCATATTGCCGGTACCCGAAGCCTCCTTGGAAGCTGTCGAGATCTGCTCACTGACGTCTGCGGCCGGATAGACGATCTCGCCGATCGATACGCCAAAGTTCTCGATGAATACGATCTTGATCTTGCCCTTGATGCTGGCATCGTTGTTGACCTTCGCCGCCACTGCATTGATGAGGCGGATGGTCTCCTTGGCGATGTAGTAGCCCGGGGCAGCCTTGCCGCCGAAGATATACGTCGTCGGCAGCATATCGTAGCTCTTGTCCGTCTTGAGCTTGTTGTACTGGTACATGATATGCAGGATATTCATAAGCTGGCGCTTATACGAATGGATGCGCTTCACCTGGATATCGAAGATCGAGTCAGGATCGACATCGATGTGATTATGCTCTTTGATATACGCGGCCAAAGCCACTTTGCGCAGGTGCTTGACCTTGCCCAGCTCCGCCAGGAACGGCTTGTCATCGACATAATCGTTGAGCAGGTCGAGCTGCTCCGGATGACGATGCCAACGGCGGCTGCCGATGGTCGCATCGATGAGGTTCGCCAGCTCGGGATTTGCGCCCATGAGCCAGCGGCGATGCGTGATGCCGTTCGTCTTATTGTTGAACATCTTCGGATTGTACTCACAGAAGTCGTGCAGCGTCGTGGTCTTGAGGATATCCGAGTGGATCTTGGCCACACCGTTCACGCTATGGCAGCCGACAATTGCCAGGCGGGCCATATGCACCATGCCATCCTCGATGATCGAGAGTGCACGTACCTTGCCTTCATCCTGCGGATAACGCTCGCGCACTTCTTCCAAATGACGGCGATTGATCTCATCGATTATCATATAGACGCGCGGCAGCAGCGTGCGGAACATATCGACCGGCCATTTTTCCAGTGCTTCTGGCATAATCGTATGATTCGTATAAGCAATCGTACTCTTCGTGATAACCCAGGCCTCATTCCACTCCAGGCCCTCTTCATCGACCAGGATGCGCATGAGCTCAGCCACGGCTACCGCCGGATGCGTATCGTTGATATGGATGGCGATCTTCTGGCCAAAGTCATGGATGTCCATGCCGGTTTTCTTGTAATGACGCACAATGCTCTGTACACCAGCCGACGTCATAAAGTATTCCTGGATCAGGCGCATACGGCGACCATCATAGGTACTGTCATCCGGGTAGAGATAGCGCGTGATACTCTCGACAAACAAGCGGTACTCGTTTTTCTGCCGCATCTGTTCCTGGGTCAGCATGCCGTAATCGGAAAAGTCACGGTTAACCTCAGCATTCCAGAGACGAAGCGTATTTACCGTATTGTTATGATAGCCGACAATCGGCACATCATACGGTACAGCCATGACCGTCATAGGATTCTCATAGACAAGTTTGAGGCTGCCATCTTCCATTTCCTTCATATAGGCATGACCATTGAATTTGACATCGACAGCTTTATCCGGCTTGCGATACTCCCAGGCGAAACCATCGCGCAGCCAGTTATCAGGAATCTCGACCTGGTTGCCATCGATGATTTTCTGCTCGAACAAACCGTACTGATAACGGATGCTGCAGCCATGCCCTGGCAGACGATGCGCTGCCATTGAGTCGATGAAGCAGGCTGCCAGGCGGCCAAGGCCGCCGTTGCCGAGACCAGCATCGGGCTCTTCTTCATAAGTCTTGAGCAAGTCAAGGTCGAAATCGCCAAGGACTTCCTTGACAGCTTCCTCTATGCCCAGATTGATGAGATTTGCTTTGAGCAACCGGCCCATCAAAAACTCAATGGAGAAATAATAGACCTGTTTCTCTTCACGCTCCCCGTAGGTGCGATTCGTTTTGATCCAGTTATCCGAAATATACTGCTTAGCCGTTGCGGCCACTGTCTGGTAGATCTCCGTCGGTGTCAGTTCATTGAGATCCCGCCCCCACATGATATGTGCCGTATTGACGAAGCGGTTTTTCAAACCTTCTTTGAGCTTTTCAAATTCTTTGTTTTTAGGACTCTTCTGTTTCTTCTCTCTGGCCAAATCCAAACACTCTCCTTTGGCTGTATTCTTCCTCATGAAAAATAGCAAACAACAACAGCCGTTGTAACGCCACTGCCCGTTATAAGCAGTGGTGCCTCGTTACAACGGCTGACCTTGACATCAGATAACGACATTCTTCGTGACGATCAACGGATAGTTCTGTGCCCCCTTGAGCCATTTCTCCTTCGTGATGACCACGTTTTTGTCGCAGATAACATTCTCGATGAGCGAGCCATCCTGAATGTCACATTTCTGCATTATGATAGAATTCTTGATTTTAACGTCTTTGCCAACCTTGACGCCACGGAACAGGATACTGTTCTCGACCTCCCCGCGGACGACACAACCGTTAGCAATCAACGAATTCTTAACCTCTGCCGTTTCTTTATACTGAACCGGCACTTCATCCTTGACCTTCGTATAGATAGAGTTTTCGCCCATAAAGAGCTCCTCCCATACCTCAGGCTCCAGGATATCCATATTGGATTTATAGTATGCCGCCGTGGAATCCACATGGGCAACATAACCATCATGTTCACAAGCATAGATGTTGTATTCCGAAGCACGGCGGATAATGCCATCCATCAGCAAATCCTGGCCACCATGCTCATAGGTATAGCGGACCATCTCCGCGAAGATGCGCTTTTCCATGAGATACACACTCATGGAAACCTGTGAACCATCATAGACAGCCGACTTCTCAGCAATGTCCGTAACGAGCCCATTTTCCGCTGTCTCGATGACAACGTTCTTGCCCGTAGTTTCCTCCGTAACCGTATGATATACCATCGTGATATCGGCACCGGTATTCTGATGGAAGCGCAGGAGCTGGCTGAAATCTACGTTGTAGACAAAGCTGCCACTCGTCAGCAGAACATATTTCTGCGTGCTGTGCTCAAAGAAATCCAGATTATGATAGAAATTCTTCAAATCACCTTTACGGGTCGTGCTTTCCTGCTGCGGAGCTGGAAGATAGAACAAGCCATCATGACGGCGCGCCAGATCCCAATCCTTGCCCGAACGCAAATGGTCAAGAACGGAACGCGGCTTGTCGGGCAGCATTACCCCAACATTGGTGATGCCGGAATTAACCATGCTTGAAAGCGTGAAATCGATCAGCCGGTATCTGCCAGCAAAAGGTATGGACTCCACGGCCCGTCGATCCGTCATCTCCCGAATCAGGCTATTCTCTTCCTGAAGATTGATAATCCCCATTACTGTTTTCAATTTTATTCACTCCGATCCAACTATGACTAAGGTTGCTGTGTAATCTTGTGTGTATCAGCCAGCCTGTTTGCTGCCTGCCTCTGTCAATACGGTCTCGCCCTCGGCTACTACAGTAATGGCGCCCTTTTCGCCAGCCACCTTCGCTCCCTCGGCGATTTCGCAGTTCTGCGCCACGATCGCATAATCGACCACAGCGTTATCGCGGATGACTGTCGACGGCATGATGACCGAGTTCGTGACTTTCGCGCCCTTGCCGATGCGAACGCCCGGGAAGATGACTGAGTTCTCGACCTCGCCAAGAACCATCGAACCTTCACTGATCATCGAATTCTTGACCTTGGCATTCGGGCCTACATAATGTGGCGGCATCGACGGATTGCAGGAGCAGATTTTCCAATCACCATTGATTTCAAATGGTGGTACATCCTGCAAGAGATCCATATTTGCCTGCCAAAGGCTCTCAATCGTCCCGACGTCCTTCCAATAGCCATCAAATGCATAGGAGTAAAGACGTGCCTTGTCTGCGAGCATCTTAGGAATGATGTTCTTGCCGAAATCATGGCTGCTCGTCTCATCCTTGGCATCATCTTCAAGGTACTTCTTGAGGAAGTTCTTATTGAAGATGTAAATGCCCATCGATGCCAGGTTGCTTTTCGGTTTTGCCGGCTTTTCCTCGAACTCTTCGATGCGTCCATCCTTATCCGTGTTCATGATGCCAAAGCGCGGTGCCTCATCCCAAGGTACTTCGATGACACCAATGGTAGCCTCGGCCTTATTCATCTTATGTGCCTCAAGCATCCACGAATAGTCCATCGTATAGATGTGGTCGCCAGACAGAATCAGTACATACTCCGGGTCTGCCAAATCAATGAAGTTCAAGTTCTGATAGATAGCATCAGCCGTACCGCGATACCAGTCAGCCCCTTTCTCCCGTGCATACGGCGGCAGGATGAAGATACCGCCCTCTTTCTTATCCAAATCCCAAGCGCTGCCTGAAGCCAGATAATTATGCAGTTCCAGTGGACGGTACTGTGTCAGTACGCCTACCTTATCAATGCCGGAATTCGCACAGTTGCTCAATGGAAAATCAATGATACGGTATTTGCCACCGAACGGCACAGCCGGTTTTGCGATTTTCTTCGTCAACGCCCCCAGCCGGCTACCCTGACCACCAGCCAGAATCATTGCTAAGCATTCTGTCTTTCTCATAAAAAATCCCCCTTGGATGTGTAGAAAGCAAATTCCCCTGTTTTGTTTGCTTTCCATATATGTATCTATAAAACAGATTTCTCTGTTTATATACGAATATCCATTTTTAACGCAAAACCACAATTTTCCATCAAAAACGTTCTTTTCCCCTCAAGCCGCAGCGAGAGATTTCCACATCTGCTGCCCATAGCAAGCCCG
>Ga0307459_10016_pt1 | contig 12422 bp, 11 predicted proteins | sample GoafecXyGen6Rep1_FD_203832 | JGI IMG/M metagenome (GOLD analysis project Ga0307459, IMG submission 203832) | Metatranscriptome of enriched fungal communities from goat fecal pellet, Isla Vista, California, United States - Xylan, Gen6, Rep 1... ...
GCACTACCCCGTGAACCCCGCGCTTCGCAGTATCGGGATTCCATACGGACGCATACACCTCATGCGAGCGCTTCGCGCCCACCTTCCCCTCGGTAAGGGGAAGGCTAAAACTGACCGGCAAACTGCAATTTGTGGCAATTATGAGGCGGGGATGCTGGCGGCCCCTTTTTATTGCGGGAAATGCATTTCTGTTATATTATTAGAGTGGTGTGTTTAAATTCAAACGAATGGTACAGAAGGAGATCCTTTTGATGAATAGTAACCAGAAATTACTGGCCGGACTGGTGGTGGCAACCGCTGCACTGCCGACTTTGTCCGGGACAGCTTATGCTGCGTATTCGGCGGATTCGGATACGGGCATTCAGGCGCTGGATTATATTGAGAACAACCGTATTGATGAGCGACAGCGCCGGTTGACCGAGGAGCAGAAGAAGCTGCTCGAAGATGCAGCGAATATGGAAAAGCATCTTCAACAGCCGCTGGCTAAGGACAAGCCGATGCCGGTGGCCTTTGAAGGCGAAGACCTTACCTATGATCAGCGTGATGGCAGCTTCATTGCCAAGGGCAAGGTGGATATCCTGCAGATGGATGCGCATCGTTTCCAGGGCGAGAAAGTCACGGGAAATACGGAAAGGCAGGAAATCGACATTCCCGGCAAGGCGCATATCCTGCAGATGACGCCGGGGCAGATGCGAATAACGCTTGATGGCTATAAAGCGCATTACAACTATGGCACCAAGACGGGGACAATCGATAATGTCCGCGGTAAGGCCGATGCGCACTATATCACGGGTAAGCGGTTTGAGTTCTATCCGGACCATATCGTGGTTTATGATGGCACGCAGACCAAATGCGGTGCTAAATCACCGGATTACCATCTGCAGGCGAAGAAAATCACTATGTACCCGAATGATAAGATTGTCTTGGAAGATGTCTCATTCTGGCTCAAGAAGATAAAGCTCTATTCACGTAAGCGTTATGTTGTCGACATCAGTCCGGGAGCGGATAAAGCGAAATATCCCTATCCACGGGTGGGGTATAATACCGACGATAAGCTGACTTTCAGCTGGGATCTTTCATTTCCTGTGGCCAGCAATGTTGCGGTCAATACGAATATTTATGTCACAGGGGCCGATGGCTGGCGCGGCAACTATGATGTGACCTGGAAGAATAAGAAGATGGCGACGGGTGTCACCTATGGTTATTTCGAGGATAGCGATAATCGCTGGATTCGCAAGCAGCCAGCTGTTTTCTGGCGCTATGGCGATCATATCGGCGACAGTCACTTCACGTATAAGCTTTATACCGAGTACGGCCGCTGGTATGGAAAGGGCATCCATAGCAATCATAGCTATTATTCAGCAACCCTTGGCTATGATCCCATCAAATTCAGCCGCTATACGCTCTATCTGAGCTTGGGCTACAATATCACGCGGGAGTCGTACGATAATTCGCGTGTAGCTGGCATCAAGGCCGATGCTGTACTGACGAAGGATTTCGATGAGCGCTGGGCAGCCTATGCAGGCTATCATTATAGCCAGAAGGATGCGGCAAACTCCTTATTCAATTTCGGTACGGATGATTACCGCCGCAAGCTTGAAGGTGGTTTCAGCTATCGCGTGGATGAGAAGAACCGTCTGGCAGTCGGTACGAAATACGATCTTGACCATGGCAAGTGGAAGAATATCGATTACTATTGGTATCATGATATGCATTGTGCGGAGTCGATTGTGCGCTATAAATCGCTGCATAATCAAATCAGTATACGCTTCCAGTTCACGCCATGGTAAACAGGAATATACGCAAGAATGATTGAGGATGTTTGACTTATGAGAAAAGAACTGGCACCAATCCTGGAGGAAATCCAGGGACAGAATATATTGGTCATTGGCGATATGGTGGCCGATATCTATCTGGATGGCCGCATTTCGCGCATTTCGCGCGAGGCTCCGGTGCTCGTGCTCGAGCAGGCGGGCGAGAAAATCATTGCGGGCGGCGCGGCCAATGTCGTCAACAACGTGGCAACGCTGGGCGGCAACGTCTTTGCCGTAGGCCTTTTGGGTCTTGACCATGCGGCACGCGGCCTTAAAGAGGCCTTGGAAAAAAATGGTGCGCATACCGAGGGCTTGTTCTGTGATGAGAAACGGCCGACTATCTCGAAGACGCGCGTCATCGCGGGTGGCCGGGCAACGGTAAGCCAGCAGATTGTGCGCATCGACAAGGAGAGCCATGAGCCGATGGCTCCGGCTTTTGAATCACAGCTCATGCAGTATATGCAGGCCATGCTGCCCAAAATCGATGGGGTGGTCATCAGTGATTATGGCTCGGGAACGGTTACGCCAAAACTGCAGCAGCTTTTGATCAGCTGGTGCCGGGCGCATGGAGTTCCAAGTATTGTGGATTCGCGCTATGACATCCACCGCTTCCGGGACATTGGCTATGTCAAGCAGAACGATGCGGAGCTCGCAGCGGCTGTGGGCCGGGAGCTGTCATCTGAGGAGGATATCTATGCGGCGGGGCAGGAGCTTCTGGAGGAGCTCGCAGCCGATGGCGTGCTCGTGACGCGCGGTGAGCTTGGCATGGTGCTGCTGGAAAAAGACGGTGCTATCCATAACATTCCGGTTTCGGACAAGAGCGAAGTGTTCGATGTTTCTGGTGCCGGCGATACCTGCGTGGCAACGGTCATCCTGGCGCTGGCGGCTGGTGTGGAGCCGGCTGATGCTGCCGAGCTGTCCAATATCGCCAGCGGCATTGCCGTGCGCAAACTGGGAACGGCAACCGTCAGCAGTGCGGAGCTTAAACGCGCGTTGGGAAAGGAAGAAGTGAGATGCTGATTTCTACGGATGATATCGCGGCATTCTGTGAAGTCTTGCGCAAAGGCGGCCAAAAGGTCGTCTTCACGAATGGCTGTTTTGATATCCTGCATGCCGGGCATGTGACTTATCTGGAAAAGGCGCGCTCCTTTGGCGACTGCCTTGTGCTGGGCCTCAATACCGATGCTTCCGTACGGGCGAACAAAGGCCCGGAACGGCCAATCAATCATGAGCTTGACCGGGCCAAGGTGGTCGGCGCGCTAAAGGCTGTGGATTATGTGGTCTTGTTTGGCGAGCAGACAGCCGAGGCGCTCATTGCCAAGGTAAAACCTGATGTTTACGTCAAGGGGGGCGACTATACGCTCGCAACTCTGCCTGAGGCTAAGATTGTCATGAGCTATGGCGGCCGGGTCGAATTCGTGGATATGGTCGCGGGACGCTCGACCAGCAATGTCATCAAGAAGATAAAACAGGGAGAGGGCTGAGAAAGTTCATGAAAAACATACTTGTAGTGAAGCTCAGCGCCATCGGCGATGTCATCCATGCACTGCCGGTTTCCTATGCCATCAAGGAAACATATCCTGATGCGCATCTGACTTGGGTCGTTGAGCCGCCGGCCTATGATTTGCTGGCGATGAATCCTTATATCGATGAAATCATCGTCTTTGAAAAGAAAAATTTCAAATCCATTGGCGGCTTTTTGCGTGGCTATGGGCCGCTTAAACGCAAAATCCAGCAGCGCAGCTATGATGCAGTGCTCGACTTGCAGGGGCTGTTCAAGTCGGCGGCTATTGCCCGCCTTGGGCAGGCTCCCGTGAAGCTGGGCATGTGCAATATGCGTGAATTCAGCGATAAGATTTCGAAGCCGGTCATCGGGCCCCATGCCCAGGGGCATATCGTCGAGCGCTATCTCGATGTCGCGCGGGCCATTGGCTGCCGCGTCGAACAGGTGCGGTTCCCGCTGGAGGTACCAGAGCGTGAAGCAGAGCTTACGCAGCGGATTTTCAGCCAGGCGGGGGCCAATATGGGCAATCCTTACGTGGTGTTTGCCATTGGGGCAAACTGGCCGAACAAGCGCTGGCCGGTCGAGTATTTTGCAGAGCTTTCCGACTGGCTCTACGAGCGCCGGTTGATACCTGTCCTCGTGGGCGGTGGTGTCGTCGACGAGCAGCGGGCGGCTGAAATCTGTGCGCAGACAGACATCCCGCCACTTGACCTCGTGGGCCGTACGAATTTCAAGCAGCTTACCTATATCCTGCAGAATGCGCAACTCGTCATTGGCGGCGATACGGGGCCCGTGCATCTTTCTGCTGGTGTCGGCACGAAGACCATCATGCTGATGGGGCCGACGGATGCCAATCGCAATGGCCCGTATGGGCAGGGGGAAAATGCCATCGAGGTTGACCGTACCTGCAAATACTGCTGGAAACGTGCCTGCCCGAAAAAGCTTGATTGCCTGGCCAATATCCAGGTTCAGCAGGTTTGTGAACGAATGGAAAGACTGTTGCATTTATGATACGATTGCAAAAATTTTGGGAGAATATCCAACAGGATTTGAAACTGTTTGCTGCTTTATGGCTGCTGATTTGCATATTCCGTCTGGTGTTCATCGGCGGGATGGCAGGATATCTTTCACCAGCGGCCGATGCGGGGGAAATCCTGCTGGCTTTGTGGACGGGGGCGCGGCTTAGCCTTAAATCCGCTGGAGCGATTACATTGCTGGCGTTTGTGTTCTGTTCCTTACTGGGGATCTTTCTGCCTCGTTTGGAGTTGGGGCGGCTAAGGCTATGGGTTGGCACGGCTGCGGGCTTTCTGCTGGCGGTGCTCTTTGAGGCACGGTTTCCGTACTATCGTGAGTTCCGGATGACCTACAATATGCAGGTTGTGCAAGGATGGCAGGATGACCGTACGGCACTCTTTTGGACGATGGTGCAGGAATATGGTCTGCCCTGGCGGCTGGCCATTGCGGTTGCTCTGGCCGTGCTATTCTGGTATGTCTTGAAAAAGCTTTTGAAGACGCCGGTTTTTTTGTTGCCGGCTTTTAACAGCAAATGGACCGTGGCACTTGTTTCATTGGGCTTGACGGTTGTGATTTTTGTGTTTGGTTTATTTGTCCGCTTTGGTGCCAGTTTCAATTATGAGAAGGGGATCAATTGGGAAAACTGCGGGGTTACCAATGATGCGTTTCTCAATGAGTGTATCCTGGACGATGTGCAGGCACTTTATCGGGCCCGTGATTTTGCGATCAATATGGAGGCTGGACACATTGCTGGTGTAGATCGGGAGAATATCGGCAGATATTTGCGTCAAATTGCAGGGCATGAGGATTTGCAGGCCAATGAGATAAAGCCATATCTTGCGCGTACAGCGCAGGGGGCTAAAATCCCGCGCCCCAGGCATATCTTCATCATTTTGGGTGAATCGTGGGCGCAGTGGCCGATGCTGGATCAGTATGCAAACCTCCGGGCGGCAGAGGGAATCCGCAGCCTGGCGGCAGCATCAGACGGATATTCTACGCAGTCGTTCATGCCCAATGGCGAGTATACAGCAATTGCGATTACTGGTATGATAACGGGACTACCCGAAATCCATATTGCGCCGCAGTATCAGTTGCGGACGTTCAAGGAAGTCTATCCGACAGCGATGGCACCTCAGTTCAAGCAGTTGGGCTATCAGGTTGATTTTTGGTATGGTGGGGTTCCATCCTGGGATAGTATCAACCGGGTTTCGCTGGCGCAGGGATTTGACCATTTCTATGGTTATCCTGATTATAATGCGCCAAAGCAAAGCGCTTGGGGGACAAAGGACGGCTATATGTTTGACGCTTTGGAAAAACATCTTGCCGATGAACCGCCAACGGTGCATCTTATCATGACGGTGACCAATCATCCGCCGTATAATCTGGACTTGGAAGCTGAGGGCTTTGACCTTGAGCGGGAAAAGGCTGAGACAGCCAAGCTGCCGCAGGCAGATAATCCGGATGAATTGGCTGTTGAACTGGGGCATTACTGGTATATGGACAAAGTGGTGACGGAATTTATCCGCAAGACGAAGGAAAAATATCCGGATAGCTTGTTTGTCATCACTGGGGATCATGCGGTACGCATGGATCCAGGTACGCAGCCAACGCTGTTTGAACATCAAAGTGTGCCGTTCGTGCTTTATGGGCAGGGAGTTACCAAAGATATCCTGCCGGCTCAGGCTGTCGGCGGTCATCTAAATATTGTTCCTACGCTACTCGAGCTTATTGCGCCGCAAGGGTTCCAATATTATTCGCTGGTGCCCAGTATGACACGCGGATCGCAGGCAGCGTTCAATGGGTCGACTTGGCTGGCTGATGGAATGATTGGCCAACTGGAAGGCGGTAAAGCGTCGCTGCTAACGGGGCAGGATGCAGCCGATGCGTCTGCGGCCAGGCAGAAAGTAGATAGCATCCTGCCGGCTGTGCGCACGATAGCCTGGTGGCTGTTGCAAAAGGGGAATTTAATGGAGGAGTAATCATTCGTGTATCAAAATATCCTCGTAATCAATCTCATGCATATTGGCGATCTGATGCTGGCGACGCCGGTCCTGCGCACCCTGCGTGCGAATTATCCGGACGCCCGCATCAGTCTGCTCGCGGACAAGAAGCTCCGCGACCTCGTCGAGCAGAATAAATACATCGATGAATGCCTGCTTATTGACAAGAAGGGCAAGGATGACCATTTCGGTTCGTTGTTCCGGTTTATCCGGGGGCTGCGGCAGAAGCGATACGATTTGGTCATCAACCTGCACCGCAACGAGCGTGCCTCGGCGATTGCGGCCTTTTCAGGGGGGCGGCGCATTGTCGGCTATAGCAAGCCGGGCTTTTCGCTTTTTTTTGACAAGGTCATGCAGAATCCGTCAGTGGCGCATCATATCGGGCGGGGGCCGTTCCATATGTTTCCGCCGCATAGATATGTGCCGGGATGGAAGCATCAGGTGCATGCGCATCTGGAAGTCCTCAAAGAGGCCGTAGGCGTAGAGAAAATTGATGATGGCGGCCTTGAGATGTGGCTGCCCGAAGCGGCAGAACAGGAAGCGCAGGAACTCTGGCAGCAGCATTTTGCTGCGGAGGATAAAGTTATCGCCTTCAACATTGGCGCAAGCTGGCCGACTAAGCGCTGGCTTGACAGCTATTTTGCCGAGTGTGCCGATGAACTCATCGGCCGCGGCTATCAAGTAGCATTCTTTGGCGGCCCGATGGATCTATCCATTGTCAATCGCTGCTTTGGCCAGATGAAACATAAAGACAGCAAAGCGCTGCATATCTTTACGGGCAAGGTCAGCCTGGCCGTATTAGCGGGATTGCTCCGGCGCTGTTGCCTGTTCTTGACGACAGACAGCGGTCCGATGCATGTGGGTGTGGCTATGAATGTCCCCATCGTCACGATGTTTGGGGCAAGTCCTGTGCCGGGGTTCTATCCCTATGATGCGCGCTCGGTGCTCATAAAAGCACCGGTGGCCTGCCATCCCTGCGGCATCCATAAATGCCCGCATACGGGGGAAGAAAATCTGGCCTGCATGAAGAAAATAACGCCAGCTGTCGTCATGAAACAGGTCGATGCGCTGCTCGAAAAATATCAAGGGGTTCCGGCGTACCAGCTGCCCGCACATTATGGGGCATACGAATGCCAGGTCGTGGAAGCCTAGTCAGTGGGGCAAGGAAGGAGAATCTGCAATGGATAAGCAAGCGATGCATGATTTTATTGCCAAGGGTACAGAGGGCTGCCGCCTGCTCGTCGTTGGCGATGTCATGCTGGATAAATATTTCTATGGTGAGGTTACGCGTATCTCGCCGGAGGCGCCAGTGCCCATCACGCATGTGCTGTCTTCGAAGGAGACGCTGGGCGGTGCGGCCAATGTGGCGCATAATCTGGCCTTGCTGGGATGCAAGACGGATATCGCTGGTTTTGTCGGCGAGGATTACCATTGCCAGAGCCTGCTCGATAAATTCACGGCGCGCGGCATCAGGTACCAGGGTCTTATCCGCACCGACCGGCCGACGACGACAAAGCTTCGGATTATCGGCGGCCATCAGCAGATGATGCGTCTGGATTTTGAGGAGGCCGAGCCCGTCGAGGGCGCGTATGCTGACCGGCTTCATGGCTATGTGCAGGCGGCGCTCGCGCAGGGGATTGATGCTATCATCATCTCGGACTATGGCAAGGGCTGCTGTACGCCAGCGACCTGCCAGGCCATCATAAAAGCGGCGCATGAGCAGAAGGTGCCGGTCATCATCGATCCGAAAGGCAGCGACTGGGATAAATATGCCGGTGCGGATTTTATCACGCCGAATCTCAAGGAAATCAATGAGATCCTGCCAGCGCGCATCAAGAATGAAGATGAAGCTGTCGAGAAAGCGGCGCGCTATGCGATGGAAAAATATCAGCTGAAAAACATCATCGTGACCCGCTCGGAAAACGGCATGACGCTGGTAACGCCAGCGGCAGTCACGCATATCCCGACGAAGGCGCAGGAGGTCTACGATGTCTCGGGCGCGGGCGATACCGTCATTGCCGTGTTCACTGCCGGCCTTGCCGGCGGCCTGATGCCGGTGGACAGCGCCCGCATGGCCAATCTCGCTGCCAGTGTAGTAGTCGCTAAGCTCGGCACCTATGCCATCAGCAAAGACGAGCTGTTAGAGGTATTGAAGTAACAGGAGGTATATAGCATGATTATCGTAACCGGAGGCGCCGGTTTTATCGGCAGCAATATCGTCAAGGAACTCAACCGCCGTGGCCGCACGGACATCCTTATCGTTGATGATTTAAAGGATGGCCAGAACTATAAGAACTTGCGCGGCCTGCAGTTCATCGACTATCAGCATAAGGATGATTTCCTGCAGAGCATCGAGGAGGATGACTTTGACGGCACGGATATCGATGCGGTGTTCCATGAGGGGGCATGCTCGGATACGATGGAGTACGATGTCAACTTCATGATGCGCGTCAACTACGAATACTCGAAATCCCTGCTGCATTTCTGCCTGCAGCACCGCATTCCGTTCCTCTATGCTTCATCGGCATCGACCTATGGCAGCGGCAAGAACGGTTTCCGCGAGGGCGATGCATGTGAGGATGCCTTGAATCCGTATGCGTTCTCGAAACTGGCTTTTGACCGTTATGTGCGCCAGGTCATGCCGGAGGCCAAGAGCCAGATTGTCGGCCTCAAGTATTTCAATGTCTACGGTCCGCAGGAGCATCACAAGGGCAAGATGGCATCCATCTTCTATCAGCTCTACAATCAGATCAACGAGACGGGCAAGGTCCGCCTGTTCAAGGGCTGGGGCGATATCAATGGCACGCCGGTCAAGGATGGCGAGCAGCGCCGCGACTTCGTCTATGTCAAAGATGTCGTTAATGTCAATCTCTGGTTCTGGGAGAACAAAGGGAAAAGCGGCATCTACAACTGTGGTACGGGACATGCACATAGCTACAATGAGGTTGCCAAAGCTGTTATTGCCGCGATGGGCAAAGGTGAAATCACGTACCGCGAGTTCCCTGAGGTACTCAAGGGCAAATACCAGAACTACACCGAGTCTGATCCCACAAACCTTCTGGCCGCTGGCTATGACGAAGGCTTCCATGAGATGAGCGATGCGGTAAAAGAATACGTCGGGTTCCTGGATGCCGGTGGCTATTTTGTCTATGGACAGGACTAATAGCCTTCCCCTGGAGGGGAAGGTGGGCGCGAAGCGCTCGGATGAGGTGACGAAAGCCGTCTTCTTCGATCGCGACGGTACGCTCAATGTCGATGTCCACTATCTGCATCGTCCCGAGGATTTTATCTGGATACCTGAGGCGAAGGAGGCCATCAAATACGTCAATGATTTGGGGTATCTGGCTATCCTCGTTACGAATCAGAGTGGTGTGGCGCGCGGCTATTATCCCGAAGAAGATGTAAGAAAAGTCTATGATTGGATGAATGCAGAGCTTGACAAGATTGGAGCGCATCTTGATGCGCTCTATTTCTGTCCGCATCATCCGGCGGGGAAAGTCCCGCAGTATACCAAGGCCTGTGCTTGCCGCAAGCCGCAGACGGGCATGGTTGATAAGGCCTGCAGCGATTATGGGATTGACCGTAGCCAGTCGTTTTTTGTCGGCGACAGCGATGGCGACATGGAATGTGCGCAGCGGGCAGGTCTTACGGGCATACGCTATGCGGCGGGCAGTTTGCTGGCCCGGCTGCAGGACATTATCTGCAAATAGACAATTTCCGATACAGGAATTGCAAAATCATCGCCCCGCAGAGTATCGCCATCGGCGTCGCAGCCATTGGCGTCGCCGGGCGCGGCAGTGAAAGCCAATTGCTGGCCTTGGCGATGAAGATATACCTGCCGTTTATCCTGCTGCTGGGATGTTTGGTTTATATCGGACGAATATGGTTATAATGGAAATTTACAGCTTTGAAACTTTTCAATCGTAGGAGAAACGAAATCCGCACAAAAGTGCGGATTTTTTTTTCTATGTATAGTATAATTAAATGTTAGTAGTCTTTGGAATACAGGAGTAATGATGTGGATAAATGGCTAGTCAAGAATGTACCACCAATTGAGGCTTATGAAGAGGAAAAAGTAGTCTTTGCCGCTGGAAATGAGGTCGGTGCCGCTGAAAATGAGGTCGGTGCCGCTAAAAATGAGGTCGTTGCTCTTGATAATCAGCTAAAAAGAAGTAAGGTATCTAAAATAATGCGGACCCATATTATGATGGTCTTTAGTAAAACTATGACAAATGCTGTCTTTTCTCGCAAAGATATTGTAGAATGGTTAGGTTTTTCAGCTGCTTCTGCAGGCGGGCGGGTATTGGCGAAAATGAAAGAATTGAAGCTTGTGGAGCCTGTAACAGGATCGGGTAATGGGAAATATCGGTTTCGAGAAGAGTTGTATGGAGAATAAGTGCGATGGTGAGACTGGCAGTTATCATTCTGACCAAGAATGAAGAGAATAATATTGAGGAATGTATCCAAAGTGCGTCGTTTGCTGATGAGATTGTCGTAATAGATTCTGGCAGCACCGATGCGACGCAGGCCAAGGCCGAGGCCTTGGGAGCACGCTTTGTCGTGCACCCGATGGGAGACGATGGCTTTGCTGGACAGCGTAATTTTGCCTTGATACAAACTGAGGCTGAATGGGTGTTTTTCCTTGATGCGGATGAGCGTATTTTGTCAGAGACAAGTTTTGAAATACGCAATGCTATTAATGAAGATAGGAATGTAGTATATCGTATCAAACGTATGAATATTCTATTTGGAAAATTGATGCGGCATGGAGCACATGCTCCGGATTGGTGTATACGATTATTTCCGCGTAAAGAAGTATGTTGGAAAGGGAAGGTACATGAACATCCTGAATTCAAATTGACTTGTTTAGATTTGAAGGGATGTATGCATCACTATACTTATAAAGATTGGGGTCGCTATTTTTATAAGCTAGGTCAGTATACGGATATGATGGCGGATAAGATGCATCAACGAGGAAAAAAAGCAGATTTAGTGGATTTGATTCTGCGTCCAAGCTACGCTTTTATTCGGGCGTATTTTTTTAAGTTAGGATTTTTGGATGGAGAATTAGGATTTATTTTTTCTGTTTTGCATGGTTATTACACGTTTATGAAATATTTAAAACTTCGGTACATTTATAGTAGTAAGGAATTAATAAAATGAAAGTAGCGATACTAGAGACTGTTAAGGCTAGTGCCGGATTTGAACTGGAATTTGATAGGATTATCATTGAGGCATTGAGGGAATGTGGTCATAATCCGGTCATGATGCTTCCTGAGGGGGCCAAGCTCGATTATGATTTTGATGTTCCTAAGTATTACTTATCAGGTGGCGGAATTATCTCTTATGATGGTGTTAAGGGATTGAAAAAAATATGGTATTCATATTTACGGGAAAAGCGTCGTGTAAAGTGGTTCGATGCAGCAGTCGGTATGGCCAAAGAAAAAGGTATAGATGCAATTGTATTGACTACGGCAACTTATCGATATATGCGTGCGCTAAAAAAAAGTAGATTGCGGAATATTGACATACCGGTATTTTTTATTTTTCTAGGAGTAAATCCTCAAGAAAAACCGAGATTTTTATCTAAGGCAAATGATTGCTTGCCATATAAGAACATACATCTGTGCGTGACGACGTTAAGAGATGATTTCGGAGAAAATCGTCCTCGAAATGTTAAATTAATAAAGCCGCCAGTAATGATTCCTAAAAAATGTCAATGTCAAGCTGAACATAATCCGTTACGGATTGGTTTTTTTGGACATTATCGGAAGGGCGAAAAAAATATTGATTGGCTGCTGAGACTTGCAAATGAAGCAGTTTTTAATCGACCAGTGAAGTTCGTTATCCAACTAGTACCAACAACAGAAGAAGATCGTAGGGAAGTTGAACAGATTGTTGCTGGGTATAAAGAAAACCAAGTGGAATTTATCACACATAAGCTGTTGAATGATGACTGGTATAATGCAATACAATCTGTTGATATAGTGTATTTGCCATATACCGCGGAACGTTATCTTTATAATTGGAGTGCTATTTATTTTACAGCTATTGGTGCCAAAAAACCAGTGCTCACAACGAATGTTCTTA
>Ga0307459_10017_pt1 | contig 12399 bp, 13 predicted proteins | sample GoafecXyGen6Rep1_FD_203832 | JGI IMG/M metagenome (GOLD analysis project Ga0307459, IMG submission 203832) | Metatranscriptome of enriched fungal communities from goat fecal pellet, Isla Vista, California, United States - Xylan, Gen6, Rep 1... ...
AAAAAACATCCGTGCTGCACTGATCACGGCGGATACCTACCGCATCTCAGCTGTTGAACAGCTCAAGACGTATTCGGATATCATCGGTCTGCCACTTGAAATCGTCTATTCGCCGGATGAGCTTAAAGTAGCTATTCACAAACATCGTGACAAGGATCTGATACTCATTGATACGGCTGGACGCAGCCAGCATAACGAATATCAGATGAAAGAGCTGCAGGAGTTCTTGGCAGTGAATTCGCACATCGAATGTCATCTCGTCATGAGCGCGACCACGAAAAATCGGGATGCCGCTGAAATATTGGAGAAATTTTCGGCTTGTGAGCCGGATCGGGTAATTTTTACGAAAACCGATGAGACCAGCAGTGTCGGCCTCATCCTGAATCTGTTGGCCAAGCGGGATATTGCCTTGTCCTTCCTGACGAATGGACAGAGTGTTCCCGATGATATCATACCGGCAACGCCGCAGAAGCTTGCGGAGCTGCTGCTGAGGGAATAATATGGGAGATCAGGCGCAAAGACTTCGCCAGCTTGTTGGCGATAAAACGGAATATCCGGCCGATTACAGTGTACGTGGAGCAACGGGCAAGCCTAATGCACGCACTGCACTGACCGATGCCAGGGTGCTGGCTATCACGAGTGGCAAGGGCGGGGTCGGCAAGACGAATCTGACGGTAAATCTGGCCATTGCGCTAGGGATGGCTGGGCAGCGTGTGCTCGTCATCGATGCGGATTTGGGCATGGCGAATGTTGATGTGGTGCTTGGCAGCATGTCGCGCAAGCACCTGCTGAATCTGCTCGAGGATGGAACGGAGCTGCAGGATGTCATTATGCAGGGGCCATATGGCGTGAATTATATATCAGGCGGGTCGGGAATCGAGAAGGCCGCAGAGTTCACGCTTGAGGAGCGCCAGCGGCTTATGCAGAAACTGGCTGGTTGTGCATCTGTAGCTGATATAATCTTAGTCGATACCGGGGCTGGTCTCGGCAAGAATGTCATGGATTTCATCCTGGCTGCGGATGAGGTGCTGTTGGTAACGACGCCGGAGCCTACCGCACTGACTGATGCCTATGCAGTTATGAAGGCTTATAGCATGTATGCCAGCTATCAGAATATCCGGCTGGTTGTCAATCGCGTGTATGATGAAGCAGAAAGCCGTGAGGTCGTAGCCAAGTTGCAGCAGACTTCAGAGCGCTTCCTCAATATGCCGATTGATTGCTTGGGATATATCTTCGAGGACACAGCGGTCATGCGGTCGGTGCGCAAGCAGACGCCGTTTTTGGTCGCACATCCAGGCAGTACAGCTGCAAGGTGCGTACAGGCGATGACGAATAGTGTTCTCTATGGCAGTAAGATGAAGGTTACACAGGGGTGGAGAGGTTTTTTGCGACAAATTTTTAGTTTTTCGCGTTAAACATGGAGGAACTTTACTATGGCGGGCGAATTAATAAAAGCAAGGGATGTCTTAAAGATTGGCCAGCGCGTGGAGTTTTTTGTCGAGGCGAGTGATGAGCGCCATACAAGCCGCATCGAAGGCATGACGGATGAAGAACTGATCGTGGCAATGCCGATGAACAGCAAGCATGTACCAATCATTCCACTCAGTGGATCGCACCTGTATGGTGTGGCAATCGGTAAGCAGTGCCGTTACCGGTTTTTTACGTCTTTTCATGAAACGGGAATGCTTGATGAACGTATTGCGGTTTGGTACATAAGCTTTCCTGAGAAGGTAGAACGGCATCAGAACCGCGAATTTGTCCGCGTGAAGGTCAATCTTCCTGTGCAGGTACGGCTTATTGATGAAGAGGGCACCATCCAGGCACCAGTGATGACGAGGATGATTGACCTTAGCGGTAATGGTATCTGTTTTGCCATGGATCAAGAGGTGAAGGCAGGTACCAAGGCGGCGCTTTCACTGAGCAGCATCCCTGGAGTAGGGCCGATTGAGCAGATGTGCAAGGTTGCCAGCTGCCGGAAAATAGAAAAAGATGCTGGTGAGTTCGTTTACCATATTGGGGCAGCGTTCCAGCATCTGCCACGGGCAGTGAGCAATCAGATTGTCCACTATCTGTTTGCGGTACAGCGGGCAACAATTGCCAAAGGAATCAACAAGAATGACTTGTAAGGGATTCTGAATGGGGGGAACGGGATGATTCGTGTCTTGATTGCCGATGATTCGGCATTTATGCGGAAAGTCTTAGCAGACCTGTTCCAAAAGCAGCCAGATTTTGACGTGGTTGGGACGGCTATGAATGGTAAGGATGCAGTCAGCAAGGTGAAGCAGCTGCAGCCTGATTTGGTGACGATGGATGTCAATATGCCGGTCATGGATGGCATCAATGCGTTGGCCATCATCATGGAATCGTCGCCTGTGCCAGTCGTCATGCTGAGCAGTCTGACACAGAAGGGAACGGATGCTACAATCCGGGCATTGAGCCTTGGCGCGGTAGATTTCATAAGCAAGGCTGGCGGTTCGATTTCGCGTATCGATGATATTGCTGAAGAAATCCTCACGAAATGCCGAAATGCCGCGAAGGCACATGTCCATCGGACGGTGGCAGTAACAAAACCGCGGCCGGCTGTAGCGCCAGCACAGACAATACCAATTATGAAGCGGGGAGAGCTCCCGCACCGTCAAGGTATGAAATTGCCACAGATGACGGCAGGAGCGGTACCAGCAGCACCAGCAGCTGGCATAGGCAGCAAGCGGCATAATCCGCTGCTGCAGAGCCGCACCAGTGTGCCACCATCCATTGGACGGCCAACACCGATAGCCACTGGTGGTCCGGGGAGCAGCAAAAAGCTGGTGGTTATTGGTACATCAACGGGCGGGCCGCAAGCCTTGCAGAATGTCATCACGCGTCTGCCAGGGAATCTTCCCTGCGGGGTCGTGGTCGTTCAGCATATGCCCGCAGGATTTACGAAAGCATTGGCAGACCGTTTGAATTCCATCTCACAGGTGACCGTAAAGGAAGCCGAGGATGAAGAATCAATACGGGCTGGCCATGTATATATTGCACCAGGGGATTTCCATCTGCGTGTCAGGGACGACGGCGGGATACGCAAGATCAAGCTGAGTCAGGAAGCACGGGTGGGAAATCATCGTCCGGCGGTTAACGTAATGTACGATTCGGTAGCCTCGATTGGCCAGAATCTCGTGGCTGTCATCATGACAGGCATGGGGGCAGATGGTTGTGAAGGTATGAAAAAGATAAAGGCTTCCGGTGGCTACAGTATTGCACAGGACGAATCTACATGTGTGGTCTATGGGATGCCAAAAGCAGTTGTGGATGCAGGACTAGCTGATGAGATCCGGCCAGTTCAGGACATTGCCCAGGCCATCGTCGAGGCTGTAAAGAGATAGAAAGGATATAGGGGGAATACAAATGGAAACAAATCAGTATATGGACATGTTCTTGGATGAATCACATGAACATTTACAGTCTTTGAACGAAGGACTGCTGAGTTTGGAAGAGAATTCAGATGATGTGTCGGTCGTCAATGATATTTTCCGTAATGCGCATACACTCAAAGGTATGTCGGCAACCATGGGATACAATAAGATCGCTGAGCTGACGCATGAGATGGAGGATGTTCTTGACTTAATCCGTAAAGAACAGCTAAAGCTCGATGAGGATATTATCGATACGCTGTTCAAATGCCTGGATTCACTGGAGCAGATGATCAATAGTGTCGCCGATGGCGAATCGGAGGATGTTGTTGATGTATCGGATCTCGTGGCAAAGCTCAGCTCGATTTCCAAGGGCGAACCGGCACCAGCAGCTGCATCAACGGCTGCGGCACCGGCTGCAGCTGCACCAGCAGCGGCTTCCACGGGGGGCATGCAGCTGACGGACATCGATCGTGATATGCTGCGCCAGGCCAAAGAGGGCGGCATGATTGGTGTTCATGTTCAGATCACGCTCGCAGAGACCTGTCTGCTCAAATCGGCGCGTTCGTACATGGTAATGAATGCGCTTGATGAAATCGGTGATGTCGTGAAATCTGTACCGTCGGCTGAAGATCTTGAACAAGAGAAATTTGACCATACTTTCGATATCCTGGTGGTCACGGGGGCCGATAAGAAGGCTGTGGAGGATTCGCTGAACAGCATCTCAGAAATCGACAAGATCCTTGTCGAGGTAGTCGACCCGGAGGCCCAAGCGGCAGCACCAGCTGCACCTGCACCGGCAGCTCCAGCAGCACCGGCCGCACCCGCTGTACCGGCAGCACCGGCGAAGAAGGCAGCTCCGGCGAAGAAAGCAGCTTCGGCGAAGTCCTCTGCACCGAAGAAAGCACACCAGAGCCAGTCTGTACGTGTCGATATCGATAAACTGGATACCTTGATGAACCTCATGGGTGAGTTGGTTATCAACAAAGTCCGCCTGGAGCAGATCGGCCAGACGCATCGTCTGTCGGAACTTACGGAGACGCTGGAGCAGATGGATCGTGTAACGACTGACCTGCAGAATATCGTCATGAAGGTCCGCATGGTTCCGGTCAGTGCGGTATTCAACCGTTTCCCGCGCATGGTACGCGATGTATCCAAGGAACTTAACAAGGAAATCAACTTGACCATCGAAGGTGAGGAGACAGAGCTTGACCGTACGGTTATCGATGAGATCGGCGATCCGATCATGCATCTGTTACGCAATTCTCTGGATCATGGTGTTGAGCATCCGGATGAGCGTGAGGCTAAGGGCAAACCGCGTACGGGTGAAGTCGGACTCATCGCCCGTCATGAGGGCAACAATGTCGTCATCATGGTTACGGATGATGGTGCTGGTATTGCGGCGGATAAGATTCGCAAAAAAGCTGTTGAGAAGGGCATGATTTCGCAGGAGGATGCGGATAAGCTCGATGATGCAGATGCTGTACGCTTGATTTTCCTGCCAGGATTCTCAACGGCAGAGCAAATCACGGATATTTCGGGCCGTGGCGTTGGTATGGACGTTGTCCGTAGCAAGATTGAATCCCTTTCTGGTCATGTCGATGTTGAGACGAAGATTGACGAAGGCTCGGTATTCAAGATCAAACTGCCGCTGACGCTGGCCATTATCCAGGCGATGCTCGTCAAGGTCCAGGAAGAGATGTATGCAATTCCGCTCGGCTCGATTGACAGCACAATCAATATCCAGCCGGAGGATATCAAGACGGTAAGGAATAAGGAAGTCATTGTCCTGCGTGGTGAAATCATTCCGATTATCCGCATGGAAGAGACGCTGCAGGTACCGCACGTCAAGGATTCGGATGAGATTTTCGTAGTCGTTGTCCATGCTGGCGAGGCTAAAGCAGGTATCGTTGTTGACAATCTGATTGGACAGCAGGAAATCGTCATCAAGACTCTGGGGAACCTGTTTGCAGGTCTCAAGATGTTCTCTGGTGCAACGGTTCTCGGCGATGGCCGTGTTGCCCTGATCCTGGATGTCGCTACGATGATGCAGCAGTAAGAGGAGGTAGCTGAGATGGCAAATGAAGAGAACATGAATGAGATGGATGAAGGCAGACAGGTAGTTGCTTTCAAGCTTCGCGATGAGGAATATGGTGTCAGCATCCTGAATGTCCAGGAGATCCGCAATCTCACCGATATAACCCGCGTTCCTTTTTCCGCTGATTTCATCAAGGGTGTCATCAACCTGCGCGGTTCTGTACTGCCGGTCATTGACCTCAAGAAACGTCTGGGACTGGCGGAAACACCGTATACGGATGATACGCGTATTGTCACAGTGAATATTGACGATCTTCATGTCGGTATGCTTGTAGATGCGGTAACGGAAGTGCTTACGATCGACAGCAAGCCGGTGGATACCAAAAAGGCAATCAATGACAAGAGCGGTTCACGTTTCTTGAGCGGTATTGGCAATGTAGACGGCCGGCTGATTATCATGCTGAATCTTGAAGAGATTATCGGCAATGTTGGTGACGGAAAATAACTAGAGAGTATCAGTGAAGGGGAGGGCTATAGCCTGTCCCTTTCCTGTAGAAGAGAGGTCCAACTATGACAGATGAATTGAATCTTTCCGCCAATCAGCTTGATGCCTTGCGGGAGATCGGCAACGTTGGTGCGGGCAACTCCGCTACAGCGCTGTCACAGGTCATTAATCGCCGCATTGATATGAATGTACCGAAAGTGGCATTGGTTCCACTGGAGGCTGTACCGGATTTGGTTGGCGGTCCGGACGCCGTTGTCGTTGGTATATTCTTGCGCGTTTATGGCAAAGCACCGAGCAATATCTTGTTCCTGTTGCCCCAAAAGAGTGCATTCTATCTGGTAGATACGCTTATGGGGAAGCCGCATGGTTCAACTACGAAGTTGGAGTTCATGGATGAGTCGGCACTGATGGAGATTGGCAATATCCTATCCGGTGCATACCTCAATGCATTCTTTACGTTTACGAAGATTACGATGCTGCCATCTATTCCAGCTCTGGCTATGGACATGGCAGGCGCAATCCTCAACGTCGTTTTGGCACAGCTTGGTCAGATGGGCGATCAGGCACTCGTCATTGAGACAGAATTCCTTTCTGAGGATGATGGCATCAATGGCCAGTTTTTCCTGGTTCCTGATCCAGGCTCGTTGAATACAATTATTGACGCGGTAGGAGTTGAGTGATATGGCAGATCTTATCCGAGTCGGCATGGCAGACTACAAAGTAGGCCAGGCGCCGTCGACAATCATCAGCTATGGCCTCGGCTCCTGTATCGGCATTTCCCTGTACGATCCGCAGACAAAAGTGGGCGGACTCCTGCATATCATGCTGCCGGACAGCACGCAGGCCAGGCCAACCGATAATCCGGCAAAATTTGCTGACACTGGATTGCCGCTGATGCTGAAAGATGTCCTGGCATTAGGTGCATCACGGACGCGTCTGGTGGCTAAGATTGCTGGTGGTGCACAAATGTTTGCTTTTGCCAATGCGACGGACATCATGCGCGTGGGAGCACGCAATGCAGAGGCGGCAAAGAAAATCCTGAAGGATTTGAATATCCGGTTAATTGCCGAGGATACGGGAGGCACATATGGCCGTACGGTTTCTATTGATATGGAGACTGGTGTATACAAAGTCAAGACCATAGACAAAGGTGAAAAGGAAATCTAAGCAAGAAAATAATGCCGTTAGGAGGTGAAGCAGCGTTGTTCAAATTGGGAATGTCGTTGGTATTTGGTGTTATTTCGGCCTTGATTATCGTCCTGACAGGACTTAGCAGCGAGGCCAGACTGACAACGGTGCTGCTCCGCAGCCTGATTGGCTTTCTGCTGACTGGAGCGCTGGTTTGGCTGGTGACGCTTATCCTGGAGTCAAAGGACATCGTTGGTTTTGATAAGAATCTGGAGCTTATTGAAGAGCTTGAAAAAGAGGAACCTAAAAGTCCGGAAGAGTACGAGGCTGAGGATGCGGCAGCTGCTGAAGCTGAAACGCAGTCGACAGAAGAAGAACAAGAAGACGAGCCGGCGGAGTTTAAGCCGTTGGGCTCTGATGATCTCAGGCATATGGAGGCACCATCGCAGAATTGAGGGTGCTTCCAGACAATGATGGAGGGAGGACGTTCCGTTGGATTCTGTGGGAATGAACCAGGATGAAAATTTGGCCGATGTCACTTCCCTTTGGCATAGCTATCTGGAAAATAAGACTGTCGAGCTTCGCAATCAGCTGGCTGAGCATTATCTGCCTTTAGTCAAGCTGGTTGCGGGCAGATTGGCTATTAGTCTGCCCGCCCATGTAGATCGTGATGACCTGCTTTCGAGTGGTTTTTTCGGTCTGCTGGATGCGATTGACCGGTATGACATGGAGCGCAAGAATAAGTTCGAAACGTATGCGGGAGTACGGATCCGCGGTGCGATGCTTGACTATCTGCGCGCAAAAGACTGGCTTCCGGTTGCTATCAGGCAGAAAATACGGCGCTATGAACAGACTGTTTATGAGCTGGAGACCCGGATGGGGCGGCCGGCAAATGATCATGAACTCGCTGAAGCATTAGGTTTGACTGAGAAGGAGCTTCATAACCTGGAAAGTCAGATCAGCGTGGCTACTGTGATTCCGCTGGATGATTATCTGCGGACTGATTCACCGGCCTCGGCAGAAGAGGGGCCGACTGAGCGTCTGGAAAAGGCAGAGCTCCGCAACACTCTGGCGGCAGCGATTGAGCGTTTGCCAGAGAAGGAAAAAAAGGTTGTAGCGCTTTATTACTATGAAGAATTGACCTTGAAAGAAATCAGCTTGATCTTGAATTTATCCGAGGCGCGTATTTCGCAGCTGCATACAAAAGCAGTATTCAGGCTGCGCGGATATTTGGCACGGATGAAGGCAAGCTTGGTATAGCAAATTCAGCCTTAGGGGGGACGTATCATGGATGACCAGACATTACGCCCGGCGGTAGGCAGCAAAGAAGCAGGCTACCTGTTTGAATTTCGGGAAGATGGTGTCTATCTGACGATTTATCCCGATGCTGCTGACGGCCTTGCTTTTGAGTTGTCGGATATACGCCAGGTCCTGCATGATCATGGCGTTGTCGACTACGATATCATAACGCTGTCGCAGATTCTGCGCGAAGCAGCTGGTGAACCGCGAAAATTGGCAGCGACATATGGATTGCCGGAGGAAGAGTCCGATGAGCTGCAGAGTCCGCAGGATCAGCAGGAGCAGCCAGTTGAAGAAGAGCAGAAGCCGGCTGGGATCATCGTCGATATCAGTCATGATAAAATGACTGCAACGATTCGTTATGATACGAACGTGGGGAGAATGCTGCCATCTTATGAGGATGTCCAGCAGGCGTTGACTGATACTGGCGTTGTGTTCGGTATCGATACGGATGCAATCCGCAAGGGGATAGAAAGCCTATCGCCATTTGTGGCTGCGATGGGGCAGGCCCCAAAACATGGGGAGAATGCCCGGATTGAGCGTCATTTTGATTTAGGAATCAAAGGGCGTCCAAAGGTTGACGCGTACGATCGTGTTGATTTCAAGAATATGAACTTGTTCGTACTGGCAAAGAAGGGCGATCTGTTAGCAGTCCGTATCCCGCAGACACAGGGAGAGCCAGGACGGGATGTATATGGCAGAGAGATCAATGCCCGCAATGGTAAGCCTATCCCCATGCCACAGGGAAACAACACCGAGATTACAGGTGATAATGAGCTCATTGCTTTAATTGATGGGCAGATTGTCGATACGGGCAAAAAGATTTCCATCGATCCGCACTTGCTCATACAAGGCGGTGTAGGCGTTGGTACTGGCAATATTGATTTCATTGGCAGTGTTGAAGTCAAGGGCAATGTTGAGGCAGGTTTCACTGTCAAGGCTACAGGCGATATCCAGATTGGTGGTATGGTCAGTGGCGGCAATGTCGAGGGCCGGAATGTCTTTGTCAATGGCGGTGTAAACGGTATGAACCGTGGTAAGATCCGGGCAGAGGAAGATGTGCATGCAGCGTTTGCTGAAAATGCAGAAATCGAGGCTGGCCGTGATATCTATATCCGTGATGTATCGCTTCATTCAGCGCTTACAGCAGGCAAGCGTATCTATATGGAAGAGAAGCGGGGCATGCTTACGGGAGGTAGATGTGCTGCTGGTGAGGAGATTCGCTGTAAGATTGTAGGCAATCTGGCGTCGGTAGTTACGCGGTTATCGGTTGGTGTCAATCCGCAGCTGGAAAAGAAATACCGAGAGCTATGCCGCGAGTATAAAGAGTCGAAGGAGCGTCTAAGACAAATCAATCAGATGCTTAATACGCTTAGCAAGATTGATATCAGCCGTCTGCCACAGGAACGTATCAACCAAATCAATGCCTTGACGCGTTCGCAGTTTCCGTTGGCTGGCAAGATCAAACGGGATGAACAGGAGATACAGGCGCTCGGAGAAGAGCTTTCGCAGATGCAAAATGGCAAGATTCGCGTAAGTGACACGATTTATCCCGGGGTCAAGATCTCCATAAATTCGGTCATCATGAATGTACAGTCGGAAATCAAGCGTACGACGCTGACCGTCAAAGATGAACGGGTGGACATTGGTCCATACTGATTGAAGAAAGTGAGGGAATCCGATGGATGTCACGCCGATGAGTTTGCAAATGATGGTTCCACGGGCGGCTGATGCGACACAGGTTCAGCATAATCTGAATCAGGCGAATGCCATGCAGTCGGATTTTCAAGCCGTAAAACAGAAAGAAGAAGATAAGCTGAAACAGGAACAGGTCCGCGAAAAGGATGAACTGGAGGATGGCCGCATCAAGGACGATCCAGATCGTCAGCGAAAGCAGGGGGGAAGCAGTGGTTCACGCCGGCGGTATTTGGCAGCGGCTGAGCAATCTGAGCCAGAGCAAGAACCTGAGCGTTTTGCACAGGATCCATCGCGTGGGCATCTTCTGGATATCAGCCTATAGGAGGCATGTGGCAGTCAGTTATGGTCTTGACATTAGGTTTACTTATTATTGTAGGGTTCATACTCGTTATGGGGGCGCGTTGGCTTTCCAATCGTCAGCAGCAGCAGATTGACAGCGAGGTACTTCGGCAGTCGACAGATCAGCTAAAGGCTGAGCTTGAGCGTTCGGCTGATGCTGTTATCAGTCGGATGGGCAGCCATATCAAACATCTGGAACGATTGTTGGAAGAGGCGGATGAACGCAATCACAAATTAGAGGCTCAGCTGGATGAAGCCAGAAAAGCAGGGCTTGATCTTGAGCAGCAGTTGCGGCAGCTGGCTGCCGATACGCAGACAGCACGCCGTGTGGCGGATGAGTTGTCTGCACGCTGGCAGTCTGTTCCATCGGTGATGACGCCACCGCCGGTCATGTCTGCGGCGCCGGTGTCCCGTGTGGCAATGCCTGCGCAATCGCAACCAGCTGCTGCACGGGAACCGGAGCGCGTGGATGCTCAGGATTTTGCGCAGGTACTGCAGCAGTCGATGGAGCGGGATGGAGTGGCGCCGGCATCCCGGGTGGAGACACCGCCTGTGAGTGCCCAGCAGGCAGCAGGGCTTGCCGAGGCTATGAGCAACCGTTCTGCCCAGGCTGTGGATGAGGTGTTGGCTGAAGAGGATGCAGAACAGAACGTTGATACGCCTGCAGTTGCCGATGAGGGGCTGAATATTTCTCCGAATGCTGCTAAGGCAAGAGCATTGCTGCTCAGTGGTTACAGTGTGGAGGAAACGGCTCGCGAGACAGGCATGGGCAAAGGAGCCATTGAGCTTTTACGTGAGATGAATCGTCGCGAATTGGAAAATAAATAAAAGAGTCGCGTGATGTTGCTAAGATGTCACGCGACTCTTTTATTGGGAACAATCAGGTATTGGACAACTGACGGAATGCATTGAGCTTATCCATGGCGGCACCAGAGGCGGTGAGTTGGCGGGCTTTATCGATACCAGCTGCGATGCTGTCAGCCTGGCCGCCTACGTAGATGGCAGCACCGGCATTGAGCAGTACGATGTCGGTCTTAGGGCCGGCAGCCCCGTTTAAGATATCGAGTGTGACTTGGGCATTTTCGGCAGGCGTGCCGCCGCGGATGTCGGCCTTGGTGCAACGCTGGAAGCCGAAATCTTCTGGCTTTACCGTGTAGCGTTTGAACCAGCCATCACGGAACTCGCAGACGCTGGTCGGCGCACTGAGGGAAAATTCATCGAGACAATCCTGGCCATAGATGACCATACCACGTTTGACACCTAGTGAGAGCATGACTTTTGCCAATGGTTCAAGCAGATATTCATCGTAGACACCTAATACCATATGGGTGGGATGAGCGGGGTTGGTCAAAGGTCCGAGAATATTGAATACGGTGCGGATACCGAGTTCCTTACGGACAGCGCCTACGTATTTCATTGAGGTGTGGTATTTTTGCGCAAACATGAAGCAGAGACCAATCTTTTCCAGTTCTTCGACGACCTTCTCGGGGGGCTGGGCAAGGTTCACGCCTAAGGCTTCGAGACAGTCAGCAGCACCACATTTTGAAGAAGCTGCGCGATTGCCGTGTTTGGCGACCTTGACTCCGGCGGCGGCGATGATCATTGCCGCTGTCGTGGAGATGTTGATGCTATGTGCATGATCCCCGCCAGTGCCAACGATGTCGAGGACATCCATCGAGTGTTCGACCGTCAGCGCATGATCGCGCATGGCAGCAGCGGAGCCGGAAATCTCATCAATTGTTTCGGCTTTCGTACTTTTGGTAGAGAGGGCGGAAAGATAGGCGGCATTTTGTACCTGTGATGTTTCGCCATTCATGATTTCGTTCATGACATCGTAGGCTTCATGATAGGATAGATCTTGTTTGCTGACGATTTTTTCAATGGCTTCTTTTATCATATGTAGTCACCTCAAATACATATTGTTTTCACGATTAAAATAAACAGTATCATTAAAATGTAAAGTTGTCAACTTCGGCAATGCTGATTTTTGTGAAAATAGAA
>Ga0307459_10018_pt1 | contig 12362 bp, 12 predicted proteins | sample GoafecXyGen6Rep1_FD_203832 | JGI IMG/M metagenome (GOLD analysis project Ga0307459, IMG submission 203832) | Metatranscriptome of enriched fungal communities from goat fecal pellet, Isla Vista, California, United States - Xylan, Gen6, Rep 1... ...
GGAGGATAACACTTTCGGGTGTACAGGGATATAAAGAGCAGAAGTTGGAAAACAACAAGGATCATCTCTTTTTACAAGAAAACTTTTTGTTAATAAGTTTTTTCAATGGTGTATCGATATATCTATAGCGAAAAAATATTTAAGAACATAAACGTTTATGTCGATATAGTCATATAGAGAGAAGATTCTGGCAAAAGATAAGGAGCAAGAGGAGGAAAAGGTTATGAAAAAGCGTATTCTGGTTTTGGTAGCAGCTATGATGATGGCTTTGTCGGGGGTGTGCATGGCGCATATGACTGGTGGCAGCATCAACGGTCTGGTCAATACGGATGATGGACAGAAAATTGCCATCTTTACCGCGGAAGGTTATTCGGTAGGAACCGTTTTGGAATATCCTGTTAACTATCCTTTGGAAGATCATGATGTTATTGAAGCCATCGGTGGGTATCTGACGCAGACTGGGCGTTTGCGGATCAAGGACATGCATAATGGTTCCAGCCGGATTATCGTTCAGATTGAGGGCGTAAAACTGACGGAGACTGAGGCTATGGGCTGGTTAGCACATGGCGGCAAGTTTTATTAAGAGAATATAATTTTTAAACTTCTTCTGTGCAGTGGAACTGTTCATGGAAGAAGTTTTTTTACGGCAGGGATTATCCATTGTGCTAACGAATACATACGGTAAACAAATTTATTTCGCGAAATTGCGGATTCGGCGTAGAAGCATAGTGCCTATAGGGAAGGATGGACAGTATGAGACGGAAAAGGATTTTGTCAGGGAAAAAAGTTTCTGCTTTGACGGCAGCAATACTGTCGGGATTAGCTATGTCCATGACTTGTGAGGCGGGGACATCACCGTATCTGGCAACAGAGTATTCTTATTATCAAGATAAGCCTTTTGCCGAGATATATTTCTTGCGTCAGGGGCAGGGGCTGGGAGATAAGGATCGATGGCTGGTAGATCCAGCATTGTACAATCTGTCGGACCCCATTATACGAGGAACGGTAGACGGTATATCGTATTGGGCCGATATACTGGGGCCGCGGGATAAGAGTACCACTCCCTGGCAGATATTTATCACTACTTTTGGGCAGCAAAGTGCTGAGGGGATAACCTTTTCGTTGAATTCAGATGGCAAAAGAAATGCTTATGATAGTATCGTCAAGCAGGGATTTTTCCTTGCAGATAAGATACAGGAGGGCGATACGATCAAGCCATTGAGTTATGAGGCGGCAAAAGCAGATACACTGGCAAAAGGGATATACGCTTTGGGCAATGTCGTTATCGGTAAATACTTAGGTGCAGAGAGGTCAGGGGGCGTCGATGGCTGGTGGGTAGATGCAGATACCGTACTGACCAACAATGAGCAGGCCAACGATTTTGTGGGGACTATCCGCCACGAACTGGGACATGCGCTGGGAATTATTTTTGTTGACCATATGGAAAATGGTCAATATTATGTTAATCCCTATATAGAAGACAAACGCAGCTGGACGTTGCATCTGGTGGATCAAAACGGTAATCCGGCCAAGCCGGGAATGCCGATTGTGACATCGGCAGAGGCAACGGACCCCAGTAAGAGTTTGGTGGTTGATAAAGAGGTTACGCCTGATGGCAAAGGCTATTTATACTTTGTCGGCGAACATGTAACGGAGGTTCTGGATGGGGCGACTTTTTTTGGCCGCTCCGCGTTGCCGATAAATGGTTGGGAAGAACAGACCGAAAGGGGAAAATATAAATTTGAGGGCTCACATCTGCAAACGGCGGGCATGATGAGTCATCGCGATTACACGAATTCTACTTCCTTTTTGGAAGTAGAACTGGCGGTCATGCAGGATTTGGGTTATGACTTTGACCGTAAAGCCTATTTTGGGCGTTCTATTTATGGTAATGGCGGTACGATCATAAATAACCAGGGCTTTTTCCAGCGCAATGCGGAGGGGACTGCTTATCTGAAAAATACTTACAGCGTGGTGCCTTTGGGCATCGGTTTGCATATCTATGGGGCGAATAACAAAGTAACGCAGAATGCTAATATCCTGACTGCTGGCACAGGAGCAGTGGGTGTCCGGGTGGATGGTACTGGCAATACGCTGATTGTGCCGCAGAAAACGGAAATTCATGCTGACGGGCGGCGTGGCAATGGCTTGATGGTGACTTATGGCAACGGCCATACCGTAGAGCAGGCTGGAACAGTGACTGCTGCAGGCGATGGCGGTACAGGTGTGCGTTTTGACTTTGGTTCCAGTTCCAACGGCGCTCGCGATGAGTACCGTGGTTCCTATATTCGTTATCTGCGCAGTGTGAATCCGGATGGCAAAATAGGCAAGGCTGAAAATCAATCCTTAACGATCGATGGTGCGGATACTTATAACACGAATAAAGACGAATTAAAAGGAGCTTTGATTGAATGCTACAACTTGTCTGGCAGATTGGCAGGCAGTGAGAATGCCATCTACATTGGCAAGAATGCCTTCGTAAAGAATATCAACATCCATAATGGGGCCAGCATCCAAGGGAATATCACTTCCGATTGGAAACAGTTCGGTGCAGAAGCCTGTGAGGGGATTTATAATGGTGTAAAGGGAAAGAAAGGGGCGGCAGCGGAGGCCGATGCCTTGAAAATCCAGTATAAGGGGACTTACGATTACGATACATACATCCCTGACCTGGTGACCAATCTCAATTTCAATACGGATATGTACTATAACGGCAACATCACTGGTGAAGACAACATGAAGTTGAATGTCCAGTCGGGAACGCTTACCTACGACGGAATTGCCAATGTGGCAAGCGTGCAGGTGGCAGCTGATGCAGCACTGCTTGGCGGTACATATACTGTAAATGATATGGTCAGCAAAATGAGTGGTGATTTTCCTGTAGATGATACCACAGGCTATCTTATCAGCGCGGGGACTATCGGAGCTTCGTCCGCGGATAAGAATATGACGATTCATGGCAATTTGGTATCGAATGGCAATCTGCAGGCCTATGGCGGTGGTAAAGGCGGCCAGATAAAGGTCACTGGTGATGCGCATATTGACGGGTCAACGGTGACGGCATATTCTATGCTGCCGGGAGAGAAAAAGACTGTCCTTACATCAGAGTCATCCATAAAGGGAAAAATCAAAAATGCCGATACGGCGGTGCCGGTTTCAGGCATGCTCAATGCCCAGGGGAATATCAGCGGCAATACGATTGAGGCAGAAACGACAGCCGCCAACAATTTGGGGCCTACGGATGCAGCCGTAAACGATACTTACGATGCGGTGATAAATATGTATGACAGTATGGGAGCGGAAAAATCCCAGCAGGGGGAGCTGCGTAAATTATTCTCCATGGAACCGGAAACAGCAGCTCGTGCCTTGACGGATATATCTTCCCCGAATGCTGCATATGGCATGGCCATGGCGCAGACCAACACAATGACCAGTCATATACTGTCTGCGCGGCTGGCAGAAGCCTATGCCAGGAAGAATGTTGATGTCAGTGTTCCAGCAGCTAAATTAGCGGATGATGAGGAGAATGCGGTCAATGATGGTTTGCATATGCGGGCGGAAGTTGATTTGCCGGTGGAAAACAATATCTGGTTCAAGACCGCCAAGAATTGGGGCGAGTTAAGAGGTGGTGCCAATTATCATGGCACGACCTTTGCACTGGGCTATGATAAGGCGGCAGGAAATAACTGGCGGGTTGGTGGTTTTGTCAGTTATGGCAGCAGTTCCTTTGCGGCTGGTTCAGCCAGCAGCAAGGTGCAGGATACGCGTTTAGGCGTATATGCCGGCTACAAATACGGCCCGCATGAGAGTTATGTTTACTTGAATCACGGCTGGCTCAAAAATGATTTGAGCAGAGGGATAACAGGCATTGGCGTGGCGAAGGCCGATTACGACAGCCATATTTTGGAATTGGGTGGTGAATACAAGCACGACTTGCAGGCGGGCAAAGTGGCCACTTGGCATGTGAGCCCGTATGTCAATATGCAACTGTCGCATCTGTGGCAGGATGGTTATACGGAAAGCGGTGCAGGCGCATTAGGACAAAGAGTAGATAGCGCAGGCAATACCTATTTTGCCACTGGGACGGGAATGGAGTTCAAACGCTATTTAAGCAAGGGCAGTTATGCAATGCGGCTGGGGCTCAAGCATGCTTTCAGCGGTGCTAATCCGCGGGTAACTTTTGGTCTTGCTGGTGGCGGTGCATCTGTTTTTGAAATGCGCGGTCAGCAGGATAAGACCCATATGGTGCTGTCACTGAGCGGCGAAAATGAATTTTCGCCAGGCTGGACGGTTTCTGGCGATGCAGTGCTGGAACGTGGCAGCCATGACCGTGATGCGATGTGTGCTGTAACTCTGCGCCGTATGTGGTAAGCACAGAGGTATGGCAGGGGGGAGTCGTTTGAATTTGCAGAGTGAGCAGGATTTTTGACGTTTTTATGGAACTTGGAAGGTAGGAAAGGCAGTTATTTCTGTGAGGAGGAAATGCACATCATGAAAGACTTGCATCGAGCCGTAGATACTATGCATCATCCCTATCAGTATTCTGATCTGGAGTTGGAACGTGCCCATGAAGCCATTCAGGAAAGTCCGTTGAAGCAATTCTATAAGGAATATTATAAAAATCTCTACAAACGCATCCTGGAGTGCAAGAAGAAAAATAAAAGTGCAGTCGGGGAACTCGGTTATTTTGGTGGATAGTTTGGTAGATATATAGAAGACAAAATGGGACAAGAGTGCCTGGCAGATAAATGTAAGCGCTCTTGTCTTTTTATTGTCATGACAGGAGGATTCTATATGCGGGAAGGCAGAACCGTAAGGCTATACGAGGAAAATGTCATGCAGCGCAGCTGTCAGGCTGTGGTCATGAACTGCGTGGAACTGAAACAAGGATTTGGGGTAGAACTGGATCAGACCGTATTTTATCCCGAAGGCGGCGGGCAGCTCAGTGATACGGGAAAGCTAAGCTATGGAGATAAGACCATAAGGATTGGCCATGTGCGGGAAAAGGATGGGCACATTTTCCATGAAATCGATGAGCCTGTGGCTGCCGGGACGGCAGTCAAGCTCGAAATCGATTGGCAGATGCGGTTTGACCATATGCAGCAGCACTGTGGTGAGCATTTGCTGTCCTATGGCTTTTGGAAACTCTGTCAGGCGGATAATGTGGGATTCCATATGACGGAGGAAATGGTGACAATCGATCTTAGCCATGAAGTCAATGCTGAAGAAATCCGGCAGGTAGAGACTTTGGCCAATGCCCAGATTCAGGAGAATCGTCCGATAAAGACGGCTTGGATGGAGGCCGGGCAGGCAGCCCGATGTGCGACGCGCAAATTCAACGATAAGCTGACGGGGCTGGTGCGGGTAGTCAGCATCGAAGGCAGCGATGCCTGCACTTGTTGTGGTACCCATCCGCCGATGACGGGCATGGTCGGCTTGGTAAAAATATTCAAGGCAGAAAAACATAAGGATGGCACGCGGATTTATTTTCTTTGCGGACGTCTGGCCATGGAAAAAATCCAGAAAGTTTGGCAGGAACTCACCGAAGCAGTGCAGCAGCTTTCCTTGAAGGATGAGGAAATAAAACTCGGAGTAGAGCGGCTGCAGGGGGAAATCAAGGATTTACAGGATAAGCTGTCTCAGGCGGAAGAGCGTTGGCTGCAGGCGGTTATGCCGCAGCTTTTGGAAAAAGCGGTCAGGAAAGACGGACTTAAGATTATCGAGGCACATTATGCGGATGTTTCTCCTGGTGCGGCAAGAAAGCTGGCACAGTGTTTAGCGGCAGATCCCCAGGCAAAGGTTACGATATTCTGTCAAGCGCAGGGCAGGCTTCATTATGTGGTGGCACAGGGAACTTCAGTGCCAGGCAGTTGCCGTGCACGCATTGCCGAACTCAATAAGGAATGGAATGGACGGGGAGGCGGAAAAGATAATCTGGCACAGGGGAGTGCAGCTATGGAATAAGGAAGATGGATAGCAGCAGGTTTGGCAATACGCTATGTATGCCAGTAAGGTCAGATTTTCAGGTGATAGGGGAATCTGACCTTTTATTATATTTTTGTTGTGGTTATTTTGCTATAGTCAGTTGCGCGTTATCCTAAAGGTGTTCCGTTCATTATGCGAGGATAAAAAGGAGATTTGACTATGGCAGAAAAATCAGAAGGCATGGGCAATCGTTATGAGCTCAATAAGAATTTGGCGCAGATGCTCAAGGGCGGCGTGATCATGGATGTCACGACGCCGGAGCAGGCAAAGATCGCGGAGGCGGCCGGTGCCTGCGCTGTTATGGCGCTGGAGCGCATCCCCGCCGATATCCGTGCGGCAGGCGGTGTGGCCCGCATGAGCGATCCGGCGATGATACGTGGCATCCAGCAGGCTGTGAGCATTCCGGTCATGGCCAAGTGCCGCATCGGGCATATCGTTGAAGCCCAGCTTTTGCAGGCTATCGACATCGATTATATCGATGAGAGCGAGGTGCTGTCACCGGCAGATGATGTCTACCATATCGACAAGCGTAAGTTTGCCGTGCCCTTTGTCTGTGGTGCCCGTGATCTTGGTGAGGCTCTGCGCCGCATCAGTGAGGGGGCGGCAATGATCCGTACGAAGGGAGAGCCGGGAACTGGCGATGTGGTGCAGGCCGTGCACCACATGCGGAAAATCAATCAGCAAATAGCGGCCATCGCATCCCTGCGGGAGGATGAACTTTTCGAGGCGGCCAAAAAGTATCAGGTTCCTTATGAGCTGGTGGATTATGTGCATGAACATAAAAAACTGCCGGTGGTCAATTTCGCGGCTGGCGGTGTGGCGACCCCTGCGGATGCGGCCTTGATGATGCAGCTCGGGGCCGAGGGCGTATTTGTCGGTTCAGGCATCTTTAAGTCGGGAAGTCCCGCCAAGCGGGCGGCCGCTATCGTGCAGGCAGTTACGAATTACAAGGATGCGGAGCTCATCGCAAAGCTTTCGGAAAATCTCGGCGAAGCTATGGTCGGCATCAATGCCGAGGAAATCGAGCTGCTCATGGCAGAGCGTGGCAAATAAGAGGTGAGACGATGGCAGAGAAACTGACAATCGGGGTACTTGCCCTGCAGGGAGCTTTTGCTGAACATGAAACGATGCTCCAAGCGCTTAGGGCAGATGTACGGGAAATCCGCCAGGGCAAGGACTTGACCGATGACCTCGCTGGACTGATCATTCCGGGCGGGGAAAGTACCGTACAGAGCAAGCTCTTGCATGAGCTGGGGCTGTTTGAGCCGCTGCGGCAGAAAATCCTCCAGGGGCTGCCCGTGCTGGCGACTTGTGCCGGCCTTATCCTGCTGGCTCGGGAAGTCAGCAATGATGAGCCCTCGCTGGCAACGCTTCCCGTACGGGTGCGGCGCAATGCCTATGGCCGTCAGCTGGGGAGTTTTGCGCTGGCTGGCGATGTTGCCAGTATCCCTGACTTTCCCCTGCGATTTATTCGCGCTCCCTATATCGAAGCATGTCTTGACAAGACTGTGCAGGTGCTGAACGAGACGGAGGGGCATATCACGGCGGTGCGGTATCACAACCAACTGGCCATGGCTTTCCATCCGGAATTGACCAGTGACCTGCGGATACACTCCCTTTTCTTGGATATGGTGGCAAAAAACAAGGAACTTGCGTTGGGCGCATAAAAAGAAGCTGGCCGATGGCCAGCTTTTTTCGTGGAAACAGGCAAGAAATGATATAATTAGGGAAAGATGAAGTATTAACGTATGAATAGAAAGCAGGATGGGAAAGAGAATGGCGTATTTCTATATATTTATTGGCGATGGCCTTTCAGCGCTGAGGGAGAGCTTCGATGGATGTGATTGATTTTTCGGCAGTGCGCCAAAAGCGGCTGGCGGCGATGGCAAAGACCAAGGCGGAACCGCAGGCGCGGTTTGATGCCATGCAGGAGGCACTGCGCCAGGATGAACTGACGGTTATGGGACGCATTGTCCAGCAGCATGCCCTGCGGCTTGCCTATCGCATCGTGGCGGAAAGTCCCGTATGGGGAAAACCAAACGAGGCGGAGCCGCTGCGGGCTTTGGTGGAGCTTGAGGCAGTGGTGCCGGTGCTGGCGGATCTTATTATGGCCGAAAGCTATATGCCGGCGGCGGTACGCATGGCAGGCACGCGCCTGACCGCCAATGAGGTTGGCCTATGGGCTGCGCGCCGGATGGTACTTGACTATCTGCTGATATTGATTGATGACAACAGTCGTCCCGACGATTGGCTCGATATCCGCGATAAAGAACCCCTGCGCAATGTATTTGCTTATTGCGGCTATGAAATGGATTGATTTATGGGGAGACGGTGAAGGGATGACGAAGGCTTATGACAAAGAGCTTCGCGAAAAACTACTAGGTAAGAACGGCCGGAAATTGCCAGCACTTTGGCTGACGGCTGTGCGGGAGGAACCTTTTTCTTATGCTTATAAACTGGTGGAACCTGCTGAACTGGCTGATAGTGTGGGACAGCTCCATAAACGGGCGGAATGGGTAGATTTCTGGAAACAGCCCCAGGCACCTTGGCAGGTTGAAACCGCCAATCGCAAGCCTAAAGGGTTGGGGATTCAGCATGATTATCCCGTACGGATTCATTTCGATTCGGCGGTGGATGTTCTTCTTTATTTAGGTGAGGTTAAGGATTTCAGGGTGTTTTGCCAGCGCGTGGAGAAAATCAAGGCCGATTATCCGGCGGTGTTGCCGGCTTGTGTCATGGTACGCGAGAAAATCTTGGCGGATGAGCATATGGCGGAAATGATTTACCGGATTGCCCAGTATTTTTCGGGCACGCCCAAGACAAATTGTTATTTGCGGGAACTGGATATCCCGTATGTTGATACGAAATTCCTCGAGGATAATCAGAAGCTTACGGCCGCTGTGTTTTTTGCAGTACGTCCGGAACTGGCGGGCAAGACCTTTGATGATTTTTGCCAAGCGTTGTCACTTACGAAATCTGCGCCTTCGCCCAATATCTATGTGCGCTCGCTGGATGCGCGCAAGACCTTTGCGGGCCTGCGGGAAATCGTTGTCACCGCACAGCAGCTGGCAAAGCTTGATCTGGCTTTTGGCCGCGTGTTCATAACCGAAAACAAAATCAATGGTTATGTATTTCCGGAGGTGGAAGATGGACTTATCTTGTTTGGCGCGGGCAATGGCATCCTGAGTGATTTGCAGGAAATCCCTTGGCTGAAAAAACAACCTGCGCTATGGTATTGGGGCGATATGGACCGCAATGGTTTTGCTATCTTAGCGCGGGTACGGCAGAAGTATCCGCAGGTAAAATCCTTTTTGATGGTGAAGGATATAGCGGCAAGGTATCGTCATTTTATGGTGGCCGATACGGGAAATGCGCTGGCAATGCCGGAGGCATTGACCGAGGAGGAGCAGACCTGCTGGCAATATTTGACTTGTCAGCCCGCGGCGGCCAATCGATTGGAGCAAGAGAAGATCCCTTCGTTTGAAGTAGGGGTGGCTTTGAAGCGCTTGCTGGGCCAGGATGGAGATAAATGAGCGGAATCGGCTAGAGAAACGGCAGGAGGGATGGCGATGGGTAAGGTGGTCTGTGATTTGTGTCCGCGCAAGTGCCGCCTGTCCGCAGGGCAGGTGGGCTGGTGCCGTGGGCGGATTTGCCGTGAGGGAGCGATGGTGCCGCTGAACTATGGCCGTCTGACTTCGGTGGCATTGGACCCGATTGAGAAAAAGCCCTTGGCACGGTTTTTTCCAGGGAACTATATTTTATCGGTGGGCAGTTTTGGCTGCAATTTACGCTGCCCGTTCTGCCAGAATCATGGGATTTCACAAGCCGGGGCCGATTGCGTAACGCAGGCGGTGACGCCGTCAGAGCTCGTAAGCCTCGCACAGGAGCTGGCGGCCCGGCCGGCAGGCAATCTCGGTGTGGCATTCACCTATAATGAGCCGCTTATAGGCTATGAATTTGTGCGTGATACGGCAAAATTATTGCAGGCGGCAGGGCTTAAAGTGGTGCTGGTGACTAACGGCATGATAAACGAAATGCCGTTTCGGGAGCTGCTGCCGCTGGTCGATGCGTTAAATATCGATTTGAAGGGCTGGCGGCAGCAGGTCTATGATATCTGTGGCGGCAGTCTGGCAGCGGTGAAGCAGAACATTGCCGCGGCAGCAGCCGTGACGCATGTGGAGGTAACGACGTTGATAGTGCCGGGGCTTAATGACAGTGCCGTGGAAATGGCCGCCGAGGCAGAGTGGCTGGCGTCGTTATCGGCGGATCTGCCGCTGCATGTGAGCCGGTATTTCCCGCGCTGGCAGTCGGAAGTTCCGGCAACGCCCGTGGCTGATATTTATAAGCTGGCGTCAGTGGCACGCAAATATCTACACTATGTATATACGGGAAATTGCTAGGAGGGATTGTTATGGGAATTATGGCAGCAATGGCGGTGCCGCATCCGCCGCTTATCATTCCGGAGGTCGGACGTGGGCAGGAAAAGATTATCGCCAAGACAGTGAATGCCTATGAGACGGTGATGGCGCGGGCCGCAGCCCTGCAGCCCGATTTGGTCATTGTCGTAAGCCCGCATTCCATCATGTATGCGGATTACTGTCATGTATCGCCGGGGGCTGGTGCTAAAGGCAATTTTGGTCAATTCGGGGTACCAGAGGTGCAAATCGAAGCTGCATACGACGAGGAGTTCGTAGCGGCTCTGAGCGAAGCCTGTGCGGCAGCAGGAATCCCGGCTGGCACCTTGGGGGAGAAGGATCCCGCGCTCGATCATGGTACGATGATTCCTCTGTATTTCCTGCAGAAGCATTGGCGGAAATTCCAGGCGGTGCGCATCGGTATCGGTGGCCTGCCGGCACGCGAGCACTATCGGCTGGGGCAGCAGATTGCCGCGGTGGCTCAAAAGCTGGGCCGGCGGGCGGTTTTTGTGGCCAGTGGCGATTGGTCCCATAAACTAAAGGCCGATGGCCCTTACGGCTTTGCTGCAGAGGGGCCTGTGCTGGATGCTAAACTGGCCAAGAATCTTGCGGCAGCAGATTTTCTGTCACTGCTTACGATACCAGCAGAGCTGGCAGAACGGGCGGCAGAGTGCGGGCTGCGGGCGTTCTGGATTTTGGCGGGTGCCTTAGATCGCCGTCAGGTAAAAGCAGAGCTTTTGTCCTATGAGGGGCCGTTCGGTGTCGGCTATGGCGTGGCGTTTTTCTGGCCCGGTGCTAAAGATGCGGCGCGCGCCATTGGCGAGCAACTGGCTTTGCAGGAGCAGGCAGAGCTTGCGCGCTGCCGTGCAAATGAAGATGCCTGGGTGCGGCTGGCGCGGCATAGTTTGGAAACGTATGTGAAGACAAAGTCTTATGCTGTCCTGCCACAGGATTTGCCGCAGGAAATCCTGGCAGGACATGCGGGTGCCTTTGTCTCTATCCATAAAGATGGTGCGCTGCGCGGATGTATTGGCACGATCCTGCCAGTGCGGGAAAATCTCGCAGAGGAAATCCTCTACAATGCGGTATCGGCTGGCACATGCGATCCGCGGTTTACGGCGGTGCGGCCTGAAGAACTGCCGCAGCTTGTCTACAAGGTGGATGTACTGACGGAGCCTGAGCCCATCGCTTCGCCGGAGCAGCTCGATGTCAAGCAATATGGTGTCATCGTGCAGTGCGGCGAGCGCCGCGGTTTGCTGCTGCCGGATTTAGATGGTGTTGATACAGTGGAACAGCAGATCGCTATTGCGCGCCGCAAGGGAAATATCGGTGCTGACGAGAAGTGCCAGTTATGGCGGTTTGCAGTTAAGCGGCATTATTGACAAGTCAAAAAGGGGCGCCAGATAGGATGTATCTGGCGCCCCTTCGGTTTGTCAAAGCATTGACCGGTCAAATCGTGTCAAGCTTACTCAATGGTACGGATGGGAATTTGCTTTGGTGTATCGATTGTGGCAGCTGACTTGGGCAGGGTGACTGTCAGAATACCGTTCTGGAATTCTGCGGTGCAGCGGCTCTCTTCGATATTGTCGATGTAGAACGAGCGGCTCATGCTGCCACTGTAGCGCTCACGGCGGATATAGTTGCCATGTTCGTCTTTTTCATCATGTGCTTCTTCTTTTTTGGTCGAAATCGTGAGGTAGTTGTTCTGGTAGGTGAGATTTATATCCTCTTTGGTAAGACCAGGGAGTTCGGCTTTGAGCTCATAGCTGGTGCCGTTATCTTTTACGTCGACTTTGAAGGAGCTGCCGGCAAAGCCCGCATCCTTGAACAGTGTGGACAGCGGCTGGTTCATAAAGTCGAAGAGGCGATCGAAATCGTCATCTACCGTCGTCATTGCGTTTCTTCTGCCAAATGGAATTAACCCAAACATAAAATCGATCCCCTTTCATGAAGAACTATGAA
>Ga0307459_10019_pt1 | contig 12110 bp, 12 predicted proteins | sample GoafecXyGen6Rep1_FD_203832 | JGI IMG/M metagenome (GOLD analysis project Ga0307459, IMG submission 203832) | Metatranscriptome of enriched fungal communities from goat fecal pellet, Isla Vista, California, United States - Xylan, Gen6, Rep 1... ...
CGCCTTTTTGTGTGTCATTGTTGCTGCCGGCCGGCACCGGGGCCGTCGCTGGCGACGGCTACTTTTGTTTCCGCGAAGGTGCGCATGATGTTCAGCATATGCATGGCTGCTTCGGTGATGCCAAGGCCGAGGCTGGCGATGATGCCGCCGGGCAATGTGATATCTGTCAAAAGCATTGCCGGCTGGACATGCAGGATATAGGGGCGAACATCCGGGCATAAGAGCTCGGTGTAACGCGCGATGATTTCCGTGGCTTCGTCGCCTAGCAGGATGAAGCTGCTGTTGTGGGCTGCGGCGATGATGGCACCGATGAGAGCGCCAGCTGCGGGCCGATAGGCTTCCGGCGTTTGCTGCAGGAATTCATCAGCGGCATAGCGCAGGCTGCCGTCTTCGTTTAGCAGTGCGGTGCGCAGTTCGCTGGCGGCCGTGCCGAATGGCGCATCTTCGTCGATTTCCGTCAGCGAAAGGCCGAGCAGCGGATAGGACAGCGACAGGAGCTCGGCATGCTCACGGCCAAAGTCAAAGGCAGCGGTAGGCGGCAGTTCGTCGCGCAGGTGGGCCAGTGTGACTTCGGCACCAGCCTGGGTAGCAAAGGCGGCGGTAAGCTGCGATTGCAGGAAGCTCGTATGACGGCCGGTGAAGACCAGCAGGGCTCTGTCCATGCCGCACGCAGGCAGTTCGTCGCCGATGATGCCCGCAAGCTCGGCGGCAATCTGCTCAAGACAGCCGAGACTGTAGATGGGCTTGGCGAGGTTGTCGATACGCTGCTGGCAAAGCTCCATCGCTTGGTGGTCGAGATCCTGCATCGTGCGCAGGTAGAAGTCGAAGGTCTTATCCGTAATCTTCGGGACCGTATGACGCATGTATTCGTGATGGAATGGCGTCTCGATCGGGTCATGGGGCAGCTTGTCGAGGACATCCCAGGCCGCGAGCACGGCGTCGAGCATGGCGGCCGCAAGGCTTGAGCCGCAGGCTTCGCCGAGTTTGAGGTCAAGGTCCATGAGCGGTTCGAGTCCGAGCTTTTTGAGGCTGTGGACATGGGATTTTTCTGCGCCCAGATGGGAAGCAAGTAGATAGTCTGTGCAGTCGGGCGCAAGTGTCTGGGCAATGAGAGCGGCGGCTGCGGTGTTGGCGCCGTCGAGGATGACGGCGCATTGGCGGGCGGCTGCGCCGAGAATCAGTCCTGCAATAGCGCCCAGTTCAAAGCCGCCGACTTTGGCAAGGATATCGAGACCGTCATGCGGCCTTGGCTGGTTGATGGACAGTGCCTGCTCGATGACGCTTGTCTTCTTTTGCAGGCGTTCGTCGGAGATATTCGTGCCGCGGCCAGTGACATCGGCGGCACAAAGGCCGCAGCAGACAGCTGTGATGGCTGCACTGGCTGTGGTATTGGCGATGCCCATCTCGCCGGGCAGCAGGCAGTCGAAGCCTTCGTCAATGACTTGGTTGGCAATGCTGATGCCTGCCTCGATGGACTGCCTGGCCTGCTCGCGTGTCATTGCGGGGCCTTGGGCCATATTGGCGGTGCCACTGGCAATGCGGGCATCGATGAGGTCGGGAATGTCACTGGTGTCAGCGGCTATGCCCATATCGACGATGAGCAGTTCGGAACCGCAATAATCAGAAAAAGCGTTGGCAGCACCGCCGCGGCTGATGAGATAGTTGCGGGTCATCTGCACAGTCGTTTCGGCTGGATAGGCACTGACTCCTTCGGCAGCAACGCCATGGTCGGCGCAGGCGATGATCGTGCACTTTTCTGGCGGCTGGGGATGGCGCTTTCCGGTTATGGACAGATAGCGCAGCAGCAAATCGCGCAGGCGGCCAAGGGCGGCAGCATCGCCTTCGAGTACCTGCTGAAGGCGGGCGGCTGCGTCAGTGGCCGTCTCCTGGCTGGCCGGCTGGATGACGGCAATGGTTTGTTCAAGCAGGCTCATCCGATCTGGGCCTCCTTTGGGACTTGTTTTAGCGATAAGCCGATGCGGTTTCGCTTTTCATCGATGCTGATGACCATGACGTTTAAGACATCGCCGATCGAGAGCACATCGAGCGGATGCTTGACGCGTTTCTTGGACAGCTCGGAGATATGGATAAGACCGTCCTGGTGCAGGCCGATGTCGACAAAGGCGCCAAAATCCGTGATATTGCGCACGGTGCCGCGCATGATGGTGCCTGGCTGGATGTCGGATAGCTTGACGATGGCCTGCCGTGTCAGCGGGGCTGGCAAATCCTCGCGGGGATCGCGGCCGGGCTTGATAAGGGCTGCAAGGATGTCCTTGACTGTCGGCTCGCCGGCGTCGAGTTCCTTGGCAAGCTTGGCACAGTCGACGAGTTTGCTCTTGGCGGCAAGCAGGGCGAGCTGATCTTTGTCGCCCAGGTCGCTAAGGTCAAAGCCGAGTTTTTCTAGAATCGCTTCAGCGAGCTTATAGGATTCGGGATGGACAGGGGTATTATCCAGCGGCGATTTGCCACTGGCAATGCGCAGGAAACCCGCGCATTGTGTGAAAGCGGCAGGGCCGAGCCGGGGAACTTTGAGCAATGCACGGCGGTTTTTGAAGCTGCCGTTCTCGTTGCGGTAGGCGACGATGTTCTTGGCAATCGTCGCATTGATGCCTGCGATGTGCTTCAAAAGGGCAGCTGAGGCCGTGTTGAGATCGACGCCGACATGATTGACGGCACTTTCGATTGTTGCATCGAGGGTATGCGTAAGTTCCTTTTGATTGACGTCGTGCTGGTACTGGCCGACCCCGATGGCCTTGGGGTCGATCTTGACAAGTTCGGCGAGAGGGTCCTGTACGCGGCGGGCTATCGATACAGCGCCGCGGATGACGACATCGTATTCGGGCAGTTCCTCCTTGGCCAGCGCCGAAGCCGAGTATACGGAGGCACCGGCTTCGTTGGCGATGATGTAGTGGACATCGTCGAGGGCGTTTTCGCGGATGAGTTCCGCGGTGAATTGCTCGGTTTCATAGGAGGCTGTGCCATTGCCGATGGAAATCAGTGTGACGTGATGCTTGCGGATGGAGGCCAGTACAGTCTGGGCTGCGGCAGCCTTGGCACGGTCGCTCTGCGTAATCTGCAGGACACCATAGTCGAGTACCTGTCCTGTCGCATCGACAACAGCCATCTTGCAGCCATTGCGGTAGCCGGGATCGAGGCCCATGACCGTGTGACCGGCGAGCGGTGCCTGCAGCAGAAGCTGGCGCAGGTTGGCACCGAATACTTTGATGGCCTGGGCTTCGGCAGCTTCTGTGAGCTGGCTGCGGATTTCGCGTTCGAGCGCGGGCAGCAGCAGGCGCTTATAGCCGTCAGCGATGGCAGCTTGCAGGCTTTCCTCCCAGATGGATGGCTGACGGTGGATGCTGTTATAGATGCGGCGGCAGTTTTCTTCATGATCGGTTTCGAGTTTGACCTTGAGTGCGCCTTTTTTCTCGCCGCGGTTGATGGCGAGGATACGGTGGGAGGGCAGTGTATGGACAGGTTCGCGGTACGCAGCGTACATTTCGAGCACCTGCTTGTCCTCTTCTGCCGCGTCATCGGCAAGGCTTGTCGTAAGGACAGCCGTGTTCCAGAGACGCGTGCGCATTTTCTTGCGCAGGGCGGCATCTTCCATCGTGGTTTCGGCAACGATATCCATCGCGCCAGCCAGTGCGTCCTCTGCCGTTTCGATGCCCTTGGCCGCATCGATGAACTTTGCGGCCTCGGCAAGTGCGGTTCCCTTGGACTGCGCTTGCAGCATCATGGCATTGGCGAGTGGCTCCAGGCCAGCCTCGCGGGCAATCTGGGCGCGCGTGCGTTTTTTCTGCTTGTAGGGCAGATAGAGGTCCTCGAGGTCCTGCAGTTTCGTGGTCTTTTCAATGGCCGTGCGCAGTTCGTCCGTAAGCTTGCCCTGCTCCTCAATCTTACCGAGGATTTCTTCCTGGCGTTTGACGAGGTTGCGCAGGTAAGAGAGGCGCTCTTCGAGCACGCGCAGCTGCTCGTCTTCAAGAGAGCCGGTGGCTTCCTTGCGGTAGCGGGCGATGAATGGCACCGTATTGCCATCGTCTAGCAGCTCGATGGCTGCTGTGACCTGTTTCGGGCGGACGTTCAATTCTTTGGCGATGACCGCACTGATATCGTTTGTAAGCATAGCGTAAGTACCAACTTTCTGTCGTAATGTCTTCATTATAGCACAAATAACGTGACGGCCGATGGCAGGTTTTTGGCAGGCAGATGTCGAAGTAAAGAGCAAAACATAGAGAGGATAGTCTTTGCGGCCAATGAGGTGGAGCTATGAAAACGATAAGGATGATTTTGGCTGCTGTCCTGGCCGGGCTGTTTAGCCTGCTGGCCCTGGATGCATCCCTGGCAGCAGCCAAGGAAAAAATGCTGTTTGTCCCCTGTGATAATAGTGTGCTGGCAAATCAGGAAGCTGCAGAGCGCCTTCGCGCGCGCGGCTATGAGGTGCTGCTGCCGCCAGCGGAGCTATTGAGTGATGGCACAGCTGCGCCAGGGCAGCCGGATAAGCTCTGGGCCTGGGTGCGGGCAAATATCGGGACGGCTGATGCTGCGATGGTGTCCGCCGATGCGCTGCTCTATGGTGGTCTCGTGCCGTCGCGCCGCCATGAGCTTCCGGAGCCATTGCTGGCAGCGCGTGTGGCGCAGTTTGCTGTGCTGCATCGAAAGTATCCAGACATCCGGTTCTATGTATTTGGTTCACTTATGCGGACGTCAGAGGATGCAGGGGCAGGTCATAGGGACCCGGATTACTATGGCGAGTATGGGGCTGATATCGTGGCGGCAATGGCACTTGTGGACAAACAGGAGACACAGGGATTGACAAGGGAGGAGCAGGCTGCGCTAAGCCTGCACAGGAATGCGGTTCCGCCTGATGTCTGGCAGGATTGGCAGGCGCGCCGGGACAAGAACCTGTCGATGAACCGTTGCCTGATCGACTATACACGCAAAGGGGTAGTGCATCATTTTGTCATCGGGCAGGAGGATACGGCACCGCTGTCACAGACGCAGCGCGAGGGCCGCATCCTCACGGCCTATGCGCAGGGACTGCCTGCGGAAAAGTTCCAGCTGCTGGCAGGGGATAAGCCAGTGGATGCAGCAATTGTATGTTTGCGGGGGGCTTCTATTACTGAATTTTATCGTGACAATACAATGGAAACATGATAAAATAACCCCAAAGTCAGGGAGACTTATTTTTAGGGATTTATACGTACATATTGTGAACATGGAGGGATTGCGATGAAGAAGATGAGAAAGAGCATCAACTGGAATCATGACTATGTTTGCTATGAGCGCAAAGTACAGACGCGGCGGGCTGAATGGCTGATGCGTCGTACGGCCACCGTAGAGACTGGTCAGGTTGAGCGCAAGAAGACGGAAGTTGCATAAAAAACAAGGGAGTTGCGAGGAGCGGCTCTCTTTTCTTTTGCCCGGATATTGACAGTGGAGGTAAAGGTAATATAAAATAGATACAAATAGATAATTATTATTTGTTAATTCAAGAGCAAGAGAGGATTTTATCATGAGGGCAATGCTCAACCCCAAGGAAGTGACAGCGCTGCTTCGCGAACGCGGCTTCAAGGTGACACCGCAGCGGCTGGCTGTCTATCGCGCGCTGGCGCACACGACGGCGCATCCGAATGCGGAGATGCTCTATCGCGAGCTGCAGCCGTATTATCCGACGATGAGCCTGGCGACGGTCTACAAGGCACTGTCGATTCTCTGCGAGATTGGCTTGGCGCAGGAGCTCAATGTGGGCGAGGATGCTTTCCGCTATGATGCCAATACAGCGGCGCATCCGCATGTGCGCTGTACCTGCTGCGGCCGCGTCGATGATATCATGGGAGATTTGGATGCTGCCGGTATTGAGCAGCAGGCGGCTGCCGCGACAGGGTATGAGATCTCTGCACATCAGTTGTACTTCTTTGGCGTCTGCCCTGCCTGCCAGAATGCGAAGAAACACTGATCGATCGTGGACTTTTTTCTTGCATCCGCTGTTTTGGCGTGCTATAATATTCCAGTACTGGACGTACTGACGTCTGGTTCCAAGTCAAAAAGTTGACTGGCTTTACCCCGACGGGGAGCTAGGTCTAAACCAAGCTTGCGCATAGCTTGCTTGTATCAATTCCCAGTTTCTTGGGGTGAAAGCGAGGTGTAATAATGAAACAGGGTATTCATCCGGAATACTTCGAGGCAAAGGTAACTTGCGGCTGCGGCAACACGTTCACGACGGGTTCCACGGTTAAGGAGCTTCGCGTCGATGTTTGCTCCAAATGCCATCCGTTCTTCACGGGTCGTCAGCGTGACGTACAGGCAGGCGGCCGTATCGAGAAGTTCAACAAGCGTCTGGCCAAGAAATAATCGCACGAACGGTAAAGCAGAGCAGAGCAATCTGTTCTGCTTTATTTTATTATGCGGCGGCTATGAGGCAATTAGGCGGTGAGCATATATCTTCCGCCGCGTTGAAACGCCAAGAGGAAGTTTTGCCTGCGGCAAAACTGGAGCAACGGCGTTATAATATTGAAAGAATCGGTATTCCCGGAAAAAGGAGGAAGTACCATTGCGTGATAGATTGATGGTTGGCGGCCAGGCCGTCATCGAAGGGGTCATGATGCGCGGACCGAAGCTGACGGCGACGGCTGTGCGCGACCCGAATGGCAAGATCCAGGTGGATGTGAATCCCGTGCATTCGATCACGGAGCGGTTCCCCATCTTGAAGCGTCCCATGCTGCGCGGATCGGTGGCGCTTATCGAGTCGTTGGTCATCGGGATGAAGTCGCTGTCGTATTCAGCCCAGATGGCTGGCGATGAGGACGAGAAGCTCACGGATCGGGAGATGGCAGGTACCATCGTGTTTGCCTTAGTACTGGCAAGTATCTTGTTCATCGCCATTCCGACCGGGGCGGCAAAATTTTTCCATGACATCACCAGCGACCCGTTTTGCCTGAATCTGCTCGAAGGGTTCCTGCGGCTGGCGATTTTCCTGCTGTATATCTGGGGGATTTCGCGTATGAAGGATATCCGCCGTGTGTTCCAGTATCATGGGGCAGAACATAAGACCATCCATTGCTACGAGGCAGGGCTGCCGCTGACCGTAGAAAATGTGCAGAAGTTTTCGCGGCTGCACCCGCGCTGCGGGACGAATTTCCTGCTGATTGTCATGCTCGTGTCGATTTTCGTGTTTGCGTTTCTGGGCTGGCCGTCACTTGCTGAGCGTATCGCGAGCCGCATTCTGCTGCTGCCGGTGGTCGCAGGCATCTCATATGAGCTTATCCGGCTGGCTGGCCGGAGCGATAATGCCATCATCCAGACGGCCATCAAGCCGGGACTGTGGCTGCAATATCTGACGACGCGGCCGCCGGAGGATGATATGGTCGAGGTAGCTATCGAGTCTTTGAAGGCTGTGCTGCCTGAGGAAGAAATCGTGGCGGGAACTGGTGAGTATATCAGAGTAGAGGGAGAATGTTGTGCTGAGTAAACTTCAGGCCGTTGAGGATAAATATTTGGAACTTGAGTCGCTGATCAGTGACCCGGATACCATAAAGGACATTGACCGATGGCAGCGTTATAGCAAAGAGCATGCAAGCTTGACGCCGGTCGTCGAGAAGTTCCGTGAGTACAAGCGTGTAGTCACGGGGATTGCTGAAGACAAGGCGATGTTTGACGAGCCGCTCGATGATGAGATGCGCAAGCTGGTGGAGGAGGAACTCGCGGCGCTTACGGCGCAGAAGGAAATCCTCGATCGGGAGCTTCCTATCCTGCTGCTGCCGAAGGACCCAAACGATGATAAGAATGTCATCGTCGAGATCCGCGGCGGTGTTGGTGGCGAGGAGGCGGCCTTGTTTGCTGGCGACCTCTTCCGCATGTATTCGCGTTATGCGGAAAAACAGGGCTGGCGCACGGAGCTCATTGATGCGAATGCGACCGAGATTGGCGGCTTCAAGGAAGTCTCGTTTCTGGTAACGGGCTTTGGGGCCTACAGCCGTCTCAAATATGAGAGCGGCACGCACCGCGTGCAGCGTGTGCCGGTCACGGAGTCGGGCGGGCGCATCCATACCTCGGCGGTAACGGTGGCTGTGCTGCCGGAGGTCGAGGATGTCGAGGTCGATATCAATCCCGGGGATCTGCGCATCGATACTTACTGTGCTTCGGGTGCGGGCGGCCAGTACGTAAACCGTACGGAGACGGCCATCCGCATCACGCATTTGCCGACGGGTATCGTCGTGCAGTGCCAGGATGAGAAGTCGCAGCTCAAGAACAAGGAGAAGGCGATGAAGGTACTGCGTGCGCGCATTCTCGACCAGGCGCGCCAGCAGCAGGAGGATGCTGTCGCCGCTGACCGCCGCAGCCAGGTAGGATCGGGCGATCGCAGCGAGCGCATCCGCACATATAATTTCCCGCAGGGCCGCGTGACCGATCATCGCATCGGCCTGACCCTGCATAAAATCGATGCCGTGCTCGGCGGTGAGCTCGATGAGATATTGAATGCGCTCATCACGGCGGATCAGGCTGAGCGGCTGAAACAGGTGAAGTAATGGCAGACAGCAAGCAGATATGGACTATCGGCAGAATCCTCAAATGGACGGAGCAGTATTTTGAGCAGAAGGGGGTAGAATCCCCGCGCCTTGATGCGGAGGTACTGCTTTCCCATTTGCTGGATAAGCAGCGAATCTATCTTTATGTACATTTTGATGAGCCGCTGCAGGCAGAGGAACTGGCTGCATATCGTGAGATGGTGAAGCAGCGCGTGAATCATGTACCGGTGGCCTACATCATCGGCGAGCGTGAATTCATGGGCTTGACGTTCAAGGTCACACCGGATACGCTGGTTCCGCGGCCGGATACGGAGATACTGGTGCAGGCGGCTGTCGAGCGGCTCAAGACATTGCCGGCAGATGCGGTGCGCTTTGCCGATATCGGCACGGGAACAGGTGCAGTCTGCCTGTCGGTATTGCACTTCCTGCCAGCCGCGGAGGCGGATACGGTCGATATCAGTCCGGCGGCACGGGCTGTGGCGGAAGAGAATGCTGCTGCGCTCGGCCTTGCGGACCGCATTGTTTTCCATACCGGCGATTTGCTGGCACCAATCAGGGAAAATAAGTATGCGGCAATCCTGTCCAATCCGCCGTATATACCCGAGGCCGATATTGCAGGGCTGGCACCGGAGGTCCGCTGCAAGGAGCCGATGACGGCATTGGCTGGTGGCAAGGATGGGCTGGATTTCTACCGGCGTCTATGCGCCGAAGCACCGTCGATGCTCGTAGATGGCGGCTTTATGGCTTTTGAGGTTGGCATTCATCAGGCACAGGACGTCGCCGCATTAGCGGCGGCAAATCCGTTGATTGCGCGGACGGAAATCAGCAAAGACTACGCGGGCATCGACCGCGTGGTCATAGCGTGGAAACGAGAGGAATAAGGAGCGCCCTTCCCAGGCGGGACGAGCGTCAGCTCGGTAAGCGAGGTATGGCATTTTGGATACGAAGATTGTGAAGATAGAAGATGTGAAGGCGCAGAGGGCTGCCTTGCAGCAGGCCGGCGAAATCCTGCGGCAGGGCGGGCTCGTGGCTTTCCCGACGGAGACGGTTTACGGGCTTGGTGCCAATGGCCTTGATGGTGAGGCCTGTGCGCGAATTTACGCGGCCAAGGGGCGGCCTTCGGATAATCCGCTGATTTTGCATGTGGCCAATCGTTCGATGGTCGATCAGGTGGCGGCTAAGGTTCCGCCGCTGGCGGAAAAACTGTTGGCGGCGTTCTGTCCCGGACCTATCACGCTGATCTTGAAGCGCCGCGCCATTGTACCGGACCGCATTACGGGCGGCCTTGATACGGTCGGCATCCGCATGCCGGAAAACGATGTGGCGCGGGCGATGATAAAGGAGGCCGGCGTGCCGATTGCAGCGCCCTCGGCGAATATATCGGGCCGTCCGAGCCCGACGACTGCTGAGACTGTGGCTCGCGACATGGATGGGCGGATTCCGCTGATCCTCGATGGCGGGGCTTCACATTTCGGTGTAGAATCGACAATCGTTGACTGCACGGGCAGCAAGGCCGTCATCCTGCGCCCCGGGGCCGTGACACGTGAGATGCTCGCGGAGCTTTTGGGAGAAGATGCTGTCGGTCTTGACCCCGCACTAGTTGGGGAAAATGTGGTGCCCAAAGCACCGGGCATGAAGTATACGCACTATGCGCCCAAGGCGCCGCTGACGCTTATCGAAGGCATGCCGACGCGCATGGCCCGGGCCTTCCAGCGGGAAGTCGGGCGTTTGCAGGCCGAGGGCCATACGGTTGGCGTCATTGCGAGCCACGAAGTCCTGCAAGAGCTTCATGACCTGGTGCCGGCAGATCTTATGGCCGACTATGGTCATCAGCAGGATTTGCCGGCTATTGCAGCCAATATCTATGAAGCGTTACGCAGTTTTGATGATAAACCAGCCGATGTACTGCTTGGCGAAGGTACGACGGAAGACGGGCTGGGACTTGCCATCATGAATCGTCTGCACAAGGCCAGCGGGTTCCGCACGCTTATGGCATGATGCGATTTTTAGGAGGAGAGCAGGAACAGCCCTCCTTTTTGTCGTATATAAAATTATGGAAGAGAGTAAATGGGATTCTGGGAAAGGAGCCTGACGATGGGGAAAATCAAGTATGTGATTGTTGCGATACTGGTCCTGGCTGTAGCCAGTGGCGGCGGCTATCTAATGGCGATCCACTATCATCAGACACGGGAAGTGGTACAGGCCGAGAAGGATAAGCAGGAGGCGGCCAAGGAGGCAGCCCGCCAGGAAAAGGAAGCCAAAGAAGCAGCTTTGCGGGAAAAGGCGCGCAAGAAACAGGAACTGCTCGACAAGCGCCTGGGCCGGGCGGAGGAACCTGACCAGGTCATCCGCGGGCTGACTGCGGATATGAAAATTTCGCAAGAGGCGGACGGCGCGACGTATTATCGTTATGAAGATCCCGTGGAAGATGGTATTTTCTTCCAGCCGTATCTGGTACGGGGGGCAGATGGCACAGCTGTCATGCACGTCATCCTGCGCCATCGCGGGCAGCGGCCGATGGGCTTCCAAGGCGTGGACCTCCAGCCGACTGCTGATGAGATCTATCATATCCGGGCGCAGGCGCCTGTCACGACGACCAAGACGGAAACCGGCATCATGGAATGGTGCGATCAACCCGTCGATGCAGAGACGGGCAAGGCCATGCGGGAAATTGGCGATGTGCTGGCTGCGAAAATCACGCTGCCAGGTGTCGAGGGCGGTTCAAACGATGACCGCATGCTGACGGCGACAGAGGCGAAACGCATCCGGAATATCCTGGAGCTGGCTGACCGCCTGAACGGAAAGCAGTAAATACGTGCAGCAGAAAGGAAGCAGCAGTTATGGAGTTATTTCCACCACTTGTAGCCGGTGTATTGATTATATTGATTGGTGTATTGAGCGTGGTATCGCTGGTAGGTGTTGCCTATAACTGGTCGGTTATCATCAGCGGCCGCGAGCAGTTTAACAAGATTACCGAATTGGAAAAAGAAGTTGCCGTTCTCAAGCAAGAGGTCAAGGCACTCAAGGGACGCTTATATGCTGAGGCGGCGGTAGCGCAGGCTGAGTCCGCTGCCAAAGAAGCGGCACGGGAATTGGAGCAGGAGGCCATCCGGGCTGAAAAGCAGAAGGAGGTTTGGCATGACTTCCTCGCTGACTATAACAATCTGGCGGCCAGCATGGATGTACCCAAGGCACAGCAGGCCTGTGAGGCCTTTATCAAGACGAATGCCTTGGAGCTCCTTGTCTGTACCGACCATGCCGTGCAGGAGAATGGTCAGGCCATGCCGCAATTTGCTACAGCTGACGATGTAGAGCAGAGTACCTATTGGGCCTGGCCGGTTCCCGAAGCTTTCGGTGCCTACATCGTTGTTCCCAATCCCTTGCATCCCTATGATCAGCAGCTGCATAACGAGGGCGGCATGAAGGAGACGTTTGCTTCGAACTATGAGCAGGGAGAGTGCCGGGATATACAGGTCCGCCTGCCGGCGAAGTTCCAGAAGCGCAACGGGCAGTGGAAGGTCATCCAGCCCGGTGTTATCCGGATAAAATAAAAGCGGGGCTATGCCCCGCGGAATACAAAAG
>Ga0307459_10020_pt1 | contig 12033 bp, 7 predicted proteins | sample GoafecXyGen6Rep1_FD_203832 | JGI IMG/M metagenome (GOLD analysis project Ga0307459, IMG submission 203832) | Metatranscriptome of enriched fungal communities from goat fecal pellet, Isla Vista, California, United States - Xylan, Gen6, Rep 1... ...
CTACGGCAAAAAAAACAAAGAAAAGAGATAGTGTATTATGTGGGAAAAAGTTTGCGCTGGTATGTTGGGCGCGATGATGATAACGGGAACAGCAGCTGGTGTTTCGGCGGCTGAGAAGGGCAGTGCGCAGCCGCCGATGGCAGCTGCACCAGCTGCGGCGAAAGCTCAGGCTTCGCAGCCGGCAGCTCCGGCTCCGGTTGTTGAAAGCAAGCCGGCTGATGTGGCTGCGGAGAAGAAGGAAGAGCAGAAGAAGGAGGAGCAGCTGAAGATTTCTATCAATCTGGCAGCGCGTTCCCTGGCACTGTATCGTGGCACGGAAAAGGTCCGTCTGTATCCGATTGCTCCGGGTACGGCTTCGACGCCGACACCGACTGGTTATTACAAGGTCAGTGAAAAGGAAGTCAATCCGACCTGGACCGCCCCCGAGACTGGCACATCCATCCCGTCGGGCCCTGATTGTCCGCTGGGATATCGCTGGATTGGCGTGCAGGGCAACATCGGCATCCACGGCACGAACAATCCCGGCTCTATTGGCACGTATGCTTCCCATGGCTGCATGCGCATGTTTGAGAAGGACGTCGAGGATCTGTACAGCCTGATCCATGTCGGCACGCCGATTGAAATCACGTATAACCGTGTAGTCGTCGAGAAGGCGCCGGCTGATGGTACGGTAGTATACTACATTTATCCCGATGAGTATGGCTGGCAGAAGATTACAACCGAAGACGTGCATAAATGGCTCAGTGGCTATGGTGTTGGCAATTTTGTCAGCGATGAGGAAATTGACAAGAAAATCGCCGAATCGGATGGCAATCCGACGTATATTGGCAAGGTTTATCCGCTCTATGTCAATGGTAAGCGGTTGAAGAACAATGCCGTTGAGCAGGATGGTGTACTGTATTTGCCGGCAATCGATCTGGCGGATGCTGTCAAGGTCAACCTGGGCTGGATTCCAGAGGCGCAGACGCTCATGAGTACCTATGGCAAGGCACTTGGCGTGGATAAGCGCGATGTGCTTTATTGTACGGATAAAGATGTACGGACGTTGTTCCATTTGACGGGTGGCATGGACAAGGAGAAACGCTATTCGCTGCAGACCGTTGCTGCTGAAGTCCGTACGGAAAAAGAGCCTGCGGCTCAAAGCCAGAAGGTTGCGGATGACACAAAAGCAGTGCCTGTGCAAGAAAAGGCAGAGACTAAGCCGGTGCTGACCGATGGCAGTGCCAGCAAGAAATCGTTGACGGAAATCTACCAGGAGGCTACGAAGTAAGCACCAGGTCCCTGGGAAATGATCGGTTGGTACATTTTTAATTGAACAATATGAGGAGGAATCCTGTTGAGCCAGCGTTTTGTGATTTTAGATGGCAGCAGTCTTATGTATCGTGCGTTTTATGCGCTGCCACCGCTAACAGATTCCCAGGGCGAGCCGACCAATGCGATTTTTGGCTTCTCGAATATGCTGACCAAGCTGTTGAGTGAGCTGGAGCCAGATGCACTGGTCATCGCCTTTGATAAAGGGAAGAAGACGTTCCGCACGGAACGTTACGCTGCGTACAAGGGAACGCGTGATAAGACGCCGGAAGAGCTCCTCGCCCAAATCCCGCTGCTGCATGAATTTGCAGCAGCTTTTGGCATTTCATTCATCGAAAAGGAGCGCTATGAGGCCGATGATATCATTGGCACGCTCGCGACGAAAGCAGCTGCGGCTGGTCATGATGTCATGGTGGTGACGGGCGATAAGGATGCTTTGCAGCTTGTGCGGCCGAATCTGCGCGTCATGCTGACCAAAAAGGGAATATCAGAACTCAAGGCCTACGATGAGGCAGTCTTTACGGAGGAATACGGCTTTGAGCCGCTTCGCATGATTGACCTCAAAGGGCTTATGGGCGACACGTCCGATAATATCCCTGGTGTGCCCGGGGTCGGGCCGAAGACGGCAACCAAGCTGCTCGTCGAGTATGGCACGCTGGAAAATGTTTTGGCACATATTGCGGATATTTCGGGTAAGAAACTAAAGGAACGCTTGACGGAGAACCGCGAGCAAGCCATTTTGTCCAAGGAACTGGCTACCATCGAATTGCAGGTGCCAGGGCTGGAATTGCAGATGGACAGCTATGCCATTACGCCGGATCATGCGCGGATGAAACAATTCTGCGACCGTTATGAGCTCAAGGCAGTTTGGAAGAATTTTACGAAAATCTATGGAGCCGAGGGCGATGGCTTGTTTGCAGGGATGGATATTCCCGAGACTGTTACGCTTGATTTGACCTATGACCGTTGGGAGAAAGAGCAGGCCGAAACTATGCTGGCGCAGGCGGAATCTTTGGCGGTCAGTGGTATCTTTACCGGCAAGGCGCCGTTTGAGCAGCTCGAAGGACTGGCCGTGGTGACAGCACCTGCTGGCAAGGCTGGTTTTGTGGCAGCGGACACGCCGGCATTTTCGCTGGTCTTAGCCGCGATGGAGCAAAAGCCTGCTACGGTATTTGAACTCAAGCGCTACTATCATGCCGGTCTCAAGGCGGGAAACAAATATTTTGATGTGAAGCTGGCGGCTTATTTGCTGCAGCCGGAACTGGCAAGATACGAGCTGCCCAATCTTTCCCATCAGTATTTTCCGGAGCAGGCTGTTCCCGAGCAATTTGCTGACGAAACCGAGCAGGCGGTCTGGAATGCCAGGATACTAGGCATGTTGCAGGATAAACTCATGGCTGAGCTTACGTCGCTTGGCATGAAGGACCTGTATGAAACGGTGGAATTGCCGCTGGTGGAAGTGCTGGCGGCTATGGAGCAGAACGGTGTCTATGTGAATCGTGCGCATCTCGAGCGCAAAGCCGCAGAGGTCGGGAGCAAGATCGCAGAAATCCAGCAGGACATCTATACGCTGGCCGGGATGGAGTTCAATATCAATTCGCCCAAACAGCTGGGCGAAGTATTGTTCGAGCGCCTGGGGCTGCCGGCTACCAAGAAAACGAAGACGGGCTATTCAACGAATGCTGAGGTGTTAGAGTCGCTGCGGTTCCAGCATCCCATCGTCGAGCAGATCCTGGCTTACCGCATGTGGACAAAATTGAAATCGACCTATCTGGATGGTATCGGTGAGCTCATCCATCCCGAGTCAGGCCGCGTCCACACGAGCTTCAATCAAACGGTTACGGCGACGGGACGCCTGTCGAGCTCGGATCCGAACCTGCAGAATATCCCGGTACGCACCGAGGAGGGCAAGACGATCCGCGCCTTGTTTGAACCGGGCGCAGGCTATGACTGCCTGCTGTCGGCGGATTATTCGCAGATCGAGCTGCGCTTGCTCGCGCATATGTCCAAAGATGCCAGCTTCATCGATGCGTTCTGCCAGAATCAGGACATTCATGCGCGTACGGCGGCTGAAGTCTTTAATGTGCCGTTTACTGAGGTCACACCGGACTTGCGCCGTAAGGCCAAGGCCGTAAACTTTGGGATTGTCTACGGTATCAGCGACTATGGCCTGTCGCGTGATCTTCATATCCCGAAGAAAGAGGCGGCTGAGTATATCAAGAACTATTTCGCGCGTTATCCGGGGGTCAAGAAATTCCTTGATGATACGGTAGCTGAGGCCCATGAAACGGGCGGGGTCAAGACGCTTTATGGCCGCCGGCGCGAGTTGCCGGCCATAAAGAGCCGCAATTTCATGCAGCGTTCGCTGGCTGAACGCATGGCGATGAACACGCCAATCCAGGGAACGGCGGCCGATATCATCAAGCTCGCGATGATAGATGCCTATAAGCGCCTGCAGGCCGCCGGCGTCAAGAGCCGCATGCTGCTGCAGGTACACGATGAGCTTGTGCTGGAGACGACACAGGAAGAACTTGAGCAGGTCAGTGCAATCCTCAAGGAATCGATGGAGCACGTCGCCGATCTTTCCGTGCCGCTCGTCATTGATATCCATAGCGGTAAAGATTGGGCGGAGGCGAAATGACATGCCAGAAATGCCTGAGGTAGAGATCATCCGCCGTTATCTGGATAAGCAGCTGACCGGTCAGCGCATCATGGGCGTGGACCTTCTGCTGCCGCGCCAGATCAAATGGCCGGAGCCGGAAGGGTACCGGGCGATGGCGATTGGCCGCACGATTGCTGGTATAAACCGCCGCGGCAAATATCTGCTCATGGCGCTGGACAACGGCAGTGAGCTTGTCTTTCATCTGCGCATGACGGGACGGCTCGTCTATGAGCCGGACGGCGTGAATCACGACAGTTATGCCCGACTGCTGTTCCATCTGGATGGCGGCGGACTGCTGGTTTATGGTGATACGCGTACGCTTGGCACGCTTTATGCGCTGGGACCTGATGAGCGCTGGCGCATCCATGGGCTCGCGGAAATGGGGCCGGAACCGCTCACAGAGGCCTTTTCGCCAGCGTATCTTATGACAGCGGCGCAAGGGCGCCGGACGGCGGTCAAATCGTTCCTGCTCAATCAGAAATACATTGGCGGCATTGGCAATATCTATGCGGACGAGGCTTTGTTCCTGGCGGGAATCCATCCGCTGCGTCCTGCTGGCAGCTTGTCGGCAGCTGAATGCCAGAAGCTGCATCAGTCTGTCAACGCAGTCATTGCTGCCGGCATCCGTGATGGCGGTACGACCTTCCGGGATTATAAGAACGGCGAGGGCAAGCAGGGAAGCCACCAGGAGCAGCTTTATGTCTATAACCGCCAGGGCAGGTTGTGCCGCCGCTGTGGCACAAAAATCGAAAAGATTACCGTTGGCGGGCGGGGCACGCATTTTTGCCCGCATTGCCAGCGGCCGTAAGGGATAAAAGGAATGGGAAGAACTATGAAGGTAATTGGGCTGACAGGCGGTATTGCCAGTGGCAAAAGCACGGTTTCCCGGTATTTGCGGGAAAAGGGAGCGGCCATTTTGGATGCGGATGCAATCGCCCATGCACTGGCAGAACCGGGCGGCAGCCTTTATCTTGCTTACCGCCAGCATTTCGGTGCGGCGGTGCTGCAGGAAGATGGACAGCTGAATCGGGCGGCAATCGGGAAAATCGTTTTTTCCCAGCCGGAAGAACGCGCCTGGATTGACCGGTCAGCGCATCCGTTGATACAGGCAGAGATCAAGCGGCAGCTCGCTGAAAAAAAAAGACAAGATGTGCCGCTTATTGTGTTGGATGTTCCATTGCTCTTTGAGTCTGGATGGGATAAAATGACAGAAGAAAATTGTCTGGTCGACGTCAGCGAAGCTGTGCAGCTTGCCCGGCTGATGCAGCGTGATGGCTATGATGAACAGGCAGCGCGCGCGCGCATTGCTGCACAGATGCCGCTGGCGGAAAAGCGGCGGCGCGCCGACCGCCTGATCGATAACAATGGCGACTTGCCGGCGACCCTGCGGCAGGTTGACCGCTTATGGAAGGAGTGGACGCATGACGGATTTTCACAATAGGGTCCGGCAAAGCAGGCAGATGCAGCATCGCCGCATGGTTGCCTGCTTTTGTGTCGCGTTGTTCATATTGGTGATGAGTCTCAGCGCCTATCTCATCCTGCAGTTTGAGCCAGTGCAGCGCAGCTACTTCTATGTGTATCCTTATCATGATACCGTGATGAAATATGCGTCTATGTATCGTGTGGACAGCAATCTGGCAGCGGCGGTCATCAAGAAGGAGAGTAAGTTCAAACGCGATGTGCATTCACATCGCGGGGCGGTGGGACTTATGCAGATCATGCCGGATACGGCGAAATGGATATCGGCGCAGCTCGGCGATACGGGCTACTCCGAGGAGGGGCTCCATGAGCCTGACCGCAACATCCGTTATGGTACCTGGTATCTGGCCACTTTGCAGAAGGAATTCCATGGCAATGATGTGCTGGCACTTGCGGCTTATAACGCGGGGCGTGGCAACGTGCAGGAATGGATGAAAGAAAACGACTGGTCGTATGATTTTGCGGATATTGAAGCGATCCCGTTCAAGGAGACGCGTGAATACGTCCGTCAAGTCCTGGCAGATCAGAAGAAATATCGGGAACTCTATCCCGAGTAAATCGCGTGTAGGTTGAGGGAGTTTGGCAACATGCAGAAGTATCGGATTGTACCGCAGCAAGAGAATATGTTTTGGCAGCTGATTCAGGGAATGTCACTCGATGAGGAACAGAAGGAACTGATGAAGGCGGCGACGATCCGGCATGTGGAGGTCTGCACGAAGAAGAGCAGCTGGGAGATTGCTTTGACAAGTCAGACGCTTATTCCCGATGCACTCTTGCAGGAGGCTGCGGCGCAGATACGGCGCAAGTGCCAGCTCGAAAGTGTCGTCTTCTATCAGGATGTCATCAATATCGAGGACGGTATCCAGCAAATCTGGCCCCAGCTCGTGACGCTTGTCTCGGAGGGCAACCCGACGGTGTTCCAGCTGCTCAAACGCTCCAAGTACAGCGTCGATGGCAGCAAGCTCATCCTTGATGTGCCTGGTGAGCTTGGCGGCGAAATCATGCGTGCGCATTCGGTCACGCAGCTCATGAGCCGTGCCATCAAAAAGCTGCTCGGCTACCGCTGCCCTGTGGAATGCAATGCAAGCGATGAAGTGCTGCAGAATCTTGCGGTGGATGACAGCTTCAATACGCCGGAGTACCTGGCGGCTTGCCAGAAGGAGCGCGTGGCTGAGACACGCGCGGCAGCGCCCAAAGCTGCACCGGCAGCGAAACGGGCGCCGGGGGCTGCACCGAAGGCGGCCAAGCCGCAGCTGCCCAAGCATCACGAAGACTTTGCCAAGCCGGTCGTGGTACAGGGAGCCGGCAATCTTATTTTCGGCCGCGGCGTAATGGGCGAGCGCAAGCTTATCGATGAGCTTGACGGCGAGACGAAAAATGTCATCCTTGAGGGCTTTATCGGCGAAGGGGCAGGCTCTGGGCTCAAGACCATCGAGTTCAAGACGGGCACGAAGCTGCTGACGTTCTGCCTGGCCGATGAGTCGAATGGCATTGCCTGCAAGAAGTTCTTCAAAACGAAGCGGGGCAAGAATGGGCCCGAGGAGGATTACGACGAAATCATCGGCCAGCTCAAAGAAGGTATGGAAGTGCGCGTGCGCGGCTCAGTGCGCTTTGATACCTATATGAATGAGTATGTACTGTTCATCGATGCGATGGCCAAGAAGGAAAAGCAGCAGCGCGAGGACAAGGCTGAGGTCAAGCGCGTCGAACTGCATGCGCATACCACGATGAGTGCGATGGATGCGGTCGTTTCCGTCAAAGACCTCATCAAGACGGCAGGGCGCTGGGGGTGGCCGGCGATTGCCATCACCGACCACGGTGTTGTGCAGGCCTATCCGGATGCGGCCAAAGCGGCCAAGGATGCCGGTATCAAGGTCATCTATGGCATGGAAGGCTATCTGACCGGCGACGACTATGAGCAGAAGCGGGCCAATCACATCATCTTCCTCGCGAAGAATCCCAATGGCCTGCGCAATCTCTACCAGATGGTTTCATTGGCGCATGTCAAGTATTACCATCGCCAGCCGCGTCTGCCGAAGAAAATCGTCCAGGAGTACCGTGAAGGCATTTTGATTGGCTCGGCGTGTGAGGCCGGCGAGCTCATCCGCGCCATTGTCGAGGGGCAGTCGGATGAGGAACTTATCGAGATTGCAAAGTTTTACGATTATCTGGAAATCCAGCCAATCCATAACAACGACTTCTTGAAGCGTAGCGATAAGTTCCCTGACATCACGACGGATCAGGATCTTATCGATATCAATCTTAAAGTTGCAGAACTTGCGCAGAAGCTCGGCAAGATGCTTGTCGCTACTTGTGATGTGCATTTCCTGAACCCTGAGGACAGCATCTATCGTGCCATCCTGATGAAGGGCAAGGGCTTTGACGATGCCGAGCTGCAGCCGCCGCTCTATCTGCGTACGACGGAGGAAATGCTCCGGGAGTTCGACTATCTTGGCGAGGAGCTGGCCTATGAAGCCGTCGTCACGAATCCGCGCAAGATCAACGATATGATCGATTCCTTCAAGCCGATTCCCGATGATCTCTATTCGCCGATGATTCCGGGAGCTGATGATGAGATCCGCACGATGTCATACAACCGCGCCAAAGCCATGTATGGCGAAAATTTGCCCGAAATCGTTGAGGCAAGGCTGCAGCAGGAGTTAAAGCCGATTATCGGCCATGGGTTCTCGGTCTTGTATCTTATCGCGCAGCGTCTGGTCAAGAAATCCAACGATGACGGCTATCTGGTCGGCTCACGTGGTTCGGTCGGCTCGTCATTTATTGCGACGATGACCGGCATCACGGAGGTCAATCCCTTGCCGCCGCATTGGCGCTGCCCGCACTGCCAGTACAGCAAGTTCATCACGGATGGCTCCTATGGCTGCGGCTATGACCTGCCGGATATGACGTGTCCGGTCTGTGGCGAACCGCTAATCAAGGATGGGCACGATATCCCGTTTGCGGTCTTCCTCGGTTTCGATGGCGATAAGGTCCCGGATATCGACTTGAACTTCTCGGGTACGTATCAGCCTGTGGCCCATAAGTACACCGAGGTGCTCTTTGGCAAGGACAACGTCTATCGTGCTGGTTCCATACAGACTGTTGCCGATAAGACGGCCTTTGGGTATGTCAAGAAGTTCTTCGAGGAAAAGGGTGTCAAGAAGCATATCTCGTATATCGATAGGCTCGCTCATGGCTGCATGGGCGTCAAGTCGACGACGGGCCAGCATCCGGCTGGCATCATGGTTGTGCCGCGCAATATGGACGTGCATTTTTTCACGCCTATCCAGCATCCGGCCAACGATATGAACTGCGGTACCATCACGACACACTTCGACTATCATTCCATCAGCAGCCGTCTGGTCAAGCTCGATATTCTCGGGCACGATGATCCGACGGTCATCAAGATGCTCGAAGATCTCACCTGTCGTGACCCGAAGACGATACCGTTCGATGACAAGGCCACGATGTCCTTGTTCAATTCGACCGTGGCTTTGGGGCTTACGCCCGAGGAACTCGGGGCAACGTCGGGAACCTTTGGTATCCCGGAGTTCCGCACGCCGTTCACGCGGCAGATGATTGACGATACGAATCCGGATGTGTTCTCGGATCTCGTGCGCATATCGGGGTTCTCGCATGGCACCGACGTTTGGCTCGGCAATGCGCAGGACCTTATCCGCAACGGGCAGTGCACCATCAAGAATGCTATCTCGGCACGTGATGATATCATGATGTATCTGATCCATAATGGCATCGATCCGCTGCTCTCGTTCAAGACGATGGAGAAAGTCCGTAAGGGCAAGGGGATAGCCGATGATGTCGTCGAAATCCTGCGCAAGGGCGGTATCCCCGAGTGGTATATCGAGTCGTGCCAGAAGATCAAGTATCTGTTCCCGCGTGCGCATGCGACGGCATATGTTATGATGGCGTACCGCATCGCGTTTTGCAAGGTTCATTATCCACTCGCGTACTATGCGGCGTATTTCTCGATCCGCGCGGCTGAGTTCGATGCCAATGTCATCGCGCGTGGCAAGGACTATGTCGGTGAGCAGATCCACCAGCTCGAGCTCGCGGCCAAGGAGAAGAAACTCGACGCGAAGCAGAATGCGACGCTTATCGTCCTGCAGCTGGCCTGGGAGATGTATCTGCGTGGCTATAGCTGCGAGTATGTCGATATTTATGAGTCGGATGCGGAGAAATTCGTCATCCACGAGAATTCGCTGCTGCCACCGATTGCGAGCCTCAGCGGCATGGGCACGAAGGCAGCCCAGAGCATTGTCGAAGCGCGCAAGGATGGCGAGTTCACGAGCATCGAGGACATGCGCCGCCGCACGGGTATTTCGAAAACCAACATCGAGATCCTGCGCGACCACGGCTGTCTTGAGGGCATGGGCGAAAGCGATCAGATTGCGCTGTTCAGTTAAAGAAATTGGTTATCTAAGATAAAAGGAAGTCAGAGTATCCCATGGAAAAAAAGTTTGACATCAATGAAGAAGGTTATAGCATCCGCTGCAAGCTGTTCGTGCGTGACAGCGACAAGACCACGCGGACGTTTGGGGACGTAGCCATCATCACGCATGGCTTCGGCAGCCATAAGGATACTGCGGGTACGGCAAATTTCGGTGAGCATCTTGTCGCCAAGTACAAGGGCTATGCGGCCATTGCGTTCGATTGGCCTTGTCATGGCGAGGATGCGCGCAAGAAACTTTCGGTGGCCGAATGCCTGACGTATCTGCGGCTCGTGACGTCTTATGCACGGCAGGAGCTGCAGGCACAGCATGTCTATAACTATTCGACGAGTTTTGGGGCGTATCTGACACTGCGTTATATCCGTGAGCACGAGAACCCGTTCACGAAGATAGCGCTGCGCAGTCCGGCAGTCACGATGCTGGACTCGATGCGCAATCATGTCAGCGAGGCTGACCGGTCAAAACTGGCCAAGGGCAAGGAAATACAGGTGGGCTTCGAGCGTAAGATGAAGCTTGACCAGAGCTTTCTTGACGATCTGGCGGCCTTTGATGTCATGGAGCAGGAGTACTTTGATTATGCCGATGATATGCTGATCATCCACGGGACCAAGGACACGATGATTCCCCTGGATAGGTCACAGGCATTTGCTGAGAACAATGTCATTGAGTTCGTGCCGGTTGAAGGGGCAAACCATCCCTTTCAGAATCAGAACCATATGGCGCTGGCCATCAGCCGGATTGTAGATTTTTTTAGGTATGATAAGGAGGAGTAAGCCAAAGCATGGAACGCTTGGGGGATAAACAGGAGACAGGGGATAAGGTATTCAGCCAGCCGTTTGCTGAAATTGGGCCGAAGATGCATTTGCTTTTGCATACGGGGCAGCTGCTGATGGAAAATGGTGCGGATTCGGACCGCACGGTCCGCGATATGATGCGGGCGGCGGCTTTTATGGGGATTCCCAAGGAAAATATCCATCAGCATGTCATGTATACGACATTGATGCTCAATGTCAACGATGAGCAGCGGTCATATACGGAATTTCGCAAATGTACGAAGCATGGCGTCAATATGACAGTGCTATCGGCTATCAGCAAACTGACCTGGCGAGCCATGGCAAAAAACTATTCGCTGGCCGACTATGAACGCCAGCTGGATAATATCCGCAAATTGCCGCGCAATTATCCGGTCTGGCTTACGGCGCTTGGGGCCGGGGCAGCCTGTGGCGGCTTTTGCAAACTCTTTGGCGGCAGCTGGCTGGATTTTGTGCTGACAGCAGTCTGCGCCTTGCTGGGCTTTTTGATCCGCCGCTGTTGTGTAGGCTATGGGTTCAATACCTATGCGGCTATCGCCATTACTTCGTTTGCGACAACGATGCTGGCCTGGGCGACGCAGTTTTTGACAGGCGGGCTCAACTGGTATCCGCTCATAGCCTGTACGCTGTTTTTGGTGCCGGGAATTCCCTTGATCAATGCTGTAGATGATTTGCTCAATAATTTCATCGTTTCCGGTATGACAAGGGCAATGCATACGCTGCTCGTTGTGGGCAGCATGACGTTTGGCATTGTTACGGCCATCCGTATCGGCGGGGTCACAGACTTTACCAGCGTGAGCCTGACGCCCGATACGTTCTATTTGTCGCAGGCGATTGCGGCAGCTGTGGCCTCGATGGGCTTTTCGATTATCTTCAATATCCCGAAGCGTCTGCTGCCGGTGGTGGCAGTGGGCGGCATCATCACGGTGCTGCTGCGCAATATCACGGTAATGGAGCTTGGCTGGTCGCAGGCTGCAGGTTCGTTCTTCGGGGCGGCTGTTGTCGGTGTCATCGCGCTTCAGGCGATTCATTGGTTCCATACACCGAATATCATCATGACCATTCCATCGGCTATCCCGATGATTCCAGGTGTCTTGCTTTACCGGCTGCTCTTTGCCCTGATCAATATTGAATCCATCACTTCGGAGACGTTGCTCGCGGGAATCCGCAGCGGGGTGTCGGCAGTCATCATCATCATCGCGATTGCTGTTGGCGTGGCGATCCCCAATATCTTTATCCATCGGTATATCCAGCAGCGCAAATACAGTGCCGAGCAGCGCTTGCTCGCTCAGCGCTATGC
>Ga0307459_10022_pt1 | contig 11546 bp, 9 predicted proteins | sample GoafecXyGen6Rep1_FD_203832 | JGI IMG/M metagenome (GOLD analysis project Ga0307459, IMG submission 203832) | Metatranscriptome of enriched fungal communities from goat fecal pellet, Isla Vista, California, United States - Xylan, Gen6, Rep 1... ...
AATGCACATGAACAGTTTACAGTATGCAGATTTGAAGGAGGCACACATCGTGAAAATTAATCCTGCCGGCTGCGACAGTACAGCGCAGTTTTTACTAAAAGAGGAACAGCCGGAACTTGGGTTGCAGCTTTGCGAAGAAGGCCTTACCCTTCTGGCGAAGAAAACAGATGAGCCCGGCTTTACCGCACAGGAAAAGGATGGCACCGTTACAATGGAGTACGGCAGCCGGGTCGATTTCTGCAGAGCTTTGGCAGCACTGTGCGCACGGGAGGGTCAGACTGGCTGGCAGCTTCACGAAAGCTGTGTGTTTGAAGATTTCGGCGTAACGCTGGACTGTTCACGCAACGCAGTCATGAAGCTGGAAGAACTGCATCACTTTCTGCGGCTTGCCGCGCTCATGGGTTACCGCTTTGCCGGATTGTATATGGAAGACACCATAGCCATTGACGGTGAACCGTGCTTTGGCAACATGCGCGGTGCGTATACCAGTGAGGAACTGCAGGAACTTGACTGCTACGCCCAGTCGCTTGGCATCGAACTGCGTGCCTACGTGCAGACGCTGGCGCACATTAACCAGATTACCCGCTACGAAACCTACGCGCCGATTATCGACACCGATGACATCCTGCTGGTGGGGGATGAGCGCACCTACAAATTGCTGGACCATCTGCTTGGCACAGTTTCCAAAAGCATCCGTAGCCGAAAAATCAACATCGGTATGGATGAAGCGCACATGGCTGGCCTTGGCAAATATCTGGATCAACACGGTTATCACAAGCGCACAGAAGTGCTGCTGGAGCATTTGAACCGCGTTCTGGAGATTTGCCGGAAGTATGGTTTTCAGGTGCAGATGTGGAGTGACCTGTTTTTCCATCAGGTAAATGGGCAAAATCATCTGGATACCGAAAACTTGCCGAAAATTCCGCCGGATGTGGAGCTTGCCTACTGGGATTATTACTCCAGTGACAAGGAACATTATAAAGAGATGCTGCGGCAGCACCGGCTGATGACCAACCATGTGGCCTTTGCGGGCGGTGCGTGGAAGTGGACGGGATTTACGCCGCACAACCACTACAGCTTTGAAACCGGAAAAGCTGCACTTGCAGCCTGCAGGGAAAGCAATGTGCAATCCGTTGTAATTACCACGTGGGGTGACAACGGCGCGGAGACCAGTATGTTTGCAGTGCTGCCCGCGCTTTATGTGGATGCACAGCTTGCTTACGAAGCACCGGAGGATTTGGAGCGTTTTCGCTGCATTACCGGCACGGCTATGGGGGATTTCTTAAAAATTGACCTGCCCTGTCATTTCTCCGAGCGCGGTGGTATCCACAACAATGCCAGTAAGTATTTGCTGTATCAGGATGCATTGTTTGGTACCTTCGATTCCGCGGTTTCCAAAGGAATTTCAAATTTTTATGCACGCGCGGCAGAGCAGCTGGAAGCGATAAAAGCTGCCCCAAAGTTTGGGTATCTGTTTGAAACGCAGATGCAGTTGTGCCGGGTGCTTTCCAACAAAGCGGAGCTGGGCCGTGAAATCTATGATGCCTACCACACCGGTCAGCGCGACCACCTGGAAGAAATCGCCGAGGAAGTATTTCCGCAGATGCTCAAAGACCTTGCTGCTTTTCAGCAGGCGTTCCGGCGGCAGTGGATGCGTGAAAACAAACCGTTCGGATTTGAAGTGCAGACCATTCGTCTGGGCGGACTGGACGCACGTCTGCGGGAAGTGCAGGCAGTGCTGCGCGGATATCTGCATGGGGAATTGGACAGCATTGCAGAACTGGATGTACCTCACATTCCGTCTTCCTATTTTGAAGAGCAGGATATTGAAAAGCTCAATTATAATCTTTGGAGCGTGATCGTAAGCCCCAGTGTGATAGGGTGATCCTTTAACAGGATTCGGAAAACGTTTTTCGCTTTCCTGAAAATACAGTTCAGCAGTTTCACTCAACAGTTTAAAGGAGGAACAAGATTATGAAAAAGATAATGAAACGAGTCCTTGGTGTGACCATGGCCGCAGCCATGACCGCCACCATGCTGACAGGCTGCAGCGGCGGTACAACCGCTTCCGGTGCAGGCTCCGGCAAAGCATCCGGTACCGCGGCCGGCGAAAAAACAAAGATTGAGTTTTGGACGATTTCTTTGCAGCCGACCTTTACTAATTTCTTCAATGATTTGATCAAGAAATACGAAAAAGCCAATCCGAATGTCACTGTCAACTGGGTTGACCTGCCGTACGAATCCATTCAGCAGAAGCTGGTTACTGCAACCGCAGGCGGCACTTCTCCGGATGTTGTAAACCTGAACACCCAGATGACCCTGACACTGGCAGGTAAAAAAGCATTGGTCGATTTGGAAAAGGAAGCTTCCGCAGAACAGCGCGGCATTTACATTAAGAGCCTGTACGACTCTACCCGTATTGGTGATTCGGCTTATGCATTCCCGTGGTATGCTTCTCCGAATATCATGTTTTACAACAAAGACCTGTTCAGCAAAGCCGGCATTAAGGATGTACCGAAAGAGTACCAGAAAGCATTTGATGACGCTAAGACCATGAAGGAAAAGACCGGTGCGTACCTTTACAATCCGCCGGAGTTCTTTAACCTGCTGTTTGAAGAAGGCATTCCGGTGCTCAAGAGCGATAACAGTGCCGCTGCTTTCAACACAGATGATACGGCTAAGCTTATCAACAACTTTAAGACGGTGACCGACAAAGGCTATCTGCCAAAGACAAACTGGGGCAACTGGGACAATGAACTGAAGCTGTTTGAGACCCAGAAACTTGCAATCGTTAGCTCCTCCGGTTCTTCCCTGACCCGTATCAAGGACGAAGCACCGGACATTTACAAGAAGATCGGTGTTGCAGAACCGCTTACCGGCAGCAAAGACCTCAGCCGCAACGCATTGATGAACCTGGTTGTTCCGGCTAAGAGCAAGAACCATGAAGAAGCCATTAAGTTCGCCGCCTACATTACCAACGACGAAAACCAGCTCGCGTTCTGCAAGCAGACCGCAATTTTCCCCTCCACCACCAAGGCAAGCGAGGACAGCTACTTTACCTCTGACACCAGCACACTGGAGGGTCAGGCACGCAACATTTCCGCAAAGGTCAGCAAAACTTCCGAAGATTACTCCCTCGGTGTAGAAGGCCAGGGCGACATTCAGGATGCAGTCAACAAGATTTACGAAGCTACCATTACCAGTGGTCAGGATGTATCCGCTGCACTGAAGAACGCTGAAACAAAGGTCAATTCTCTGCTGAAGTAAGCGGAAGTCTCTGTCCGCATGCGGGCAGCTCAAGCAAAGGCTTTTACAGACGCAGAGCAATATTAGTTTTGACAATCTGTTTCAGGCGCCTGGGTGCTTGAAACAGATTGTTTTATCAGGAGGTATTTTTATGAGGACTACAAGCACCGCAAATGCTGTGACGCCGCCCAAAAGCTCACGGCGGCTGCTAAAAACGTCCGCTGCACGGGAAACGCTGCGTGCATACCTGTTTATGGCACCGGCACTTATCATGCTGGCAATCTTTGTGTTCGCACCGATTGTCGGCAGCCTGCCGCTGATGTTTATGGACTATTCCGTACTGGGTGAAACCAAATTCGTGGGGCTGCAGAACTTTCAGGAGGCCTTTGCGGACCGCGACTTCCAGATTGCCATGGTCAACACGATTATTTTCATCGTGGTTGTGCCAATCATCCAGATTCTTTCTATTTTGCTGGCAGTCCTTGTAAACCGGAAGATTCGCGGCATTACCGTGTTTCGTACACTGTTCTACATTCCTGTGGTTACTTCCATGGTGGCTGTTTCCATCATGTGGGGTTTCATCTTTGACCCGAACGGCCTCATTAACACCCTGCTGCTGAATGCGGGTGCGATTAAAACACCGCTGGGCTTTTTGAACGACAGCAAAACCGCCATGCTGTGCATTATGTTTATTACGATTTGGCAAGGCCTGGGCTACTACATGATGATGTACCTTGCCGGCCTGCAGTCCGTTCCGCACGATGTTGAGGAAGCGGCCATGGTGGACGGCGCGAACCCGGTGGTAGCGTTCTTTAAGGTAAAGCTGCCGCTGCTCAAGCCCTACATCTGGTTCTGCACGCTGAACTCTGTTATTTCCGCAGTCGGTGTGTTTGACGCAGTGTTCGTGCTGACCAAGGGCGGCCCGGATAACGCAACAATGGTTATCAACTACTATTCCTATATAAAGGCATTCAATGACTTCCAGTTTGGCTACTCTGCTGCCATTGGCTTCATTCAGGCACTGGTCACTGGTGTTTTCAGCATTTTTGTATTCCTGTACGGCAAAAAATCAGAGGAGGACTGACAGATGAAAAATGCAGTAAATACCGCAGTGATTCACCGGCGGCGCAAAGGCGCTAAGATTGTAAAGATGATTTTAACGTACTTAATGCTTGTTCTGATTGCAGTGGTCTGTGCGGGTCCGTTCCTCTGGATGCTGAGCGCTTCTTTCAAATCCGGTCAGAACATCTATGACCTGAACTTCCTGCCAACTGCGCCGACGTTTGACAATTACCTTGGCGTGTGGAATTTCCTTTCCGTACCGCAGTACCTGATGAACACCGTGATTATGACCGTGGCGAGCATTGCACTGGACGTAGTGTTTTCCGCGCTGTGTGCTTACCCGCTGGCCTGTATGAAGTTTAAGGGCAAAAACGCGATTATGAGCCTGCTCATTGCTTCCATGATTATTCCGGCGGCAGCAGGCATGGTCATTAACTACCTGACCATTTCTTCCGCACATCTGCTCAACACACTGACCGGCGCGATTATCCCGGGTGCTGTTAAGGTTTTCAGCATCATTTTGCTGCGGCAGGCGTACTTGGGTGTGCCGAAAGAGCTGATTGAAGCTTCCCGTATTGACGGCGCACGTGAAACACGTATCTGGGGACAGATTATGGTGCCGGGCATTATGCCGACCATCAGCACAGTCGTTATCTTTGACTTCATCAGCAAGTGGAATGAATTCCTGTGGCCTGTCATTGTTCTGCAGGATCCCGCAAAGTATCCGCTGGCAACCGCTTTGCAGTACCTGAACGGTTCCTTTAACTACAAATTTGGCTACATTGCTGCTGGCGCTATTATTTCGATTATTCCGGTTATCATTGTATTTGTCCTTTGCCAGAAGAACTACATTGAGGCCGTCAGCGGCGCAATCAAAGGATAAGGAGAGGCTTGTATGTACCCGGAATATTATGTATGGATTGAGATCCAGGCAAACAAAGAGGCCATCCGGAATCCGGAGCGCTTTCGCAGCGAAATGCAGAAGTGCGCACGCGCCGGCATCGGCTCTGTAATTCTGAGCGTAAAAGACACCAGCGGCTTTGCCATTTACAACAGTCACCTAGCCCCGCACTATGCGGAGTATGACCCTGCTTTTGAAGCGGAAACGGACTACCTCGCGCAGTGTCTGCAGATTTTGAAAGAACTTGGGATGCACTGCTATGTTTCCATTGATGTTTTTGCAGAGGGCAACAAAAAGCATCCGCATCCCGAAATGAACGGGCTGAAGCATCCGGACTGGCAAACCACCGTTTATGGACTGGACACAGCCGGAAACAGCCGCCTGCAGCCGGTGACCGACGCCACGCCTTTGCAGACACTGGGCAGTATCGATGACTTTGGCGAAGTTTTTGTAAATCCGGCAAATGAGGAAGTGTGCGGCTACGCGCTTTCCCTGCTGGATGAACTGATGGACAATTACGAAATTGACGGCATTGCACTGGACCGTGTGCGTTACGTTGGGTTAAGCTCAGATTTCGGAGCTTTGACGCGCGAAAAGCTGGAAGATTTTTTGGGCAGACCATGTGCGGCATGGCCGGAATCGATTTATAAGCTGACAAACGGCGAAAATGGTCTGGAGCTGCAGCCGGGCGAGGACTTCGGCGGATTTCTGGAGTTCCGTGCACAAACCGTTAAGCACTTTATGGAACAGGTGCGCGCACATGTAGACAAACGAAACGGCAAAATCCGTTTTCTGGATTATACCGGTTCGTGGTATCCGCTTTACCATCAGGTCGGTGCAAACTGGGCTTCCGCACAGTATGAACCGAAAGCGGAATACCCCTGGGTGGACGCAAAGGCCTACAGCAAGACCGGTTATGCACAGCTGCTGGATGGTTTGCTTTCCGGATTCTATTACCCAGAGGTAAGTGAAGCGGAAGCTGCTGCAAACGGCAGACCCGCTTGGTGGTACAGTGTAGAGGGCTCCGCACGCATGGCGGCGCAGGTAACAAAAGGCGCAGTCCCGGTAACGGGCGGACTGTTCCTGCAGCAGTATACAGATGACCTGCCTGCCATGACAGACGCGGTGCATATGTGCTTTGAACGCTCCAGTGGCTGCATGCTGTTTGACCTTTCTTATCTGGAAGAAAACAACTGGTGGTCGCTGGTGGGCATGGATGCCGAAACTGTGCCGCAGATTTCCCTGCTGTGCCGGGAAGACATCCCCCGGCTTGGTGCCCTGTGGGAGCGCTGCTTCCCGCCGGAATTTGCCGTAACGCAAAACGTGCTTACAGAACGCATTTTCGGGGACGGCGATTATTGCGAAGAAGCGTCTTTCGTGCTGAAAAAGCCGGACGGAACGCTGATTGGCGCAGTTGTGGGCAAGGTTTTCCACGAAGATGTGGATATTTATCAGGATGCCGGCTGCCTGAGCGCATTGCTGGTGGAACCCGCGCTCCAGGGGCGCGGGTTTGGTACACAACTGTTCTTTGCCTGCGAAAAGGCGCTGCAAAAAAACGGCGTAAAGAAAATTTTCCTTGGACAGGAGTTCAGCAATTTCTTCTCCGGTATTCCCGCCCCGACGGCGGAAAAGCTGCAGTTCTTTGCAAACCTTGGCTGTACCAACAACTTTGAAGACCACTATGACCTGACCGCGGATATTGTACACAATGCGTGGATCGATGACTTTGACACAATGCCGTTTGAAAAGAAGTTTTCAACCGAACAGCTGTGCCCGGTGGAAAAAGAAGCGCTCTTTGCGTTTTTGGACAGGGAATTTCCGGGCCGCTGGGCGCTGGAAGCACGTGAGCAGCTGGCACTTGGCGGACAGGAGCCGTACTTCGTTGTCATGAAGGACAAAGCAGGGCAGATACAGGGTTTCTGCCATGTTTCTGTTACTGAGGACGGTTACGGCGGGCTTGGCCCCATCGGTATCGCAAAGGCAGTGCGCGGCCACAGCGCCGGGGACTACATTCAGCGACAGTCATTGGTGCATCTGCGCTCACTGGGCGCAAAGGAAATCTGCATTGACTGGACCATACTGAAAGATTTTTACGGAAAGTTCGGCTTTCAGCCGGTGAGAACCTACCGCGGAAGCTATAAGCAGGTGCATGAAAAATGAAAAAGAAAATTGTATTTTTACCGCTTGATGAACGTCCCTGCAATTATGCTTTTCCGGAAAAGCTGTTTTCACATGGTGACTTCCAAATCGTAAAGCCGGAAAAACTGGGAAATAAAAAGGAACCTGCCGATGTGCATGCATTAGCAGATTTCCTGAAAAAAGAATGCAGGGGCGCACAGGGACTGGTCGTTTCCATTGATATGCTGCTGTACGGTGGGCTGGTGCCGTCCCGGCTGCACCACAGCGAAGCGGCACAGCTTACAAAGCTGGCGGCGGTTCTGCGAAAAGTGCGGCAGGAAAATCCGGATATTTTAATTTACGGTTTTCAGTGCATTATGCGCTGCCCCAGTTACTCCAGCAGTGACGAGGAGCCGGATTATTATGAACACAGCGGCGCGCTGATTCATCAGGCGGGTGAAGCGCTGCACCGCAGCCGGCTGGGGCTGTGCCAGGAGCAGCAGCTGAAGTCTGTGCTGAAAAAGATTGACGAAAAGGAACTGACCGATTATGTTTCCCGCCGAGAGTGCAACCGCGAGATGAATTACCTGATGATCCGCTATGTCAAAGAGGGTATCCTCGACATGCTGATTATTCCGCAGGACGATTCCGCCGCTTATGGCTATGCTGCCATGGATCAGCAGGATGTGCGGGAAAAAATTATGCAGGAGCACTTGCAGACCAAAATTCTCATGTACCCCGGCGCGGATGAAGTAGGCATGACGCTCTTGTCCCGCATGGTGAACCATATGAGTGGCACCAAGCCAAAGGTGTATGTGAAGTACGCCAGTGAGGGTGCCAAAAGTGTGCTGCCAATCTATGAGGGCAATTCGCTGGATAATACCATCCGTTACCAGATTCTTGCCGCAGGGTGCCAGCTTGCGGATACCTATGAATCTGCGGACATTATTTTAGCAGTCACAGCACCCGCGGAGAAAATTGAAGAAGCGGTCAATCAGCCATCCACAGCAAAGGGCTATTGCGTGGAGCGCTGCATGCCGGAATTGCTTGATTTTCTCTGCGAACGTGTAAAAGAGGGAAAAATCGTCACCATTGCAGACAATGCTTACGGCAACGGCGGGGAACTGCAGCTGATTAGTATGCTGAACGCCTGCGGCCTGCTGGACAAAGTGGCAGGTTATGCAGGTTGGAATACCTCTGCCAACACACTGGGAACCGCCATTGCGGAGGGTGTGGATGCTTTTCACAGCGGCTGTACGCCGGAGCATCAAAACTTTCTGGCAGAACGCTACATTGAGGATGCCGGCTACTGCGCGCTGGTGCGCTGGCAGGTGAACGGCGTGCTGGAAAAGTACGGAATGAACTATTTTGACGTTCAGGAGCAGCAGGGTACTGTCAGCAAACTTGTTTTTGATGGCCTTGAGGCATTTATACGGGAATATATGCCCACGATTTCGCAGAAAGTCAAGCTCCAAAAAGTGTGGATGCCATGGCGCCGGATGTTTGAGGTCGGCGTGGAAGCAGTCTATACGGATACAAGGAAGGGAGAACAGTCATGAAAACAAAGGAAGAGATCCTGCATGCACTGTGCGGGGGGCTGATTGTTTCCTGTCAGGCGCTGCCGGAGGAGCCGCTGCACAGCTCCTATATCATGGGGCGAATGGCCTATGCAGCGATGCAGGGCGGCGCGGTCGGCATTCGTGCCAACACACCGGAGGATATTCATGAGATTAAGAATACGGTAGATTTGCCGGTGCTTGCGCTGTACAAAAAGGACTACGCGGATTCTGCTATTTACATTACACCGACGGAGGATGAAGTCGACCTGCTGGCTGCGGAGCACCCGGAGGTAATCGCCATGGACGCAACCAACCGTCTGCGCCCCAACGGTGAAACACTGGATTCCTTTTTTGCCCGTATTCGTGCAAAGTACCCCGAGCAGCTGTTCATGGCGGATTGCGCGACCTTTGAAGAGGGCGTACATGCGCAGGAAATCGGCTTTGACATTATCAGCACCACACTGTGCGGATATACGGAAAACACCAAGGATACACCGCTGCCGAACCTGCAGCTTGTGGGCCGGTTGGTAAAAGAGCTGGAGATTCCGGTCATTGCGGAAGGCGGTATTTGGGAAGCCGAGGATTTGAAACGCGCATTTTCTGAAAACGCTTTCGCTGCGGTTATCGGTACCGCGATTACCCGCCCGCGTGAGATTACCCGCCGCTATGTGCAGGCAATTCAGAGTCTGCACGACTGCCATGAGCGCAAGCGTGCCTGAACAGACAGCAAAACAAGAGAAAACCGCATTTTGTATTCAGGAGAATTAACCTTAATCGCTTATTAAGGAAAGCACGGAAAGCAAAAAAAGACCGCACCGCATGGAAAATGAACTGAACCCCATTTGTTAGACAAGTGATATACTTGTTTAAGGAATGGGGTGTTTTTATATGCCGAAAGGACAACGCAAGCATTTTTACAGTGGTGACTTCAAATTAGAAGTAATCGAAACCATGGAGCGAGAACATTTAAGTTTGAGTGAAGCGGCTCGGAGGTTTAGGGTTCCAGATCATACAATTGTAGCGAGATGGGAACGCCACTATCTAACAGAAGGAAAACAAGGACTCTACATTGAACGCCGAGGAAATCCGAAAGTGGCAAGAGAAACTAAAATGCCGGATGAAACGCGCAAGGACTTAATCGCAGAAATACAGCAGTTGCGAATGGAGAATGAATATCTAAAAAAATTGAATGCCTTGGTCTTGAAAGAGGAACAGCAAAACAAAAAGCACAAATAATTCAGGAATTAAGGCAGACATATCCGATAGGTAAGCTGCTGCAATTTGCAGGTATTCCTCGCAGCACCTTCTACTACTATTTGCACCAGTCGAAGCAGCCATCTCGGTACAACCGGGTGAAAGAAGAAATACAACGCATTTATACGGAGAACCATGGCCGTTACGGTTACCGCAGAATTACCTTAGCCTTAGGCAAGGCAGGAATTGTAATAAACCACAAAACAACGCTAAAACTCATGCGTCAAATGGGGTTGTTCTGTCGTGTCCGTATGAAGCGTTACAACTCTTACAAAGGTGAGGTTGGCAACATTGCCCCCAATCTGTTGGAGCGCCAGTTTACGGCACCGGCGCCGAACTGCAAATGGATCACTGATGTGACCGAGTTCAAGATTGACGGGAAGAAGCTTTATCTGTCGCCCATTTTGGATTTGTATAACCGCGAAATCGTCAGCTACTCGATTAGTGAGCATCCCGACTTTGCTATGATTTCCGAAATGCTTTCGAAAGCATTTCAGAAACTGCCGGATAAAGCAGAAAATTTGATCCTTCACTCTGACCAAGGCTGGCTCTACCAAATTAAGCCCTACCAACGAATACTACAAGGCAAAGGTATTTCACAAAGTATGTCCCGCAAGGCAACTTGCCTTGATAATGCTGTTGCTGAAAACTTCTTTGGCATTCTCAAAACGGAACTTCTCTACTTGCAGAAATTTGATTCCATGGAGCAATTCAAGGCCGCTTTGATTGAGTATCTCGATTATTACAACAATCGCCGCATCAAGGCAAAACTAAACGGCCTGAGTCCTGTGGAGTACAGGATTCAGACCGTTCAGGTTGCTTAATTCAAATTTTGTCTAACTTTTGGGGTTCACTTCATTTTCTATCTGCGGCGGTGCTCTCTTTATTCTGGCCGAACAAGCTATTGATTATTGAATTGTAATTTGTTTCGGCAGCGGTTTTGTTTCTTCATTTTTCGGCATATGCATAGTCAGCACACCGTTTTCGAAGCTGGCGGTAATCTTCTCCGTATTAATACCGGAAATGTCAAATGAACGGCTCAAGCTGTTCATTCTGCGCTCACGGCGGATGTAGTTACCGGCATTGTCTTTCTGTTCGCTGTCCTCTTTGTGCTGTGCGGTCAGCGTCATGCAGTCATTTTCCACATTGACATTGATTTCCTCTTTACTGAAACCGGGCAGTTCTGCTTCCAGCACATATTGATTGCCCTCGTCACGGATATCTGTGCGGCAGGGTGCAAAACTGTTCTGAGTGGAATTGAAGAAGTCATCATCAAAGTGGTTAAAGAAATCAAACAGGCCAGCATTGCGATGCTCAAACGGGATTAAGTCAAACATGATGAAAACCTCCATTTTTCTGCCTGCCCTTCTGGGGCAGTACATGTATTTTATTTTGTCTTTCGGGTG
>Ga0307459_10023_pt1 | contig 11528 bp, 11 predicted proteins | sample GoafecXyGen6Rep1_FD_203832 | JGI IMG/M metagenome (GOLD analysis project Ga0307459, IMG submission 203832) | Metatranscriptome of enriched fungal communities from goat fecal pellet, Isla Vista, California, United States - Xylan, Gen6, Rep 1... ...
CTCATCACCGCAATAAACACCACGGGCAGGCATGTTGTCACCACTAAGCGCCCCGGCACAGTCAATGCGCCCCTGCCGGTGACTTTCAAACACTCGCGTCTATTCATATGCACCACTTCCGTAACGAAAAGCTTTTCCCCTTCTCATATGCTGGATAAACTCACTGCATCCCCTGGGGCGCATTTTTCATCCAGACCTGCTCTTTTTTATTGCCACTTTCAGTATTCTGTGCCATTACCCCCACCAGCTTATGCGGGATATAGCATTCTTCCAGATAAGCAATATCTGCTTTTGCAAGCTCCAATTCTACCGCCTTGACCGCGCCATCGATATGATGGCGCTTGGTCGCCCCGGCCACCGGTGCCGTTACCTTCGTCAGCAGCCAGGCCAAAGCGATTTCCGTCATGGATACGCCATACGTATCGGCAAGCTCTGCCACGCGCAGGATGATTTTTTCATCAGCTTCAGCCGTGCCATCGTATTTGAGCTTGGCATAACTATCCTCCAAAAGACGCTTGGACATTTCCCCGGGCCTTCTAGCCAGCCGGCCGCTGGCCAGCGCACTGTAAGGCGTCATGGCAATGTTGTCCTCGGCGCATAATTTTGCCATCTCCCGTTCTTCCTCGCGGAACAGCAGATTGTAATGGTTCTGCACCGACACAAAGGGTGCAAAACCTTCCCTAGCCGCCAGTGCATTGGCCTTGGCCAGCTGATAGGCATAGCAGTTGGCAATGCCGATATAGCGGACTTTCCCCGCCTTCATCTGCTGCGTAAGACCGTCTAAGATATCATAAATATCGGTCTGATAATCCCACATATGGTAGATATACAGATCCACATAATCCATACCCAAATGCTGCAAACTCATATCCAGCTGTTTGGCAATATGTTCCTGACCGGTCACGCCAGCTTTGATTTCCTGCGTACTGCGGGGCAGGAATTTTGTCGCGACCACCACCTCGTCCCGCGCGGCATAATCGCGCAGCGCTCTGCCCAGATATTCCTCACTCGTGCCGTTCTGATAGGCAATGGCCGTATCAAAGAAATTTATCCCCTGTGCCAAGGCATGCTTGATTATCTCCCGGGTGGCAGTTTCGTCCACCGTCCAGCTATGCTGTCCCGCAGCTGCATTGCCAAAACCCATGCAGCCTAAGCAAATGCGGGATACTTCCAAATCCGTATTACCGAGTTTCGTATATTGCATTGCCACACACCCTCCAACGTTCCATGACTGAGCTCCTAAAGCACCGGCAGCAAGGATTTCCTCCCGCCGTGTGAGCTTTTCCTCTGCAAAAATCCTAGGTATCGGATTCCTGCCTGTATAAAATGACACTGTGTAACTTTTCTTGTTACTTGTATTATATAAATAAAATGACACCATGTCAATATTGTTACCAAAAAATTTGACCGTCATATCTAACGGTCAAATCTTTGCTGCCCATCAATTACCGTCCGGCACCCAGGTACCCTTGACGCCCTTTACCGCCTCGGCAGCCGTGATGACTTTGTCCCCATTATCGATATCGATGAGCTGATAGCGGTCATTGCCCATGCCCATTTCCTTCATATAGGTCAGCTGACGCATGCTATGGCGTGATTCCATGCGCTCCACCAGATCATGCCTGCTTTCTTCGGGCAGCGCATAAACACAGTCGACACAGGCCTGGTCAGCGGCCAGGATGTCGAGCGATGCCACAATGCCAATATCCGGCGTGACCACAGGCTGAGCCGAGGTGCCCGCACAGTCACAGTCCACACTCATATTGCGCATGACATTGATAAAGGCGATTTTATCCTTGAAGTGACTGACTACAGCCTGCGTCGACTCAGTCATGCGCTCCATGAATTCCTCGTTATTGACGCCCCATTGGGAACCGGAGTCCCCGGCATGAATCATCTTCTTGCCGATTTTGCCATCGGCGCAGCCAATGCCAAGATTCTTATTGGAACCGCCAAAGCCGCCCATCGCATGGCCCTTAAAATGCGTCAGCGTCAGCAGCGAATCATATGCCAGCATATTCTTGCCCACGGACATCTCTGTAAACCACTTGCCATTGGGCACCGGCAGCATTGCTGTCCCCTCGGCATCCGTAATATCCACCGTGGTAAAAGCCGTCCAGCCATTGACCTGCAAAGTTTGCCGGTGTTTTTCTGTCGTATCGCGGCCCCCGCCATAATAGGTATTGGTTTCGATGATGGTGCCTGCCGGCAGACGCTTCTGCAAAAGTTCCTTTACCCAGGGGCGCGGAATGATATTCGGGCCCTGCGGCTCGCCGGTATGCAGCTTGATGGCCACTTTGCCGCCCAGATCTTTTTTGACGCGGTCATAGATTTGCAAAAGCCCTGCCGCTGACAAGTCACGGGTAAAGTAAACCACTGACTCTGCCCCCTGCCGTTCCTGATAGGGAACATAGCGTTCGCCGCCGGTACCGGCCACTTTTTGCTTCCCATCCGGCTTTTTTACTGCCGTATCGGCCGCCAATGTCGCACAGCCCGGCAGCGCTGCGAGCGCCACAGCCATACCAGCCAGCTTCACGAAATTCCTGCGCGTCATGTTTCTCTTCATCACTTCAACCTCCCTGCTATGTTCTACGGCTTTCTGCTCTATCATATGTATTCCCTTGTTTTTACTCTACTACTTAAAGCTTACTCCAAGTCAAGCCCTTCCCTATATTTTTATCCGCCAATAATCCCGCACCATTTGCTTAAAATCCTAGCGACCGTAGAAATATTTCGCCACACCGAAATCCGATACCTGCCGCCAAACAGCCAAAAGCGGTTCACAAACCCCAAAGAGTTTGCAAACCGCCTGTCAATAATTGCCGTCCCCACTTATGGAAATGGGGGCAGCTTATACGCGTTATAATTTGCTTAAAATAAACGCTGCCTGTCCCTGCAGCTGATATCTTCCCAAGCCAGCCGGCACAAAGACCGTCCTTCCTTTTGCCACAGTGAGGGACGCATCATTTGCGGTAAGCGACAAAGTGCCATCCAGTACCGTCAGGCAATGGAAGGAATCCTCGCCAGCGCACATAGTACTGTCTCCCTGCAGACTGCCATGATATACTTTGAAATACTTGCATTCCGCCAATAATCTGATATCCATATCCGGGAACAGGTCAATATCCACCGTATTTCCCGACACAGCCTGCGGCACTTCGAGCTTGGTTACCGCCAAAGCCTTATCGATATGCAATTGACGTGGCTTGCCATCTTTGCCTACGCGCCCATAGTCATAGACACGATACGTCAGGTTAGAGCTTTGCTGTACCTCATAAATCAGGATACCACTGCCAATGGCATGCAGCGTACCTGCCTTGATGAAGAACACATCCCCTTTATGCACGGGGACTTTGTTGCAGACCTCCAGCAGCGTATTATCCGCGATGCGCTGCTCGAATTCTTCTTTGCTGATTTTCTGCTGGAAGCCATAGATAAGGCTTGCATCGGGTTCTGCATCGACCACATACCACATTTCCGTCTTGCCCTGCTCGCCTTCTTCCCGCAAGGCATATTCATCGTCCGGATGAACCTGTACCGACAAATCCCCCTTGGCATCGATGAATTTGATCAGCAGCGGGAAATAATCCCTATCCTGCGCCTTGCTTCCGAGCACAGCCTTCCCCGCCCCGGCCAGAAATGCCGCCAGGGTTTCGCCTTTATGCGCACCGCTATCGATTACGCTCAATCCTGCCTCATGGCAGGAAAGTTCCCAGCTTTCTGCCACGATATCCAAATCGGATTCCTTGCCGTATTCGTTCTTCAAACGGTTGCCGCCCCAAAGATAATCTTTCAACGGTGCCTTCAAAAGCATAGGTTCCAACATCAATACATCACTCCATTTTCTAAATTACCTTCAACGAATGCTCACCGAACGGAAATTGCTATAATCGCCACGATGGCGGGCAATCGAATACTCGAAGGGGCGGCCATCATCCAAAAAGGCCACCTGTGTGACTTCCAGCAGCGGCAGTACGCCCTCTATCTGCAGCTGCTCGCGTTCTTCATCCGTAGGCATTACAGCGCGCACTGTGCGATGCGCCGATTGGATCTTATAGCCCAAATCCTTTTCAATATAACTGTAAATCGATCGTTCCAGCGTCTGCCGCTTAAGGCCTGCAATCAGCTGGATCGGCATCTGTGTGTATTCCACCACCACAGGCCGGTCATCCAGCAATCTCACCCGGATAATATCATAAACAAAATCGTCCACAGCCAATTGCAGCTTAGCTGCCACCTCAGCCGTAGGATGGATAATCTCAAATCGCAAGATTTTCGAAGCGACCTTGCGTCCCTTGAACGTCGCCGCGAAACCAGAAAACTGGTTTGCCATGCTCAGTTCTTTCACATCTTCATCCTTGAGCGATTTTACAAAAGTTCCCGACCCGCGCCGTTTGACTACCAGTCCCTGTTTAACCAATTCATCGACAGCCCGTTTTATCGTTATGCGGCTAACGCCATATTGCTGGCACATTTCTTTTTCCAGTGCCAGCTGCTCCCCTGGGGTATATTTACCTTGTTGTATATCCTCTCTAAGTTCTTTGGCGATTGCCTCATACTTTAACACGACTGCCGCCCTCCTTACTTCTATATGCATATATTATATAGCGAATTACTTAAAAGTACAAACGAGAGCAGATTCGCGGCTTGATTCAGATGTCCAATAATGAGTCATCAAAAGCTAAACAGCAAGTTTGTGAAATAGGCAGTACGATGTGCATTATTATCATACGCTTCATTTATCGCTGTACCATTAAATAAATAACCCTGTATTTGGATATTTTTCGTGAAATGATACCAAAGACTGGCCTCAAAACCTTTGCGGCCTGGTTTTTCACTGCCATTGACTACACTGCTCATGATAAGGGCATCTGAACCAAGATACCGGTAGCCTATAGAACCGCCGAATTTTTTATTTCCCCAGGGACTGCCATTATATACCAGCTTAACATCGTAGGCTTTATTCTGATAATGCTGATTGCCATGCGAATAAAAACCGGTCATTTCCCAATTGTCCGTCAGGCGCTGGCGTAAATTTACGGCCACTATGCCCAAATGACTGTCACCATAGGCGACTGGTGAATGCAGATTATAGTAGCCTAAGCCTGCCATCGTATCCTTCGTAAAACGATGTTCCACAGACACGCCCCAGACTCGCAGCTTTTGATCCTTGAAACCCGTTTCTGTGCCCCCCGCACCTGTACCAACGTATTCAAAATCTCCGCGATCCCCATGACGGCGAAACGCATCGGACCAGACCGAGGACATATCCGATACCTTCTCATGCAGATTGCCACCATAGGCTTTTAGCGTACTTTTTCCCACCTGATAGTCTAGTTCCAGGCCTTTTGTTCTGGCATTGCCTACAACTCCATCCTGTAACCCAGGCGTAAACAGCCCCAGCGTAGCTGTCATGCCCTTAACCAGCGGCCCTTTAGCATACAAGTGATAAATCATATTGGATACTTTTGCCTGGGAAGCTCCGTATGCATCCGAGAATTCTTTCTCACTGTTCCAGCCATCATTGCCTCCCCATTTCGTATCAATGCCGGCATGAATATTCCACGTATCATTAACTGCCGCATCTACATTGAGGAACAATTCTTTTTCCCACCAAGTATGCTCATCACTGTTGCCTCTCATGGCTTTTTGAGCAAAAACACCACTCCATTTTACCCGGTCTGCATTCTTTTCCAGATGGGCGACTTTAACCCCAAGATTCTCAAGTTCCGCACTAAATTCTGCTGATAATTTCTCTAACAACATCTTATCCTTGCCACTGCTATTTTTTGCCCGGGCTCTTGCCACCATCTGCGCCATTTCATACCGGGTAATATTACGGCTGCCCTGAAAGTCTTTATCGCCATAACCTTCAATGATACCATCTGCTGCCAACTGTGCTACAGCATCATAAGCCCAATGATCTGCCGGAACATCTGCGAAAGGATTGGCTGCCGCAAAACAGTTTACTGTCAATCCCATTCCTATGGCAAAAGCCGTTAAAAAACATTTTTCCTTCATATTATCTCTCCCCCATTATCTTACCGACACTGCCTTAAAATCCATCTTGTCACCCCGGTGGCGGGACAAGGAATATTCAAACGGACGGCCATCGGATAAGAAAGCTGTCTGCTGTACCTCCAATACTGGCATTTTTCCCGTTATGCCCAAAAGTTCCTGTTCCGTCTCCGTAGGCATAACAGCTCTCACGGTACGATGCGCGGACTGGATATGCATGCCCAGAGTCCCTTCGATATAACGGTAAAGCGAATCTTTTAAATGCTTTTCCTTCAAGCCAGTAATGAGATCCATCGGCATCTGTGTGTATTCGATAACCACCGGTTCGCCATCTGCACAACGCAGACGCTGGATATCGTAGACAAAATCATCCCGAGAGATTTTCAACTGCCCGGTCACTTCCACGTCAGGATGGATTATCGCAAAGTGCAAGACTTCCGTATGTATCTTGTGCCCGGAATAATATTCCGAAAATCCCCCGAATTGAGAAAACTTACTGCGTTTGCTCACGGCACTGTCGTCGACGGCCTTGACAAAAGTCCCTGCTCCCCGGCGCTTTACTACCAATCCATCACGAACCAGTTCATCTATCGCATGTTTGATGGTTATACGGCTGACGGCAAACTCGGTACACCAATCCTTTACCAGGGGCAATTGACTGCCAGGCAGATAATCGCCCTTACGGATAGCTTCGCGGATTGTGTCAGCGATCTGCTGGTATTTTGCCCCGCCGCTCATTTCATCGTACCTGCCTGCAATTTCTTATAGTCCGTATTGCCATCGGCAAAGATACTGGCCGGTTCGTTATAAAAGCTTGTAAATTCATCTAGCATCTCATGCCCGCGCTTATCATCCACCATGTAGGGCATAAAGAAATTATGTTCCTCTTTGTCAAAATTGGCCCATACCATATAATAAGCAGCCTTTTGTTCCCGGCAGATTTTTCCGGCCTTGGAAAACCACTTTTTATCCACATTATCCCGTACAGCCAGGCTGCCACCTCTGCGTACACCGGCTTCTGTAAGGGCAATGACTTTATGCCGCTCCTGCCCCAGTTTTTCCATAACCGCCAACGTTTGGGAAAGATTCTTATACCAGCTGCCGCTTTGATCATCATCATAGGTATCCACACCGAATATATCCACATAATCATCGCCAGGATAACGGTCCAAATAAGCAGCCGCATCCGCAAAGGGGCCATTGGGCGAATACGCATAGAGGAAATTATGCACGCCTTTCACATCGCGCATATATTCTGCCGTATATTTCCACAATGCCAAGAAATCATTGCTGCTGATATTCTGTCCTCCCCACCAGAACCAGCTTCCATTATGTTCATGCAGCGGGCGGAAAATCACCGGAATATGCTTATCCTGCAGACGCAGCGCAAAGTTTGCCACCATATCCAGATAAGCACGATAAACTTCATTTAAGTCTCCCCCCGGCAGAATCCTTTTTCCTACATCGCCGGTCAAGACATTGGGGCTATAGCCTTGAAAATCGTAAGCACCATTCACGCGCGGCTTTTTCGCTACGACCGCAAAATTCGGCATGTGCATCGATAAGGTGATGATTGCCCCCTGCTTGTCAGCATTCGCCGCAATCTCCACCAGTTTATCCATATACGTCACACCAGCTGCCTTTTCTGCAGCCGTTACTTTCAATTCATCCCCGGTAAGCGATAACGAATCCATGCCCACGACCCCGGCGATGCTGCCGGTCACATCCTTGCAGTCAGACTCGCTGCCGCTATCCACCCGGAACATCTTGTGGTGCGTGTCATTCTGATGGCCGTAGATGACTTTCCCTGCCTGCGGAACAGCCAACAGATACCGATAGAGCCTGGCTGCCTCTGGCGTCAGCTGTTTATCCACCACCTTATTGGCCAACGGAGCCAAATTTTCCACTTGCGCCAGCGTCAGCGCTTCCTTTTGGGCTTTGCCATGATCTGGCAGCACGCTGCGCTGCACATACGCTTTATCCTGCGGATTATCCAGCACACTGGCGTGTCCCACACCAGAAAATAATGGCATGCTCAAGGACAAGCCAACCGCCATTGCCAACAATCTTTTTTTCATCAAGAAACACTCCTTCCGCTACTACTCCGTAAAGCCATTATGGGCAGCCAACTCCCTAAACCAGTATGCAGACTTTTTCAACGTCTTCTGCTGATTGGCCAGATCCAGCGCAATCAGGCCATAGCGGTTCTTATAGGCATTGGACCACGACCAGCAGTCAATCGGGGTCCAAAGATGGTAACCGAAGCAATTCGAGCCTTCGGCAATCCCCCGATGCAGCCACGCCAGATGCTCTTTTATAAAATCGATCCGATAATCATCGGCAATCGTGCCATCTGCCTGCCGGAATTTTTCTTCGCCTTCCACGCCCATACCGTTTTCGGATACATACCAGGGAATATTGCCATAATTGTCCCGGATGTTGATGGCAATATCGTAAATTGCCTGCGGATAGATTTCCCAGCCGCGATACGGATTCATTCGTCTTCCTGGCATTTCATACGGCGCAAAATACTTCTCCGGCAGCCAGCCATGGGAAGCATCAAAAGCCGTCTGCGCCTGCGCCCGGAAAGGCTGATAGTAGTTTACGCCCAAAAAATCAACGGTATTCCTTTGGATCAAGGCCAGTTCCTCCGACGTACTTTCCCAAAGCACACCATCCTTGCGCAGGATTTCCACCAGCTTCGGCGGGAAAACGCCTTTGACGGCCGGATCAAGGAATGCCTTGTTCTTGAACGTTTCAGCAAAATCCGCCGCCGCCAGGTCTTCGGCGGCCTCAGACCGCGGATAAGCAGGGGTCAGGTTGATTACGATACCAATGCGCCCGCCCTGTTTTTCGCACGCCGACTGGCGGAAGCGTTCAATCGCCATCGCCGAAGCCAGGTTGAGATTATAAATGCATTGCACAGCCTTTTTCCCATCGACCTGCAGCGGATAATGGAACCGATACAGATACTCACCTTCGGCTACTACCATCGGCTCATTGAAGGTTGTCCACTCCTTGACCCGGTCGCCAAAAAGCGCAAAGCACGTTTCGGCAAAATCGGCAAAAAGCACAGCAACTTTCTTATTCGTCCAGCCGCCATATTTTTCGTAAAGCGCATAGGGCAGGTCAAAATGATGCAGGTTAAGGATTGGACGGATGCCCTGCCGCAGGAATTCATCGATGACTTCATTATAGAAACGCACACCATCGGCATCCGTTTCGCCGGTTTCCAAATCCTTTATGAGACGTGACCATTGGATGGACGTACGAACAGAATTCAAGCCGGCCTGCTTCATCAGGGCAATATCCTGACGGAAATCATTGTAGAAATTAGACGCCACGTCGGGGCCAACACCAGCCCAAAACGCCCCTGGCTCATGATCATACCAGTAATCGAAGAGATTCCTATGGGCCTTATGAAACCGCCCCTCCGACTGCGGGCCGGACGTAGCCGCCCCCCACCAGAAATCCTTTGGGAATTGATACTGCTTGGCCATAGATTACCCCTTCTTCAAATCTTCATACAAATCAACCATCAATTTTGCCATGTCCCGCACCGCCAGCGAAGTCATGAAATGATCCTGGGCATGAATCAGCAGGATGCTTTTCTCGACCGGCTGCCCATCACACTCTGCGCTCATCATCGCCGTCTGGATATCATGGGCCTTGCCGATTTCCTGCCCCGCTGCTTCAATCGCTTTTCTGGCCTTTTCAATATCATGGTCTTTGGCCAATGCCTGTATCGCTTCAATCACCGCTGAACGCCCCGTCCCCGAATGCAAGATCAGCTGCATCGATTGTTCTACTGTCTTTTCGTCCATCATTCTTCCTCCGTATCCTTGATTTTATTGCCGGCAATGACAAATGGTGCATAGATGCAGATATCCATCGCCAGCCACACCAGCTGCAAAATGCCGCCAGCCAGCGATCCTGTCCCGATCGTGCCGCCAAAGAACAGGGGCATCGTCCAGGGTACTACATATTTGAAGATAGGTACGAGCCCTGCCGAAACAGCCAGCCAGCCCACGATAGTATTGGCGAGCGGCGCCAAAATATACGGAATCAGCAAAAGCGGATTCAGCACGATAGGCAAACCAAAAGCAATCGGTTCCTGAATATTGAAGAGCATCGCCGGAAAGCCAACCTTGGCCACTGCCCGCCAGCTGTCACGCTTGGAGAAGAGGAAAATGGCAATAAGCAGCCCCAGCACATGCATAAGTCCCGCTTCAAAAAAGCCATTGGAGAAAATATAGGCCGCATCGCCCGACTGATTGGCCAGCTGGGCCGGCATATAGACCATATTCTGGATGGCAGCAGTTACATTATGGCCATGAATGCCAAACCACCAGAAGAACCAAACAATCCCTTGATAGAGCAGCGAGAAACCAATGCCCTGCGAAAAGCCCATCAGCGGTGCCTGGATAAGCGCATAAATCAAATCATTGAGCGCCTTGCTGCCCATAAATTCCATCTGTGCCAAGAACGTCGAAAACAGCGTAAAGGTAAATAAGGTAATGAACACCGGCATCAATACGGCAAAGGAATTGGCTACTGCCGGCGGCACGGTATCCGGCATCTTGATTGTAAGTTTCTTGTTCTTCGACAAACCGATGAACATTTTCGAGGACACCGTAGCTACGATAATTGCCGTAAGCACTGCCTTATTGCCAAAATATGACAAGTCAAAGGCACCAACATCACCCACGCTCTGCGGTGTGACAATGATAAAAGCCCCTAAAGCCGTCAGCGCATTGGCAAAGGGGTCACCGCCCCAGATAGTCCCCAGCCGATAAGCAAAAGCTGCCACCAGCAGGAACGAAAACACGCCAAAACCTACTGTCACGACATTATTGCATAACCCTTGGATAACCTGCATGCTATGCACAAACTGCGAGTTCTTATAGGCATCACCAGCAGTATCCAGCCCGGTAAAAGCTGCGCCTAAGTTAAGACCATTGGCTCCCATCACCGTTCCCCAAGGATCTAAAAGCACCCACTGAACGATGCCAAAGAAAGAACCAACGATAATGAACGGCAGCAGCATGGAAAAAGCATCCCGCATTGCCAGCAAATACTTATTGCCCGAAATGCGCGCAGCCAGCGGCATCATTACCCGTTCAAACCCCGAAATCACTCCGCTCATGATCCGCTTACTCCTTTCCCAGCAACTGCAATGCTTTTGCTAATACTTTATCGCCACGGATCATTCCATAATCCTGCATATTGATGACCTCCACAGGGCATCGTCCTGCAAGGATTTTCTCCACATCGCCTTTCATATGGCGGATCTGTGGTCCCAGCAGCACAACATCCGCTTCAGCCGCCCTTTGATCCAATACCTCCACGCTAAACGCTTCGATATGCGTATCCGTCAAAGACTTAGCCGCTGCAGCCTCCTGCATTTTCTTCACCAGAATCGAAGTCGACATACCTGCGTTGCAAACCAAAAAGATGTTCATGTTAAATCCTCCCCTATAAACTTAATGTAGGTAATTTTTTATCGTTTC
>Ga0307459_10025_pt1 | contig 11292 bp, 9 predicted proteins | sample GoafecXyGen6Rep1_FD_203832 | JGI IMG/M metagenome (GOLD analysis project Ga0307459, IMG submission 203832) | Metatranscriptome of enriched fungal communities from goat fecal pellet, Isla Vista, California, United States - Xylan, Gen6, Rep 1... ...
AAAATCTGTTCTGTCCATATCATAGGGCAGGTTTTTTTCTCATCGTGGCGAAGAAAGAAAGTGTAACGGCTAATGAAAGAATGACAGGAAGGAACGATTGCCATGTCAAAGAAAGTATTGCTTATCCGTCAGGGAAAATCCTTTATGCTAAATACTATTGTCAAAAATCTGCACGATGCAGCTTATGAAGTGGTGGAAGTCATGCCGGCCATGGAGGAAATTGCCGCGCATAAAAATGAGACGGAGTTGCTGCTCATGTATCTGGGCGATTATGTGGACGATATTGCCGGGGATTTGGTATATCTCAAAGATATATGTACAGAGGAAGATAAGCTGCTGGTACTGGTGGGGACGGCGACAGAGATCGAAACCGTGCATAAGTCCATTCCTGCGGCTTTGATTGCGGCGACCGTGGAGCGTCCCTTCGATATGAAAAAACTAGTGGAGCAATTGGATTGGCTACTTTCTGCTAACGATGATCTGGCCAGAAGGAAAAATATTTTACTGGTAGATGATGACAGTACGTTTCTCAAAATGGTCAAAGATTGGCTGTCGGTAAAGTATCGGGTAACGATAGTGACTTCGGGGGCGCAGGCACTGATGTATATTGCTGATAATACGCCTGATTTGATTTTACTGGATTATGAAATGCCAGTAACTTCCGGCCCGCAGGTACTCGAGATGCTGCGCAGTGAGACCAAGGTGGATTCCATTCCAGTCATTTTCCTCACGGGCAAGGGCGACAGGGAAAGCGTCTTAAAGGTGCTGGCCCTGAAACCGGATGGCTATCTGCTCAAATCCATGGAGCGGCCACGGCTGCTTTCAGCTATAGATGATTTCTTTGAAAAGCAGAAATACCGGAAACTTCACGATAATAACGTGCAGTAAGGACTGGTATGGCAGATAAGGGAGGCGCAGGCCAATGCTGCAAAAGGATTATGAGATTACGCTGCCGGTGAGCAGACAGCAGGCAGCTTTGACAGAGGTAATCCCGGTTTTGGCAGAGATAAAAGAGCAGGCAGAAAAACGTAATGCCAGCTGTTTGTATCTGCATATTATATTTAGCGGTTTCCAACAGGAAATCGGCCGCAGGTTGTATACGGCAATCAAAGCATATCTGCCGCAGGCCATTATTACTGGCATGACCGAAACGCTGTTTGTGCAGAAGCTGGAACAGGTAAGATTGGAATTGAACGTGATGTTCTGGGCAGAGTCTCAGGTAAGACTGCTGGAGTATAAGGGGCGTCCGGCAGACTATGCTGCTGAGGGGAAGAAAATGGGCCAGGCAATAAGTGCCTGGCCGCATGTAAAAGCCTTGGCAGTGTATTGTTCCGGGGTGGGAACCCAGTTTGCGAAGTTCCTTGATGGTCTGGCGGCAGCGAATCCGGATTGTATGATTTTCGGGGCTGTGGTCAGTATGCTGGAGGATATTACCTCAGCACCAGAACATAGCCAGAATCTCTTTAGCATGGCTAAGGAGATAGAAAAAAATTACAATTTCATAACGGGATCTGACTTCCTGCCTAGTGGTATTGTCGTGGCAGCTTTCTGTGGGGAGAATCTGCATGTGCAGGGCGACTATGTGTTGGGGTGGAAGCCGGTAGGCAAGGAATTGGAAGTTACGGAGATGGTCGGAGATACCTGTGTAGCCAAGCTGAATGGTATGCCTGCCACAGACATCTATAAGCATTACCTGCAGGTAGTACCCGATGAGAATTTTATCTTTAACATTTGCGCTTTTCCTTTGGCGGTAAGGCGCAAGGACTGTATTATTGCCAGAGTGCCGCCCGTCTATGATGAGCAGGGGCGGATTTATTTCAGCGGCGATGTAAATCTTGGCGAGAAGATGCAGCTTACTTATGCGGTGCCAGCTAATCTGCTGCGGGAAACGGATACAGCCAGTGAAAAAATGTGCCTTTTTGCGCCCGAAGGGGTTATTCTTACCCTGTGCGGTAACCGTACCTTTTTCCTCAAGGAAGATGCGGTAAAGGAAATCAATTATTATCGCCGCTTTGCGCAGCATTTGGCTGCCAATTACGGCACTTCGGAAATATATTGTCATGCGGGACAGGGCGGCGTACTGAATAGTGCCTTGGTGAGTGTGGGGTTCCGGGAGGGGGCGGTTAAGGTCCTGCCAGACTGCTATGATGAAATGGCGGCAGAGGAAAAGCATTATGTCATTCCGTTGGCGGCGCGCATGGCGGCGTTTTTGGATGCGGTGACGCAGGAATTGGCGGCGTCCAATAAAGAACTGTTGGATATGTCCCATGAGGCCAAGGCGGCCAGCCGTGCGAAAAGCCAGTTCCTATCCGGCATGAGTCATGAAATCCGTACGCCGATAAATGCCATATTGGGAATGGATGAAATGATCCTGCGGGAGACTGAGGAAGCGCAGACGCGGGAGTATGCACAGAATATCCGGACAGCGGGTATGGCGCTTTTGGGGCTGGTCAATGATATTTTGGATTTTTCCAAGATCGAGGCGGGGAAAATGACGATTATTCCCGTGGAGTATGCGGTAAGCTCGCATTTAAATGATTTGGTGAATATGATTCGTCAGCGGGCGGAGAAAAAAGGATTGGCTTTTCATGTGGAAATCCCTGAGGATATGCCCAGTATCCTGAAGGGCGATGAAATCCGCCTGCGTCAGGTGGCTGTCAATATACTGACCAATGCGGTCAAATATACGGAAAAAGGCTGTGTTACGCTGCGCTTGTGCTATGAGAAGACGGGGGCTAATCACATTGCGCTTACGACCGTTGTCCAGGATACGGGCATCGGTATCAAAAAGGAAGATATTGCTAAACTTTTCCATGCCTTTGAGCGCATCGAGGAGGAACGGAATCGCACGATTGAGGGATCGGGGCTGGGGATGAACATCACGCAGAAGCTATTGGCGATGATGGATAGTCATTTGGATGTGCAAAGCGTCTATGGGCAAGGGTCGACGTTCTCATATACGGTGGAGCAGGAGGTTCTTAACTGGTCGCCGATGGGGAATTACGAGGCGGCGTACCGGCGTATGCTGGCTGCGCAGACAGCATACCAGCAAAGTTTTGTGGCACCGGAAGCCAAAATCCTTATCGTAGATGATACAGCTATGAATCTGACAGTGGTCAAAGGCCTTTTAAAGCAGACAAAAATGCAGCTGGATACGGCTATGAGCGGATATGAATGCTTGAAAATGGTGCAGGCCCAAACTTATGATGCGATTTTACTCGATCATCGGATGCCGGGGCTGGATGGCATGGAGACTTTAGCCAAAATCAAGGAAATGACGCAGCAGCCGGATTTTCTCAATCGCAAGACACCGATTATCGTATTGACGGCTAATGCTATCAGCGGAGCGCGGGAGGAGTATATAGCAGCTGGATTTGATGACTACTTGACTAAGCCCATTGACAGCCAGAAATTGGAGGCCATGCTGCAGAAATATCTGCCGTCAGCGAAGGTGCGTCTGGCGGGGCAGCTGTCTTTTCCAAAAGAGGAATTGCAGGAAACGCTGCCAGAATGGCTGGCAGCGGTGCAGGGGCTGGATACTGAGGCTGGTGTTCATCATTGCGGCTCGGTGGCAGCTTATATGGATGCATTGACCGTTTTTGCCCAATCCATTGCCAGTGGTGTACAGGAAATCGAGCGGTTCTATAACACCGGGGACTGGGAAAACTATACGATTAAAGTGCATGCGCTCAAGAGTTCGGCGCGGGTAGTAGGGGCTCAGGAGCTGTCGGAAAAAGCCCGCCGGCTTGAGGATGCCGGGAATAACTGCTATTGCGATGAGATCCTTGCCAATACCGGGCCCTTGCTGGAACTATATCGGAGCTTTGCCGAGGCACTGGCTCCATTGCTGCCAGCCGGAGAGACAGGGAAGGAAAAGAGCCCGATAACTCCGGCGGAATTGGCCGAAGCGTGGGAATCCATGCAGGAAGTGGTACAAAGCTTTGATTATGACAGCCTGCAATATCTGGTAAAAGAGTTGGCAGGCTATCAGCTGCCTGCGGCAGATGCTTCCAAGCTGGCGCAAGTGCAGGCGGCCGCCAGTATTCCCGACTGGGAGGCGCTGAAAAAAATATTCTAGCAGAAAAATCTCTCTAGTATCTTTTGTTACAGTCAGAGGTATTGTAAATTGCTATAATTTACGATGTTGACGGATGAAACGATATCATTTCTGTGTGTTATACGTTTGCATATGGCAAATGAGAAGAAGGAGAGATTTTCATGGAGAACAAGATGTTTTGCTATCAGTGCCAGGAGACGGCCGGCTGCAAAGGCTGCACGCAGGTCGGTGTCTGCGGCAAGAAACCGGAAGTCGCAGCGATGCAGGATTTGCTTATCTATGTAACGAAGGGCTTGGCGGCCGTTACGACGCGCCTTCGTGCTGAGGGCAAGAAAGTTTCGGCTGAGGTAAACCATCTGATTACGCTGAATCTGTTCGTGACGATTACGAATGCAAACTTTGACCGTGCGGCTATTATCGGCCGCATCAAAGATACGCTGTCTGCGAAAACGGAGGCACTGGCTGCGCTTACGGACCGTGAAAATCTGCCGGAAGCGGCCCTCTGGAACGATACGGAAGATGGTTTTGATGCCAAGGCTGCTAAAGTCGGTATCCTCGCTACGGAGAATGAGGATATCCGCAGCTTGCGTGAGCTCATTACCTATGGTCTCAAGGGCTTGGCTGCTTATCAGAAGCATGCCAATGTGCTGGGCTATGAGAATGAGGCTATCGATGCTTTTGCCCAGTCGGCTCTTGCCAAGCTGCTTGACGACAGCCTGACGGGAGATGATCTTACGGCGCTGACGCTCGAGACGGGCAAATGGGGCGTTGATGGTATGGCGCTTCTCGACAAGGCCAATACGGAAACTTATGGCAATCCGGAGCTGACGAAAGTTGATCTTGGCGTACGCCAGAACCCGGGCATCCTGATTTCGGGCCATGATCTAAAGGATCTTGAAATGCTCTTGGAGCAGACGCAGGGTACGGGTGTTGATGTCTATACGCATGGTGAGATGCTGCCGGCGCATTACTATCCAAAGTTCAAGAAATACGAGAATTTTGCCGGCAACTATGGCAATGCCTGGTGGAAACAGAAGGAGGAGTTCGAGGCGTTCCATGGCCCAATCCTTATGACGACGAACTGTGTGGTGCCGCCCAAAGCCTCGTATCAGGAGCGTCTGTTTACGACTGGTGCTACAGGGGTACCGGGCTGCCAGCATATCGCAATGAAGGAAGATGGCACGAAAGACTTTACGCCAATCATTGAACTGGCGAAGAAGTGTGCGGCACCGGCGGAACTCGAGCAGGGCCAGATTATCGGTGGCTTTGCGCATGAGCAGGTCTTTGCCGTTGCTGACAAAGTGGTTGAAGCCGTTAAGTCTGGTGCAATCAAGAAGTTTGTCGTCATGGCTGGCTGTGATGGCCGCATGAAGTCCCGCGATTATTACATGGAGTTTGCCAAGGCACTGCCGCAGGACACGGTTATCCTGACGGCTGGCTGTGCGAAGTATAAATACATTAAGCTGAATCTTGGCGATATCGATGGCATTCCGCGCGTCCTCGATGCGGGCCAGTGCAACGATTCCTACAGCCTGGCTCTTATTGCGCTAAAGCTCAAGGAAGTATTCGGCCTTGAAGATGTCAACGAATTGCCGATCGCTTACAATATTGCCTGGTATGAGCAGAAGGCGGTCATTGTACTGCTGGCACTCCTGCACCTTGGCGTCAAGAATATCCATCTCGGACCGACGCTGCCGGCATTCTTGTCTCCGCATGTAGCCAAGGTGCTCGTTGAGAATTTTGGCATCGGCGGTATCACGACGGTTGAAGAAGACATCAAGAAAATGATACAGTAAGGGGCTTCCCGTCTGGGAATAGTGTTGCTTTTTGTGCAAATAGCTAAAGCAGGATTACCTGTAAAATAGTAGAATAATTGCAGTAGTAAGTTGCCTGCGCAACATATCCATGTGATTAGAGATGATATAATGAGGCAAAATGAAAGCGGAAAAATAGCGAGGAGGGAATGGGATGCAGATTTATCATTTGGATTTACAGGAATTGCCCTTGTTTCGAGATGTTTCTCCTGAGGAAGTCAATCGTTTCATCGTAAGTACAGGTGCCTTGGTCAAACGCTATGAGAAAGGTACGCGTATCCTCAAGGCCTATGAGCCTAATAACAATATTGGCGTGATGGTCGAGGGCAAGGCACAAGTCATAGCGGAGGATCGTTTCGGCAATGAATCGATCGGGCATACGCTTGAGCGCGGCGCGATGATGGGCAGTGCTTCGGCTATCCTGCCGCTTTTTCAGCCGAATAACAATACTTCGATTGAAACGCTGACAGATGCTATCGTACTTTGGGTGCCCTACCGGTCGCTGCTGGTAGCTGGGCCAAAACTTGGCCGTACGCATGGTATGGTCATGCGCAACTTGTTGGAAGCGTTTTGCCGCAAGAATGTTATGATGATGGAAAAAATCGAGCTTTTGTCGCAGAAGACCTTGCGGGAACGGCTGATCCTCTATTTGCTTCAGCGCGAGGGACGCTATCAAAGTGAGCAGGTCAAGGTACCAGGGCGCGTGCAGCTGGCTAAAGAAATTGAATGCAATCGCAGTGCCTTGACCCGTGAGATTGCGGCCATGAAGGCTGAGGGCATGCTGACGATCGGTGAGGATTGGCTGCGGCTCAATAAAGACAAGATCGGGTGTTGAGTCATGATAACGATAAAGTTTGAAGCGGTTACCCAATCGTTCTATGGCCGGACTATTTTCCAGGATATCGATGCTGTGCTGCAAAGCGGAACGATTACGGCGGTGACTGGTCAAAATGGCAGTGGCAAGTCGACGCTGCTGAAATTAGCGGCGCGTTTTATGCTGCCGTCTGATGGCCGGGTAAGCGCCTGGGAGGATCAAAAGGAGCTGCGGCGGGCTGAACTGCGCAATAAGCTGGCCATGGTGACGCCGGAGCTTAGGTTCTATCCACGGCTGACGGCACGGGAAAATATTGCTTTCCTGCTGGGGCTCAGGGGCTTGGAGCTGACGGAGGCGGAATACCTGTCGCTGTTAGTACGTGTAGGCTTGCGGGAACAGGATGTGGCGACGGCTTTTACCGGGGAGTTTTCGACTGGCATGCGTCAGCGCCTCAAACTCGCGGCTTTACTGGCGTCAAGGGCTGACATTTGGCTGCTCGACGAGCCTGGTGCGAACCTCGATGCTGCTGGCCGCGAGCTGGTGCTGCGCGAGGCCCGGCAGGCGGCCGACGAGGGGCGGCTGGTGCTCTGGGCGACCAACGACAGACGAGAGGAGGCGGCAGCTGATGCAGCAATCCATCTGGCAGGGCATTAAGCTTGTATTCTGCAAAGAGTTGACAGTGGGGATGCGGTTCAAAGCGGCCTGGGCAGCTATGTTCATGTTTGCGCTTACGACGCTGGCATGTATCAGTCTGGCGATGCAAGGTGGTGCAGCAGAGCCGCGCCTGCTGGCGGCGCTTTTGTGGGTCAGCTTGTTTTTTGCGGCGATGGCTGGTGCTGATCGCGTGTTTGCAGACGAGGATACTGCGGGAACGTTGCTGACATTGCGTATTTTTGGACCAGCGCAGGCTGTGCTGCTGGGGAAGATGCTTTATACCTTATTCGTGCTGGTGCTGCTGTCTTTATTTATAACGCCACTGTTCCTGCTGCTGCTGGATGTGACAGTGACTGCGCCGTTGGTGCTGCTGGGAACTGTACTGCTTGGCAGTACAGGCATAGCGGCGGCGGGAACGCTGATTGCGGCACTGACAACAGGGGCCAGTGTCCACAGTGGCTTGTTTTCGATATTGATGCTGCCAGTCATCTTGCCCGTGTTTTTGCCGGCGATATCACTGACAGCAGGAGCTTTCGGCGGGGCGGTAGCAGTTTCGTATCTCGGCGGTATGGCACTCTACGATTTTATTTTGATTGTCGGAGCATCGATTTTATTTGATTACCTTTGGTATGAGGATTGACGATTGGTTATATGATACGGGGATGATGATAGTGATACAGAAGAGAATCCTGCCGTGGGTACTGGGGGGACTGACGGCAGTGTGGTTATATCTGGTGTTTTTGGTGGTACCACCTGCGCAGGGACTGGGAAATTATGTGCGCATCGCATTTTTCCATATACCGATGGCGTGGGTGTCTGTGCTGGCGTTTCTCATGAGTGCCTGGTGGGGGGCTGGCTATCTGCGGCGGCAGGAGATGAAGGCAGACCGTTTGAGTGCAGCGTCGGCCAGGCTGGGGTTGATGTTTGTCGTGCTGGCGACGGCCAGCGGTGCTGTTTTTTCCAAGTTGACCTGGGGGGCATATTGGAATTGGGATCCGCGGCAGACGACGATTTTCGTATTGCTGCTGATTTACGGGGCCTATCTGACGTTGCGGGCAGCAATGCCTGAGCCACGGCGACGGGCGCGCGTGACAGCGGTTTATGCGTTGTTTTCGTTTTTGACGGTACCGTTTTTGGTGTTCATCATTCCAAGGTTGTATTTTTCGTTGCATCCTTCGCCTGTCATCAATGGCAGTGGTTCGCTGGATATGGACCCTGTGATGCTGGGGACATTGCTGGTGGGACTGCTGGATGCGACATTTCTCTATGTTTGGCTGGTATTCCGAAGCGTTGACAGTGAGGATAAGGAGGCTCTATCATGAACCGGAAAGTATTGTTGGGAATGCTTATCCTGGCGTTTATCGGCTATGCAGGGTATAGTTTCGTCGATTCGGTCACACCGTATGTCGGCATTGCTGAGGCGCGGACGGCGACGAGCAGTGTCCAGGTCAAGGGGCTGTTGGATAAAAAAGCCGAGGCGCCGCATATGGAAGGCGAATACTTTGTGTTTACGCTGCTTGATGAGGACACGGGAGAAAATATGCTTGTACGTTTTCACGGGCCGAAACCGGATCAATTTGATGAAGCACATCATATTGTCGCCGTAGGCAAGTACCGGGATGGTGCATTCCAATCGGATAAACTGCTCATCAAATGCCCGTCGAAATACGAACAGCAGAAATAAATAAGGAGGCTTCTTCGCTTGATAGGTACGATATTTTTAGCGGTTGTGCTGGCGCTGGCCTTATGTGCTATGCTTTGTTATGGCGTGCGTACGGAGCGCATGGAACGCTATGGCCGTTGGCTGACAATCCTTTCGTTTGCCGGTGCGCTGGGCGCAAGTATTTATTTACTGGTCTTGATCTTGGGCAATCATTTTGAAATTGCTTATGTGGCCAGTTATTCGTCGGCGGAATTACCGATGGTGTATAAGTTCTCGGCTTTTTGGGCGGGGCAGCAGGGCTCGTTTTTGCTCTGGCTGTTGTTCCATGCGGCAGCTGGTGTCGCTTTGAGCTATCGCCAACGCCTGTCAGCTGCCGGTATGTGCGTGTATATGGTCTTGCAGGCATTGCTGACCATTCTCGTACTGGCTAAAAGCCCGTTCTTGCCGCAGGAGGTTGCCGTCGAAAATGGTGTTGGCCTGAATCCGTTGTTGCAGGATCCTTGGATGGCTGTCCATCCGCCGATTATCTTCCTTGGCTATGCGCTCTTGGCCGTGCCGTTTGCCTGCTCGGCAGCAGCGCTTATCGAAGGGCGGGCGGCAAAAGCCTGGCTGGAGACGGCGCGCCGCTGGGCGCTGGTTGCATGGGCCTTCCTTGGCGCGGGGATTTTCATTGGCGGCTACTGGGCCTATAAGGTCCTGGGCTGGGGTGGCTTTTGGGGCTGGGACCCTGTTGAGAATTCATCGCTCGTACCGTGGCTGGTTGCGGGTATCTTCATCCATGTGCTGCGCGTAGCCCGCGTGCGGCAAGCGGCACTGTCGATGGTGCATCTCGCGGCGGTCTTTGCGTTCTCGCTGGTTCTTTATGGCACGTTCCTGACGCGCAGTGGCATCCTCGGGGACTTCTCGGTACATTCCTTCAGTGGGACGAGCATCGGCATGACGATTGCTGTGGTCAATGCGCTGGTTCTCGTTGGCGGCCTGTTGCTCCTGACTGTCCGGGCGGGGAAGCTGCCACAAGGGGAGATGTATCCTGCTTATGACAGCCGCGAATTTTTGGTGCTGCTTGGTGCGCTGCTGCTGGTCTTTATCGCGGCTGTTATTTTCCTTGGCATGTCGATGCCGCTTTTGACGCAGCTTGTGGGCAAGCCGGCTGCTGTTGATACGGACTTTTATGTACGCACGACAATGCCGCTGGCTATTGTCATGATGGTATGCCTTGCGGGGGCCAGCTTTCAGCGCTACGGTACGGGCAGCAAAGTGGCATCGTGGAAACCGCTGGGCATATTTCTTTTCCTCGGTGCTGCTTTGGCATGGCTGGCCGGTGTCCGTCAGGTTATGCCGCTTTTGCTGGCCGGAGCAGCCTTGATGGGCGTTGCCGCATCCGTTTGGAGCTGGCGCAAGCAGGCCATAGGCCTGGGCGGCATGATTGCGCATGCCGGTTTGGGGCTTTCACTCCTGGCCATCGTCTTGTCTGGCAGCGGCAGCAAGACGGCTTCGCAGGAGCTGGCAGTGGGCGAGCCTGTCACTCTCTATGGACATGAGATTGTTTTCAAGGGGCAGGAGTTTGCTGATGATATGCGGGCGAAATACTACATCTATACCGTCGATGGCCGTGAGGTGCGTGCATTGACAAAGCTTCATGCCAATGGTGAGGATGCGGCTCGCGAGCCAGCTATCGACAAGACGATTGGCGGCGATATTTATATCGCGCCAACGCCGCCGAAAAGCAGCGGCCGCCAGGAGCTTATCTTAAAGCATGGGCGCATGGATATGGATGATCTTTTTGCTTATCGTTTTGAAGGTGTGTCGCTGGAGGAGCAGGGCGGTGGCAAGATGCTTGTCAAGGCGGTCATCGCTGTGACCGACGGCGATACGATTGAGCGCGTCGAGCCGACAATACAGGCCACCTTGGAAGGCGGCACGTCCAAGGCTGTGGATGTATTCGGCGGCCAGAAACGCATCCGCCTGACAGGCGTAGCTGCTGACCAGAAACAGGTGCGTCTGGAAATCCTGCCATCTATCGAGACAGAGATGGAGCAGGCCATTACGGCTAGTGTCAGCACAAAGCCATTTATCTGGGTATTGTGGCTCGGCAGTGTGCTGGTCTGTGTGGGGACGCTGGCAGCTGTCAAAAGATAAAAGAATATAGATTGTGAGCCAGTGGTTCGATGAATATATAAAATCCGATGACTTTTGCTTGAGTTATCGGATTTTTTGTAAATTGCAGTTTGACGGTCAGTTCTAGCCATCCCCTTACCGAGGGGAAGGTGGGCGCGAAGCGCTCGGATGA
>Ga0307459_10027_pt1 | contig 11199 bp, 6 predicted proteins | sample GoafecXyGen6Rep1_FD_203832 | JGI IMG/M metagenome (GOLD analysis project Ga0307459, IMG submission 203832) | Metatranscriptome of enriched fungal communities from goat fecal pellet, Isla Vista, California, United States - Xylan, Gen6, Rep 1... ...
GTTGTTATTGCTGCTGTTAATGTTGTCTTACCATGATCTACGTGTCCTATTGTTCCTATGTTTACATGTGGTTTGTTTCTTTCAAATTTTTCCTTTGCCATTTCTGGTTCCTCCTTAATAATAAACTATTTATTTTTTTCTCCAACTATTTGTTCCTGAATATTCTTAGGAACTTCTTCATAGCTATTAAGTTCCATACTATAAGTTCCTCTACCTTGAGTTCTTGATCTAAGAACTGTTGCGTAACCAAACATTTCTGAAAGTGGTACAAATCCATTTATTACTTCTGCACCAGCTCTTGGTTCCATTCCTTCAATTCTTCCTCTTCTTGCATTAATGTCTCCAATAACATCTCCCATGTATTCTTCTGGAACTGTTACTTCAACTTTCATTACTGGCTCAAGAAGTATAGGATCTGCTTTTGCCATAGCACTTTTGAATGCCATAGAACCTGCAATTTTAAATGCCATTTCAGAAGAATCGACATCATGGTATGAACCATCTACTAACTTAACTTTAAAGTTAATAGTAGGATATCCTGCTATAATACCAGTTTGAGAAGCTTCCTGAATACCATTGTCAATAGGCTGTATATATTCTTTTGGTACAGCTCCACCAACTATAGCATTTTCAAATTCATAATCACCCTCAGTTGGCATCATTTCGATTACGGCATGACCGTACTGTCCACGTCCACCAGACTGTCTGATGAATTTTCCTTCAGCTTTAACAGCTTTTCTAATAGTTTCTTTGTAAGCAACCTGTGGATTACCAACATTACATTCAACATTAAATTCTCTTTGAAGTCTATCAACTATTATTTCAAGATGGAGTTCTCCCATACCACCTATAATAGTTTGACTTGTTTCCTGATTAGTATATGTCTTAAATGTTGGATCTTCTTCGGCTAATTTTGCAAGAGCAATTCCCATCTTTTCTTGATCTGCCTTTGTTTTAGGCTCTATAGCAACTTCAATAACTGGATCTGGGAATTCCATGCTTTCAAGAACTATTGGCTTATCTTCATCACATAAAGTATCTCCAGTAGTTGTAGATTTCAATCCAACTATAGCACCTAATTCACCTGTTTCAAGCTCTTCAACATCCTGTCTGTGATTTGAGTGCATCTTAACAAGTCTTCCTATTCTTTCTTTCTTTCCCTTTGTAGAGTTCAATACATAACTTCCACTGTGCATTACTCCTGAATAAATTCTAGTAAATGCAAGTCTTCCTACAAATGGGTCAGTAGCAATTTTAAATGCTAATGCAGAAAGTGGTTCACTATCGTCTGCTTTTCTTGTATCTTCTTCTCCTTCAAGACTTGTTCCCTTAACTGGAGGTATGTCGAGTGGAGATGGTAAGTATTCAACAACTGCATCTAACATTTGTTGAACTCCCTTATTCTTATATGAAGAACCACAAGTTACAGGTACAAATTCATTAGCAATAACACCTTTTCTAATAGTTGCATTTATTTCATCAACTGTTACTTCTTCACCTTCAAGATATTTTGCCATAAGATCTTCATCTAATTCTACTACTGCTTCAATCATTTCTGCTCTGTATTTTTCTGCTAATTCTTTCATATCATCAGGAATAGGTTCTGCTTCCATAACTGTTCCTAATTTATCTTCATATATTACAGCTTCATTTTTAATAAGATCAATTATACCTGTAAAATTGTCTTCTTTACCTATAGGTAATTGTATAGGCACAGCATTAGCATGAAGTCTATCTCTCATCATTTGAACTGATCTAAAGAAATCAGCTCCCATTATATCCATTTTATTTATATAAGCCATTCTTGGAACATGATACTTTTCTGCTTGCCTCCAAACAGTTTCAGATTGTGGTTCAACACCGCCTTTGGCATCATAAACAGCAACTGCTCCATCAAGAACTCTTAAAGATCTTTCAACTTCTACTGTAAAATCTACGTGTCCTGGTGTGTCTATTATATTAATTTCATGATCCTTCCAGTAACAAGTAGTTGCGGCTGAAGTTATTGTTATACCTCTTTCTTGTTCTTGAACCATCCAGTCCATTGTTGCTTGACCTTCATGAACTTCACCTATCTTATGAGTTTTTCCAGTATAAAAAAGTATACGTTCAGTTGTTGTTGTTTTTCCGGCATCGATATGTGCCATTATTCCTATGTTACGAAATTTTGACAAAGGATATTTTCTAGCCAATTTTTTTCCTCCTCTCACTGTACTACTTTAATTAATCTGATAAAACTGCTTTAGCAAAGGCTAAAACAGTTCTATTCAATATACAAATAAAATTTATTTGTACTAATATCTGTAATGTGCAAATGCCTTATTAGCTTCTGCCATTTTATGAGTATCTTCTCTCTTTTTAACTGCAGCTCCTGTATTGTTTGAAGCATCAAGTAATTCTCCAGCAAGTCTCTGGTACATGTACTTTTCTCCTCTTTTTAAAGCTGCATCTAACATCCATCTAATTCCTAATGTCTGTCTTCTCTCAGGTCTAACTTCTATAGGTACTTGATAAGTAGCTCCACCTATTCTTCTAGCTTTAACTTCTAGTAAAGGCATTACATTATTCATAGCTGCCTCAAATACTTCCATAGAGTCTTTGCCTGTTTTTTCTTTTAAAAGATCAAAAGCGTTGTAGCATATTTTTTGAGCTACTCCTTTTTTTCCATCTAACATTATGTTGTTGATTAACTTTGTAACAACCTTACTGTTATATAATGGATCTGGTAATACATCTCTTTTTGCAATATGTCCTTTTCTTGGCACTTTTCTTCCCTCCTTAACATTTTAATTTAAGTTCATCGGTACTCGACAATTATTGTCGTAAAATGCTTTGCTTCTGCAATTTAAATAGCATATTAAAATATGTACAACAAATTTTAATATAAAAACAATCTATATATAACGCCGAAGACATAGCACTAACTAAAAAACTTATTTTGCCTTTGGTTTTTTAGCACCGTATTTTGACCTAGCCTGTTTTCTATCAGCAACACCAGCGGCATCTAATGTACCTCTGACTATGTGATATCTAACACCTGGTAAGTCCTTAACTCTTCCACCCCTTATAAGAACAACACTGTGCTCTTGTAAATTGTGGCCTACACCTGGAATATAAGCAGTAACTTCATATCCATTTGTAAGTCTTACTCTAGCAATTTTTCTTAATGCTGAGTTAGGCTTCTTAGGAGTAGCTGTTTTTACAACTGTACAAACTCCTCTTTTCTGTGGACATTCTTTTAATGCTGGTGCAGTAGATTTAGTTATTGATGTCTTTCTGCCTTTTCTTACTAATTGGCTTATAGTTGGCATGTTTACACCTCCTCCTTATAAAATCATATCTATATAAATTTAGTGAATAGCATAACAAAACATACAAAGGTTATAAAATATATATTTTTATAAACTTTATATAAAATTCAAATGCAAAACAAAATTTTATTTAAGAACAACTGCTGTAGAAGCTTTTACATCTATATTACAGAGTTTTCCTAATTCTTTCATAGTATCTATATACACAATCTGTAGGGAGTGTTCATTTGATAATTTTTCAACACTTTCAACCAATTCCCTGTCTGCATCTTTTGCAAGGTACACAATCTTCACTGTTCCTTCATTTATAGCCTTAACCGATTGTTTTACACCTACTACTTTTTTACCTGGCAATCTGTCTACCATGTGCTTACCTCCCCTATATTAACGGTAGAGACAAAGCAGTGCTTTGACTCTACAATAAATATAATCACACAAATTGTATTTTATCATTTATATTTTCCCGTGTCAACAAAACAAATTTTTAACCTTCTACTTTGTCGTCTAAATTTTCTTCTTCATTAACTTCTGGTTCTATTTCTATGCTCTTATATCTAGTCATTCCAGTACCAGCTGGGATAAGCTTTCCTATAATTACATTTTCCTTTAAACCAACTAAAGGATCTACTTTTCCCTTTATTGCTGCATCAGTAAGAACTCTTGTTGTCTCCTGGAATGAAGCTGCTGATAAGAATGAATCTGTTGCAAGTGCAGCTTTTGTTATACCAAGTAAAGCAATTCTGCCCTTTGCTGGTTCCTCACCAAGCTCTTCTACTCTTTTATTCTCTGCATTGAAATCAAACATATCAATCATAGTTCCAGGAAGTAAATCTGTATCCCCTGAATCTTCTACTTTTACTTTTCTAGTCATTTGCCTTACAACAACTTCTAGATGCTTATCGTTTATGTCAACACCCTGCAATCTATAAACTTTTTGAACTTCAGAAAGTAAATAATTCTTAACAGCATTTACGCCTTTAATTCTAAGTATATCATGTGGGTTTATTGAACCTTCTGTTATTTCATCTCCAGCACCAATAACATTTCCATTTGATACTTTCAAACTTGAACCAAATGGTATATCATAACTTACTTCTTCTCCAGCTTCAGTTGTTACATAAACTATTCTTTTCTTTTTAGTTTCTTCTATTCTTACAGTACCAGAAACTTCACTAACTATTGCAAGACCCTTTGGTTTTCTTGCTTCAAAAAGTTCCTCAACTCTAGGAAGACCTTGTGTTATATCTGAACCTGCAACTCCACCAGTATGGAAAGTTCTCATTGTAAGTTGTGTACCAGGCTCACCTATTGACTGAGCTGCTACAATACCTACAGCTTCTCCTATTCCTATCTTTTGTGCTGTTGCCATATCCATTCCATAACATTTTGCACAAACACCATATTTACAATCACAAGTAAATATTGATCTTATCTTAATTTTCTTTATGCCTGCTTTTTCTACTTTTTCAGCAAGATTAACATCCATATAAGTATCTCTTGGTACAATAACTTCACCAGTTGATGGGTCAGCTATATCCTCTGCAGAATACCTACCAGTTAATCTTTCAGCCAAGGATTCTATAACTTCATTACCTTCTTTGATTTCTGAAACTTCAAATCCTTCTTTTGTTCCACAATCTTCTGTTCTAACAGTTACATCCTGACTTACATCAACAAGTCTTCTTGTAAGGTAACCTGAATCGGCTGTTTTAAGAGCTGTGTCGGCATTACCTTTTCTGGCACCATGAGTAGAAATGAAGTATTCTAATACGTCAAGACCTTCTCTAAATGATGATTTTATAGGGAATTCGATAATGCTACCTGATGGACTAGCCATAAGTCCTCTCATACCAGCAAGCTGTTTTATCTGACTCTTAGATCCTCTGGCTCCTGAATCTGCCATCATAAATATAGGATTAAATTTATCAAGATTATTCATAAGAGCATTAGCAACATCTTCTGTTGTTTTTGTCCATGTAGCTATTACCCTTTCATGTCTTTCATCATCTGATATAAATCCTCTTCTATACATTTTAGTTATTTTATCAACTGAAGATTCTGCTTCTTCCATAAGTATTTTTTTATCTTCTGGAACAGACATATCTGAAGTCGATACTGTAATAGCACTTACTGTTGAGTAATGATATCCTTTTGCTTTTATCTTATCAAGCATAATAGATGTTTTTGTAGGACCATACTTTAAATAACATTTATCTATTATTTTTCCCAAATTCTTTTTACCAACAAGAAAATCAATTTCCATAATAAGTTCATTACCTGGAACACTTCTATCTACAAATCCTAAATCTTGTGGTATAGAATCATTAAATATTAATTTTCCAACAGTAGTTGTTATTATGCCAGTAACTTCTCTACCATTTACAACTCTTGTAAGTTTAACCTTAACTTTTGCATGTATATCAATTTCACCTAGTTGATAAGCCATTACGGCTTCGTCAACACTTGAAAATGCTTTTCCTTCTCCTTTTACTCCATCCTTATCTATAGTTAAATAATAAGAACCAAGCACCATATCCTGAGTAGGTACACAAACAGGCTTACCATCTGATGGCTTTAATATATTATGTGCTGCAAGCATTAGAAATCTAGCTTCTGCCTGTGCCTCTACAGATAACGGAACATGTACTGCCATCTGGTCACCATCAAAATCTGCATTGTATGCAGTACAAGCCAGTGGATGAAGCTTTATAGCTCTTCCTTCTACAAGTACTGGTTGAAATGCTTGAATACCTAATCTATGAAGAGTAGGCGCACGATTTAAAAGTACTGGATGATCTGATATTACTTCTTCAAGAACATCAAATACCTGATCTTGAACTCTCTCTACCATTCTCTTTGCACTTTTAATATTATGTGCTATACCAGATTCAACAAGCTTTTTCATTACAAATGGCTTAAATAACTCCAATGCCATTTCCTTTGGAAGTCCACACTGATACATTTTAAGATCTGGACCAACAACTATAACCGAACGTCCTGAATAGTCAACACGTTTTCCAAGAAGGTTCTGTCTAAATCTTCCGTTTTTACCCTTTAACATATCAGATAAAGATTTTAAAGGTCTATTTCCAGGTCCTGTTACAGGTCTTCCTCTTCTTCCATTATCTATAAGTGCATCTACAGCTTCTTGAAGCATTCTTTTTTCATTTCTAACTATTATATCTGGTGCACCCAAATCAAGAAGCTTCTTAAGTCTATTGTTTCTATTTATAACTCTTCTATATAAATCATTCAAATCAGAAGTTGCAAATCTTCCTCCATCAAGCTGAACCATTGGTCTTAAATCTGGAGGTATTACAGGTACAACATCCATAATCATCCAAGATGGCTTATTCTTTGATTGTCTAAATGATTCAACAACTTCAAGTCTTCTTATAACTCTTATTTTCTTCTGTCCAGTACTATTTTTCAAGTCACTTTTTAATTCTTGTGATAATTGCTCTAAATCTATTTCCTCAAGAAGTTTTTTTACTGATTCTGCTCCCATACCAGCTTCAAAACTATCTTCACCATATTTATCAACAGCTTCTCTATATTCTTTTTCATTAAGAAGTTGTTTTTTTAATAATGGAGTTTCTTTAGGTTCTAATACTACATAAGAAGCAAAGTATAAAACTTTCTCTAGAGCTCTTGGAGACATATCAAGTATAAGTCCCATACGTGATGGTATTCCTTTAAAATACCAAATATGAGATACTGGGGCTGCAAGTTCTATATGCCCCATTCTTTCACGTCTTACTTTTGCTTTAGTTACCTCAACACCGCATCTATCACAAACTATTCCCTTGTATCTAATTCTCTTATATTTTCCACAGTGACATTCCCAGTCCTTAGTAGGTCCAAATATTCTTTCACAGAAAAGACCATCTCTTTCAGGTTTTAACGTTCTATAATTAATAGTTTCAGGTTTCTTAACCTCGCCTCTTGACCACTCTCTTATTTTTTCAGGTGAGGCTAAACCTATTTGTAATGCATCAAAATTATTTAATTCCAAGGGTACTCCTCCCTTCACAAATTAATGTTCATCATTGAAATCTTCAAGTTCTAAACCTTTTTGAAGATCATCTAAAGGTAAATCATCATAATCAATATCTAAATCTTCACTGTCTGGATCAGATTCCTCACCTTCAACATAGTCATCGGTAACAGGAGGTTCTGGTGAATCTTCATTACCCTCTATATTGATATTCAAATCATCTGCATCATCATCAACAGATTCTTTAAGTTTAATTTCCTCTTTATCATTACTTAACACTTTAACATCTAAGCACAAAGCCTGCAATTCCTTGATGAGAACCTTAAATGATTCAGGGATTCCAGGTTCAGGTATATTTTCACCCTTAACTATAGCTTCGTAGGTTTTAACTCTACCAACCACATCATCAGATTTTACAGTTAAAACTTCCTGCAAAGTATGAGCTGCTCCATAAGCTTCTAGAGCCCAAACTTCCATTTCTCCAAATCTCTGACCACCAAACTGAGCTTTACCTCCTAGTGGCTGCTGAGTAACTAATGAATATGGTCCTGTAGATCTAGCATGTATCTTATCATCAACCAAATGTGCAAGCTTTAATATATACATATATCCTACAGTAACTCTACTATCAAAAGCTTCTCCTGTTCTACCATCGTATAGTTCAGTTTTTCCATCTTCATCATATCCTGCCCTTTTCAAGCACTCTACTATTTCAGGTTCAAGGGCACCATCAAATACTGGAGTTGCAATATGCCAGCCTAAATTAGCTGCTGCCCATCCAAGATGAACTTCAAGTACCTGACCTATATTCATACGTGAAGGAACTCCAAGTGGATTAAGACATATTTGAAGTGGTCTACCATCAGGTAGGAATGGCATATCTTCTTCTGGCAATACTCTAGATATAACACCCTTATTACCATGTCTTCCAGCCATCTTATCACCAACAGATATTTTTCTCTTTTGAGCAATATAGCATCTTACAAGCTCATTTACTCCTGGAGGTAATTCATCGCCATTTTCTCTAGTAAATATTTTCACATCAACTATTATTCCAGCTTCTCCATGTGGAACTCTAAGTGAAGTATCTCTTACTTCTCTGGCTTTTTCTCCAAATATTGCTCTGAGTAATCTTTCTTCAGCAGTAAGTTCAGTTTCACCTTTAGGTGTTACCTTTCCAACTAGTATATCACCTGATCTAACCTCAGCACCTATTCTTATTATTCCTCTTTCGTCTATATCCTTTAATGCTTCTTCACCTACATTAGGGATATCCCTTGTTATTTCTTCTGGCCCAAGTTTAGTATCTCTTGCTTCTGCTTCATATTCTTCTATGTGAATTGAAGTAAATACATCATCACGAACAAGCTGTTCGGAAATAAGCATGGCATCTTCGTAATTATAACCTTCCCAAGTTATAAAGCCCATTCTTATATTTCTTCCTAATGATATTTCTCCTAAATCTGTTGAAGGTCCATCAGATAATACTGTGCCTTCTTCTACTTTTTCACCTTTAGTAACTATAGGCCTCTGATTTATGCAAGTTCCTGAGTTTGATCTTTTAAACTTTAATAATTTATAAGTATCAATTCCGCCATCTTTTTCTCTTCTTACCCTGACTTCATTTGCACTTACATAATCAACAACTCCAGAATTTCTTGCTTTAGGAAGCACTCCAGAATCTACTGCAGCTTTATATTCTATTCCAGTTCCGACAACAGGAGCTTCAGGTTTTAACAAAGGTACAGCTTGACGCTGCATGTTTGAACCCATAAGTGCACGGCTCGCATCATCATTCTCAAGGAATGGAATCATAGCAGTTGCAACTGATACAATCTGTCTTGCAGATATATCCATCAAGTCAACTTCTGAATATGGAACTATCAAAACATCATCAGGAATTCTTACAGTTATCTTTTTATTTATAAAATGTCCTTCTTCATCTAAAGGTTCATTTGCCTGAGCTATTAAATACTGATCTTCTTCATCAGCGGTAAAATAGCGTATTTCATCAGTTACTACATGATTAGTCTTATCAACTATTCTGTAAGGACTTTCTATAAAACCATACTCATTTACCTTTGCATAAGCTGCAAGTGAGTTTATAAGTCCTATATTAGGTCCTTCTGGCGTTTCTATAGGACACATTCTACCATAATGTGAATGGTGGACATCTCTTACTTCAAAACCAGCTCTCTCTCTTGAAAGTCCTCCTGGTCCCAAAGCTGATAACCTTCTTTTATGTGTAAGTTCAGAAAGAGGGTTAGTCTGATCCATGAACTGTGAAAGCTGAGAACTTCCAAAGAACTCCTTTATAGACGCTGCAACTGGTCTTATATTAATAAGGGCTTGTGGAGTTATTACTTCTTGATCTTGTATAGTCATTCTTTCCTTGACTACTCTTTCCATTCTTGAAAGCCCTATTCTAAATTGGTTCTGTAACAATTCTCCTACTGATCTAAGTCTTCTATTACCTAAGTGATCAATATCGTCAACATCTCCAATTTCGTAAGCCAATCCTAATTCATAACTTACGGTTGCATATATATCATCTTTAATTATATGTTTTGGAATAAGTTTGTGAATATTCTTCTTTAACTGTTCCTTTATATTTTCTTCGCCTTCATAATTGTCTAAAATTTCCTTTAGAACTGGATAATGAACCATTTCCTTAATATTCAAATCACTAATATCAAATTTTATGTAATTCTTTATGTTGACAAAATTGTTTCCTATTACTTTAATAGTCTTATCGTCAACAATTATATCTACAGAATTTATTCCTAGATTTTGAATCTCAAGAGCCTTTTCCCTTGTTATTCTTTCACCCTTCTGTACTACTATTTCTCCAGTTTCTGAATTAATTACATCTTTTGCTGCTGTTTTGTTTATAAGTCTAAGGCTTATAGCCAATTTCTTATTAAATTTATACCTTCCTACTCTTGATAAGTCATATCTTTTAGCATCAAAAAACAAAGAATCTATAAGTGAAACTGCACTATCAACTGTTGGTGGTTCACCTGGTCTCAATCTCTTATATATTTCTAAAAGTGCTTCTTCACGTGTTTTTGTATTATCCTTTTCTATTGTAGCTTTTAATCTTTCTTCATCACCAAAGTAGTTTACTATTTCTGCATCAGAGCCAAAACCCATTGCCCTAACTAAAATTGTAATAGGTAACTTTCTTGTTTTATCAATTCTAACATATACAACACTATTAGAATCTGTTTCATATTCAAGCCAAGCACCCCTATTAGGAATTACAGTAGCCGAATACAGCTTCTTTCCTGTTTTATCAACTGTATAATTGTAGTAAACTCCTGGTGATCTTACAAGTTGACTTACAATAACTCTTTCTGCACCATTTATAACAAATGTTCCTTGTTCAGTCATTAACGGGAAATCTCCCATAAATACTTCTTGCTCTTTAACTTCACCTGTTTCCTTATTTAAGAGCCTAACTTTAACTCTTAGTGGTGCTGCATAAGTTGTGTCTCTTTCCTTACATTCTTCAATAGAATATTTGATATTTTCCATATCAAGCTTATAACCAATAAACTCTAGCACAAGATTACCAGCATAGTCTTGTATTGGATTAATATCATCGAATATTTCCTGAAGACCTTCTTTTAAAAACCAATTATATGAATCTAACTGAACTTCAATAAGATTTGGCATCTTACCAATTTCATTGAGTTTTGAAAAACTCATTCTTGTTCTCTTACCGACTTGGACAGGATGTATCATTAGCCTTCACCCCTTGTATAAACTAAAATAACCAAAAACGACCTTTCTTTAAGTACATTTTTGGATTGTTTACAATAACTATCTTTTTATTATATCCACATTCACACTAAAAATTCAGTTGAATTAGAATATTTTATAAAAAAC
>Ga0307459_10028_pt1 | contig 10713 bp, 16 predicted proteins | sample GoafecXyGen6Rep1_FD_203832 | JGI IMG/M metagenome (GOLD analysis project Ga0307459, IMG submission 203832) | Metatranscriptome of enriched fungal communities from goat fecal pellet, Isla Vista, California, United States - Xylan, Gen6, Rep 1... ...
ACATATTCGGGAGGAATCAGCTATGGTCAGCGAAGAAACGATGATGTTTAAATTCGGCAATGATGAGAACAAGGCAGCGACGATTATCCGCAATGCCTGCCAGGCGATGGAGGAAAAGGGCTATAATCCCATCAATCAGTTGGTTGGCTATCTGCTGTCAGGTGACCCGGCATATGTGACGAGCCACAACGACGCCCGCAGCCAGATCCGCAAGCTGGAGCGTGACGAGCTGCTCGAAGAATTGGTAAGAGCGTATTTGGAGAAGAATAAGTAAATGAAAAGGTATATGTCGCTCGATATTGGCGACCGCACGATCGGCATTGCGGTAAGCGATCTTTTGGGCCTTACCGCGCAGGGCGTGGAGACAATCCGCCGCCGCAAGGAAGAAGATGATTTGAAGCGGCTCGGTGAGCTTATGGAGCAGTACGAGACGAGGTCCCTGGTTTCGGGGCTGCCCAAGAATATGGATGGCACCGAAGGTGACCGCTGCAGCATCGTCAAGGATTTCATGGCCAAGGTAAAGGAAACGTATCCGGACGTCGAAGTGGTGTTTTGGGATGAACGCCTGTCGACGGTTGCCGCTGCGCGTTCCTTGATCGAGGCAGATGTATCGCGCAAGAAGCGCAAGAAGGTCATCGACAAGATGGCGGCTGTCTTTATCCTGCAGGGCTATCTGGACAGCCTGCGCTGATGACGGCTTTTGCTTGACAAATTTTCTTGGAATAGGCTAAAATGCTTTTAGACAAATAACTATGAAGAGGTGACTTATATGGCAGATAAAGAGAAAGACATGAACGAAGATGGCGTCGTGGTTGTCATGACGGACGATCAGGGCAATGAGTACTACTATGAGGAAGAGATGATCATCCCGGTAGGCGACCAGAAGTATGCCTTGCTTGTCGGCCTGCATAACGATGAGCATGAACATGGCTGCGGCTGCGGCTGTGAAGATGGCGACGAGGATGTGCTGATTGCAAAGATCGTTACCGACGAGAATGGCGAAGAGGAATACATTGAGCCGACGGACGAAGAGTTTGAGGCGGTTCAAAAAGCTTATAACGCTTTGGTTGACGAAGCAGAGCAGGAGTAAGTCCTGTTGCGGGGCTGCCATCCAGATGGAGTGGCAGCTTTTTCGCATTTATAAGGAATGGAGATGTTGTTGTGGGAGAGAAGCTCAAAGCATGGCAGGCAAGCTGCGAAAAGTGGCTGTCGGACCATCAGCAGAGTTTAGACTGGGTAACGGGGAAGTTGGAACAGGTCAGTGACAGGATGACTTGGAAACGGTGGGCTGTGGTGAGTATTGCTGTCCTTGTGGTACTGTTAGGCAGCTGTATGCTCTTGTTCCAGGGCAAGTCAGCGCAGCGGGCGGCAATGTCAGCCAATCAGGTCATCTATGTTTCGGTCAAGCCGGGCATGGGAGCCAATGAGATTGGCGATAAACTCGTGCAGCACGGCGTGCTGGGCAGCAAGTGGCCGTTCTGGTGGAAAGTCAAGACCAGCAAGGTGGCCAGCTCCTTCAAGACGGGCATGTATGCCATGCATCCTGACATGTCAGCCGATGAAGTGCTCAGCAAACTGGTGGCTGGCGATACGGCAGTGGTGAAATTCACGATTCCCGAGGGCTTTGGCATCAAAGAGATAGCCAAACGCCTGGCGGATGAGGGTCTTGTGGATGAGCAGGAGTTTTTGCGCAAGGCCAAGACTTATGCGCCGTATGATTACATCGAGCGCAAGCCCGAAATCCGATATGCCTGTGAGGGGTTCTTGTTCCCGGATACGTATGAGCTGCATGAAGAGGCTACGCCCGAATCCATCATGAAGATGATGGCTGAGGATTTCGATACACGGCTGACGCCAAAACTCAGAGCGCGGGCCAAGGAGATGGACCTTACGATCTTCGAGGTCATAACGCTGGCCTCGCTGGTTGAGAAAGAGGCGCTTTATGAGGAAGACCGGCCTATCATCGCACAGGTATTCCTGAAACGATTGAAACTCGGCATGCCGCTGCAATCGGATACGACCTTGCAGTACCTTTTGGATGCGCCGAAGGAGGATGTGACCATCAAGGATACCAAGATCGAGTCGCCGTATAATACCTACCAGCACCGTGGCCTGCCGCCAGGGCCGATTGCCAGCCCGGGCATGGCAGCTATCAAGGCGGTGCTCTACCCGGCCGATACGGATTATCTGTACTTTGTAGCCGATCGCAAGGGACACAATCATTATTCGACGAATTATGCCGATCATCAGATGCTGGTGGATCAGGTACGTTGACAAGTCAGATTGACAAGTCAATTTGACTTGTCAGCCTGACCAGACAATAGGAGTTATTTTGGAAGCAATAGAAAACGTATTGGCAGAAATGGAACAATATGCGCAGGCGAACCATGTGCCAATCATCAATGAACGGGGGCGCGCCGCTTTCCTGCAAGTGATAAGGGCGTGCAGGCCGCAGCATGTGCTGGAGATAGGGACGGCCATTGGCTACTCCGCTTTGCAGATTGCCCATAATGGTGCTGCAGGGGTAGAGATTACGACGCTGGAACTCAGTGCTGACCGGTCAAAAACTGCGCAGGCATATATTGACCGGTCAATATATGCGGGGCAAATCCATATCCATACGGGCGATGCCGCCAAGCTGCTGACGAGCGTGGCGCCTGAGATGGCACCTTATGATTTTGTATTCATCGATGCCGCCAAGGGGCAGTATGTGGATTATCTGCAGAAGGTGGAACCGTTGCTTGCGGACAAGGCTGTTGTCCTGGCGGATAATGTCCTGTTCCGCGGCTATGTGCGGTCCGAGGAAAAGCCGCCGCGCCGGTTCCGGACCATTGTCAAGCGGCTGCGTGAGTATATCCGCGTGGTGACAGAGACGCCAGGATATACGACAGAGATCCTGGAAAATGGCGATGGCCTGGCGGTAACGCGGTATCAGCGGCCGTAAACGATAGAACGATTTAGGAGGAATCCTGTTTATGATAAAGAAGCCAGAGCTTTTAGCACCGGCAGGAACACTGGAAAAATTAAAGATGGCGATACTCTATGGCGCGGATGCCGTTTATCTGGGCGGCAAGGCTTTTGGCCTCCGGGCCTTTGGCGGCAACTTCACGCGTGAGGAGCTAAAGGAGGCCGTGGCGTTTGCCCATGCGCGGGGGCGCAAGGTCTATGTGACGGTCAATATCTTTCCGCATAACAGCGATCTGGCTGGGCTTCCAGATTATTTGAAGTATCTGGATGAAATCAAGGCCGATGCGCTGCTCGTTGCCGATCTTGGGGTATTCATGATGTGCCGGGAACTCATTCCGGAGATGGAGCTTCATATCAGCACCCAGGCCAACAACACGAACTGGGCGACGGTCAATGCCTGGAAAAAACTGGGTGCCAAGCGTGTCGTGCTGGCCCGCGAGATGTCACTGGCGGAAATCCGCGAGATTCGCGCGAAATGTGACGTAGATCTGGAGATGTTCATGCATGGTGCGATGTGTATTTCCTATTCGGGCCGCTGCCTGCTGTCGAACTACTTCACGGGCCGCGATTCAAACCGCGGCAGCTGTGCGCAGTCCTGCCGCTGGAAGTATGCACTGGTTGAGGAAACGCGGCCGGGACAGTATTTCCCGATTGCCGAGGACGAGCGTGGCACATACATCATGAATTCGAAGGACATGTGCCTGATGCCGAATATCCGTGACGTCATTGAAAGCGGCGTGGACAGCCTCAAGATTGAGGGCCGCATGAAAAGCGTGCATTATGCGGCAAGCGTCGTCAAGGCGTACCGTCTGGCTATCGATGCGTACTTTGAAGATCCCGAGCATTTCGAGGTACAGCAGATGTGGCTCGATGAGCTCGAGAAAGTATCGCATCGTACGTATACGACGGGCTTCTACTATCATCAGCCGACGGCTGACGATCAGATCTATGGCAAGACATCGTACGACCAGACTTCGGAATTTGTCGGTCTGGTGCGTTCCTATGATGCAGCGACGGGCTGGGCCGTGGTCGAGCAGCGCAACAATATGAAGCTCGGTCAGGAAATCGAAGTGTTCCAGCCGACAGGCCCGCTGTACCGCCAGAAAATCACGGCGATGAAAAATGCTGACGGAGAGCGTATCGACGTTGCCCCGCATCCGCAGATGATGCTGGCCATGAAGATGGAACAGCCAGTGGAACCCTATACGATTCTGCGCCGTGACGTTACACAAACGAAGCAGTGAATCATATTTTCTGATTTATATTGTAAATTTTAATCATACCGTGCTATGATTAGGATATAGTTGATTATGATATAGAGGAAAGTGGTGTTGATTATGGCTATTCGTTATTTTGGTACCGCTGCCGGCCAGGTTCAGGGAGTCGGCTTCCGCATGTTCGTGCAGCAGCATGCTATGGAGCTCGGCATTACTGGCTGGGTAAAGAACATGGACGATGGGACAGTCACGATGGAGCTGCAGGGTGAGGCCGAGGCAATCGATAAGCTCGAGCAGATCATCCGCGCTGGCAACTATTTCATCAAGGTGCAGAGCTTTGCGCTGGAGACGCGCGATATCGTGCCTGATGAAAAGCGTTTTGACATCCGCTACTGACGGGAGGAGCATGCATGGCAAAAGTTCTCGTACTCAATGGCCCGAATCTCAATCTTTTGGGCATGCGTGAGCCGGAAATCTACGGCAGCACGACGCTCAAGGATATCGAAGACAGGATGGCAAAGCGCGCGCAGGCGGCTGGCATCGCCATTGATTTCTATCAGTCCAACCATGAAGGCTGCCTGGTCGATAAGATACAGGAAGCCAATCATAATTACGATTATATCATTTTCAATGCAGCGGCATTTACGCATTACAGCATCGCGCTGCGCGATGCTATCGCTGCCATCGATGTGCCGCTTATCGAGGTGCATATCTCCAATATCCATAAGCGCGAGGCGTTCCGTCATCAGTCGGTGCTGGCGCCAGTGGCCATGGGGCAGATATGCGGCCTCGGCAGCGAAAGCTATCTGGCAGCGCTGGAGGCAATCATCTATAAGCTGCAAAAGCAATGAAATAGTAATATCCATTGTAAGTAAAAACCAGGAGTTGACCATTTATGAAACAGAGCCGTTTAGAGGCTGTCCGTGCCCTTATGTCGGAGCATCAGCTTGATGCCATCGTTGTGACGAAGTATGTGAACCTGCATTATTTCAGCGGGTTCCGCGGTGACGACACGACGCTGGTGATTTCGCGCGATGAGGCGATGCTGATCACCGACAACCGCTATACAGAACAGGCGGCGCAGCAGGCACCGCTGTTCACGATTGTCGAGCAGGAGAACGGGCTGCTGGCAAAGACGGCTGAGTGCGTCAAGAAAACTGGTGCGAAGAAAGTTGGCTTTGAAGGCAATGCCCTGATCTATGATGATTTTGTCACGCTGACCAAGCTGCTTGATGGCTGCGAGTTCACGACGGCGGTGCTGCTCGATGACCTGCGTCAGATCAAGGACGAGGAGGAAATCGCTAATATCCGCAAGGCTTGCGCGATTGCCGATATCGGTTTCAAGGATATCCTGACCTATGTGCGCCCGGGTATGACAGAAGTGCAGGTGGCTGCGCATCTGGAAAACTGCATGCGCGAAAATGGCTCGGAAGGGCCGTCGTTTACGACGATCATGGCCTCGGGCATCCGTGGCGTGCTGCCGCATGGCATTGCTACCGATAAGGTCATCGCCGAAGGCGAGTTCCTGACGATGGACTATGGCGCTATCTATGCGGGCTATGATTCTGACATTACGCGTACCATCTGCATCGGCCATGCCGATGAAAAACAGCGCCGTATCTATGGGGCTGTACTGGAGTCGCAGAAACTGGCGCTGACGAAAATCAAGCCAGGTGTTTCGGGCAAGTCCGTCCATATGGCAGTGCAGGAGAATCTGGCCCGCTATGACCTCAAGCAGTATTTCGGGCATGGACTTGGCCATAGCCTTGGCCTTGAGATCCATGAGAATCCACGGATGTCCCTGAAACGGGAGGACATCCTGCAGGAAAACATGCTGATTACCGATGAGCCGGGTGTCTACATTCCGGGCTGGGGTGGCCTGCGCATCGAGGATACGGTACTGGTCACGAAAGATGGCTGTGAACCGCTGACGAAAGCGGATAAAGAACTCATTGAAGTCATATAATCCGCGAGAAGATGGCAGCGGGCCCTTTTCAAAAGGCGCAAAATATGCTATCATTAATTCGTTACATTGAAAACAAATGCTTAAAAGGCAATAATTGGAGGGCGTAAGTTAATGATTAATAGTACTGATTTCCGCACGGGTCTCACGATCGAGATTGATGGTGGCGTTTGGCAGATTGTCGATTTCCAGCATGTAAAGCCGGGTAAAGGCGCTGCATTCGTCCGCACGAAGATCAAGAACGTTGAGACGGGTGCTGTTGTTGAGCGCACGTTCAACCCGAACGAGAAGATGCCGGCAGCACACCTTGAGACGCAGAACATGCAGTTCCTCTATGAGGCTGACGGCATGTACACGTTCATGAACACGGAAACGTATGAGCAGGTTGAGCTCAACAAAGAGCAGCTTGGCGATGCCCTGAACTACCTCATGGAGAACATGGAAGTTTCTATCCAGACGTTCAAAGGCCGTATCATCGGCATCCAGCTCCCGAACTCCGTTAACCTCAAGGTCATCGAGTGCGAGCCGAGTGTCAAGGGCAATACGGCTACGGGTGCTACGAAGATGGCTAAGGTTGAGACGGGGTATGAGGTCCGCGTACCGCTGTTCATCAACGAGGGTGAAGTCCTGCGCATCGATACGCGCACGGGTAACTACATCGAGCGTGCATAATTGGTAGATTATGATGCCTAAGACTGCCGCATCATCAGAGGTATGGTGCGGCAGTTTTTTCACGATTTCCAGGCAATTATTTCCGAATTGGCAGGAATCTTGGCGCCTCTTCGCGAAAGTATATGTTATGGTGAAATATACGTTTCAATGCGATTTTTCGTACAGTATTGGAGGGGTTCGTAATGGAGAAGGAAAAAGAGATTCAGAAAAATGGTTCGTTAGGTGCTATCCGCATTGCTGATGAAGTCGTCAGCATCATTGCTGGTCTGGCCGCTACGGAAGTAGAGGGCATTGCTGGCATGAGCGGTGGCATTGCTGGCGGTATCGCTGAAATGCTTGGCCGTAAGAACTTCGCCAAAGGTGTGAAGGTCGAGGTCGGGGAGAAGGAAGCAGCTGTCGATCTCTATATCATTGTCAAATATGGTGTCCGCATTCCGGATATTGCCCTGGCTGCCCAGGAAAATGTCAAGCAGGCCATCGAGACAATGACGGGGCTTACTGTCGTGGAAGTCAACGTCCATGTACAGGGAGTAAGCTTCCCGCAGGATGAAGATAAATCCGATGAGGTACGTGTCCGTTAAAAGAGGTTGATGGTATGGGAATAATCAATCGATTCCTGTTGCTGTTGCTCTCACTGACGGCGGCGGCCCTGGCTCTGGCTGTCATCGGGGCAGCTGCAGGCTGGCTGCCGGAAACGGTTTGGCTGGAAGAACTCCGCTATGCACTGACACGCAAGGAGACGCTGGCGGGAGCCGGTATCGCTTTCCTGATCAGCTTGAAGCTGCTCGGACAGGTCTTTGCCCGCAGCAAAGAGAAGGCTACGAGCAAGGGCGAGTACGTCATTACCAGCGGTCCTGATGGCGAGGTGCGTGTGGCTCTTGATGCTATACGCAATTTCGTAGACCGGCTGGCACGAGAGGTGCATGGCGTTTATGACGTCCGGGTCAAGGTGCAGGCAAAAAACCATAAAGAAGGGGCAACGCTTGCCGTAGCGCTTGCTTTGACAGCCGGCCGCCAGGCCGATATCCCGAAACTTTCTGCGCAGCTTGCCCAGCATATACAGCAGCAGCTGGCGCAGACTATGGAACTGCCCGAGGTGCCGGTTGATATCGTGGTGGCTGATATAGCGGACAGGCAGCCAGCTAGAAAACATCGTGTGGTTTAAGGCGGTGGCACAGCTGATGAAAGAAGAACTGAGAGAAACTGCCGAGGCACTTTGGCAGCAGCATCGTGGCAAGACGGTGGGGACTATCCTTGGCATCGTACTGGGCATAGCCATTTTATGCTTTGGCTTTTGGTGTACGGTGTTTGTCCTTTGCTGCGGGCTGGTTGGCCTGTTTGTCGGTTCGCAGATGGATCAGGGCGAGGATATCCTGGGATCGCTTAGTGAGCGTTTCTTCCAGCTGACGAATCATTTTCGGAACTAAAAAGAGATAAGAGGAAGGTAAGTAATGAGTCGTAGACAAGCAAGGGAAGCAGCCCTGCAGGCGCTGTTCCAGTTAGATTTGAATCAGGCTGAGACGGAAGAGCAGCAAGGGATGTATGAGACCTTAGCTATTGATACCGCACTGAGTGAGGCTGAGAAGATGTCTGCCCATGATCGTTCGTATGTGCAGACATTGGTACAGGGCACGCGCGCGAATCTTGCAGCTATTGATGCTTTGATTTCCGAGAGTTCGAAGGATTGGAAAATCGAGCGCATGGCTGCCGTTGACCGTAATCTGGTTCGCATGGCTATCTTCGAGATCAAGTTCTCGGAGGAGAAGCTCACGCCAAATATCGCAATCAACGAGGCTGTGGAACTGGCGAAGAAGTACGGTACAGATGATTCCAGCCGCTATGTCAATGGAATCCTGGGTGCGATGATGAAAATCGCGCATTGATGAATGAAACTGCCAGCCCCGGATTTTTCGGGCTGGCTTTTTCGTATGTTTGGAGGGAATATCTTGGCAATCCATTCCGTCAGTCAGGTCAACAAGTTCATAAAGGGAATTTTTGACCGTGAGCAGTTGTTGCGTGGCATCATGGTGCGCGGCGAGATCTCGAATTTCAAGTGTTATCCCTCCGGCCATCGTTACTTCACGCTAAAAGATGCGGATAGTTCGCTTAAATGTGTGATGTTTCGCAGCCGGGCGCAGAGCTTGCGCTTTCAGCCAGTAAATGGGCAAAAGGCCGTAGCGGCGGGGACGATATCCGTCTATGAGCGCGATGGTGCTTATCAGCTCTATGTGGATTCGCTGGCTCCCGAGGGTACGGGCGATCTGGCACTGGCTTTCGAGCAGCTCAAGGCGAAGCTTACGGCAGAAGGCTTGTTTGCTGCTGAGCATAAAAAGGAACTGCCTGTGTTTCCTGAAAGGATTGGCGTAGTGACTTCGCTGGCTGGTGCAGTGCTGCGCGATATCTATCATGTGGCAAAGCATCGCTGGCCGGCGGTGCAGCTTGTCCTGCGGCCTGTGCAGGTACAGGGAGAGGGCGCAGCGGAGCAAGTGGCAGCTGCCATCCGTTTTTTCAATGAAAACTATCCGGTCGATGTCCTGATTGTCGGACGCGGCGGTGGCTCGATGGAGGACTTGTGGGCCTTCAATGAGGAATGCGTGGTTCGCGCGGTTTATGCATCGCGTATTCCCGTGATCTCAGCAGTCGGGCATGAGACGGACTTTACGCTGGCTGATTTTGCGGCAGACGTCCGTGCAGCGACACCATCAAATGCTGCCGAGCTTGCCGTGCCGGATCGCGCGGATCTGCAGCGCCATGTGGAAGGGCTCATGAAACGCCTAGCGGCGCAGACCCATAAAGGCATCGAAAGCCGGCGGCTGCGGCTAGAGGCACTGCTGCGCCGCCGCGTGCTGCAAGAGCCGCAATCGCTGCTGACGGAGCGGAAACTGCGGCTGGATGCCTTGCTGCGCCGGCTCCAGCAACTGGCGCAACAGGCAATGGTCAATAAGCGCCATGCGGTAAGCATGGCCTTGGAAACGCTCGATGGCATGAATCCTGCCCGGGTATTGCAGCGCGGCTATGTGGTAGCGGAAAAAGACGGTCAGCTTGTCACGAAGGTGGCGCAGATCCAGCCGCAGGAGCAGCTGACGCTGGTCCTGCAAGATGGCCGCGCGGTTGTTGAAGTCATGGATACGGCGGTGGAGCCACGAAAGTCACGGCCACGAAAGAGAGGAAAGTAAGATGCCTAGAAAAAAGGAATTATCTTTTGAAGAATCGCTGGCAAGGCTGGAGCAGATCGTTGCCCAGATGGAGGCTGGCGATAGCAGCTTGCAGGAGCTCATGGCAAACTATTCGGAAGGCGTCCAGCTCGGCAGCAGCTGTATGGCTGCGCTTGATCGTGCGGAGAAGACGATGGATCTTTTGGTGAGCGAAAGCAAGGGAAAGATACAGCAACAAGAATTGCAGATAGAGGGAGAGTAATAGGATGGATTTCAAGGAACTCTGGCAGGAAAGACAGCAGCTGGTAGAGGCAGCTCTTACGGCCGAACTCAATAAGGAAACGCCAGTCGACAAGACATTGACGGAATCGATGGAGTACAGTCTGATGGCAGGCGGCAAACGCCTGCGTCCGGTGCTCTTGATGGCTGCCGCTGATGCACTCGGCGCTGATGGCACGAAGTTCATCAAGACGGGCTGTGCGATTGAGATGATTCATACCTATTCGCTGATTCATGATGATCTGCCGGCAATGGATGATGACGATTATCGCCGCGGTAAGCTTACGAACCATAAGGTCTATGGGGCGGGCATGGCGACACTGGCTGGTGACGCTTTGCTGACGCTGGCGTTTGAGGTCATGCTGCGTCAGCCGGGTGCGGATGCGCAGACGCTCGTACAGGTCGTGCGTGAGATGAGCATGGCTGCCGGCCCGGATGGCATGGTGGGCGGTCAGGCACT
>Ga0307459_10029_pt1 | contig 10645 bp, 12 predicted proteins | sample GoafecXyGen6Rep1_FD_203832 | JGI IMG/M metagenome (GOLD analysis project Ga0307459, IMG submission 203832) | Metatranscriptome of enriched fungal communities from goat fecal pellet, Isla Vista, California, United States - Xylan, Gen6, Rep 1... ...
ATTTACAGGGATGTGGCCAAATAGGGAATGATTTTGCTGACGATTGACAAAAAAATTTGTATTGACAAGCATTATTATGTATAATTAAAAGGCAGTGCTTGAAGTATGAGATTTAACAAGCTGCAATTCATGTCAGGAGGTTTTTGATAGATTATGTTAGGAGATATGCTGCGCGCAGAACGCGAAAGACAGAATCTTACTATTAAGGATATCGAGAAAGGCACGAGTATCCGTGCGTTATACATAGAGTGCATTGAAAACGGCGACTATAGCCAGCTTCCGGGTGAAGTATACACGAAGGGCTTTATCCGCAACTATGCAAATTTCCTGAAGATGGACGCTGATGCAATCGTCAAGCGGTTTACCGAGGAGAATCATCCTGAGCAGGCTGCGGCGCAGGCAGCAAAGGAAGCCGAGCAGGCAGCCGTTGAAGAGAAACCTGTAGCCAAGGCAGCACCGGCCTTTTCGACGGGCAAGGATTTCCGCCAGCGTGTGGAGTCCTCCCATAAACGGCAGAATACGTTCCTGCTGGTGGCACTCGTCGTGCTCGTAGCAGCCGGCGGGTTCTTCCTGCTGTCGGGCGATGACAGTCCGGCGCCGAAGAAAGCCCCGCAGACTACGACGCAGACCGCCAAAGCACCGAAGACGGAAAAGCCTGTGGAGACAAAGGCACCGGCTGAAAAGAAGGTCGAGGGTGTCGAGGTCGTCGCTAAGACGACGGGCTCCTGCTGGACGCAGGTCAAGGCCGACGGCAAGGTCATCTATGAGGGCACGCTGGAGAAAGGCAAGACCGAGACTTGGAAAGGCAAGGAGTCGGTCATCATCACGGCAGGCAATGCCGGCGCGATTGCCTTCAATGTCAATGGCAAGGATCTCGGCAAGGCTGGCGAAATCGGCGAAGTGACGGAGAAGACGTTCACGCCGGAAGGCGAGAAGTCGGCAGACAGCAAGAAGGATAGCAAGAAATAATGAACGGATTTTTGCCAATCAGCAAGAAGGATATGGAAGAGCGCGGCTGGCAGCAGCTGGACTTTGTCTTCGTGTCCGGGGATGCCTATGTGGATCATCCGAGCTTTGGCCCGGCCATTCTTTGCCGCCTGTTGGAAAAGCATGGCTATAAAGTAGGAATCATACCCCAGCCAGACTGGCATTCTACCAGGGATTTCGACCGCCTGGGAAAACCGCGGCTGGGGTTTCTTGTTTCTGCGGGCAATATGGATTCGCTGCTCAATAAATTCACGGCGGCGCGCAAGGTCCGCCATCAGGATGCTTACTCGCCGGGCGGCAAGGCCGGTTTCCGGCCCGAGCGCGCGACGATTGTCTATTGCAACCGTCTGCGCGAGCTTTACCATGATGTGCCGATTATCATCGGCGGCATCGAGGCCAGCCTGCGCCGGCTCGCACATTATGATTATTGGAGCAATGCCGTGCGCCGTTCCATCCTGGCTGACAGTCAGGCGGATTTGCTGATTTTCGGCATGGGTGAGCGGGCACTTCTGGAGGTTGCGGCCGATTTGCAGCAGGGCGTAGCCATCGAAAATATCCAGGATGTGCAGGGCACGTGTTATCGCGTGCCCAATATGGACTATGTCTGGGATTATCTGCCGCTGCCGTCCTATGACGAAGTGGCAGCGGACAAGAAGAAATTTGCCGAGTCGTTCAAGACCGAATATCTGGAGCAGGATGCTATCCGCGGCCGCAAGCTGGCCCAGCAGAATGGCGAATGGTGCATCGTGCAGAATCCGCCGGCGCTGCCGCTTAACGAAGAGCAGATGGATGAAATCTACGATCTGCCGTATATGCGCACGTGGCATCCCATCTATGACAAGGCGGGCGGTGTGCCGGCTATCCAGGAAGTGCAGTTCAGCCTCGTGAGCCAGCGCGGCTGCTTTGGCGGCTGCAATTTCTGTGCGATCATCTCGCATGAGGGCCGCATTATCCAGCGCCGCAGCCACGCGTCGCTTTTGCGCGAGGCGAAAATCCTCACGCAGCTGCCGGGCTTCAAAGGCTATATCCACGATGTCGGCGGCCCGACTGCCAATTTCCGCCGCACGAGCTGCGACGGGCAGCTTGCGCGCGGTACCTGCCGTGGCAAGCCGTGCCTGTCGCCGGTGCCGTGCCGCAATCTTGTGGCCGACCATAGCGATTATATCAAGCTGCTGCGCGAGCTGCGTGCCCTGCCGGGCGTCAAGAAGGTCTTCGTGCGCTCGGGCGTGCGGTTTGACTATCTGCTGCTGGCTAAGGATGAATTCCTGGAGGAGCTCTGCAAATATCATGTCAGCGGACAGCTGAAGATTGCGCCGGAGCATGTCTCTGACCGTGTGACGCGCATGATGGGCAAGTCGAACCGCAAGGTCTATCAGGCCTTTGCCGAAAAGTTCCGCCGCACGAATGAAAAACTTGGGCTCAAGCAGTACCTCGTGCCGTATTTCATGTCAAGCCACCCGGGCTCAGAGCTTACGGACGCCATTGAGCTTGCGGAATTCATCCGCGATATGGGCTATCATCCGCAGCAGGTACAGGACTTCATCCCGACGCCTGGCACGCTCTCGACGGCCATGTGGTATACGGGCATCGACCCCTTGACGGGCGAGAAAGTATATACGGCAAAATCCTATGAGGAAAAGCTCATGCAGCGCGCGCTCATGCAGTACTGGCTGCCGCAGAACCAGGCGGTGGTGCGCAAGGCTCTGCGGCAGGCGCATCGCGAGGATCTCATCGGATTTGACCGCAAGTGTCTCGTGCGTCCCGAGGGCAGCGAGAAGAAACATTCGCCGGACAAAGGCCGAGGGCCGCGGCCGGCAAAGCATAGAAACAACAATCACAGCAGACGAGAAAAGAAGGTGCGGCGATGAAATGTCCATTTTGTAAACAGGCTGACAGCCGGGTCATCGACTCACGGGCTGCCGAGGATGGCACGACTATCCGCCGGCGCCGTGAGTGCAATGGCTGCGGCAAGCGGTTCACGACCTATGAGGTCGTCGAGAAACTGCCGTTGATGGTCGTCAAGCAGGACGGCCGCCGCGAGGTATTCAAGCGCGATAAGCTGCTCAATGGCATCGTGCGATCGTGCGATAAGCGCGATATTTCGATGGAGCGCATCGTGACGCTGGTCAACGAGATCGAGCGTGATGTGCGCAACACGATGGAGCAGGAGGTCGCGTCGGCCAAAATCGGCGAACTCGTCATGAACCGGCTGAAGGATTTCGATGAGGTAGCCTATATCCGCTTTGCGTCGGTATACCGTAAGTTTGCCGATATCAGCAGCTTCCTCGAGGAACTCAAGGTATTGCAGGCGCATAAAAGCGAGGAAATGAAGGATAAGTAAGACCGGCGATAAGCAGGATAGGGAGGAAGAAAGCTTTTGGATTGGGAACTCAAACGGGAACTGAAGGAACTGCTGGCGCAGGAGACTGGCTACTACCGCTACCCGATGGGCACGCGGACGCCGGTGGCGCTTGTCTACCCCAATTCGTATTTCGTCGGCATGTCGAATCTTGGCCTGCATATCGTCTATGAACTCTTGAATGAGCGCGATGATGTGGCTTGTGAGCGTGTGTTCCTGCCTGAGCGCAAGGAGCTAAGGCGCTATGAGAATACACGCACGCCGCTCATGAGCATCGAGAATCAGACGCCCTTGCACGATTTTTCCATCGTGGCGTTTGTCTTGTCGTTCGAGATGGACTATTTCAACGTCCTGCAGATGCTGACGCTCGGCAAGGTCAAGCTAAAGGCTGCTGAGCGCACGGAAAAAGATCCGCTCGTAATCGCGGGCGGGCCGTGTGCGACATTCAATCCTGAGCCGCTTTCCGGCGTTGTCGATGCCTTTGTCATCGGCGAGGGCGAGGTCATCATGCCGGCGTTCATGGATGCCTGGCATGAGGCTAAGGCGCAGGACATGAGCCGGGAGGAAATGCTTTGCCATATCGCCAAGGTTCCGGGCATCTATGTGCCGTCTCTCTATGAGCATCATTATGATGAAGTGGGGCGGCTGGCAGCTATCGAGGCGCTGCCTGGGGCTCCCGAGCGGGTCAGCCGCCAGTGGGTGCAGGATCTTGACGCGCATCCGGCCCATACGGTCGTCATCACGGACAATACGGAATTCAACTTCTACCTCATAGAGACGGCGCGCGGCTGTGGCCGCCATTGCCGCTTCTGCATGGCGGGCTACTGTTTCCGGCGGCCGCGCAACCGCTCACTCGGCGTCATCACGCGCGAGGTCAAGGATGCGCTCAAGCACAAGCGCCGCATCGGTCTGATGGGGGCCGCGATTTCGGATTATCCCGAAATCAACGAACTCTGCCGCGAAATCCTCGGCGAGGGGCTGTCGATGTCGGTCGCGTCGTTCCGCGCCGATTCGGTCACGCAGGAACTCGTCGATTCGCTGGCCCAGAGCGGACTTAAGACGCTTACGATGGCGCCCGAAGCAGGGAGCAAGCGCATGCGGGCGGTAATCAACAAGGGCATCGAGGAAGAGCACCTCTTCCAGGCCATGGAGATGGGAATCGCGGCAGGAATCCGCAACTTCCGCCTCTATATCATGATTGGCCTGCCCTTCGAGCAGGAGGAGGATATTGCGGCCATTATCGATCTAGCCAATCGCCTGAAGGATTACATGGAGGAAAAAGGGGCCAAGGGAACCTTGACCCTGTCGGTCAATCCGTTCATTCCGAAGCCGTTCACTCCATTCCAGTGGAAGGCGATGGCAGACCGCAAATACGTGGAGCATGCCTTCAAGCACATGACCCAGAGCTTGCGGAAGCGCAAGAACATTATCGTCAATGTGGAATCGCCGAAGGAAGCCTATGTGCAGGGCGTTCTGGCCCGCGGCGACCGCCGTGTGGCTGAGGCGCTGCTGGTAGCCCACGAGCTTGGCGGCAGCAAGGCCTTCAAGCGGGCGATGAAAGAATGCGGCCTGTCGATGGAAACGTATCTGTACCGGGAACGGGAGGAGACAGAGCTCTTCCCCTGGGAACGGCTGGATATGGGCTTCACGCGGGATTACCTTTACGCAGAATTGAAAAAAGCTGATGGACAGAGGCCGACGATACCGTGTTTTGATGGCTGTCATCGCTGTGGTGTCTGCTGAGGCCAGGTTTATACGAATAAAGAAGGTGCATTACGATGAGTTTCGTTATTGAGCATATGCGAAATAATCTTTGGCGCGGGAAATTCTCATCTTTTCCGGAGGAGCTTTGTATTCATGGGCTGACCGGAAGGCTGGGGGGCGTGAGCAAGAAGCCTTATGATTCGCTGAATATGGCTTTGCATGTCGGCGATGATCCCGAAGACGTCTGGGAAAACCGTTGCCGGTTCTTACATGCGTTGGGGCTAAAGGCTGAGGATATGGTCACGCCGGAGCAGGTTCACGGGCAGCGCATTGTCCGCGTGGGACGCGATGAAGCCGGCCGCGGGTCCAAGGTGTATGAGGATTCCATTCCGGAAACCGATGCGTTGATAACCGATGAACCGGGGCTTCCCCTGGTGCTTTGCTTTGCCGACTGTACGCCGGTGCTTTTGCTGGACCCTGAGAATCGGGCTGTCGGCATTGCGCATGGCGGTTGGAAGGGAACGGTGAAAAAAATCGCCCAGAAGACGGTCATGGCGATGACGAAGGAATTTGGCACGAAGCCAAGTGATGTGCTGGCAGCCATCGGTCCGGCCATTGGCCCCTGCTGTTATGAGGTGGGCGATGAGGTAGCGGAAAAGTTCCGTGAGGCCTTCCCGTATCACGCGGATGAAATCATCGATTCCGCAGGGGATAAGGTGCATTTGAACCTTTGGCAGGCCAATCGCCTGCAGCTTATGGATATCGGGGTCAAGAGCGGGAATATCGATATGGCTGATACCTGTACGGCCTGCAAGCACCAGTGGTTCTATTCATACCGCGCCGATGGCGGCACTACTGGCCGCATGGCCGCTGTTATTGCACTGAATAAATACTGACGGGGGTAATTGCATGATAGCAGATAAGTTTCATGAAGTTGAAGCAAGGATCGAAGAAAGCATGCAGCGGCGTACCCGTGTACCAAAGGATGCGCCCGTTACACTGATTGCCGTGACGAAGAATCACGATGTGGCGGCGATGCGCGAGGCTATCGATGCTGGTGCGGCCGATATCGGCGAGAACCGCATCCAGGAGGCCAAAGAGAAATACGCGGAGCTTGACCGCGATGTGAACTGGCATCTCATCGGCCATCTGCAGACTAACAAGGCCAAGACCGCGGTGCAGCTTTTTGACCTGATTCATTCGGTGGACACGCCGCATCTGGCCAAGGCGCTCGATAAGGAGGCAGGCAAGATCGGCAAAGTACAGGATATCCTGGTACAGGTGAATCTGGCCAGGGAGGACAGCAAATCGGGCGTCTATAAGGAGGATTTGCAGGCTATGCTCGACCTTGTCGAGACGCTGCCGCATCTGTGCCTGCGCGGCTTGATGTGCATCGCGCCGAACTATGAGGACGTCGAGATGTGCCGGCCGCTGTTCCGCGAAATGTACGAAATTTATCAGCAGGTAAAGGAATTGCCGTATCCAACGGCGAATATTACATATTTATCTATGGGTATGACCCATGACTACCCCATTGCGGTCGAAGAGGGCGCAAATATAGTTCGGGTAGGAACCGCGATTTTTGGACCGCGACAATACTAAAGAGGTGGCATTATGAGTATTATTGATAAAGTTTGCGGCAAGATGGGCCTGATGGATCCCGAGGATGAAAAGCTCGATTTCGCTGAAGAAGAACGCGAACAGAAGCCGGAGATAAAACGTGAACCAGCCGAGGAGGAACAGGCTATGAATCATGAGAAAGAAGGCGCCCACAACGTTGTGGACTTTCACTCGGCCGCAACGGCGCGCGAGAACACCGTGACCAATTACAAGATGAAGGTCATTGTCATCGAGCCGCAGACGTTTGACGATGCGCAGCAGGTCGCCAACAACCTGCGCGAGAAGAAACCGGTTGTCATCAACTTTGAGAAGACAGATGCCGAGGCCGCTAAACGCATCATTGACTTTATCAGTGGTACGACGTATGCGCTGAATGGTGAAATCAAGAAAGTCGGCCACAACGTATTCCTCTGTGCGCCGAGCAACGTAAACGTCAGCTATACGGAAGAAGATCGCCGGGTATCGACGGAGATGCCCTGGCTGAAGAAATAAGGGAACTACAGCAATATGGCAAGTGAACAGAAAGAAAAACTGATTCGTTTCTACAAGGGAACGGAAGGCGAGGAAGCGGTCATAAAGCTCGTCGATATGGCTGAGGCCGTTTTGCGCAACCAAAAGTTCCGCATGAGCGGATTTTTGGACCCGTTCGGGCAGGAAATCGCTGAGACCGTAGCGGCTAACTACGGCCGGCTGCGCGTCGACTTTGCGGGCGGCTATCAGGGGGCTGAGCGCTGCCGCGCCATTTATGTGCATGAGGACTTTCCCGGGACGCCGGCAGGCTTTGACATCGACTGCATCGAGGCGCGCTGGAATGGGCAGTTTGCCCGGCTCTCGCATCGCGATGTGCTCGGTGCACTCATGGGGCTTGGCATTGAGCGCGATTGCCTGGGCGATTTGCTCGTGACGAATGACAGCGTCAAGATTCTCTGCGATAAGAAGATGGCCGACTATTTCCTCGCGAATCTCACGAAAATCGGCGCAGTCGGCGTGAGCTGCGAGCGCGTCGAGCTCTCTGCCATCGCTCCCAAGGAGGAGCGATGCAAGGAAATCCGCGCGACGGTGGCATCGCTGCGCGTCGATTCGATTGCGGCAGCGGGCTTTGGCTCATCGCGCAGCCGGGCGGCTGCTGACATTGCCGCGGACAAGCTCAAGCTCAACTGGCAGCCGGTCAAGAGTGCTTCGCAGACTGTGAAAGAGGGCGATATCCTTTCGATGCGCGGCCGTGGCCGCCTTGAGGTCGCCGAGGTGCGTGGTACGACGAAGAAGGGCCGTACGGTCGTAGTCCTCAAGCGCTATATGTGATAGACAACTACTCGTTTCAGATGGGAGATAATAACCTTGCTTACACCAATGGACATCCATAACAAAGATTTCAAACGCAGTTTCCGCGGCTACAACGAGGATGAGATTGACGACTTCCTCGATCAGGTCGTCAATGATTACGAGAAACTGTTCCGTGAGAATGACCGCCTCAAGGAGGAGCTTGAGCGGGCACGCAAGGATAACGAACAGTATCAGCAGCTTGAGCAGAATCTTAAAGATACGCTGCTTGTGGCGCAAAAGACGGCCGAAGAGGTGACGTCTTCGGCGCGCCAGAATGCCGAGGAGCTGCGCGAGAATACGGCCAAAGAGTGCCAGAATATGCGCCATGAGGCCCAGATGCAGGCCAAGCAACAGCTCGACGATGCTGCGGCCAAGGTGCGCAGCATTGTCGCTGAGTACGACCGTCTCGTGCGCGAGAAGAATCAGTTCCTGCGCAAGGTAAAGGTGACGATGGAGTCAGAGCTGGCTGTCATCAATGAGACGCTGCGCGTGCTGCCGGACCCCGAGGCTGCCGAGAGCCAGGCCGGACAGGAAAAGCTCGCTGCTATGCCGCAGACTGCGGAAGAGCCACAGGCAGAATCCAGTCAGGCAGCAGACAAAGAAGCTGAAGAGAAAGACAAGGCAAGCGAGGAGAAAGAGTAAGTAAGTGATGGCCGTTTGTTTGTTTGTTGTTCTGCTGGTATTGGATCAGGTAGTCAAAAGCTATGTCAGTACGGCCATGCTGCTCGGTGAGACGATACCGGTTGTGCCGGGGATATTCCACATCACGTACATCCTCAACCCAGGGGCAGCGTTTGGGATGCTTGCGCATCAGCGCTGGTTTTTCATCCTGGCGGGGATTGTCATCGCTGCGGCATTTCTTTACTATTATCCGTGGCTCAAGCGCCAGTGCAGCTGGTTTCATTACGGCTGTGTGGCACTGCTGTCGGGTGCTGTGGGCAACCTCATCGACCGCATCCGGAACGGGCTGGTCATCGACTATATCGATTTCCGCGTCTGGCCGGTGTTCAACATTGCCGATATAGCGATTGTGCTTGGTGTTGCCAGCATGATTTATGCAATTCTATACAAGATGAAAGACACAGAGGATTGATATGGCAGAACCATTGTTATTTATAGCGGATAAGGCTGGCGAGCGTCTGGACGTATTTTTGACGCGCCAGCAGCCGGACTTGTCAAGAGCACATGTGCAGAAGCTCATCACAGAGGGCGCAGCACCGGTTGACGGCGTGGTACGCAAGGCAAACTACAGGCTGCGTGGCGGCGAGCAGATAAGCCTCGTGGTACCCGAGGCGGCACCGGTTGAAATCAAGGCAGAGGCTATCCCGCTTGACGTGCTCTACGAAGACGAGGATATCATTGTCGTCAACAAGGCGCGCGGCATGGTCGTGCACCCAGCAGCAGGTGTCAATACAGGAACGCTCGTCAACGCACTGCTCTACCATTGCCACGATCTTTCGGGCATCAATGGCGAAATCCGGCCGGGTATCGTGCATCGGCTCGATAAGGATACCTCAGGTGTCATGGTCTGTGCCAAGAACGACAAGGCGCATATTGACCTGGCAGAGCAGATCCGCACCAAGGCGGCGCACCGCATCTACTGGGCAATCGTATATGGCAATATCAAGGAAGAGGCAGGTATCATCAAGGGCGATATTGGCCGCCATCCGACCGATCGCAAGAAAATGGCCATTGTCCGTGAGAATGGCAAGCCGGCGGTCACGCATTTCAAGGTGCTTGAGCGGTTCGGCGACTACACGCTGATTGAATGCCGTCTTGAGACAGGACGCACGCACCAGATTCGCGTGCATATGACGAGCATCGGGCATCCGCTCGTCAACGATCCCAAGTACGGACCGAAAAAGCCGTCGCCTTTTGCCATTGAGGGACAGGCCCTGCATTCGCTGACGCTGACGCTGACGCACCCGGGGACAGGCGAGACGATGACGTTTACAGCTCCGGTGCCTGCGGACATGCAGCGGATACTCACAGGTCTGCGTGACCGCCTGGCCAAGGACCGCAGGAAAGCGGCTGCGATGCAGCCTTGATGGCGCGATATACCTAGCGATAAGAAAAGACGGGAGTGACAGATTATGCCAGTATTGACGGATAAGACCGTACTCATGGATTCCGAGGGAATCCGCCGCGCGTTGACGCGCATTTCCCATGAGATTGTCGAGAAGAACAAGGGCGTCGAGAACATCGTGCTCGTAGGTATCCGCACGCGCGGCGTGCCGATTGCCGAGCGCATCGCCGCCAGCATCGAGCGCATCGAAGGCACGAAACCGCCGGTGGGCGTTCTCGATATCACGCTTTACCGCGACGATCTGTCAACGCTATCGTATCAGCCGATTGTTCATCCGACGGAACTGCCCGTTGATATCACGGGCAAGACCGTCGTGCTCATCGACGATGTGCTCTATACGGGCCGCACGATCCGCGCCGCTCTTGACGCACTCATCGATATGGGCCGTCCCAAGACCATCCAGCTGGCCGTGCTTATCGACCGCGGCCACCGTGAGCTGCCCATCCGTGCCGATTTTGTCGGCAAGAATGTACCGACCTCATCGCATGAAGTCGTGAGCCTGCAGTTAAAAGACACCGATGGAGCGGAAAAAGTCGTGATTCGCGAGTTCAAGGAAAATTGATAGC
>Ga0307459_10030_pt1 | contig 10634 bp, 9 predicted proteins | sample GoafecXyGen6Rep1_FD_203832 | JGI IMG/M metagenome (GOLD analysis project Ga0307459, IMG submission 203832) | Metatranscriptome of enriched fungal communities from goat fecal pellet, Isla Vista, California, United States - Xylan, Gen6, Rep 1... ...
CTCGGATTGCCGGCTCTTCTTGTCTTCTACTTGCTGTTTCCCTATTTTTTGTTAGCTAGTACCTCACCTGCTCCCGAAACGCTTGCCAATCGATAAACGATTCCGCATCAGGATGCTTGGTAAAGTATTGTTGATGCTCTTCAGCAGCTACGCGGAAATCTGTGAGTAGCACAGCCTTGGCGTAGCATTTGCGCACGGCTTTGCTGTTAGGGTCGTTGATGGTAAGGCCGGCCCCCGTTGCCGCTGGCGGTTTGCCACGACTCGCCAGGAAGTGCATGTAAAACTGCAGCTGCGGCTCGTCTTCGGCATCGGTGTACCAGACGCCGGCGCGGAATTCTTTGCCAATCGCCTTCCCCTGTCCATCAGGACGGTATGGCGTCACGACGGCAAACAGGATATCCATCAGCATGGAGAGATCCACTTTTTTCGGATTGTACTCAACTTCGATGCCATGCACCTCATCGTCGTTACCCTCTCCTCTTAGATAGCCGGTCTGCGTCGCTACGACACCGGGCAAGCCTGTGAACACGGCCTGCAATTCGTGGAAATCGCCGCCCGAAAAGTAGATCTTTTTCGTGTACATGCCTAGCATCCGCCTCCCTTGTCTTCGCGCAGATGAAACAAATCATCCTGCCTTGCGGCCGCCCGTTGTACATCAAACATGCCGATAAGCTCGGCCACTGCCTGCGTCGGCGAAATCGTGCCGTCAAGGACCGCATCCTTTACCTCGGGCATCCGGCCCTTGATGACCGGATCTTCGAGGAACAGGTTGTGCAGATGCTCATCGATCATGCTATGCATCCAGTCGAGCAGCTGGCCATCACGGCGCTTTTGGAAGACGCCGCTTTTCTTGGTCATCTGCTCAAAGGCCTGCATGACCTCCCAGAGTTCCTTGAGACCTGTCTTTTCGATGGCTGAGGCCAGATACGCATGCGTGGGCCAGCCCGGTGTAGCCGGACGGATGTATTCGATCATGCGCTCGAATTCGCCGCGGGCCACCTTGGCCTTGACGAGGTTATCGCCATCGGCCTTGTTGATGACGATGGCATCGGCAAGTTCCATGATGCCTTTTTTGATGCCTTGCAGTTCATCGCCAGCGCCGGTCAGCACGACGAGCATAAAGAAATCCACCATCGACCGCACCGTCGTTTCTGACTGGCCGACGCCTACGGTCTCGATGAGGATGATGTCATACCCGGCAGCTTCACACATCAGCATGGTCTCACGGCTCTTGCGGGCCACTCCCCCCAGTGTCCCGCCCGCCGGCGATGGGCGGATAAAGGCCTCAGGCCGGCGAGAGAGCGTCCCCATGCGCGTCTTGTCGCCAAGAATCGAGCCTTTCGTAACCGAGCTTGTCGGATCGACCGTCAGGATTGCCACGCGATGCCCCGCATCGCAGAGCATATTGCCTAGCGCCTCGATCATCGTGCTCTTGCCAGCGCCCGGCACACCCGTGATGCCGATGCGCAATGCTTTGCCCGTGCGCGGCAGCAGCCGTTGGAGCACACGCTGTGCTTTTTTGAAATGGCGCGGACTGTTGCTCTCGATAAGCGTAATGGCCCGCGACAGTGTCATGCGGTCGCCGCGCGCCACGCCTTCGACATATTCATCCTCGGTCAGCACCAAACGCCGCTTGGGTTTCAGTTTGCCACTTTGGATGGCCGGATTGATATTGCCGACTGTCGTATCCTTGATGCCTTCGATGCCGCCCATGACCGAGCAGGCAAATTTCTCATCCTTTTCTTCTGGCACCCAGCTCGGTTTGCTGACCGAATATTTCTGTGCCATGCGTATTACCTCCCTATGCTTCTGCGAGCTCTTCTTTCGCCCGATTGATGAGCAGCGTCAGCAGCTTGCAGCCAGCTTCGGGGATATTCGTCCCCGGCGCAAAGATGGCCACGGCACCATGCTCGTAGAGGAAATCGTAATCCTGTACGGGGATGACACCGCCGATAGCGACCATGATATCTTCGCGGCCGAGTTTTTTAAGCTCCTCAACCAGCTGCGGCAAGAGCGTATTATGACCAGCGGCCAGCGAGCTGAACCCGACCATATGCACATCGTTATCGACGGCATCCTGCGCCGTTTCCTCCGGCGTCTGGAACAGCGGCCCGACATCGACATCCCAGCCCATATCGGCAAAGCTTGACGCAATGACTTTCTGACCGCGGTCATGGCCATCCTGGCCCATCTTGGCGACAAAGATACGCGGCCGGCGGCCCGTGAGTTCCTCGAATTCATCAGCCATATGGCGGGCTTTTTCGAGCGCGCTCTTGTTCGTGAATTCCGACGAATAGACACCCGAAATCGTATGGATGACGGCCTGATAGCGTCCCGATACCTTCTCGACCGCATCGGAAATCTCGCCGAGCGTGCAGCGCACACGTGCAGCCTCGACAGCACATTCGAGCAGGTTGCCGTTGTCGCGGCTGTCCGCCGCCTTCGTGATGGCCTCGAGCGCGCGGCGCGCATCGTCTTCGTTGCGCTCACGGCGGCATTTTTCGAGCCGCTCGATCTGCGCCTGACGTACGGCCGTATTGTCAATCGCGAGAATTTCGAGCGGATCTTCCTTGTCGAGACGGTATTTGTTGAGGCCAACGATGGTCTCATTGCCCGAGTCGATTCTGGCCTGCCGGCGGGCGGCCGCTTCCTCGATGCGCATCTTCGGCAGCCCTGTGCTGATGGCCTTGGCCATGCCGCCCAGCGACTCGACCTCCTGGATATGGGCCCAGGCGCGACGGATGATTTCATTCGTCAGTGCCTCGACATAGTACGAGCCGCCCCACGGATCGATGATCTTGCAGACCCGCGTCTCGTCCTGGATGTAGAGCTGCGTATTGCGCGCGATGCGGGCTGAGAAATCCGTCGGCAGCGCGATGGCCTCATCCAGTGCATTCGTATGCAGCGACTGCGTATGGCCAAGAGCCGCGCCCATAGCCTCCATGCAGGTACGTGAAATGTTGTTGAACGGGTCCTGCGCCGTCAGCGACCAGCCAGAGGTCTGGCAGTGTGTGCGCAACGCCATGGATTTCGGATTCTCGGCGCCAAACGACTTGACAATCTTGGCCCAGAGTACACGCGCCGCCCGCATCTTGGCCACTTCCATGAAGTAGTTCTTGCCGATGGCCCAGAAGAACGACAGGCGCTTTGCAAAGGCATCGACGGCCAGTCCGGCATTGATACCTGTGCGCAGGTACTCGAGGCCATCGGCCAGCGTGTAGCCGAGCTCGATATCGGCCGTTGCACCAGCCTCCTGCATATGATAGCCCGAAATCGAGATACTGTTGAACTTCGGCATGTTCTTGGTCGTGTATTCAAAGATATCGCCAATGATACGCATCGACATATCCGGTGGGTAAATATAGGTATTACGCACCATGAATTCCTTCAAGATATCATTCTGGATCGTGCCGGCCATGATGGACTTGTCAACGCCCTGCTCGATACCGGACTGGATGTAGAACGCCAGGATTGGCAGCACGGCGCCGTTCATCGTCATCGATACCGACATCTGGTCAAGCGGTATGCCCGAGAACAAGATGTTCATATCGAGCATCGAGCAGACCGAAACGCCGGCCTTGCCGACATCGCCGAGCACGCGCGGGTTATCGGCATCGTAACCGCGATGGGTCGGCAGGTCAAAGGCAATCGAAAGGCCCTTCTGCCCCGCAGCCAGGTTGCGGCGATAGAAGGCATTGGATTCCTCCGCCGTCGAAAAGCCCGCATACTGACGGACCGTCCAGGGACGGAACACGTACATCGTCGAATACGGCCCGCGCAAGCAGGGCGGAATGCCGCTGGCAAAATCCAGATGATTCATATGGTCGTATTCATCATGGTTATAGAATGGCTTTACGGGAATATGTTCCATCGTGCGCGCGATCATCTCGTCGTAGCTGGCGCTGACCTGCTGTTCAAAGAGTTTCTGCCATTCTTCTTTCGTATGCTGCGGCGCTTCCCGCAGATTCATGCTCGTAAAATCCGGATTCTTGAACGCTGCCATTATGCCATCATTCCTTTCTTCTGCTGCAGGAACTGCAGGATTTTGTAACAATTGGCCCGTACCGAAATATAGTCATCAATGCCCGCCTCGTTATACGTTTCGAGCAAATCTTTCGGTGCAGCACCGGCCAGATAGACCGTTGCCTCTGGCAGCACTTTATGAAGTTTCGGGGCTAAATCGGGAACGATTTCCGGATAGGTCGCATCCGTCGAGCAGATGACCACGGCATCTGCCCCGGATTCAGCGGCGGCAGCAGCGGCCTCGTCCGTCGTCTTGAAGCCATCGTTGCGCAGCACTTCAAAGGCACCGACCTGCAAAAAGCCCGTGGTAAAGTCCGCTCTTGCCTTATGCTGCGGAATCGGCCCCATATTGGCAAGGAAAATGCGCACGTTATCGCCCTTTTCGGCCACGTATTTTTCCGTGCGATGGCGCAGGGCCTCAAAGCGCTCGCTCCAGCGATGCGGCGCGATTTTCTCAACGCTTGGCACCTCATCCGTCTTCGGCAAAGCCGCCCAAAGCTCAGGAAGTGTCGCGCCCGCCTCAGCTGCCGCAATGGCCGCCGTCACAGAATCGGCTTTGGCAGCCGCGAGCGCCGCCAGCTTCTCCTCACGGTATTTGCCATCGATATCAGCAAGATACGCTTCGATTGCCTCGGTACGCGCTTTTTTGTTTTCCGTCCAGTCCTCCGTGCGCGGATCGAGAAGCGTCTCCGTCATATTCGGGTACATGTTATTGCCAACGATACGGTCGCGCCGAAGCTCGGCATTCTTGAACCGCTCGGCGAGCACTTCGCCGATGGCCTGCTGCGGCTTACCGGCTTTCAGCGATTCAACGATGCCGCCTTCGCCCTCCACCAGCTGGAAGGCCTCCCAGATTTTTTCCTTGACCTGCTTCGTCAGCGTCTCCACCGCCCACGAACCACCAGCGGGGTCGATTGGCTGCAGCAGGCCGAATTCCTCCTGCAGGATGACCTGGACATTGCGCGCGATGCGGCGTGAGAACACATCGCCTTTGCGGATTGGCTCATCAAACGGCGCATTCTCGAACGAATCGATGCCGCCGACGACGCCCGAAAAGATTTCCGTGGTATTGCGCAGCATATTGACATACGGGTCATAGACCGTCTTGAAAAAGAGTGCCGGCCGTGCATGGACATGCATGCGCTGGGACTCCGTACTGCCGCCAAAAGCCGCGATGATCTGTGCCCAGATGGGCCGCATAGCGCGCAGCTTGGCAATCTGCAGGAAGAAGTTCGCTCCCATCGAGAAGCCGAACATAATCTGGCTGGCCGCTTCATCAATGGACAGGCCCCGTTTTTGCAGCTCGCGCAGATAGGTGACTGCCGTATCGATCGTATAGGCTGCCTCCTGGATGTCATTGGCGCCGCCACGGCTGTAAACGTCGCTGCGGACCATGATGGTGCGCAGCCCCGGCGCATTGGCGACAGCCCACTTCGCACACTGCGCCAACTCGTCATAGCGGTCACTAAGCGATGCCATAAGGGTTCCGCGCTCAGCAAGCTCGCCAATCGGGTCAGCGCCGATAAAGCCACGCACCTTTTTCATATCCTTGCCCGATGCCCGGCGCGCCGCTGCCACCATTGCTAAAAGCGGCAAGGCAGTCTGCCCGGCATAGATGTACAGCGGATGCTCCTCAAGCTTCAGTCCATCGAGCAGTACATGCAGATCGTCAAGTGTCGTCAGGCTGCAGCCCTCATCCCCTGGCTTTTCCGCCTGACGCGCATCCTGCCCGATAAGCGTTGACTGGTCAAGTTTCAAATGGTAAATCGTCGAGCCTTTTTCGAGCTCGTATTTTAACAGCTCATTATTCTCCTCAGGCATCGTTTCATCACAGGCCTGCGCAATGCCCCAAGGCGACTTGATATAACCATTGGGCCGCGAGCCGCGCAGGAAGTCATCCATCCCCGGAAAAGAGGTGCGTGGAAGAATTTCCTCCGTCGTATTGCGGAAGTACATCGGATCAAACGTGATGCCCTCATAAGTTTTCGTAAACATCTTCTTCTCAAAGGGTGCTCCCTTCAGGAGCGTGATACAGTTCTCTTTCCACTCGTCATACGTCGGCGGCGTAAATTCGTCGAGCGGGACATCCGGAAACTCGGTCTGCTGCTCAGCCTTCTTCAAGATGGCCTGCAGATCAAGCTCCGACTCTGTCTGTGTCTTTGTTTCATTACTCATATACATTTCCCCCTTTAAAGGTAGAATAATATATGCTCCATCTCACCCCGCCATACATAAAAAGAAGGGTCTCGATCCTTCCACAAATCGAGACCCGTGCTGCAACAAAGGCAGCCAATACATAGAACTGAATGAAATGTATGAGCAATTTTCTCCCCACAGAAGATTCCATGAGGAAAAACCTTTCGCCTAAAGTCAAGAACAGCGAGAATACATACCACAATGAGCCCATTTCCTGCGGTATGCGGAAAATGGGCTCATCTTGAAAAACATTCAGTTCTAACGGTCAGGTAAACGCCTGACTCTTTCTAAACCAAATCGTCCAAAATCCCCATCCCCATCGCTCGCAGGTCAAACGGTGATCGTTAATCAGGCAGTTCTCCTGGCTCCAGTTCATCGCTCCTCCGCGCCTTCCCAAAGAGGCTTTCCCCTCTCCAGTGACATATCTTGCGGAGTTGCTCGCTGTTACAGTGGCGGGACCGCGCCGGACTCTACCGGCTTCCCTATTAAGTCTTTCGACACCTGATCCAATCGCGATATTCTTTTTTAACTGTCATTTATTTTACTATTGTTTTGGCTAATTGTCAAATTTTCCCGAAAAAATTCACAAGGCAAAATCACATCCCCCCACGGGGCTTACAAATTCTGCAAAAATCCTTTAAACTGAAACTATATTACGGTCTTATTGCTTTCTTATGTATGTTAGGAGTGATAGTATGCACATTCCGGAAAACTACCTAAGCCCATCTACCTGCGCTGTATTCGGCGCCGCCATGGCACCGGTATGGTGGCTGGCCGTGCAGAAAGTCAAGCAGGAAATTCCCAAGGAAAAAATGCCGCTGCTGGGGATTGGCGCGGCCTTTTCATTCCTCGGTATGATGTTCAACCTGCCGCTTCCCGGCGGCACGACTGGTCACGCCGTCGGCGCCGTGCTGCTGGCCATCCTGTTCGGCCCCTGGTCAGCCTGCCTCGCCGTCAGCGTCGCTCTGTTCGTACAGGCGTTGTTCTTCGGCGACGGCGGTCTCCTGGCCTTCGGTGCCAACTGCTTCAACATGGCATTTGTCATGCCGTTTGCCGGCTGGGCCATTTATCATGCTCTGAAGAAAGCGATGCCGCAGCATGATCTCGCTGCCGCCGGCATCGGTGCATATGCCGGCATCAATCTCGCCGCCCTTTGTGCGGCCATCGAGTTCGGCCTCCAGCCGCTGCTCTTCACCGACGCTGCGGGCCATGCCCTTTACTGCCCGTACCCGTTGTCGATTTCTATCCCTGCCATGATGGCTGGGCATCTGACACTCTTCGGCCTGGCCGAAGTTATCTTCACGACAGCTATCCTGGCCTTCCTGAAGCAGGCATCGCCAGCGCTTTTGACAGCTGCCGATCGTGCCCCGCAGAGCAGCAAAGCCGTCTACGGCCTGCTTGGCCTGCTGATTCTCGGCACACCGCTGGGACTTTTGGCCACAGGCACAGCCTGGGGCGAATGGGACCCCGAAGAGCTCGCCGGGCAGGACTTTCTCGGCTCAGCACTTGGCTACACACCAGCCGGCATGGAAGACGGCTTCTCCTTTGACGCTCTGTTCCCCGACTATGCCATCGCCGGGCTGCCAGAATCCTTCGGCTATATCCTGTCCGCTATCATCGGTACTGCACTGCTGGTACTCGCCTTCAAGATCTTTGCCACCTTCTTCCACACGTCCACCGATTACGATACATCCATTGCCAAACACTAAGAGGCCTATTACATGATAAAACTTCCCTCATGGGCAGCACAGGAAGAACAGTATACGCCCAAAAGGGACCGGGATTCTTTCATCTCCCGGTCTCTTTTGCGTGTATTGACTGTGTTGCTGCTTCTCCGTCAACCATGCGCCGCCCCGCATCACTACATCTCGGCCCCAAGCGCACTCTGCTTTCTTTTCTTCTGGCTGCTCGGCTGCGCAGCTGCTCATTCGGCTGCCTTCCTGCTCTGCCAACTGGCACTCACGCTTGTCGTGCTCTGCCTGCTGCCTGGTCACAGGCTGCGGCAAATACTCCCGACAGCACTTGCCGCAGCCTTCTTTTCCCTGCTGCTGGTCCTGCCTGCCGTCTGGCTCGGCAGCGGCCTGTTCGTCCTCTTGCTGCCCGCCAAGACTTTCCTCTCCCTTGCAGCCATTGCCAGCCTGCGCAGCTTCCTGCCGGAAAACGATCTTACGGCATCACTGCGTGCGTTTCATGTTCCGCAAACAGTTATCTTTCTCTTGGACACGACGCTTCGCTATATCATCCTGCTCGGCGAGATTGCCAGCGATATGCTGACTGCCCTCAAGCTGCGCGCAGTCGGCTGCACCCCACATAAGCGCCGGGCCATCGGCGGTATACTCGGCACACTGCTGCTGCGTTCACAAAAAATGTCTGCCGGCATGTATGAAGCGATGGTCTGCCGCGGTTTTACCGGCGAATACCTGCCCGCCCGCCGCCTAGCGTTTTGCCGTGGCGACACATTGCTCCTCCTGCTTTTTTTCTGTTATCTTTATCTTTTTTTGCGTCTGGAGGTTATCCTATGATTCACTTTGCTGACGTCTGCTATGCCTACGACGGCGAGCCCGTGCTGCGTCATATTGATTTTTCCATTGCCAAGGGCGATACGATTCTCCTGCGCGGCCCCAACGGCGCCGGCAAATCCACATTGCTGCGCATGCTGAACGGGCTTATCTTCCCCGAGCGTGGCACCTATCAGTTTCTCGGCACTAAGATTACCGCCAGCAAAATGCGCGACCACCGCTATGCAAAATGGTTCCATCAGCAGCTGGGCTTTGTCTGGCAAAATCCCGATACGCAGCTCTTCTGCGGCAGCGTCGCCGAGGAGCTTGCCTTCGGCCCCGAGCAGATGGGCCTGCCCGCTGCCGAAATCAACCGCCGCGTCGAAGATGCGCTTGCGCTTTTAGGCCTCGGTCATCTGCGCCATCGCGCCCCCTACACACTATCCGGCGGCGAAAAGAAAAAGGCGGCTATCGCCGCCATACTTACCATGAACCCACACATATGGATATTCGATGAGCCGTTAAGTGCTCTCGATGAAAAGGGCCAAGCCTTCCTGCAAGAATTCCTGCAAGCCCTGCAGTCTGCCGGCAAGACGCTGATTGTCGCCACGCATGACGCAAACCTTGCCCAGACGCTCAGCGGCAAAACCTTCACGCTCACAGCTGACCATGAGCTTAAGCTGCAAGCATGACCAGAACGGCTGCCCCAAAGCTTAAAGGTTTGCCAGCATCTTATTGACCCGCACACCGATAAACGCCGCCAGCAGCGCCTTCATGATATCGCCAGGGATGAACGGGAACACCGCCATGATAAGTCCCTGCCAGAGACCGACCTGCATGACGAGCATCATCGAAATCAAGCCGCCGACATAGGTAAGCGGCACCCCCACCAGCACTGCCACCAAAGCATACCGGCGGAACGAAATGACCGTCCCTTTGAGCAGACTGACCAGCAGGCAGACAAACGGCCAGCCAAAATAAAAACCGCCCGTCGGTCCCAAAAGACGCCCCAGGCCTCCCATGCCACCGGGAAAGACCGGCAGACCGACAGCCCCTAAAAACACATAGGCCGCAATCGTCACGAATGTCAATTTAGGCGGCAACACCAAAGCCGTGACCGTCAGCGCGACTGTCAACGCCGTCACGAGCCCCGGCGTAAACGGCAGCGGGAACGAAATAAATGCCGAAACACAGCAGAAGGCCAGACAAAGTGCCATCTTTGTCATCTGCTGCACCGTGAATTTCTCTTTTGGTAATTCCATTACTGTTTCTTTCTGCATAATAAAGACCTGCCTTAACTTATATATTGATTTCACTGCCAGGCAAACGACGCGGTGCAGCGCGCTTTTTGCCAAAGCTTTCCGCTTGACCAGTCAACAAAAACATCACCAGCATACGCTGCGTGAAAAAAGCGCAGCGTTACTTTCCCTGCGTCTGCCGGACGCTGCCCCAGGAGCTTTTCCAGCAGCAGCAACCCGGGAATCACGGGAACTGCCCCTTTATGGATATCATTCCCATCGCCAACCGCTGCCGTAAATGCCTGTACTTCTGCCGCAGGGATCGCCCATCGCGTCCACTTTGACCGCTGACTTGTCAAATCTGACTTGTCAACATTTGACAAGTCAACCGCCAATTGCTGCGGCTTATGCCCCAGCAGCATGGTCACCAGCAGCTGCTCGCCTTCTGTCCGGCAGCACACGGCCATAAGGTTGTGCCGGTCTTTAAGTACCTGCAAAGGTTCCTGCTGCCCCCTGGCAGCCTGGCATACCGACCACTCGGCACGCATGATGACAGCGCCTGCAAACCGCTGCCCTTGTAAGCACGCGAGCACCTTTGCCAGTGCCCGCAAATGATTCGTACGCATCCTTTGACCTCCTGCAAACACTATCATTATAAACACCTTGCCGCGTTTCGTCA